>Ga0265295_1000467_pt1 | contig 81262 bp, 68 predicted proteins | sample Munlansysbiofilm_FD_192503 | JGI IMG/M metagenome (GOLD analysis project Ga0265295, IMG submission 192503) | Leachate microbial communities from a municipal landfill in Southern Ontario, Canada - Methane capture system biofilm | ecosystem: Engineered > Solid waste > Landfill > Unclassified ... | reverse complement strand
TGCCCTTATGGTCTGTGTCCCTCCCCATCGCAGCCACGACCTTGCCTCCATGTACTTTGAACACCTGTATCGTATTTTCCTTGCAACCAGCGACCTCAGGTCCTTTGGCTCCTGTGCCCTCGAATTGAGCTATATGGCAGCCGGCCGGCTCGATGGGTATTATGAGCTCTGCCTTGGATATTACGATATGGCAGCTGGCGCCTGCATCCTCCAGGAGGCCGGCGGATCCTTCGCCCCCGCCGACCCCCATGTGCCGTTTTCCGATGGACGCTGTGACCTTGTTGCCTCAAATGGGTTGATTCAAGAGTGGTTATTGCATATGGTTCAAGCATGAAATTCAAATTAGCAATCTTTGATCTCGACGGTACCCTCATGGATACTTCCTCGGGTATATTTGCAACTGCCAACAAGGCAATGGAGCTGGTCGGGCGCAAGCCTGAGTACGACATTGAGCAACTGAGCAAATTCATCGGGCCTCCTCTGGACCAATGCTTCATCAATACCTTCAACCTTGAAGGGGAGCTTATAGCCGATGCCATTGCGCACTATCGCAAGGAGTATGACGTGCGGGGGCAGTTTGGTGCGAAGGAGTACCCTTCCATCAAGAACACCCTTGATAAGCTCAAGGATAGGGGGTACCTCCTTGCTGTCGGTTCCCTCAAGACAGAGCACCTTGTGCTCTCCATGATGGATCATTTTGGCTTTGCCCCCTACTTCTCCTCCATAAGGGGGGGCAATATGGCAGGAAACCTCAGCAAGGCCGATATCGTGAACAAGGTCCTATCCGACCTCGACATTGATGCCTCTGATGCAGTTCTCATCGGCGACACCATCCATGATGAGATGGGGGCCGAAGAAGCCAACGTCTCTTTCATTGCAGTCGATTATGGGTTTGGATTCCCCAGGGGCCAAGAGAAGAGAGACTCTATGCTGGCCGTTGTCTCCAGCCCTGATGAGCTGCTCTCCCTGCTCTGACAGCCAGATCTCTTGCTTGCATGCCTCCACTTTGTGTGGAGGTTTTGTTGTCTGTATCCAAGAGAGTATTGTTTTTATAAGGACCATGCTGGTGCATGACTATTCTGCTGCATTGGCTTCACAAGTGCATAGCAGAAAAAATCCCTCACACATACAAAGATGAAAAAGTGGGGTGATTCGTATGACAACCACATCAACAACTTCATACCCTGGTCTTGGGATTTAGGTGAGGATCCCTTCACACAAGTAGAGCTGTGCCTATCCCAATGCAAGTGACTTTTGGCTCAAAGGCACACATCCTCGCCGGTGCAGCTAAGGAGAAGGCATACGGTGTTTGAATCGTTTGTTCTGGAGTCCCAATTATTGGGTCTCTCCTTGTTTGAAAGATTTTTCTTGACAGGTACATATTGCTGTTATATTATTGTAACCGGTTACGGTAGCGGTTACGGTAACGGTTACAGTTTAAATATAAGAAGGTATGCTACGTGAAAATTACTATTCGGGATGTTGCAAGATTGACTAATCTCTCCACGGCGACAGTCTCAAGAGTATTGAACAACAAGCCTGATGTGAGCGAAGAAGCACGGAAGACTGTATTGGGAATCATTGAAAAATATAACTACAACCCCTCTTCCATTGCCAGGGGCCTTGCACTGAAAAAGACCAATACCATCGGGCTCATCCTTCCTGACATCACAAACCCTTTCTACCCTGAGCTGGCAAGAGGTGTCGAGATGAGGGCAAAGGACCTAGGGTATTCGGTGATTCTCTCTGATATAAAGAATGACCACCTTGCCCTGGTTGAAACTGTAAGTTTTTTACAATCCAAGCAGGTAGATGGAATCATCATTACCCAGTGGTCGACTCTCTTTTCAAAGGAATTGGAGAAGATCATCAAGGAAAGCGATGTTCCCATCGTGTCGATCGACAGGGAAGGGGGCAAATCTTGTGTCGATTTTGATGACTTTGATTCAGCCTATCGTGCGGTATCCTATCTAGTCACGCAAGGGCATACCAAAATTGCCCATATTACTGGAGATTTGCGCACTTATTCAGCACAGAAACGATACGAAGGATACCTGCAGTGCCTTGCGGACAATAATATTGAAGTATCCAAGAAATGGGTCTATGAGGGGGAGTTCACTCTGAAAAGTGGCTATGCTGGAATGACAGAGATATTGAAGAGTCCCTCGTTTCCTACAGCAATATTTGCCGCTAACGATGTGATAGCCATCGGTGCCTATGATGCCATTGCAGAGCATGGGCTCTCGATTCCTGATGATATTTCAATCATGGGACATGATGACATCTCCTTTGCATCGATTGTGCGCCCTAAACTCACCACAATGAATATCCCCCGTTCTGAAATGGGCGAATCGTGTGTGAACGCCCTCCACGCCTTGCTGGGGAAAAAACCAAAAAAACCTGAAATCGGTACCTTTTCATCGAAACTTTGTGTTCGGGATTCGATAAAGAACATTACAAGCATGGATACACAATAACCTGGGTTATTTATCTAGAAGGATTATATATGCAAACAGGATGGAGCAAGTGAACAAGAAGACAGTCTACATACTATCCCACACTCACTGGGACCGTGAATGGTATCTGCGTAAAGAGACATTTCTCATGATGCTGGTTGATTTGGTGGACAGGATGATACACATCCTTACAAATGATGAGGAGTTTACCCTCTTTATGCTCGATGGACAGACCATCGTTCTTGAAGACTATCTTTCTGTACGACCAGGGCGAGAAGCAATACTCAAGGACCTTATAGCAAAAGGAAAGATTCTGATCGGTCCTTGGTATGTATTGCCTGATGAATATCTTATTAGTGGGGAAGGGCACATACGGAACTATCTTGTAGGAGATCAGATATGTACAAAGATGGGAGCAAAGATGAATGTTGGGTATCTCCCTGATTCCTTTGGGCACCCATCACAAATGCCTCAAATCCTCAAAGGGCTTGGACTCGAACAAATAGTGTTCTGGCGCGGTTTGTCTGATGAAATCACCCAAACGGAACTTGTTTGGGAAGGCTTGGACGGAAGTGAGATCCTTGGCATAAACATGCCCTACGGATATGGTATGGGGGCTTGCTTGCCCGAAGATGAAGATGCATTTGTCCAGCGGATGCAATCCATCATCGACAGGCTTGAACCGATGACACAAACCGATTCCCTGCTTGTCATGCAGGGCACAGACCACGTTGCTCCCATGCCTCTGCTGCCAGAGCTTTTGGCCAAGGCGAGGAAGCGCCTCCCAGCATATTCCTTCAAGCACGCTTCCTTGCAGCAATACCTTGATTCCCTGCCGACCGACATGGAGCTGCAAAGGGCACAAGGGGAATTGCGTTCAGGGTATAGGGCATACTTGCTCGGTGGCACCATATCGACAAGAATGTATCTCAAGCAAGAGAATTTTTATCGGGAAAGGGATCTCATCACCTATGCTGAGCCCCTTCAGGTGCTTGCTTCAGTTCTCAGTGGTGAAGAGTACCAACAGGACATCATCAACTATGCATTCAAGCTCTATCTGAAAAACATGCCCCACGACAGTATCTGTGGATGCAGCATAGATGAAGTGCACGACGAGATGATGCTTCGCTATATGGATTTGGCTTCTGTCACTGATCACCTCATTGAGCGCAGTGTCCGTGCGATTGCCTCGAGCCTCTCCCCTGTTACAGAAGAAAAAGATGGGAACGTGATGGTATTTAACCCGCAATCACAGCCGTTAGAGCATGAAATGGTGACAACAGAGCTAGTGTATGAGAAAAAACTCATTCGGAAAGTAAATTACGCAACAAGTGTCTTGGAAGAAAACTATCCCGTGCTGGAAAAACAAGACCCTAGTGGCATTACCTGTATCACCTCTGCAGGGACGATCCTCAAAGGCCGTATCTGTGCCATCCACACCGATGGCCAGGCCATGGATCTATCCTTGGAAACCCAGCCGGAAATGTACCTTGAAAAACGTATAGAGGTAGAGTTCCCCATCGATTCCATTCCTGCCTTGGGCTTCTCCATGGTAGGATATCGGTGGGAGTATGGAGCAGTCGAACTACCAAAGCCCGCCTCATCAACCTCCATAGAGAACGCCTCTTTGCTGCTTAGCCTTGATCTGCAGGAGAGCCAGCTCATAATCACCGATAAGAGCACCCGCCAATCGTATACTCTTACCTTTGTCGATACTGGCGATGCTGGAGACGTTTATACCTACTCAGCGCCGAAGTTTGACAAACCAGTCTCGTGGAAAATTGTTGATTCCCACACTGAAGTGACCCCGATCGCATCCCTGATCACAGTAGAAGGGTATCTGGATCTTCCTGTAGGGGTAACACAGGACCGGTTGCATCGAAGTGAAACCACTACAAGATGCCCCTTGGTAGTGAAGACCGTCTTGCACAACGATTCCCATACGCTGGAGTTTTCTGTGGATTTTGAAAACTTAGCACTCGATCACCGTTTGAGGATGGAACTCACTACCGGTGAACCGTACACCTTCTCCTATGCAGAGAGTTTGTTCGGTGTTGATGTGAGAAATCTTCATACCTTCGATGATACTTCCTATGAGGATTGGGTAGAACTGCCTTCCACCAATTCACACAAAACCTTTGTTGCCCTCAGAGGTGAGAAAGGGGCTGTTTGTGTGGCAAACAGAGGTTTGCCCGGATTTGAGACGCATGAGAACGATGATGGAAACACCACTGTCGCCCTGACACTGCTCAGATGTGTGGGCTGGCTCTCTCGCTATGACCTTCTTTCTCGAAAGGGCAACGGGGCTTGGACGATAGAAACTCCAGGAGCTCAGTGCCTGGGTGCCCATACCTTTGACTTTGCACTGATCATCCAGAGGGGGGCATTTGATCTCGCCGCCCTTGCCATAGCTTCCCACGCCTTTGCCTACCCCCTTAGGGGGTGGCAGATAGAAGATTCGGAGCTAACCCTTGACGAGGCGAAAATCTACTCGCTTTGCACGGTCTCATCGCCGGCTATAACGATTTCTGCACTGAAAAAAGCCGAGGATGGAGATGGTCTGATCATGAGATTGTACAACACTACTGAAGAAATAGTGAATAATACCCTCTCTTTTAGTTCTCCCCTTTCCTTTGCTTCCCTTACTGATTTGAAAGAACTTGATATAGAAGAATGTGAAATTGAAAATAGTACTACTTTGGCTCTAGTTTTTGCGCCTTGGCAAATACGGACTATCAGAGTAAAGCTACGATAAATGATTAAAAATAATCATCATGGGATGATTTAAAAAATTTAGGAGGCTACAGTATGAAACGAGTAGCAATTATTGCGCTGGTGGTGTGCTTAGTTTTAGGCTCCGTTTTTGGAGCAGGCACAAAGGAATCAAAAAAGGATGAGATGCCCACATTGGAATTCTGGACAGTTCATGAGAATGACAGCTCCTACATGGAGATTTTCCAACGTGCATCTGAAATCGCAGAGGCTGAACATGGCTTTAAGGTTGATGTTGTATTCAAAGGAACAGGCGGATTTAGAGAGTTGGCTACCCAAGCAGCTTTTTCACAATCTGGTCCTGACCTTATTTTCAACTGGACAGGTAAATCAGACATAATTACTTCTGGTAAACAAGGATTGCACCTCCCTTTGAATGATTACTTCACACAAGAAGAAATCGATTCATTGCAACTCCTTGAAGGATGTACTGATCCTGATACCGGAGCGATCTACGGTTCTGTATTTGCTAACAACTTTGTAGCAGTTGCTTACAACAAGGAAATGATGACAAAAGCCGGTGTTGATTACACCAAATTCCCTGCAAAGTGGAGTTATGACGAATTCTTGGAAGTATCAAGAAAAGTTAAAGCTGCTGGAATGGTTCCTTTTGGATTTGCCAACAAAGAGGGTTTTTTTGCTCACTGGTGGCACAGTTATGCGATGCCCTCTTATGTTGACAATGTAGCTGAGTTGATCACGAATTATGAAAAGCCCCTCTACACCGATAACTTTATAGACTTTAGTGAAAAATGGAAAGCGTATTATGACAAGGGATACTATTTCCCTGGTGGAAATACGATCAGCATCGCTAACCTTTGGGGACAATTCACCTCAGGTCAGGTTGCCATGATTTCCTTGTTCCCTTCATTGCTCCAAATGTACACCGATGCTCTGGGTGTTGATAATGTTGGAATCATTGAGTGGCCTTCCATGGGTGGAAGCGGTTCGATGGCAAATCTCAATCCAATCTTTGGTGATAGTATTGGTGCAACAAAATGGACAAAATATCCAAAACAAGCAGCACAATATATCAAGATTCTTCTTTTCAATGAAGAAATAGTTGAAGCCTTGGTTGCAGTGGGCAACCCTCCTGTTTCAACAAAGTTTTCAATGAACGACTTCTCCATCACTAATGACGAGCTTAAAGCTTATATCGAACGCCATGACGAGATGGGTACGTTGCTCGAAGGACACGCTTTCTGGTCAAGAGAATATGACGCAGCCATTTTGAAGTTCTGTAACATGATGATCACCGGAGAATTGACTCCTAAGCAATATGCTGAAGAAATTGAAGCATCAATGAAATAAAATCTCATGTGCGGGAGGAATCCTCCCGCACACAATTGCATGTAGAGGAATAGAAGAAGTAACAAGGGGTACAATAATGCGTATAAGAAGAAATGGGTGGAAGTTATGCTAAAAAACAAACACCGTCAGGATATGAAAACAGGGTATTTGTTTATACTACCTTCTTTAGCGATAATTTTATTTGTATTCTTGAATCCAATGATAAGGATTCTCACCTATAGCTTTTATGATTGGTCATACTTGCAGATGGGTGAGTTTATCAAGTTTGATAATTACAAAGAGCTGTTCCAGATCAAACATTTTTATACCACCTTGCTTAACAACCTCAAGATTATCATCACAGTTGTTCCTGTGGTTACCTTAATCGCTCTGGTATTTGCACAGGCTATTTTTTTAAAAATTCCAGGCTTTAGAATTTACTCTTTCCTTTTTTTCCTTCCCGTAATTATTCCCGATATCGTGATTGCTCAAATTTTGACAAGCTTCCTCAATAGCCAAGGACCTTTGAATCAATTTTTCAGATGGCTACACCTCGACTTTCTTGCTGTTGACTGGCTAGGGGACTCAAGATACTCCCTTTTCTCAATCATCATCTCCCTCATATGGAAGAATATTGGATTTGCATTACTCCTCTTTTTAGCTCGCCTAACAACCCTTGATCGCTCTATTTATGAAGCTGCTGAAATTGATGGGGCAAGTGAATTCCAACAGTATCTATTTATCACAATCCCACTACTGAAGAATATAGTTAAAGTCTATGTCGTGTTACAGATTATCAACATCATGGCATTCCTATTTAACTACATTTTTGTATTGACAGATGGAGGGCCTGGGTTCTCATCTACTGTATTGGAGTACTTTGTGTATTTGAATATCTTCAAATTACAGAATATGGGTCGGGGCGCTGCTGCTGGAGTAATACTGCTCCTAATCAGTGTACTGCTGATTTCTTACTACTTGTTCTCAGTGGGACGTACTGAAAGGAAGAAGGCTGAATGATGAAAAAGAAAAATATGTCAGTATTTCGATTGTTCATGCAAATTCCGATGATACTTTACTCTGTGACAATCTTGATGTTTCTTGTTGTGATTCTTATTACCCCTTTTCGTGAAGCTGGGGATATAGCTAGAGGACTTTTGCGTGTTCCTGAGACCTTTACACTCTACAACTTTCAAACAGCCTGGGAGTCTGGTTTAGGCCGAGCTTTGGCTAACTCTCTTTTCTTGGCTGTGACGACCTGTGCTATTACCATCCTTATTGGTGGATTTGCAGGGTATGCCTATTCACTATTAAGATTTCCTTTCAGAAAAGTCTTATATAATTTTTCTTATATGATGATATATATATCTATCGTTCTGATATGTTTGCCACTTTTCCTCCAATACCGTGACTTGAGGTTGAACAACACCTACATGGGTGCCCTCATCATATTTGTCGGGATACGGCTCCCGTTTTCAATCTTCCTGTTTAGAAACTTCTTTGATGAGTTCCAAAAGGAGCTTATAGAAGCTGGTCGCATTGATGGATTGAACCACATGGGCATCCTGATGAAAATTGTATTTCCCCTTTCAAAAGGTGTTTCCGTGACGGTAATGATTTTTACCTTCACTGCTGTGTGGACTGATCTGTTGGTTGGATTACTGTTTATGCAAAAGACACATATGCTTACAGTCATGGTAAAGGTGATGTACATATTCAATGTGGGACCTATGGCAACAAAAGCAACTCCCATCGGACAAGGGTTCGCCGGTCTGTTGGTAGGAACCCTGCCCATATTGATCCTCTATGCATTTACTAAAAAACATTATATCCAGGGGCTTACCATGGGTAGCATAAAATAGGAGTTGGTGTGACCTCACGAGAAAGAATGATCTTGACCCTCAATAGGGAAGTACCGGACAGGGTCCCTGCGACCCTTCATCAATGGCTGCCATATCACCTGGATACCTATATGGGTGGGATGTCTGACATAGAGGCCTTCCGGGCTGTAGGGCTCGATGCGGCTATTACGTTCTATGGAATAGCTGACGAGACATCACAGCAGTGGAAGACTTCCCACTCAACGCTGGCCCTAGATGCCCAGGGGGAGAAGACGCGCCATACGATACAGACCCCTGAGGGAGAATTGACCTACGTTCAAGAAGCAAATGCAATGACCTCATGGATGGTTGAGCCGTTGATAAAGCATGATGAGGATATATTCCTGATCAAGAAGTATCGCCCTATCCCCACCTTTCGAAAGGATCTTTTGCGGAAGAAGTATGAGGCCTTGGGAGATGGAGGGATCATGCGAACAGTTGTCTGGGGCTATCAGGGGGGGTGTTGGCAGGATGCTGCGGAGTTGGTTGGGACAGAAAAATTGATTATGGCGACTTTTGACAATCCCGGATGGGTACATGAGTTGTTGGGCATCCTGCTTGAGCAAAAGTTGGAGTATATTGATAAAAACCTGCACAACCTTCCTGTCGACCTTGTTGAAACGGGGGGAGGAGCAGCTTCCAATACCATTATCTCCCCTGCCATGCATCAGGAGTTCTGTCTTCCCTACGACATGCAGATGCATGATGCCCTGCACGGGTTGGGGTATAAGGTTGTCTACCATACCTGTGGAGGAATGTTGAAAATCATGGAAAGCCTCTTGGCAAATGGCTGTGATGCATCAGAGACCTTGTCCCCAATCGACATTGGTGGTGATATACGAAATGAAGATATGCTCTCTGTCAAAAAAACACTGGGCTCTGCCAAAGTGCTGATCGGAGGGATCGACCAGCTCACCATCCTTCCCTCATCAGAAGAGGCGATCAGAAAAGAGGTGTTTGACAAATTTGAGGGGTATGGAACAGGTGGAGGCTACATCATGTCAGCCTCAGATCATTTTTTTGATTTGCCAGCTTCACAGCTACAGATATATAGCGATGCTGCCAAGGAGTGCACATATTCATGAAAAGTCGAGAACGGATTAAAAATATCATAGCGTTGGAAGCCGGTGAAGAGAGGCCTGGCTTTTGGATGGGAAACCCAAACGACACCTCAGTTGATGGTCTGTGCAACTACTTCAACAAAGCGAGCCTGCAGGAGGTGAGGGCGCACTTAGGGGATGAGTTGTTCTGGATTCCGGCAGATTCCTCTTTTTGCAACCCTAAGGGTTGGACAGTCTTTGCCGGATGGGCAGGGGTCTTTTCTGATATAGAAGCGGTTGAAGAGCTGGATGCGCTCTCATGGCCTTCCGCTGGAAATGCCGATTTTACCCCTATCCTGGAAGAACTTACCAATGCCGGAGATACCTATAGGTTAAGCGGGATGTGGTCACAGTTCTTCCATGATATCTCTGATATGATGGGGATGGAAAACTATTTCATTGCGATGTATGAGAAGCCCGAGGTGGTGCATGCCTTGACAAGAAGAATTGTTGATATCTACAAAGCGGCAAACACGAGGCTTTTTGGATTGGCCAAGGGTGAGATAGATGCTTTTTTCTTTGGCAATGACCTGGGCACCCAAATAAGTACCCTTGTGAGTCCTTCCATGTTTAAGGAGTTCATCCTCCCCTACATGAAAGAGCTTGTTGATATTGCGGCATCCCATAATCTATCTGTAGTGCTCCACTCTTGTGGCGCCATTACCTCTTTTATTCCTGATTTTATTGCTTTGGGGGTTGATGCAATACACCCTGTACAAATTAAGGCAGAAGGGATGGATGTGGATTCCTTGCGTCCATATCGATCCTCCATTGCTTTTATTGGTGGCATTGATACACAAGAACTTCTTCGCAGTGGCACTAAAGAGGAGATAGAAGCTGAAGTTGATCGGGTCTACCAAAGCCTGGGGCCAAACATTGTGATAAGCCCAAGCCATGAGTCCATCCTCCCCGATGTCCCTCCAAGGAATATTGAAATTGTCTCAAAGAGTGTCTATGCAATGGGTGGACAGTAGAAATAATCAGGAAATTTTCATCAGAATCCATGACAAAGTGATATTTCACTGCATGTGCTTTGGCATAATAGGAGAGCAACTACTGGTATCTTTTCACACAACTGTTGCATCCTTGAAAATCTTGTGGCAGAATGTCTCTAACAAGGGAGGAACGGATGACCCGACGTGAAAGAATATTGGCGGCATTGAATCATAAGGAACCCGATAGGATCCCAGTTGATTGTGGTTCTATGCGCTCAACAGGGATTATGGGCCTGGCATATAACAGCTTGAAACAGCATTTGGGGATACAAGAGGGCCAGACAAAGATATTTGATATGGTGCAGCAACTGGCGATTCCTGAACAGTGGTATCTCGATCGCTTCGGAATCGACTCAGTTGACCTTTCTCGTACGTTTGCCAATGACAGTCAGGACTGGATCCCTTGGAATCTTCCCGACGGCTCTCCGGCCTATCGTCCGTCCTGGGTCGATATCCGCAAAGTTGGTGAAGACTGGGTCTGCTATAATGATGCAGGGCTCGAAGTTGGCAGGATGTCCCCTAACTTAGTCTATTTCACCCAAACCAACTATCCCCTCATGGGGATCGAGGATGCTGACTATACCGACTTAAAGAAGACAATGGGTGAGACTATCTGGGGTTCTGTCGCTGATCCGGCTTGGCGCCATGGCGGTCGCAAAGAGTTCCCCCAGATGCTGCGCACCAATCTGTTGCAGCTCCAAAAGGAAACCGACTACGCCTCAATGTTTGCCATCGGCGGTAACTTTTTTGAAAATGGGCAATACCTCTACAGAACCGATGAGTTCTTGATGAACATGCTCATTGAAGAGGAGAACACCGAGAAGCTATTGGATAGACTGCTCGAAATACATATTGAGACAGTTGACAGGGTGCTTGGCGGGATCGGGGACCTGGTTGATGTCCTTATGTTCGGAGATGATTTGGGGACCCAGAATACCACCATGATCAGTGGTGATCTCTACAGGAAACTCATATATCCTCGGCAGAAGAAGCTGTTCCAATATGTTCATGACCACAGTGATGCCAAGGTCTTCCTGCACAGCTGCGGGGCTATCGCCGACCTTATACCAGATCTCATAGATGCTGGGGTTGATATCCTCAACCCAGTCCAAATCGGTGCCACTGGCATGGACCCCAAGCATCTGAAGCGCGAATTTGGCAAGGATCTTGTTTTCTGGGGTGGCGGGGTTGATACCCAGCACGTCCTGGCTACAGGAACTGTGGAGGAGGTGAGGAGCTCTGTCATCCGGAATTGCGAGATTCTCATGAAGGATGGGGGGTTTGTCTTCAACCAGGTGCATAACATTGTCGATGGAGTCCCCCCTGAGAACATCGTCGCCATGTATGAAGCTGTTCAAAGCCTCTCGAACTAGGAGTGTCGCATGCAGTATGGACCAGATTATACGGTAGTGGTGGATGCCGCCTACAATAGGCAGACACCTTATTTGCCGCTGTATGAACACAATGTCTGCAATGGCTTCTTTGATACCATCACAGGCACTGCCAGCAGTACTCTGCTGCAAGGGGATGCAAAGGATATTCGACAGTACTTCAAGCTATTTACGCAATTCCTTGTCGATCATGGATATGACACGGTCCCCTTTGAAGGGTGTGTCGTTGAGCTTATCCAACAGGGTGAGGGCTTGATGGGCCACGGCAAGGCTCTGTTCACCAGCTATGAGGATGTTCTGCAGTACCCTTGGGCGCAGATGCCTACGCGGTACTTTGATCTGTACTCTGTCTATTTTGACGCATTGGCAACTGAGATGCCTGCCGGGATGAAGGCCGTCGGTGGGGTTGGCAACGGTATTTTCGAGACTGTTCAGGATTTTGTTCCCTTTACAGAGCTTGCCTACCTCATGGTTGATGAGCCGGAGGCCTTTGGTCTCCTGTTCACCAGAGTCTCTGACATGCTCTGTGCAATCTGGGACCAATTTCTCCAGCGGTATGCCGAGATGTACGCAGTCTGCCGTTTCGGTGACGATCTGGGCTTTAAAAGCTCGACGCTTCTGCACCCGGATGTCATTCGCAAGAATATCCTTCCGGCTTACAAGAAGATAATCACCCAAGTCCACGGTCATGGGAAACCTTTCCTCCTGCACAATTGCGGCAACATCTTCCCCATAATGGAGGATATCATCGCAACAGGCATTGATGCCAAGCATTCCAATGAAGACTCAATCGCTCCATTTTCGAAATGGGTTGAACTGTATGGGGATAGGATAGGGAATTTTGGCGGCATCGATATGAACATCCTCTGCATTGAAGATGAGGCATCGATTAAAAAATATGTTACTGAGGTGCTCCGCTACTGTCAGGGCAGGGACGGGCTTGCCATTGGGTCGGGCAATCAGATAGCTGATTATGTTCCCCCTGAAGGGTTTATAGCAATGGTTGAGACTGTCCTGGAGTGGAGAAAAAACCACCAGGGGCAAGAGTGAGGTCAATATGAAGAGAAGTGAAGTCAATGCAATCCAACGAGAAGCCAAAGAGTTCTTGGCAAAACACGCCTGGAGCCTGCCCCCTTGGGCCTACTGGCAGCCATCTGATTGGAAGGGTCGGGGTTCGGAGATAGATGAGATCAAGGAGTGCATGCTGGGCTGGGATGTCACTGATTTCGGTTCAGGCGATTTCCAGCGTCGTGGTCTGTTTCTCTTTACTTTACGCAATGGGAACCTGGGGGGGAAATCAAAGAAGCAGTATGCTGAAAAGATCATGATCGTCAAGGTAGACCAGGAGACCCCCATGCATTTCCATCGAAACAAGATGGAGGACATCATCAACCGCGGTGGTGGGGAACTTTGTATTCAACTCTACAGGTCCACCAGCGATGAAAAGCTCTCCGAAGAGGATCTGGCAGTCTCCATTGATGGAATTTCGAGAACCATTCCAGCAGGGACCACAGTCACTCTTCACGTAGGCGAAAGTATCTGTCTGGAACCCTATATGTATCATCGATTCTGGGCTGAGAACGGTACTTGCTTGGTAGGGGAGGTCAGTCTGGTCAATGATGATACCACTGATAACCGTTTCCTTGAGGATGTTGGGCGCTTTCCGGCAATTGAAGAAGATGAGTCTGCCTTGCATCTCTTGGCTTCCGATTACAGGTAGGACTGCTTCAGCAAACTTGTTAAGGGTGAATTTGCAGTAGGGGAAAGGTCGCGTATCTTAGAGGGAGCTGAGCCCAGTTCTTTGCGGATTGTCTTGTTGAAATGATTGATATCGGGAATCCCTACTGCCTGGGCTATCGACTTGATGGCCAAGGATGAGTGGCGCAAGAGGAATTCAGCCTGTTGGCACCTCTTGCGCCTAATGTAGGCCGCTATGGTGCAATCAAAATGCTTTTTAAAGAGTTGGATGAGATAGTTGTGCGATACTCCTGAAATATCTGCAAGTTCTTTAATGACCAAAGGCATACTGTAGTGTTGATTAATATGGCTGACCACGATTTGGACACTGGAGGGGAAGGCTTCTGATACTGCCTCGGTGTAGGTGTCGGCATCAGCCATATGGAGCAGGAGATTCCAGAGGCAGACTTGAGCCTTTAGGGGATTGCTACGATAAACACTCCCGATTAATTCCATATCTCTGACTATTGTATCAAAGCGTTCAAAAGGTCCATTCATGATGGGAAAGAGAGTTTCCTGATCTGGTGGGAGAGTGCTGCCAGGTTGGAGTGGGTATGGCTCTCCTGGAATGAAGTGGACATAGTAATGGGGGGCGTGGTCGGGAAACTCCCATTCCAAAGGGGTGTTGGGGGGCGTCAGGCTTGCCATTCCTGAGGCGATCGGGAACATCTTATCCTGTAGCCTGAGTTTTCCCGAATAGAAGTAGACATGCAAGCCCCAAACATCGTGCATGAGGAATTGCTGAGTATGCAGGTGTCCGTGTAGACTCAAACCAGCTTGGACTACCTTAGGTAACCCCTCCAACGGAATTGAAATATTCATAGTGTGATTTTATACCAGTTGATGGGGAAATTCAACTGTTGACGGCACCTTTGAGTGATCTTATCATGAAGTTACCAGCAAAGGAGGATAGTATGCCCCTCTATGAGAATCGTATCAATGCCTTGAACGTCATACCTCTGGAAGCCCATCTGCTTTCTAGCGTGCGGGTAGACAATACAGCCGTAGCTGCTTTGGTCTTAGATGCCTTGATGGCCAAAAAAGGACAAGGACCACGAGTTCTGGCCCTTGACGGTTGGTACGGAGTGGATTTCTCTGCTCTTGCTGCCCTTATAGGAGGTGAAGCCCTTAAGCGTAACCTTACCCTTGAACAGATATCGACGGCGACACTTTTCAAGAGTCCTGGCGAGGTGGACAGGTATACCCAGGAGTTTGTCACCGAGGACCCTAGTTTTGGTTGGGTCAACAGTGAAGGAGTTTTGTCCGACCTATTGAGTCCTGAAGCTATTGATCAATTGAAGAACCACCGTACTGCAAGCGACATCCTGCTTGTTTTCGGGCCGGGTGCGTATGCGCCGGAGATCTCCGACCTGTATGATCTGGTTGTATATGCCGACTTCACCATGCAGCCGATGCTCTGGAAAATGTGGGGAGGACAGCTCATTCCGTTTGGAAAGACAGAAGCTGACCCATCCTATGCCTGGAAGCGCTATTACTACAACGATTTCTACCTGCTTTATCGGCAAAAGAAGTTCGCTTTTTCCACCATGAATTTCTATATCGATGCCACAGTCGCCTCTGAATTGAAAATACTGGGGGTGGAAGCGTATCAGGCGATGATCGACACGGTGGTCCGTTATCCCATCAAACAGGTCAAGATCATGCAGCCAGGTCCTTGGGGTGCCTACCGCTACAAGGATTTGTGGCCGATTGAAGGGCTTGAGTGCAATGCATGGAATGAGTTGGCGGGTATCGAGCTCAGTGTCCTGATCGATATTGGGGCCGCCAAGCCGATCAACATACCAACCCAGAATCTCATGCAACGTCCTCTAGCATTGGTTGGCGAATATGTCAGCAAGACCTATCCCGACCTCTTTCCGCTGCAGGTCTGGTTGGATGACGGGTATTTCCCTGAACCTGTCTCCTGGGAACGGTCGAGCATGCCGATCCACAACCATCCCAGCACCCAGTATGTGCAGCGCCACTTCAACGAGCCTCTGGGACGGTATGAGACCTACTACATCGTCGAATCGTACAAGGGCTCATCGACTTGGATGGGGTATAAGGAGAGTGCGGACCTGGAAGCGTGGGAACGCCTCTGCCGCGAATCGGAGAACCTCAAGGCAATTCCAAACTGGCAGGACTTTATCAAACGCTGGGATACTAATGTAGGTGATCTCTTCCTGATCCCCCCAGGGACCACCCATGGCCATGGCGGCAATCAGATGATCTTGGAGATGGACACCGGCCCTAGTGTGGCTGGAACCGAATATTCGTTCTTTACCTATGACTTTGCACGTCAGACATGGGATGACCAGAGCAAGACCATGACTGCCAAGCCTATGCGCATGCACCTGGAACACTCCTTTGATAACCAGAAGTGGATTCGGGAGGGTAGGGTTCTCAGCCACCATCGCTCTCGTCCTATTGCCATTGACGGTGACGGGAAGTTTAGGAAGGACCGGTATGCCACCATTGATGAGATGCCTTTCCACATTGAACGTATTTTTATGGAAGAAGAGGCAAACGGGGATACTGAGGGGCGGTTCATGCACGTTGTTACGCTCACCGAAGGGGAACGCGTCACCATTGCGAGCAAGGCGGACCCTTCCTGCAGGACCACAATTGAACGGCTGCAGTCCTGTGTCATCCCCGCTAGCTTTGGAGAGCATACCTACATCAATGAGTCGGGCAGACATGCGATGGTAGTTATTTTACGGTTGAAAAAGGGGTGAATCTAAGGATTTTGGAATTTTGAAGAACTTGCCGTAGGCAGGTTGATTTACAAGGAGGCTTTAGATGAGAAAAGTTTTACATGTACTTCTGGTAGTGACGATGGTGCTTGTCGTCGGTGGCCAAGTATTTGCCGCTGCACAGGCTGAAACAGGCAGACCAAAAGTAGCTGGGGTGGTTTTCCAAGAAGACCAGTTCATGAAACTGCTGCAACTCGGTTACAAGGACACCGCTGAAAAAGCTGGATTTGATTTCTATCCAGGCAATACAAACGGTGATGCAGCCAAAGAGGCTGAGTTCTTGAACACGTACGTAACACAGGGCTATAAGGGAGTGGCGATCTCTCCAATCAGTGAAGAGGCCTCTTTGAAGGTTCTCACCGATGCCGCCAACAAGGGGCTGTTGATTGGAATCTCCAACCATGAATTCAAGCTTCCGTTCCTAACTGGCGCCTTCACTTCTGACAACTACAACCTTGGTTCGACCGTTGGTAAGGCAGCTGTGAAATATATCCAGGAGAAGTTGGGCGGAAAGGCAAAGATAGCCATAGTACAGTTCAAAACACTCCTTCCTGAGCAGTCAGGTGCTCGCAGCAAGGGTTTCCTTGACCAGGTCAGGACATTGCCCGGCGTTTCGATCGTAACTGACCAGGATGCTTGGATGCAGGATAAGGCCATCACCATTGCCGGGGACATCATCACTGCCCATGGCGATGTCAATGTCATTTTTGCAGCGAACGAAGGTGGAACGATTGGTTCGACCATGGCTGTCAAGAACGCTGGTAAAGCTGGCAAGATCGCTGTGTTCGGATTTGACGGAAGTGAGCAGATGGTTCAGCTTCTCAAGGATCCTGCCAACGTCTTGCAAGCCGCCATTGCTCAGGACCCCTACAATATTGGGGTAAAGACCATGGAGTCGGTTATCAAGGCAGTCAAGGGCGAAGATTACAGCAGCACCAAGGGACAGTCCTTCATTATTCCTGGCATTCTCCTGGAGCGTGCGAACCCTGCTGGTCTGGATGCATTCCTCTCTGACCTTAAGGCGAAGATGTAGAGCCGAAAGGCATCATCGTTAAATTGTAAGAATTTTAGGAAACGAGGTGAAGCTCAGAGAACTCTCTGAGTTTCACCGATCCTATGTTATGACGAACATGGGAATTGAGGTTAGCATGAGTGTATTGCGGACAAGCAATGTGACAAAGAAATTTCCTGGGACTGTTGCTCTGAAGGACGTGTCAATTTCATTTCACAGTGGAAAGGTCAATGCCCTTGTAGGTAAGAATGGGTCAGGGAAGTCGACGTTGATGAAAGTCATCAACGGCGCCTATAGTGATTTCGAAGGGACCTTGTACATAGATGACCAGGAGTTCCGCTACCAGCACCCAAAGCAGGCTTTCGACGATGGAATCGCCACCGTCTATCAGGAGATGAGCCTCATCCCGGGACTCTCTGTCGCTGAGAATATCCTGCTGGGACGGTATCGGAAAAATGGCCCTTTCATTGACTGGAAGGCGACCTACCAGGATGCCCAGGATATTTTGGACGATATGGGTGTTGACCTGCCTGTAAAAGAGATGGTTGCGCACCTATCAGTATGGCAGTGTCAGGTAATAGAGATAGCCAAGGCGATGAGCGCGAATCCCAAGGTCCTGATCCTTGACGAACCAACGTCGGCCTTGGCACAAAGTGAGACAGAGATGCTCTTTGCCCTCATTCGGCGGTTGGTGAAAAAAGATGTTATTGTCATCTATATTTCTCATCGATTGCAGGAGTTATGGGAAATTGCTGATACTTGTTCTGTGCTTCGGGACGGGTTATATGTGGGCACCATTGAGATGGCAGGGGCCAAGCATGCCGATCTTTTATCCTTGATGTTTGGTGATTTGCGCCTGAACAAACGACCTTCCGATGTGGTGGCTCAGGACAAGGTGGTCCTTGAAGTCAAAAACTTAAGTCGTGAACCAAAATTCAGGGACATAAACTTCAAGCTTTACAAAGGAGAGGTCCTCGGTATCGCCGGGATGTTGGGTGCAGGACGCACTGAACTGTTACGGGCCATCTTTGGTGCCGACAAACCAGAATCAGGTTCGATTCTCATTGATGGGGAGGTGGTGACCAACCCCTCACCTGTTCTGATGAAGGGTAAAAAGATTGCCTTTGTCCCGGAGGACCGGAAACAGCAGGGTCTGGTCCAAATCCTATCCATCAAGAGCAATCTCAATCACTCTAGCCTTGATCTCATTTCAAATGGGATTTTTGTTGATTCCAAAAGAGAGGATGAATTTAGCCGACGTCAGATTGAGGATCTGGACATCTCTATACCCGGAGAGGAGTATCCTATGACCAGCCTCTCAGGAGGCAACCAACAAAAGGTGGTTGTTGGGAAATGGCTCAACATAGGTCCAAAGATTGTTATTTTTGATGAACCTTCCCGTGGGATCGATGTAAATGCCAAGCAGCAGATTTTTCAGATAATCTGGGATTTATCGCGTCATGGTCTGAGCTCAATTGTCGTCTCATCTGAGTTGGAGGAGCTGCTTGAGGTCTGTAACCGGATAATAATCATGAAAGACGGTCAGTTTATCGATGAGGTGAACCCCGACAACGTATCAGTCAATGAATTATACACACTAAGCATGGGAGGTCATTGAGATGGAAAAAACTCAACTTAGGGATATAGCCGGCCGTATATCTCACATATCAAAACGCTATATGATGGAAATTATTCTGGCAATCATCGTAATAGTTCTCATCGTAACTGCACCAGGATTTTTTACCCTCGGCAATATTCTAAACATTTTTAGAAACGTGGCGATTACAGGAGTTATTTCATTTGCAATGACGATGGTAATTATTGGAGGAGAAATTGACCTGTCTGTGGGTTCCTCCATCGCTCTTTCAGCAGTCATAACGGCAACTGTTACCGGAAAACTTGCCGAATCAGGGATCATGTCGATGAATTCGGCTGTTTGGGTTGGTATGGCGGTTGCTTTGCTTGTAGGGGCCTGCATTGGACTGTTCAATGGATTTATCAGGACCAAGTACAATATCCCGTCCTTCATTGCCACCTTGGCCATGCTCAATGTCCTGTATGGCATCGCCGCAATCATTTCAAAGGGATTTCCTGTCACCACACTGCCTAACTGGTATAACTGGATTGGTGCCGGACGCTTTTTCAACCTGATTCCGGTTCCTGCCTTATGGTTGGCCATCGCCTTTATTGTTGTCTATATAATCATGAACAAGACAACCCTGGGGCGGGAGATATACGCTGTTGGAGGAAACCCAGAAGCCGCGCGCCTTTCGGGTATCAATGTGAAATTTGTAAAGATCATCATCCTGATGATCGTGCAGATTCTGGCCGCCTTTGCAGGCATCATCCTGTCGGCCCAGGTCATGTCGGGTTCTTCCACCTTTGGCAGAGGCTACGAAATGGAGGTCATTGCTGCAGTAATCATCGGTGGAACCAGCCTCAGCGGTGGTATTGGTAAAGCATGGGGGACCCTCATTGGAATTATCTTCATGGGCGTCATAAACAATGGGATGACCCTCTTTGGTGTCGGTGACTTTGAAAAGTATGTTGTTCGTGGATTGCTGATCCTTGGTGCGGTCATGCTCAACACCATCCAGCTGCAGAGCCTTCAGAATGTGAAGAAAGAGAAGCCGGTAAAATAGTCTCCTTTCTGAGGCCGGACGTGTGAAGAATCGGGACTAGTCCGTATTGGCCTGGTCCCGAGTTTGCATCAGGTCTTGATGACTGTGAAATCCATATATCCCGTTTGGAGGGGAACCTAGATGAAAAAGCAAGAGATATTGAGCTATGTTGGCAATATGCAACAGGTGGCATCCATCCAACCTGTATCCTATACTGAAGGGGTGGCAAAAGGACTTGGAGCCTACCTGATAAGAAACGGTGATCTTTCATTTACTGTAATGCAGGATAAATGTCTGGATATCGCACAGTTGTCGTACAAAGGGATCAACATGAGTTTCCTTTCAAAGCCAGGGTTGCAGCATACAGGCCGGATCGCTTCCAAGTCGGATCGCACAACCATCATGGGAGGATTCCTTTTTACCGCCGGGCTGGAAAATGTCGGCGAACCTGCGACTCTTGATAAGAGAAACCATCCACTGCATGGGGAGATGAGGGCGATACCCGCAGAGCATGTATCTGCCAGAGCCTCCTGGGTTGATGATGAGTATCTGCTTGCAGTATCGGGTGAAATGCGAGAGTCTGAGCTTTTCGGACCGAATCTACTGCTGAGAAGAGAGATACGGACCACATTCCCTGGAAAATCCTTCACCATTACCGATGAGATTGAGAACCAGGCATTTCATGATGAACCGTTTTTACTGCTTTACCACATCAATTTTGGGTATCCATTCCTTACAGAAAAGTGTGTCATCCTCATCCCCTCTGAAGAGGTGGTTCCTATAAATGACATATCCGGAAAGCATGTGGACACGTGGGACAGGATGGAGAAGCCCATTCCAGGCAAGGAAGAGTATGTCTTTCGCCATACCCTGGCAAAAAGACAAGATGGCACGACAATTGTAGGTATCTATAATACCGAACTGAAAATTGGGGTGTCCATTGCATATGATCCTGAGATTCTCCCTCATTGCATGGAGTGGAAGACTCTTGGATCCGGAGATTATGCCCTAGGGCTTGAGCCTGCAAATGTAACGGTGGCCGGACGGCAATATCATCAGGACGATAAGAGCCTTCCCATGCTCCGTTCATTTGAGAAAAGAATTGTGGAGCTGAAGATAACCATAGTGGATGGAGATGAGGAATTTGAACATGTGAAGGCCCTTATCGCAGATATGAAGGGCAGCATCAGCGAGTAGGAAGTACAGCCGATACTCAGGCACTGTTGCATCAGGATAGTATGGTAGGATGTATGGTGTGTATGGGGGTTTTGCTGGAGTACCCCATCGTTGAAGCATAAAGAAAGGGAGTGAGCGGAATATCTCTTCACAGAAGAGAGCATATGGCTTCTGATACCTGAAAAGGAGAAAATGGTATGCGTATTGCAGGAGCAGGTTGTTGCCTGATCGACTCTATCTATAAGAACTCTTCATATGAAGATGAAGCCTTTGCACGTGTGATGAGTGTTGCAAAGGGGGACGGGGGTCTCATTGAAGGCGGGCTCGTCTTCAGTGAGGACATTGAGGTGTTTGCCAACCGCCCCTACAAGGAGATCCTGGATGAACTCTCAGGAGCTCGAGCCCCCGATGCCGAGAACCTTGGCGGACCTGCTGTGGTGGCGCTCGTCCATGCCTCCCAAATACTGCACTCAGACGGCATTGAAGTTTCCTTCTACGGCGCTGTCGGGGACGATGAGCAGGCCCGGCATGTCCGGGCGGCTATTGCCAGGACCCCTCTGAAAGGGGAACTCAAGACAGTCCTGGGAAAAAGAACGGCAACAACCGATGTGTTTGACGACCCCTCCCAGCGCAAGGGGAAGGGCGAACGCTCCTTCATCAACACCGTGGGGGCGGCAGGGCAGTACGGCCCGGATGATATCCCCGATGCCTTCTATGAGGCGGACATAGTATTGCTGGGAGGCACCGCCCTTGTCCCCCGACTCCATGATGGCCTCCTTACAGTGCTCAGACGGGCCAAGCAGAGGGGGTGCATCACCGTTGTCGGGACTGTCTACGACTTTCGCAATGAAAAGAGGGCACCTGACAAGCCCTGGCCCCTGGGCGGTGAAGGCTCCTATGCTTTCATGGATCTGCTGGTCACAGATGAGGAGGAAGCCCTCCGCCTCAGTGGCGCAACAGAGGTGCTGGATGCGGCAAAGCGCCTTATAGGGAGCGGGGTCTCTTCGCTCATCATCACGCGCGGGGCCCTTGACATCCTTGTCTACTCCAACGGCTCTGTCATCAGGGAGTGCGATCTCACCTCCCTTCCTGTAAGCAAGTACATGGATGATATGATGGCCAAGGACCCCTCCCTAAGAAAAGACACCACAGGGTGCGGTGACAACTTTGCAGGGGGTGTGCTGGTCGCCCTTGCAAAGCATCAGCTGAAGGGGGGCCCTTCATTGGTCAGCATGCGCGATGTCTGCGCCTATGGAGCCTCCTCCGGAGGTCTCACCTGCACCTACCATGGCGGCACCTTCTATGAGAAGGCCCCGGGGGAAAAGGCTGCCCTCCTGCAACCTGCGGTGGATGCCTACCTCGAGATGGTGGAGGAAGTGTGATGAAACCTCTATTCGTACAATGGGGGGCCGGAAACATCGGAAGGTCCTTCATCGGACAGGTCTTTGCCAACAGTGGGTATGCGGTCACCTTTGTCGACATAGACACCCCCCTCATCACCGCCTTGAATGAACAATCATCATATGTAGTCCGGTTTGTATCAGGGGATGCAAGCCGTGAGCTTCGCATCGAAGGAGTGCGTGCCGTTGATGCAAGGCACCAGCATGAGGTCGGTGAGGCGATAGTGCAGGCTGACCTTATGGGGGTTTCAGTCGGAAAGAGTGTATGGCCGCACATTGCCTCCTCGCTCGCCCTGGCAATTGCCGAGCGCTACAAAGAGAAGCCGGATACCCCGATCGACATCATCCTTGCTGAAAACATCCATCACGCATCCTCTTTTGTCTCGGCCCTCCTGCTACCCCACCTGCCCAAGGATTTCCCCTTTGCAACCTATGTGGGGCTCATCGAGACAAGCATCGGCAAGATGGTCCCCATCCAGGATGGGGGCGATCCCCTGACCCTACGGGCGGAGCCCTACAATGAGCTTATAGTGGATAAGAAGGGATTCCTGCAGCCGATCCCCCCTGTCACCGACCTCTATCCGGTATCCCCGATAGGGGCCTATGTGGACAGGAAACTCTATATCCATAACCTTGGGCACGCAACAGCAGCATATCTTGGCTATGGCAAGCACCCCCGGCAGCAGCTCATGGCAGAGGTTCTGCAGGATACGGAGGTTGCACTGGCAGTTCGCAAGACTATGATGCAGGCAGGTGCAGTGCTGCTGAAGATCTATCCCGCAGTCTTTACTGCAACCTCCGTGCAGGAGCACATCGACGACCTGCTCAGCCGGTTCTCCAACAAGGCGTTGGGAGACACGGTCTTCAGGGTAGGGCGGGACCTCTCCAGAAAGCTGAGGTTTGATGACAGGCTCATGGGTGTCATCATTGAAGCAGAGAACAAGCACCTGCCATGGGACCAGATAGGACGCTCGTATCTCGCTGCCCTTTCATTCTCCGCCCTCGATGGAAAGGGTGAGATGTTCGCTCCCGACAGGGATCTGCTGCTCTCCATAGAGGGGCTCTCGCTTCGTGATGCACTCTATACAACAAGCGGATGGAAGGATTCAGGGCTCTGCCTTGAGCTGTTTGAAACACTGGCTGCTGGGTTTGAGAGGATCTCATGACGACTTCAAGAGAGTTGTACTGGCCCTTGCCTTACCATACAAGTGCGCATATTCGCTTCTGTGATGATGGAATCAGCATCTTGAGCACTCCCCCTTGAGGCTTTTATACCTTGGCACTGCTTGCAAGAGAGTGGCTCAGACAGTATTGTTAGCTCATAGGAGAAATAGCACATGAGTACCAGGATTGAGAAGAAACTCGTCAACACCGACAAGGCTCCTGCAGCCATCGGACCATATAGCCAGGCCATCATAGCAGCACCTTTTGTATTTACCTCAGGTCAGCTGCCTGTAGACCCCAAGACCAGCGCCCTGGTTGGCGGCGATGCGGCAAACCAGGCCAAGCAGGTCTTTGAAAACATGAAGGCAGTCCTTGCAGAAGCAGGCACTGACCTCTCAAGGGTTGTAAAGGCCACTGTATTCCTTAGGGACATGGATGACTTTGCAGCGGTAAATGCTGTATATGCCTCCTATTTTGGTGAGGGGATCCTCCCAGCACGATCGGCTGTCCAGGTTGCCAGGCTCCCTAAGGATGTAGCGGTCGAAATCGAGATGATCGCCCTGATCTAACAGGAGCCAGCAGGAGGTAAGGGGATGAAACGCACACCGTTGTATGATGTGTACAGTCAGTACGAAGGGGTCAAGCTCGTCGATTTCGGCGGCTGGGAGCTTCCGGTCAATTATTCCAAGGGCATCAATGCCGAGCATGAGGCGGTACGAACAGGAGTTGGCCTGTTCGACGTATCCCATATGGGAGAGTGCTTGGTCACCGGGGAGAGCGCCGCCTCCTTTTTGGACTATTTGTGCACCAACGCCATCAGCAGCATGAAAAAAGGTGAGGTCATGTATACCATGATGTGCTATCCCAATGGTACGGTGGTGGATGACCTGCTCATCTACTGCCGGGACCGCACCTCCTTCCTTGTTGTCATGAACGCCTCGAACATTGACAAGGACCTCGCCTGGATGCAAGAGGGTGTGCCCTACCCAGGGCAGGAGAGGCCTACCATCGTGGACCTCTCCGACCGTACGGCCCTGCTTGCCCTGCAGGGCCCGCTGGCCGTCGATGTCCTTAGGAAGTTGGTCCCCGAATGTGAGGATATGCCCCCCTTCACCTACCGTTCCCCTTGTGCAGTGGGTGAGGTCATGACCCTCATCAGCCGAACCGGCTATACCGGCGAAGATGGCTTTGAGCTCTACTGTGCCTCTGAAGAGGCCGCCCTTCTTTGGAATACCCTCCTGGAAGCGGGGGAGCAGCAGGGCATCGAGTGCTGTGGCCTCGGGTGTAGGGATACCCTTCGCCTGGAGGCGAAGCTCCCCCTCTACGGCCATGAGATAAGCGACAGCATCACCCCCTTGGAGGCAAACCTCGGCTACTTCGTCCGTCTTGAGAAAGAGGGTTTCTGTGGCAAGGATGCCCTTGCCAGGCAGAAGGAGGAGGGTATACCCAGAACCCTTCGGGGTGTGGTGATGGTCGACAAGGCCGTTCCTCGCGCAGGGTGTGAGGTCTTTCTAGGGGACGAGAGCATCGGTTTTGTCACCAGCGGAACCAAAAGCCCCACCTTGCAGATATTCTGTGCCTATGTGCTCATCAAGCGGGAGCCCAAGCTTTCGTTTGGTGATGAGCTTACCATTGAAATCCATGGAAAGAAGAAACGCTGCACCCTGGTGAAGACCCCCTTCTACAAACATGGGAAGAGATACGACCAGTAGGATGATCAGAGCACAAAGCTACGCACCAGAAGGTTTCATAGCCTTGGATAACTCCGCCCTCATCTACCCTCCGACAGAGGCCAAGTACAATGCGAACACCTACAGGCTCTCAATGGATCTGGTACAGGAGATCAACGCCCAGATCCTGGAGCTGGCGGTGCATGCTATGTTGGAACGGTGTCCGTACGCCAAGGTGAGCCTGCACAAGGGGTTTTTCTGGTACTACCTCTCTCCTAACCACAAAAACCCTGTCCTGCATGAGGAGGGTTCCTACCCCAGTGCAAGGATCTCCTTCAAGGATAACAACGGCTATCTCTTCAAAGTGCTGTACGGCAAGCACAGGATAGCCTTGGAGTGCTTCCATGCCCTTACCGATGGGTCGGGGGCCCTTGTCTACCTGAAGATGATCGTCAGTGAGTACTGCCGCCTCGCTGATATCGCTGAGGTCACCTTCAGCGGATCTCTGAACTTAGACCGGCGTCCGGAGAGGGAGGAGTTCAGCGACCCTTTCCAGCACTTCTACGACAAGACTCTACCCGGCACCCCCTCAACAGGGTCTGCCTATCATCGAAAGGGTACAGGCTCGTATGACGACAGGGTAAAGGTCATCAGCGCAATGGTCGATGCACAGTCCCTGCGAGACCGGTGTAGGGAGCATGGCTATACGATAACTGTGTATCTCTCCTCCATTTTGGCGATGGTGCTGCAGCAGTTCCAGAAGGAGGAGGTGCCGAAGCAGAAAAGGCGCAAGCCCATCAAGCTCTCGGTGCCTATGAACCTGAGGAATATTTTCCACATCGACACCATGAGGAATTTCACCCTCTTTGCCGTTCCCGGCATCGAGCCTGCCCTTGGGCACTACACCTTTGAAGAGATCCTCAAGAAGATGCATCTGGACATGGCCCTTTCACAGGACCCCAAGCTGATCCGGAGCCAGATAAAGCGGAACGTGGGAGGGGAGCGCCACATCCTGATGCGGTTTGCCCCCACCGCCCTAAAGAACCCCCTGTTCAAGCTGCTCTCCGACTCCCTTGGGGATGACCTCTATTCTGCAGTACTGTCCAACCTGGGGTATGTGAAGGTCCCCCAGGAGCTGGAAAGCTCCGTCTCGCGCATGGATTTCTATCTCTGTCCCGGGCGGATGAACAAAGTTTCCCTTGCGGTCGTCGGATTCAAGGATAAGGTGGTCATCAACTTCAGCAGCTTTTTCAATGCGGACACCGCCTTAGAGCGGGAGTTCTGCCGTTTCCTTGTGCAGGATGGCATTAGCGTTGAAGTCTCGACCAACCGTCAAGAAGAGAACAAGGAGTGATCGATGGCATATTGCATCAAGTGTGGGGTTAGGTTGGAGGAGAGGGCACAGCAGTGCCCCCTGTGCCAGACCCCTGTGGTCCTGCCGCCCGGTATGGAGAGAGGGCATTCTGAGCCTCTGTTCCCCCATCCCCTGCCGGAGGCGGGGACAGGGGGGGTAAACAAGACAAGCAAGGGCATCATCGAGCTCATTCTTGCCCTATTGGTCGTCAGTGAGATCAGCATAGCACTGACCATGTGGTTTTCTGGAAACATGGCGCACAGCTTCATCCCCCTGTTCAGCACTGCAATGGCTGCCCTGGTCATCGCGATGGCCTTGTTGGCCAAGCATACCTATGTTTGGCAGAGCACCATCCATATCGTGTTGGTTTCGGCCTATCTGCTCGCCCTCGATGCGATGGACAAACACCTCTGTTGGTCACTCATTGTGGTTGGAGCCTTGGCCCTTCTCTGGGTTTTTGCTGTCTTCACAACGACAAAAGGGGCCAAGGCGCACCCTGTGTGGACAGCGATTCTGCTCATCGCCTCCCTCCTTGGGTATGTTGCCCTGATCAATTGGGTTGTCGCAGGGGCCCTGACATGGTTTGTCCCGGTAGCCTTGCCCTCGGCAGGGGTGCTGTTCCTGGGGGTAGGGCTCTTTTTCCTACTCTTCCTGACGCGTAACAAGACGCGCATCCCCCTAGCCGACCTTGTCTTCTTCAACCTGATAGTCCTGTTCCTGACCTTCACCACCCTGGATCTCTTCATGACACACTACAGGCAGGGGATTTGGAGGCTGAACTGGTCGGTGAGCCTGCTCTCTGCAGCGGTAGTGCTGATGATTCTGCTCGGTGGTGTCTCGGCCAGTCGCCGCCTGAGGCGGTACTTCACCAGCCAGCACAGGCATGATTAGGTAAAGTCAGCAAAGCTTGCACCGGCGGCCTTCACCAGGTCCACAGGATCTATCTTCAGTTCCAGACCGCGTAGGCCTGCACTTACGTAGATATGGTCGTGCAATAGGGCGAGTTCCTCCACAAAGATAGGGAAGCGTCTCTTCATCCCCAGAGGCGAGCACCCTCCCCGCATATAGCCGGTCAGCGGGAGCAGGTCCTCGATCTTGATGAGGTCGATCTCCTTGCTGCCGGTCACCTCCCGAGCTTTCTTCAGGCTCACAGAAAAGTCTGCCGGCAAGCAGAATACAAACACCTCATTATCACTGTTTTGCATCACAATGGTCTTGAACACCTGTTCGCTTGGGATACCGGAGCTCGAGCTCGCATGCACGGCATCTAGGTGCTCCTCATCCCACTCATAGGTGAGCACTTCATACCCTATGCCCAGGCTGTCCAGGATTCGCATTGCATTGGTTTTCTTCATCCCCTTATCCTATCCAATTTCCAAGTGGCAGGCAAGGATGAAAAAAGGGGCCCGGAGGTCCCTTTCTTCACCCTTGTCCTTTCTCTGCCTGGATTGTTGCTTACTTGAATTTCTTCCTACTTGTCATCAATGGCAAACGAGGTGCCCAAAGCCGTTGGGGAGGCAAAGGATCCTTTCTTCTTCTGGTTGATGATCGTCATGGCGGTCAGTACCACCAGCGTAATCAGGTAGGGGGAGAAGGCGAGGAACTGCGTCGGGATGACCATTTCGAATCCTGCCGCCTGCAGGCTGAACTGCAAGCTGGTGATCCCACCGAAGATCAGGGTCCCGATGACCACCCTCCCTGGATTCCAGGCTGCGAAGATGACCAGGGCTATGACAATCCAGCCCTTGCCCCCGGTCATGCCGTCATTCCAGCTTGGGGTGAAGCTCAGCGAAAGGCACGCACCCCCAAGTCCGGCAAACATGCCTCCGATCACCGTGTAGAGATAGCGGACCTTTGACACTGAGATACCCATGGCAGCTGCTGTCCTGGGGTTCTCCCCTACAGAGCGGATGACCATGCCGTGCTTGGTCTTGTACATGAAGAACCAGGCAAAGGGGATGATCAGGTAGAGGGCGTAGGTGAGCACACTGACATCGAACAGGGCCCCGATGATGGGAATCTTGCTCAGGGTCGGAATCGCTATGTTGTCGAACTTGGTGGCCAGGTTCATGCCGCAGAGGTTGAACTTGTTGGAAGCAGGGCCCAGGCGCTGTCCGAGGAAGTTTGCCATGCCGGTTCCCAGCATCGTGATGGCAAGGCCCGAGACAACCTGGTTCGCCCTCATGCTGATGCACAAGAACGCGTGTATCAGGGAGAACAAGGCACCGACGAGCATCGCCACCAGTATGGCCAGGTAGAGGTTTCCGGTAGAGAAGGCTGTTGCAAAGCCTGAAAGGGCTCCCATGAGCATGATGCCCTCCATGCCAAGGTTCAGGATTCCTGTCTTTTCGGTAAACACCTCCCCAAGGGTGGCATAGGTGAGGGAGGTTCCCATCGCAAGGGTCGCTGCAAGCAGCTTGGTTGTAAAATCAATCCAGTTCATGCGGAAATCTCCTTATGTTTGCTTAGGATTCGCAACCTGTATTCGGTGAATACGGTACCGGCCAAAAGCGGGATGAGGATAAGGCCCTGCAGGACCTCTCCCATCGCAGCCGGAAGCTTGAGGGTTATCTGCAAAGCATCCGAACCTGTTTCCAGGGCAGCCATGAGCAGTGCAATGAAAATGGAGGCTATCGGGTTGAGCCCGCTCATCCAGGCGATGATGATGCCGGTGAAGCCGTAGCCTGCATCAACACCCTTGGTAAGCTGGTGTGTGACCGCAGCGGAGTCGATGGCCCCAGCAAGGCCGGCAATGCCTCCGGATATGAGCATGGCCAGGATGATGTTCTTCTTGATGGAGACCCCTTGGCATCGTGCAGCACGCTGGTTCTTGCCGATCATATTCAGCTCGAAACCCCATCGCGTCTTGTACAGGACAAACCAGAGCACGACCACCAGGATAAGGGCAAAAAAGACACCGGCATGGACACGGCCCCAGATTCTGGGCAACCAGGCGAACTCCGGATATCTGACCGTTCCCATGTTCCCCCTGGGGGCTTTCCATGCGTTTATGTACAGATACTCGGCGTACCCTATGATGATGTAGTTGAGCATCAGGGTAGCCAGTGTCTCATCGACACTCCATTGTGCCTTCAGGACCCCGGGGATGCCTCCCCAGATCGCCCCGAAGAGGACACCTACCACAATCCCTACAGGCAGGAACATCCAGTTGGGCAGGAAGGTCCAGAACTGCATCACCCACGTGATGCCGATCGCTCCGCTTACATACTGGCCCTCTGCACCGATGTTCCAGAACTTCAGGCGGAACGCTATGCCTACAGCAAGGCCGCACAGAAGCAGCGGTATCGCCTTGACCAGGGTGAACTGAATCTTTGACTGGCTTCCGAAGGCTCCCTTGGCCATCGCAATATAGGTCTGGACCGGATTGGCCCTATTGAGGCCCAGGACGATCGCACCAAGCAAGAAAGAGAGCATCAGCGATACAATGGGGACCAGGATGGTCATCTTTCGGGATTTGCTGTCCCGCTTCTCGAGGGCAAGTCTCATATGTCCCTCCTTTCCACGCCGGCCATCAACATGCCGAGCTCTTCTGTCTTGGCATCCTTCACATCCATACTATCCATGATCCTTCCTTCGAACATGACGGCAACCCTGTCCGCCACCATCAACAGCTCTTCCAACTCTTCGGAGACCAGGAATACGGCATTACCCATATCCCTCTGCTTGATAAGGTTCTGCCTCACCGCCTCTGTGGCCCCCACGTCCAGACCCCGCGAAGGGTAGACAGCGATGAGTATGCCGCCACAGGAGTCTATCTCACGGGCAAGGATGGTCTTCTGTATATTGCCTCCGCTGAGAAACTTTACCGAAGTGTCCTGGGATGGCGTCTTGATGGTAAAGGTCTCTATGAGCCTGTCTGCAAAGAGGCGGACCCAACTGCGTTTTATGATGGAGTGGTCGCTGAGCTCCTTGGTGCGGTATTTTTTCATGGAGAGGTTGTCCCCAACGCTCATATCCCCGACAACCCCCATCCTGCCGCGGTCGGCAGGGATATGGCTTACCCCGCCTTTGATGATCTGCAGCGGCGTCTTGTTGGTATAGTCCTTGCCATGGATGAGCACTTGGCCGCTGTTGACCAGCATCAGGCCTGTAAGGGCCTCAGTCAGCTGCTGCTGACCATTGCCTGCAACCCCGGCAATGCCTAGGATCTCACCCCCGCGCAAGGTGAAGGAGACGTCGTCAAGGATGCGTTTGCCCCCTCCTGCAATGCACTCCATGACCAGGTTCCTGGCTTCCAGCATCACCTCTGTCGGCTTGTACGGCCCCCGGTCCAGCGAGAAGAGGATATCCCTGCCGACCATCATGTTGGCAAGGTCCTGTATCCGGTCGATCGTGGAGGTGGGGCAGACGTTGACGCTCTTGCCCCGCCTGAGCACCTGAACGGTGTGGGAGAACTCCATGACCTCATCCATCTTGTGGGTGATGAAGATGGCACTCTTGCCCTCTTGGAGCATCTTCTTGATGATCTCGTTGAGGTCCCTTGCCTCCCCTGGGGTCAGCACCGCCGTAGGTTCGTCGAGTATGAGGATTTCGGCTCCCCTGTAGAGCAGCTTAAGGATTTCAACGCGCTGCTGCTCCCCTACCGAAAGGTCGTGGACTATCTTGTCAGGATAGACTTGCAAGCCATAGCGCTTGCTCAGCTCTGTAATGTTCTTTTTTATCTCTGCCATGGGTGGCACAAAGGGGAGGTCCTTCATGCCCAGGATGATGTTCTCAGCCACGGTCATGTTGCCGACCAGCATGAACTCCTGGTGGATCATCCCTATGCCCAAGGCCATGGAGTCCTGGGGGGAGTTGATCTCTGCAAGCTTCCCCTTGATGTATATCTCTCCATGATCGGGTCGGTAGAGTCCTACCAACATATTCATCAGTGTGCTTTTTCCGGCACCATTTTCGCCCAGGAGGGCAAGGACCTCGCCTCGGTGTAACGTGAGGTTGACGTTGTCGTTCGCTAGGACACCGGGGAAACGTTTGGTAATGCCAACCATACGCACAACAGGCGTATCGTCGGGGGTAATTTCTTGCATGTTGTATCCAGTTGTGTGGTTGTCCTCAGTGAGGACTATCCTGAAAGAAGTAGAGGCGGGCAAGTGCCCGCCCCTATTGCTAGAGTGCAATTCAGTTATTTTACCTTACCGATGACGCCCTCTACGAACCAATCCATGGTAAGCATGGCCTCATCAGACATCTTCTCACCGGCCTTCTGGCGAACCTTTCCGGTGTTGTCCTTCAACTCGCCCCAGAACACATCCCATTTGCCGTCATGTATTTCGGCCTGTTTTGCCATAACCTCTTTCTGGAACGCTGCAGGGACCAGGGGGGAGATGGGGGAGAGGTGGATCATTTCATCCTCAAGCCCGCCCCAGTAGCTCTGGCTCTTCCACAATCCGTCCATGGCGCTCTGGACTGCAGGAATCATGTAGTTGCCCCAGTTCCACATGGGGGAAACGAGGACATTGTCATCACCGATCATACTTCTGAAGTCGGCATTGTACCCGATGGCAAACTTGCCGCGCTCGATGGCGGCCTTTGCAGGCTCGGTTGTATCCTGGTGCTGTGCGATAACGTCACAACCCTGGTCAAGCAGGGAGACAGCGGCCTGGCGCTCCAAGGAGGGATCATACCAGGAGTTGGTCCATACGACAGTAACGGTTGCCTTGGGATTGACAGCCCTTGCCCCACGGGTAAAGCCGTTGATTCCCCGTACGACTTCAGGAGTGTTGAAAGCGCCCACATATCCGAGCTTGCCGGTTGGGGACATCTTTGCAGCGATCATGCCTGAGAGATAGCGCATCTGGTACATTCGTCCAAAGTAGTTGGACATGTTTTCATTGAGCAGGTAGCCGGAACAGTGTTCGAAATAGACGTCAGGATTGGCTTTTGCAACATTGAGCATGTACTGCTGGTAGTTGTAGGAGTTTGCAAAGATTATTTTGCAACCCTCGTCTATGAGGTTCTCCATTGCCCTTTCACTGTTTTCATTTTCTGCAATGTCTTCGAGTCTGTAGACCTTGACCTTGTCCCCAAAATGCTTCTCAAGGGCGATGGTGCCCTGGTCGTGCATGTAGGAATAGCCCATGTCTCCAGGAGGACTGATGTAAATGACTCCGACTTTCATCGGACCTTCGGTCTTGGCCGGGGTGGCTTCTTTTGATCCCTGTGCAAATGCAAAGGAAGAAACCATCAGTACGATCAACAAGAGAACGATACCTTTTTTCATGACTCTCTCTCCTTAAAGATTGTGTGATGGGGCGATAATACCCGCTGAACTAGAACAATTCAAATTATACGGGACGTTTTAGGCGCTGTCAAAACAATAATGATAAACATGCAGAGAGGTATCCCGCAGAAAATAGGTTCAGTCATGCGAATTCCATCAGAATACAACGCGCTATATGCATATTGCCACAATTTTCAACAAAAGTAAAAAAAATTGCTCTTTTTGGTTGAATTGTAGATATCCCTGTATTTTTCGTTGTAATTGTTGGTTTGTTGGTACAATGGGGAAGGCTTATGAAAGGCAAGCATAATGGGCAGGCTGAAAAAAGACAGATTATAGTGTAAAATGGCCATCTTGCTTCATAGAGCGCTTGCCTAGACTTTTAGGCTAGTGGTAGTATAAAGAATTGATACCAGTAGAAGCATAGAAGAAACAATGCTATAGTTGTTCTCTACACTACAGCAATTTCTATCAAAGGATTACAATACGTCATGAATATACCATCTAGGAAACGTCTTTTACTGTTGCTCACCCTACTTTTTTCCACTTTCCTATTCGCTTTTGCAGGCTCGGGCCTGGTTGTACGGTCGTCCCTTTTTGGTCCTGATGTCCTCTCCCCGGCCTTTGATGAGAAGGCTCTGGTCCTTCAGCCTTACGCCGAGCAACTCGGCCTCGCCTTGGAGCAGGTTGAGGAGAGAGATGAAACCCGGGTGCTCAGCGCCATAAGCAACGGCTCCTATCCTGTAACCCCTGGGGACAGGTTCCGTCTGGTCTACCTTGACGGTCTGCAGACTGTCACCCTTGAGCTGCAAGCCGATGAGAAAAGCATGGTCACCGTCCCGGGCTTGGGAACGGTGAACTGTTGCGGCCTCACCTTCATAGAGATGAAGAGAGAGGTCCTTTCCATGGTGCAGACCTACCACAGCTACTCCAACCCCCAACTGGTGCTTACAGGCACCGGGTCCTTCAGTGTAACGGTCATCGGTGAGGTGGGCGGGACGCGCATGGTTCCTGTCTGGGGCCTTTCACGGCTCTCCAGTGTGGTGGGCAGTGCCACCCCCTATGCATCCACACGAAATATCCTCATCACCCACGCAGACGGTACTTCGGATACCTACGACCTCTACCGCGCCTTGCGCAAGGGTTCCCTCGATCAGGACCCCTTGCTCAGAAGCGGCGACGTCATCACCATAGCCCGCGCTGAGAAGATCGTGGTGCTTGCAGGCAATGTCTATGCTCCGGGAACCTACCAGCTGAAGGCAGGGGAGACCCTCAAGGATCTGGTAACCTCCTATGGCGGAGGGGTCTTGAACAACGCCGATGTGCAGAAGATCAGGGTCCAGCGATATAATAAGAAGAGCGGAGCCTGGGAAGTGACCTATGCGGACCTCTTTGGAGGAGAGCCGATGGCATTGCAGCATATGGACCAGGTTGTCATCGACACCCTCAGGTCCTCGATGCAAACGGTGACCATCGAGGGTGCTATCGCAGCAAGCGAGGCGTATGACAGCCTCTCCTCAACTGCATTGGTTGGCACCTCATCAGGGAGGATCTTCTACCAGTTCTATCCGGGGGAGAGTGTGCGCCAGATGCTCGGTACAATAGCCCCTCGCCTGATGACTGTCAGCGACCTCGACGGAGCTTATCTGCTTCGTGGCGGGAAGCGCATCCCGCTGAAGGCTCAGCAGATCCTCTATGGCAATGATGCCAATGCGCTCTTACCCCTGGAAAGTGGGGACATCTTCATCATTCCCTTCAATCAGCGCTTTGTATCGGTGAGTGGGGGGGTTGTCCGCCCCGGGGTCTTCGCCTATGTTCCTGACAAGGGGTCGAACTACTACATCTCCTTGGCAGGGGGCCTCAGCGACGATGCTTCAGTTCCCACTTCCATCAAGGTATATGATGTTGCAGGGGAAAAACTGGCCATCACAGGAGAAATTCCTCCCGAATCCTCCATCAGGGTAGGAAAAAGTACATTCATCAAGGACATTGCCCCGACTGTGGCAGTCGTCGGCCTTGTCACCTCCATCCTGGGGATTGTGGCATCAGTCATTGGTATCATCGTTAGTTCACAAAAGCTGTAAGGGGTAGGTCAATGAGTCAACAAGAAGAGTTTCAGGCTGGGTATACCCAAGGCGATATGGGTGAAGAGGGGATTTCCATCTCCGAACTGTTCAACATATTCCGACAGAGGTTCGGATGGTTTGTCGTAGGGCTGGTTGTGGTCCTTGCCGCTGCTATCGGATACCTCTATTATGCCGTTCCCCAGTATGAGAGCCAGGTCTCGGTCCTGGTCGATCCTATCCAGAAATCCTCCTCCATAGAGAATCTTCTGGGTGGTGGTGCAAACACCACCAAGATCGCCACCGAGGTCGAGCTCATCACCAGCCGCAAGAACATTGAGTATGCCCTGAGCACCCTGGACCTTGGCACCTACTCCGATGCCGATGGCAACGCCTACTCCGACAAGGAGGTCCTGGGGAGTGTGAAGAACCGCATTGTGGTCTCCACGGTCAAGGACACCAACATCGTGCGTGTCACCGTCACTGATGCAAACCGTGCATTTGCCCGAGATTTGGCCAATGCCCTGGCTTCAAGCTATGACAACCTTCTCACCGGCATTGCCAAAAACTCCAAGACGGCACAGCGGGAGTTCATACAGTCGCAGATACCGATCAACGACAACTCCTTGCAGAACGCTTCCGACGCCCTGGGAGACTTCAGGGAGAACAGCGACATCATCCAGCTGACCGACAAGAGCTCCCTGCTTGTCGAGCAGATCTCCTACTATACGCTTCGTCTGGAACCCCTGCGCTTGCAATTGAACGAATCGCTTGTCTTTATCAACTCCTATAATGCAGGCTTGGAGAAGGCTGGCATACAAGGGATCCTCTCCCTTGATCTTATCCGCAAGGACGCTGTCGTTGCTGCCAAGCTCAAGGAGCTCTCAGCCTGGAAGACCGAGCTGACGATGTATGAGTCGCTTGTCTCTCCTTCCCCTAATCAGGCGACAACCACCTCCCCGGCTTCCAGCTCCTCACGGACCTATGTCCTTAACAGTGCGATCTCGCAGACGACCAAGGACCTGCTGGACAGGGTGACAGCCCTTACCCGCACCTACGCCAAGGATGCCAACATCCAAGCTATCGTACAGGCGCTGACCACCGAGGTCGGCATCGAGGTCCTGCAGGAGCGCGGCAAGGTCTTTGTCGATGAGCTCTCAAAGCTCCCTGTCCTTGAACGCAAACTCTCCGAACTGGTTCGCGATGTGCAGATTTATGAGGCCATCGGGCTGAAGCTGCGCGATATGCTTGAGGAGGTGAAGCTCGTGGAGGCTGCGGTGACAGGAAACGTCACCGTCGTCGATGTGGCCATCCTTCCCGGCTCTCCTGTTAGCCCCAACAGGATGCTGATCCTGGCTGTTGCCCTGCTGTTGGGGGTTGCCATCGGGTTCCTGCTTGCCCTTGCAGCTGAAGCGACCGACTTCTCCTTGCGTACGGAGACGCAGATCAAGAAGATTACCGGCAGCGATACTGCAATGCTGGGATGGATCCCCCTGATGAAGGTCTCGCCAAAGGACAAGTATCCGACCCTTGCTGTATACAACGACCCGCTCTCCTTTGAGTCGGAGCGGTTCAAGCTTGTAGCCAATATGCTCTATTCCAACGAGGAGCAGAAGGTCTTCTCCATCACCAGCTGTTCCATGGCCGAGGGCAAGAGTACCATCATAGGAAACGTCGCCCTCTCCTTTGCCCAGATGGGCAGCAAGGTCCTGATCATCGATGGTGACCTTCGCCTCCCCAGTATGGAACGGTTCTTCCGTCTCAAGCACAGGGAGATAGGGCTGGTGGACTATGTTGCAGGCAATGCCACGTTGGAGGATTGTATCGTCCAGCCCTTTGAGGAAGTGACCAATTTGCACCTCCTGCCACCGGGTGCCCCTCCCTTGGTTCCTTCCGCCATATTCTCCAACCCCACCTTTATCAAGATGATCAAATATCTGAAGACTGCATATGACCTGGTCATCATCGACGCCCCACCCCTTGATTCCGCCAGTGAGCTGCTCGCCATAAGCAAGCAGGTCGATGGCCTTATCATCACCGTCCGAGCCGGCATCACCAGCAAGGGCGCCCTCACCGACCTGGTCTCAAGCCTGCAGACCGGCAAGGTCCCCATCACAGGGGTCGTATTCAACGGGGTTATCCCCGGAGCGACCGGGGGTTACGGATATGGGTATGGCAAGCGCTATGGCTCATACTCCTACCGCTACTCATCCTATGGCAATGCTAGAGGTGGCAAGAAGATGCGCATGTTGCGCAAGAGACGCAACTCCAGCTGGTACCGAAGAAAGTACAGGCGCGACCTTGCCTTGCGCGGGACATCCACCGCCAGCTTGTTTGAGGCAATCCCGGCATTTGGACCTGATGCAGCACACTCCAGCCTTGCTGCCTGGTCAAGTTTCTCCATGTTCACCCCGGGTAAGAAATTAACTCCGATAGAAAAACCCCTCACTGTTGCCACTGAAACACCTCCTGCACAGCAGAAGCCTCAGAAGAGCGGTGTAGTGGAGGAGAAACCCGTCGTTGAAGAGAAAAAGATGATGGAAGAAAAACAAGGTGTCCAGGATAAACAGGTGGATCAGGAGAAGCCCTCTTCTGGTTTGGACAGCCTCTCGACCATCGAGTCCGATATGGATTCCCAAGGGAAAAAGTAGGGCTGGCCACTGGACAGGGTCCCTGGACTCTGGTAATGTTCTTTCGATTCAAAGAGAGGGAACCAGGATGCCCAGGATACGATACAGACATGTAATGCAGCCTCTAGGCGTACTGTTTCCCCATGCAATAGGTAATAAAAAAGAAGTCGGTCAATTGGGACCGGCTTTTTTTTAAGGAGCAACGATGGATACAAAAAGCGTATTTACGGGAAGGTCGCTGTGCGTCATTGACGATCTGAGCATCGAGGAGAGGAAATACCTCTTTACCGAGGTGCGTAAGCTCAAAGCAGCAATGGAGGAGAACAACCTTGCGGTCATGGAGGGCTACCGCATCGATGACAAGGACTTTGGCATCTATGAGGTCTTCCTGGAAGACAGCACCAGAACCAAGGAATCCTTCAAGAATGCGGCCAATTTTCACCATGCTAAGGTCTCCGAGCTGAACAGCGACAGCTCCTCCTTCAACAAGGGCGAGAGCTATGCCGATACCTTCAATACGCTCAGCGGGTACTCCAATGCCGTATTCATCATCCGCAGCAAGATTGAGGGGGTCTGCCGCTGGCTTGAGGACGAATGCTCAGCCTATGCCCAACGCAACAAGCTCTGGCGCAAGCCCGCCTTCATCAATGCAGGCGATGGCAAGCACGAGCACCCGACGCAGGAACTACTTGATGAGTTCACCTTCATCGAGGACAACAACTGGAAGACCGACTCGATCCATCTTGCCTTGGTCGGGGACCTCTACCATGGGCGGACCGTGCACTCCAAGGCATCGGGTCTCAAGCTCTTTGATGCGGTGAAGGTCGACCTTATCGCTCCTGTCGAACTGGCCATGCCTGAGACCTATGTGCTGAAGATGCGCGAGAATGGCTATGAGGTGCGCATCTTCACATCCATCGAGGAGTACCTCGCCCAGAAGGATATAGCGGACAAGTGGTACTTCACCCGCCCGCAGCTGGAGAGGATGGGGGACAGGATCCTCAACCGCCAGGAGGAGCTTCGTTCAGCGATAACCTTCAAGCGCGCCTATATGCCCCTTCTGAAGGAGGGGACCAAGTTCTACCACCCGCTTCCCCGTCACAAGGTCACCCCCACCATCCCCACCTTCCTGGACGACACCCCACTCAACGGGTGGGAGAGGCAGTCCATCAACGGCATGTATGTCAGGATCATCCTGCTAGGCCTCATAGCAGGGAAGATAGGGGCCTCCTTTGTCCCTGAGCAGAGCCCTGTCCTAAAGGAGCGTGCCGAGTACATCTTTGAAGTCGACCTTACCCAAATCCCCCCTAAGGAGAAGGTTGTCAGCGAGGGGGTCAAGCCAATCCATAACGGGCTGGTCATCGACCATATCTGCAGGGGGGACAGCCCCAGTGAGATACGCGACCATATGCGCCTGATAAGCAGTGTCCTTGGCCTGGACGGGGACAAAGGCGGGGAGTGGGTAAGTTCCGGCCATAAGGGTGAGAGTTCCTACAAGGGCATCATCTTCCGTCCCGATGCTGCCGACCTCTCGCGAAAGAATCTCAAGCGCCTTGCCGCAGTAGCTCCCGGGTGCACGCTGAACATCATCCGGGACGGAAAGATACAGAAGAAGTACCGTCTGCACATGCCGCCGAGAATCTATAACTTTGATGATCTTTCCTGCACAAACGAGGCTTGTATCTCACACCCTGCCCAGAATGAGGGCGTTCCTGCCCACTTTACCCGCAACAAGGAGAGCCTGTTCGCCTGCGCCTACTGCGACAGGACCCACTCCTTCAAGGAAATCTGGCAGAGAGGGAAAAAATAGGATAGACTGGAGAACATTATGAAAGAACTACGCACAATTACGGACCATTACGGGCCCTTGCTGGCCAAAGAGGCCCTGCAGTTGGGTGCCATCAGGCTCAGGCCCGATGACCCCTTCACCTGGGCAAGCGGCTTTCGCATGCCCATCTACAACGATAACCGCCAGCTGCTTGCCCTGCCAAAGGCGAGGGCACTGGTGGCCGAGGCATTCGAAGAGATGCTCGTATCGCTTGATTTCGACCCCGATAACATAGCGGGGACCGCCACTGCCGGCATTCCCCATGCCACCACCCTTGCAGACAGGATGCACAAGAGCCTCTCGTATGTTCGCTCTGCAGGAAAGGACCACGGCCTGCACCAGCAGATCGAGGGGCTGGGCCCGAGCGGCAGCTACGGCGGGGCAAAGGTGCTTCTTATCGAGGACCTCATTTCAACGGGGGGGTCCTCCATCAAGGCTGTTGAGGCCATAGTAGCCACAGGCGGCCTCTGTCCGTATACGCTAGCCATCTTCACCTACGGTCTGCAGGCATCCCTTGATGCCTTTGCCAGCCTGGACCCCCCTTGTCAGTGCCACACCATCCTGGAGTATGACAGCATGGTGGCAGTCGCCTTGGATGGCGGGTATGTAGATGAAAATGGGGCTGCCCTGCTCAACGAGTGGAGAGTCGACCCCTTTGGCTGGGGAGAGAAGCATGGGTTCCCACCCCTGAAGAAATAGATGTGAGAATAGCGATAGAGTTTAGGAGTAGAGAATGACCTATAGTGAGAAGTTACTGGCAAGTGCCTCGCAGGTGGGCAACATCACGTGCATGGGGCTTGATCCCCAGATGGAGAGCCTCCCTTTCCAGGACGATGATGTACGCACGAATCTGAATCGATTCTTCCAACAACTGTTCAGGAGGATGGCCCTCTCCGGTCTCATCCCCTCGGCTTTCAAGCCGAACATCGGCTATTACCAGGCCCTGGACCATCCTCGTGATGAAGATTTTTCCGGCAGCCTCGCCCTTGCCGACCTGTTTGACCTGGTGGAGAACTACTTTCCAGGCATTCCCATCATCCTTGACAGCAAGCGTGGGGACATTGCCCGCAGCAGCCTCAACTATGCCAACGAGGCCTTTGATGGGTGGGGCTCTGATGCAGTTACCGTCGCCCCCTATATGGGCCAGGACTCAGTCAGGCCCTTCATCGACCATACACCCCTGCAGAAGGGCGTGTACATCCTCAACAGGACCAGCAATCCCGGTGGCAAGGACCTGCAGAACCTCACTGTCCACAGTGGAGAGGGTTCCTCCTTCCTGTACCAGGAGGTAGCCCGTCAGATCATCCTGTACAACAACGGTACCGGCAGTGTAGGGGCAGTGGTGGGGGCAACCAATATGGATGAGCTCAAGACCATCGCCTCACTGTATGCTCAGCACTCCGTCCCCCTGCTCATTCCCGGCGTCGGCAGCCAGGGTGGATCGGCCCCCTCGGTCATGGGTGCCCTGCGAGAGAGCGGCTACCCGGTGAAGATGGCCAGGATAAACAGCTCAAGTGCCCTGACCCACCCTTGGAAAAAGGGGGAGGCACCTGAGGATTGGCTCCAGATGTGTGAGTCTTCGCTGCGCAAGCTGCTTGAGGAAACCAAAGTATGACTGTGATGGAACTGTTGCAAGAGAGACATTTGAGAAAACATGAAGAGGTTGTGCTGACAACGGTAAGCGGCGTAGCCTCCACCAAGCCTGCCCTGATCAAGTATTTTGATCAGCAGGTCCCCTCGATTGGGATCATAACAACCAAGAGTTTCCAGGTGGAGGTCAACCCGGGCAACCGTGAACCGATCATCTGTGAGACAAGTGCGGGAAACTTCGGCAACTCCGTTGGCCTGAGGAACCCAGGCCTTGTGGTAGCCTTGGCAGAACTGCAGCAGCTCAGGGAGGAACACGGTTTCAATTCCCTGGTCAATGTTTCCCTTTCGGCTAACTCCGTGGAGGACTTCATCACGCTGGTGAAGGCCTTCGACCCTGTCGCCGATCTTGTGGAGCTGAACTTCTCCTGTCCCCATGCCTCTGTGGGGTACGGCTCATCCATCGGGTGCGATATGGCTATCGCCAGCGAGTATGTGCGCCTGATCAAGGAGGCTACCAGAGAGTGTACAGCTCCCTTGTTCGTGAAGCTGACTCCCAACACTGAGGATATCGGATCCATTGCAAAGGGTGTGGTGGATGCCGGTGCCGATGGCCTGGTGGCCATCAACACCGTCGGACCCATCCAGCATATCGATCCTGTGGCAGGCAAGCCAATCTTGCAGAATGCCCTCTCTGGAAAGGGGGGGTGCAGTGGCAGGTGGGTCCACCAGGAGGCCCTGCGTTCGGTAGCCGCTGTTCGCAAGGCGGTGGGGCCGGCAATTCCCCTGATTGGTATGGGTGGGGTGACTACAGGCTCTGAGGTCGCCGCCATGATACGGGCAGGGGCGGACGCTGTGGGTATCGGCTCGGCTTTCGGGATGGTGGACCAGCGCCACTGGCCATTGTATGCTGCAACTCTTAAAGCTGAGGCAGAGGCACTCTTGCAAAACAAGGACCTTGCATCAGAGCAAGGGAGTGCTTCCTTCCTTATCGATGAGAGGCAGATGGCGTACACCGAACATCTGGTCACCAAGGTCGAGCGGTATGGCAAGGATACTGTCATCATAGCCCTCGACGGTTCCCTTCCCTGCAAGGCTGGTGAGTTTGCCTTTCTCTGGCTGCCCGGTCTTGGGGAGAAACCCTTCAGTGTAGCCCACAATGCCCCCCTCACCTTTATCATAAAGGATAGGGGCTCTCTCTCCGCTGCATTGTGTCAGCTCAAACCAGGATCCAAGCTCTATATCCGTGGCCTCTATGGGGCTCCCTTGGAGAACACCCCGACGAAGAAGGCCCTGCTGGTTGCAGGAGGGACCGGGGTGGCTGTTCTGCCATCGCTGGTTGAGCAATTGAAGGGGCAGGGCACGGAGATGACCATCCTGGTGGGGACCAGTGAAGCGTATACCGGCAAGGCTTTGTTAGAGGATAAGCTGGGCTGCTATGGGTCTTTTTGCTGCATTGCCGATGATGGTGAGCCGGGTAGGGTGCTCAAGCAACTCTATGCACTCCCTCTGGACCCTGATCAGGGGTGCTACCTTGTGGGACCCGAGAAGTTCATGGAGATTGCAGCCAAGATATTGATAGGACGGGGCATCAGCGAGGACCTTCTTTATCTCTCCATGGAAAAAATGACGCTTTGCGGCATTGGCATGTGCGGTGAGTGTGCCTGCGGGGACCGTCTGACATGCCGATGGGGAACCTTCATGCGCTATGACTACCTTGCCCTTCACGCCCCTGAGATGGTGCTCTTATGATAGATGCCCATGTACACCTCAGGGACTGGGGACAATCGGAAAAGGATACACTGCTGCATGGGATGAGCTCTGCTCTCTTTTGTGGGGTGGATGAACTCTTTGACATGCCGAACACCTCGCCCCCTCTTACAGACAGGGCGAGCATAGAACAACGCATCGCTGATGCAAAGAGGTGTGCCCTTCCTGTACGCTACCACCTCTATGGCGGGGTCACCGCTGACCCCAGGCAGATGGAGGAGGTGGTCGCCCTTACACGCGAATACCCCATAGAGGTCATCGGCCTGAAGATGTTTGCAGGTCACTCCACCGGCAACATGGGCCTCATCGAGGGGGAGACTCAGAGGAAGGTCTACCGCACCCTCGCTGCTTTGGGCTACGAGGGGGTGGTCGCCCTGCACTGTGAGAAGGAGAGTTTGCTCCGTTCTGACCTTGAGGATGCTTCGGACTACTCGACGCACTCCCTGGCCCGGCCGCCTGAGGCTGAGATAGGCTCAGTAGCGGACCAGATCCGATACAGCGAGGAAGAGGGGTTTGCTGGCCATCTGCATATCTGTCATCTCAGCCTGGTCTCCTCCTTGGAGTTGGTTGAGGCTGCCAAACAGAGGGGCAGGCGCATCAGCTGTGCATCAACGCCCCACCATCTCCTGCTCAACAGCGTTCATGCCTCTGACCACAATCTCTATGCCAAGATGAATCCTCCCTTGCGCAGTGAAGCCGAACGAAAAGCCCTTTTTGAAGCGCTCCTTGCCGGAAGGATCGACTGGGTCGAGACAGACCATGCTCCGCATACCCTAGCTGACAAGGAGGGGGGTGCAAGCGGGATCCCTGGTTTCAGCGGGCTGCTCCTTCTTGTACAGAGGCTCTATGAGGCGGGCTGTCCTCCCACGCTGATGACCTCCCTCTTAGGTGCTCGTGTCCAGCAGGTATTCTCCCTGGAAGCAAGGCAGGTGTACATCCCCCCGCGCAGCGGCATTGAGGAGCTGTCACAGCAAGCTGCCCAGGCATACCCCTTCGACTCGTTTGCCCCACTGCGCTGAGCCCAATCGGGGTTTTTCCAGGCAAGCAAGACCCTCTGGAACTTGGTAGAAACAAGCCCACTAGCCACCCTCCCTCAAGAAAAAGTGATGTTTTCTTGTGGGGGGGTGACTTCCAAGTATCTCTAATCACTTGTTTGCATTCACTATTCCAATACATGCTGTAACTGCCTTTTGGCGGGTAAGATTTCGGAACCAACCCCATATTGTATTTCTTCCAGCACTACCATACATCCATGATGGTACCTTCACTAGTAGCGATTAAGACAAAGTCCCTTCCGCTTAGCCATGACACTATACTCACTTCCCATTGAGGGGACTTGCAAAGCTTTTTTTAGGTTGATACCCTGTAGGGGATGACCTACATTGGTATGGATTCTTTTACCTTGCTTTGAATAAGGATTTCTCTAAAGAAAATATAGGCCCAAGCGCTAATAAAAGTGAAATGGCCAGAGTTCGCGCTATACGGGCTTTCTGATGAATCTCTAGAACTGTGCCACTATCATTGAAGAAGATAAGGCTTTGATAGGCTGTGGTGGGCCCCGCCGGGACCCGCTATAGCCTGTCTTGTACTTATTTTACTTGTTTGTAGTACGCTCTGGAGTAGAGGCAGTGTGGCATTCCCTTGGGGAGAATGGCCTCGGTGACAGAGTCCGTGCTGGTAATGGCTTGGGCACACTTGCGGAGATCACCTCCTCATTGCATAGGTGAATCACCCCTTGCAAAGAGGAATGCGACTATATGCTTTGCTTTGGGATGAGGGCGAACCTAGCATGATCCTCTCCAATCAGACATCCCTGACCTGGTTGTCTCTGGTTCTTCTTTACTTCTTTGCTTGTGTATGAAAAATATGTACATCTGTCCAAAACTCTTCGCTGACCTCTCTTGTGGTTTTTGTGAGGCATGCTATACTACTGCAACCGGGAGGCACGGCACCTTGATAGATTTACGAAAACACTCCAGCAGACATCTGGAGACCAAATTAGTCCTTCCTATACCAGAAACACATAAATATGAACGGGAATTGCATTACTACCTTTTTTCTCCTCCCCAGCTCTATGTGAACAAGAACACCTACTCCGAGCAGAGGATGCTGCACAAGTTCCAAAGTCATGGAAGGTACTCCTCCCCTGAGCTTACCCTTGAGGAGTTGCTCGATGAGGACAACATGATCAGTCCTCTGACCTTGCTCAAGCGGTATACGGAAAACTTGGAAAAAGACATCACCTCAGTACCCGAACGCACGGTGATCCATGAGCTGCAGACTGTAGCCAATGCTGTCAGGCATGAGAATAAGGCTGCCTTGCAGGATTGCAAGGATATGGCGCGCCTTGGGATGAAGACAGACCTCAACTCAACACTGGAGGATTGGTACAGGAACACCCTTGCCATTCAGGACTCCATCCGCACCATGCTGGAGACGATCAGAGGCAAATGCTCCTTGGACAACCGCCTGCTCATAGCCTATCTCTGGGCCGACGAGGCGGTGAGCCTGCTCAACGAGAAGCAGGCCATCGACCTCTATATGGCATGCTCCCACCTCGGTGACGAGCTTGCAGGCGTCTTGGCCTTGTTGCTCTCCTACTCCCGTGATGAGGCTGAGTACCGCAACCACCACAGCTATGCCAGTGGAGGGGAGAACCCCGAGCTCATCCAGTACAGGAGGGCAGTGCTCAAGAAGTGGACCCAGTCCTCCCTCTATCTCATACCCGAGGTCTCTCGCTGGCCGATGAGGGTCTCAGAGATTCTTGCAGGGACCGCTGCTGCTGTGGCCATGGCATTTGCAACATTCGCCTCCATCTTTGCCGAGAAGACCTACTTGAGAAACAGTATGCAATGGGTGCTGATCGTCATCATAGCCTACGTGTTTAAGGATAGGATCAAGGAGTGGCTGCGTGCCTTCTTCCGTGCTGTCCTGCCGAAGATGATGGCCGATGAGATCTCTTCGTTTCTTTCGCCCAAAAGCAACTCGAAAATCTGTTCGAGCAGGATAAGGCTCCACTACGAGAAAGCCCAGGATCTTCCTACCCGGGTCAAGGATATCCGTAAGGACAAGACAAACCCTTTCCAGGATATGCTTCCTGAGGAGAATGTCATGCACTACGTGCGCAACCTGATCATGCACCCCCTGACCAAGCATAAGATGGAACGGGAAAAGTTTCCCAGAGAGAACAACTTTACCCTGGTGACCCGCATCCGCTTGGATGATTTTCTCAAGGAGATGGATGACCCGAGGGATATCGTCTTCAGGATGGACCCGAACGCCGATGAGCTGGACCAGCTGAACAGCGAACGGGTCTATCACCTGCATCTGATTATCCGGGAGCGGGCCCTCAAGGAGGACCTGGACATCTACAGTCACCATACCATTGTGCTTAACAAGGCAGGCATAGTCAGGATCGAGCAGATGAACGACGCCTAAAGGCCGATTTTCTCTTCTGATTCACGCATTGCATCTATGGTCATCTGGATGATGGGGGCTATCTCCATCTCCAGCATTGCAGCGCCCTGCGTTATGATGTCGCGGTTCACCCCGGCTGCAAAACCTTTGGATGCCCACTTCTTCCTTACCGACTTCACACTCATGCCCTGCATGCGCTCAGGTCTCATCAGGGCTGTGGCGTAGATCAGGCCGGTGAGCTCATCGATGGTGAAGAGGACCTTTTCCATGAGGTGGGTGGGCTCAATATCACTGCAGATCCCCCAGCCATGGCTGCAGACCGAGTGGATGAAACTCTCATCGGCTCCGATCTCCTCCAACAACGACGGGGCCTTGGAGCAGTGCTCCTCAGGGAAGCTGCCATAGTCCACATCGTGCAACAGGCCCACCAGGGACCAGTACGTTTCGTCTTCACCGAAATGAACGGCAAATTTTTTCATCGTCTCCTCAACGCAGTACGCGTGCAGGACCAAAGCCTCGCTGGGGTTGTATTTTTTCAGCAATTGCAGTGCTTCTTCTCTGTTGAACATCCTCTGCCTCCTGGTAAGAGTATATTTTTTTTGTTCTTATTAGGGAAGTGCTGAAAAAAACAGGATGATTGTTCGCATTCCCCTTTATTATTTTTTATGAGGTGTGGTAGTATGGGGAGGTCTTTCCAGTATTGGAAAGCATTTTGCTAGAGGAGGAGGATCCTATGTCTGTTTCAGACGAAGGTGGCAGTATAGCACCACTGCCCATTCATTTATTCTTGGCGTCCTCCCTTCCTACGTTCTAGACCTTTACCAAGGTCTGTCCCGCGGATTACTGAGGTACGCCTTACCCAACAATCCATGGAGGACCTATGATAACCATACGAAATAATGTAGTGAGCACCAATCCAGGTGATAGCCCATCAGAGGCATCGTACACCTGGGTCGATGCCCGTAACATCAACCGCGATGATATAACCCTGCTGGAAGAGCAGTACAACATCTCCAGCGAACTGCTTGCAGACATCATGGACCAGGACGAACAGGCACGCATTGAACGTGAGGACGACTTTGTCGCCCTCATTGTTCGATTGCCAGCCTTAGCAGACGATAGCAAGGGCATCAACCAGTACGCCGTCCCCCTGGGCATCGTGCTGTACAAGGATCTGGTCATCACCATCTGCCAAAGTGACAGCATTGTGCTGGAGGACTTCTCCAAGAACAGGTTCCGCCAGTACCCCGTGGCGACCAAGGAAGGATTCGTCATCAGCATCCTCGGACGGGCCACCATGGTCTACATCCGCCTGCTGAAGTACATCAACCGGCAGAAGTCCCTGGTCGAGGAGCAGTTGCAGAAAAGCATCATGAACTATGAGCTGATCCAGTTGCTGCAGATCCAGAAGTCCTTGGTATATTTTTCCACAAGCCTCTCCACCAATGAGGCCCTGATGGAGAAGCTGCTGAAGATTCCCTATTTCAGGCTCACCTCGGAAGAGGAGAGGGACTTCCTGGAAGATACCATAACCGACAACAAGCAGGCCATTGAGATGGCGAACATCTACACCACCATCCTTACGGGCACGATGGATGCGTTTGCCTCGGTAATCGGGAACAATATGAACGTCATCATGAAGAGGCTGACCATCATATCCATCGCCCTGATGTTTCCCACCCTTATCGTCAGTTTCTACGGCATGAACATAGAACTGCCCTATATGCACCAGCCCTTGGCATGGGTTGGTGCTCTGACTGTTTGTGGCATAAGCGCCTTTTTGGGTGGTTGGATGCTCTCCGACCGGCGTAGCCAGAGCCTTGTGCAGCGCTCGGTACAGGCCAAGCGTGTAAAAGAGAAGAGAACCAAGAAAAAAACACGGAAGAAACGGGCCCTGACCGATTGATTTTCCTGTTTTTCCAATGCTACTGTTCCTCCTTATGGGAGAATATGATGGATAGCATTGGAGAGATATGTACGGCCTTCAGCGGCACATATGCAGGGGAAGGCATGGCCGCCCTTGCCAGACTGTATGACCAGATAGAAGATGAGACCTCACGTTTCTGCTCCAAGCATGCCATTGCATGTGGGAGCGGCTGCGGCACATGCTGCGAGCATTTCATGCCGGACATCACCGCATTGGAGGCGAGGCTGGTAGCTGCCTACCTGCTCTTGTCCAAGGGGGATGCCTCCCTTATCTACAAGCTTGTCGAGGCAAAGTCCCAGGTGACAGGGCCCTGTCCTCTCTACCGTTTTGACCATCCGCACCACTGTAGCATCTATCCTGCAAGACCTTTGATCTGCCGCCTCTTCGGAGCGTGTGCCAACGCTGACAAGGAGGGCAATGGAGTCTTCCGTCGTTGTAGGTACAACAAGGAAGAGACCATGCCCCTACTGCTGAGCTTTGGCCCTGAAGTTGTGGTGATGCAGGACTACTCCTACGCCTTGCGTGCTTTGGATAGCGGCTCCTCCAAGGTGGACCTGCTGCCCAAGGCTATCCTTGAGCAGCTGGAACAACTGAGTTTCCTTACAGCCATGATCTCTGGCCAGGATGACAACTCCAACCCTGACGACACCCCCAACCCACAGGCGAGCTAGCGGATCACCCTGATCAGGTACCCGGTGAGGTATTCCGACTCGGGGAAGGATATGCGTATCGGATGGTCCTCGGCCTGACCCAAAGTCTTCAGTATCTGAATCTCCACCCCTGCATCCTGGGCACTCCAGGCGAGGATAGTCCTCAGCATCTCACCTGAGATCGCCCCGGAGCAGGAGAAGGTGGCGATGATGCCCCCATTCTTTATCTTCCCCATAGCCAGCCTGTTCAGGTCCTTATATGCCTTTGCCGCCTTGTCTGCCTGACCTTTTGTCGGTGCGAGCTTGGGCGGGTCCAGGATCATGAGGTCATACTTGTTCGCCTCGATGATCCTCATCTGGCGGAAAATATCGGCTTTGATGATGTTCACCCGTTCGCGGCTGCCTTGGGCAATGATGGCGGCATCCTGGTTGATATGCACATGGGCCAGTGCCTGCTTGAGCGCAGTGGCGCTGCTGTCGATGAGGTCCACCCAAGCAGCGCCGCTACGCAGGGCATGCAGGGTGAAGGCCCCTGTATAGGAGCATCCGTCAAGGACGACGGCATCCTTGCAGTAGGGTTCGATCGCCTTGCGGTTCTCCCTTTGGTCACAGTAGAATCCGCTCTTCTGCCCTTTGCCTGGGACCACCTCATACAGGATGCCATCCTCGCGGAACCTGATGGGAGGCAGGCGCTTGCTTGGAGTGAAATACGCACCATCCTGAAAGAACTGCACCTGTTCGCTCAAGCCCTCAACTGAACAGAAAGCGGTGTCTGTGGTGACGATGATCATAGCCGGCTTCAAGAGTCTTTCCAGCGTGGATACGATAAGGTCCCTCTTGTCCCAAGCTACGCGAGCGCTGATATCTATGCGGATAAGGGTGCCATATACATCTGCAACAAGGCCGGGGAGCATGTCTGCCTCCCCGAAGATGATGCGAAAGGCGGTTGTTGGTGTGCTTTTGTCCCTGAAGAAGGGGCTACGTCTGAGCACGCTGGCGGTGATGGCCCTCTTCCACCATGCATCATCGACCTCCTCTGTCTCGTCCCAGCTCAGCAGCCTCAGGGGTATGTGGCTTTTGGGGTCGTACCAGCCCCAGGCTATGAAAGAGCCGTCTTGTGTTGTCGTTTTAGCAATCCCTACCTCGTCCTTGTCGGTTATCGAGTCGATTGCGCCGGAGAAAACCCATGGATGGTGGCGTAAGAGCTGTTTTTCCTTGCCATCTTTAATTGTAATTGTTTGCATGGTTTAACAGTAGCGGAAGAGAGCCGTTTTGTCAAAACGTTTGTTGACTTGCACGGCGCTGATGTCCGATAATGGGCATATGCAGAAACAAACCGTGCAGGCTATCCTGTTTGACCTTGATGGAACGCTTGTAGATACGATAGAAGACATTACCGATGCCCTGAACCGGGCCCTTGGGCTTGAGGGCCTCCCTCTCTTGGATGTCTCCATGACAAAGAAAGTGGTGGGTAGGGGATTGCGAAACGCCCTCATAGGGGCTGTGGAACTCTTTGGAGAGCCGTTCTCATCCGACCATATCGACCGCATGTATGACAGCATGATGGCTTTCTACCGCAAGAACCATTGCGTCAAGAGCTTTGCATATGAGGGGATCCTGCCCTTGCTGGAAGAGCTGGATGGTAAAGATATCCCTCTTGCTGTGTTTTCCAACAAGGAGGATGGCCTGACCAAGGATGTTGTCCGAACCCTGTTTCCCAACATCAGGTTTGCCTGGGTCAGGGGTATGCGTTCTGACTTTCCCCGAAAACCCGATACGGCAGGGCTGAGACATTTTGCAAAGAAGCTAGGTCTGGCAGTTGAAAATTTGCTCTATGTAGGTGATTCTGAAGTTGACTATCAGACAGCGGTGAATGCTGGCTGCCAACATATTCTGGTATCGTGGGGATTCAGACCAAGAGAGGAGCTAATGCTGCTAAAAGGATCCACTGTGGTGGATTCGGTAGAAGAGCTACAGGAGGCTATCAATGACCTACAATGAAAAAGATTTGAGAAGTAAGGCTGAAGCGTATATTCAAAGCGAGCAGGAGAGTGTGTTCCGCCAGGAGGTGGAGGAAGCTCTTGCCAAGGAGGACTGGGAAGACCTGTACGACAGGTTCTATACCAGCCTCTCCTTTGGGACTGCCGGGCTCAGAGGCATCCTTGGCGGGGGAACCAACCGGATGAACTCCTTTATCATACGCAAGGTCACCCAAGGCCTGAGCGACTATCTCAACGAGGAGTCCAGCAACCCTTCGGTGGCGATCGCTTATGATAGCCGTCACTATAGCCAGCAGTTCGCCATGGAAGCCTCTCTGGTCCTCGCTGCCAACGGCGTTTCCGTATTCCTGTACAATACGCTGCACCCGGTTCCGATGCTCAGCTTTGCCGTCAGGTATCTCAATACCACAGCAGGCATCGTCATTACCGCAAGCCACAACCCTTCCAAGTACAACGGGTACAAGGTCTACTGGCGCTCCGGCGGTCAGGTGACCCCTCCCCATGACTACAGCATCGCAGACCGGGCAAATTCGGTGAAGAGTGAGGATATCCAGAGCATCAGCGAACAGAGCGCCCGTTCCAAGGGCCTTTTGGTCCCTGTTCCTGAAAAGGTGGACCAGGCCTATTACGCGATGGTGCTCGCCTCGCTGAAAAGGCCGGCGCTCGTCTATGGAAGCCCGATAACGGTAGCCTACACCCCCTTGCACGGCACTGGCAACGTCCCTATCCGCCACCTGCTCAAGGAGGTGGGCATCAAGTGCGTTGTGGTCAGGGAGCAGGAGGAGCCCGATGGCTCTTTCCCGACGGTAAGCCTGCCCAATCCCGAAAGCGAATCTGCCATGAGGATGGTCCTGGACCTGGCAAAGGAGAGCAAGGCGGACATCGTGCTGGGAACCGATCCCGATGCGGACCGCCTGGGCATAGCGATCCCCCTCACCCCTGAGAAGGAATCCTACCAGCTGTTGAGCGGAAACCAGATAGCGGTGCTGCTCTGTGACTACCTGATCGGAGCATCAGAGGGGGCCAAGCGCCCAGTCTGTGTGAAGAGCCTGGTCACCACCGACCTGGTCAAGCAGATCGCAGAGGCCCATGGCGGCAGGTGCAAGGATGTGCTTACCGGCTTCAAGTATATCGCAGAGGAGATCGAAGCCCTGGACAAGAGCGAGGATGAGTACTTCCTCTTTGGCTGTGAGGAGAGCTATGGCTACCTCACCGTCCCTTCAGTCAGGGACAAGGACGCTGTGAGCTCGGCCCTCGTTGCTGTGGAGATGATGAGCTATTACGCTACGCAGGGCCTTACCTTGCAGCAGCGCCTAGATGCCATCTATGAGGAGTACGGCTACAGTACCGAGGTGGTCTTCTCCCGTGACTATGAAGGGTCTGCAGGCAAGAAGAAGATGCTTCAGATCATGACGGCCTTGAGGGCTCTGAAGGCCGGCGATGAGCTGGGAAGCAAGACACTGCTCTCCACAAGCGACCTGCTCCCTGGCAAGGACACGGGCTTTCCCTCATCCGATGTCCTGATCATGCATTTCACCACAGGGGAGAAACTGGTGGTCCGTCCCAGCGGGACAGAACCGAAGATCAAGTACTACCTCTTTGTCAAAGCGGACAAAGGCGGTAGGGAGGCTCTGGAAGCAGATCTTCCGGAGCTCATAGAGATGTTTAAGGCGGCCTTATAGATGATAACCTGTTATGCACTGCTTAGGAAAGTTGGATCGAACCTCTATCTCAGCCCGTATTTGAAACCGGAGAAGACAGCTTCATTGGACGCTGACACCCCGGTGGTGCTCAAGAGCAGCGGCATGCTTACCAAGGGCCAGAAGGATGAGGCTTCCTTTGCACTCTACAGTGCGATAGATTTCTCTGTGGACCGCTGGATCCAGGACAAGCAGTATGTTCCCCGGCTCCTTATCAGTGCCGTGGTCTTTATGGTCACCTACTTCTTCATGTCCCTTGCCATCCGCGACCCCATCCCGATGGTCGATGAGGTGCTTGTCTCCACAGGCCTCACTGTCTTCTGCTGGATAGCCCTGGCAAAGCGGGACACCCGTTCATCGCTCGCCTTGCAGCGAAGGTACGAGCTCAAGGCGAAGGCGGGAAGCCCTGACTTCCAGGTGCAGGAAGGCATCTTTGCCCTTGAGGCATTTCTCCAGGATATAGCGAGCCTGGACATGCAGGATGTATGTGACAACCTCTGTCTGGTCGAGAAGAAGGAGTTTGAGTTGCTCTCTGAGGAGCAGAAGGGCCAGTGGTCGCAAGAGTTCCTCGAGCTGTTGCTGCTCTATCTGAAGGTCAGGAAGAGGAGCCTGTGGCGCATGGTGCAGAGGGTCCACGCCGTCAGGGAGTCCAAAAAGCCTAGCCTGAGACTCTCTCAGCGCCTCTTTCATCTCAGCATACAGCAGAAGCTTGACCTGCCCCTGCTCTCCCTGTGCGTAGTGCTGCTTGAACAGGTAGGCTGAAGCAAACGGGCCACGCTCTTGCCTTAGGGGGCATGCGTGGTTCTTTTTGGGTCAGCCTTGGCATCATAGCCGTGGTGCCTCTGCTGTTCTTTCTCTCCTCTACAGCAAGCTCTCTGCTTTCCTATCCACTGCTCGTGGCGATGGCCCTGCTTGTCCTGGGTTTTTTCCTCCATGTATGGGCAACGATCACATCCAATGGCAACCTGAAGAAGACCATCATATCACTTACAACCCTCATTTTTTTCTGCTACGCCCTCTTTGGATGGGCGGCGGCGGATAATCAGGTGGCGATGGCATTCGTCCCGGAGCGTATAACAGAGGTTGGGGGGACACTCATCGAGGACTCCCTGCTCACTAAGGGCGGCAAACAGCTCTTGCGCCTCAAGCTCGCATCTTGCGGGACGCAAGACGGGGCCAGGGGCAGTGCCCAGGGGGTGCTCTGCATCCTCCTTGAGGTCGATGGAGGCCTGGTCAGTGGTAGCCGCCTCCTGGTTCAGGGAGAGCTTGTCCCTGACGGCTCGCTCTTTTTTGCCGATACAGTGCAGGTGCTCACCATCTCCAGGATACGGGTATTCAGGCGCAAGCTTCTCTCTTTGGTGGAGAGGCGTTTGTACCAGGTGATGGATGACGATGAAAGCCGCGCCCTTGCCCTGATGCTCCTTATGGGCAGGACCGGTGATGCTGCCTTTCCCCTGAAGGAGCTCAGCCTTGGCAGCGGGTGTGCCCACCTGCTTGCCCTCTCAGGGATGCACCTGCAGTTCTTCATCGGCCTGCTCTCGTATTTGCTGATACCATTGGTGGGAAAGAGGCGGGGTAGGGTTGCATCGGTGCTGTTTGCCCTCCTGTATGTCCTTGTGGTGGGGCCCAAGCCCTCCCTGGTCCGGGCGATGGGGATGGCTTTCCTCTCGCTCTTCCTGAGGGGGCGGATGGCCTCGTATTGGGGCTTTCTTGCAACCGCCTGCATCCAGAGCCTCCTCTTCCCTTCAGCTGTGTCGAGTATGGGGAGCCTGTTCAGCTATGCCGCCTATGGGGGGCTTTTGTGCAACTCGCTGTTTCATTTCTACAGGCCCAAGATCCTTGAGCCCTTCTTTGCCTCTCTGTATGCCATCCTGTTTACGGCGATACCGACCCTGGCAGTTTGGGGGACGTGGCAGATAGGGGGGTTGTTCATAGCTCCCTTGGCATCGCCATTGATGTTCTCCCTGATGGGCAGCTCCCTGCTGACCTTCGTGTTTGGCAGGCTTTTTGCTCCTTTGGTAGGGGTCCTGTACCGCATCCTCCACCTTGTTTTCTCCTATGGCAGCTCCCTGTTCGGAGAAGGGGTCCCCAAAGTGGGGTTTCTCTTCTATCTCTTTGTTGTGTTGACGCTCCTTGCCTCAATTGGCTATGCTGAACGGGCTTTGCAGAAAAAGAGGAGAGACTCCTATGAGTTGGAAATTCGCGTACGATTCCCCGAAGGCCATCAAGAGCTTGCTTGACAAGGAAGGGCTCGCCTTGAGCAAGAAATTTGGACAGAATTTCCTCATCAGCCGCCATGTCAGAGAGAATATAGCAAGGGAGCTCTCCTTGGAGCCTTCCATGAAGGTCTGGGAGGTGGGGCCGGGCATCGGAGCCTTGACCGCCCTCCTGTTGGAGGCGGGGTGCTCTGTCACCGCCTTTGAGATAGACCATGGGTTTTGCCGCCTCCTCACCGAGCAGGCCTTCGGCGATGATGAGAACTTCCGCCTCATTGAAGGCGATGTCCTCAAGACATGGGAGAGGCTCTGGAAGGACGAAGGGACCCCAGACAGGGTCTGCGGAAACCTCCCCTACAATGTGGGCTCGGTCGTCATTGCAAAGCTGCTTGAGTCAGCGTGCCTTCCCCCAAAGATGGTCTATACCCTGCAAACTGAGGTCGCCTTGCGTCTCAGTGCAAAGCCGGGGGAAAAGAACTGGTCATCCTTCAGCCTGCTTGCCCAGATGGACTACACCGTCAGGAGTGCCTTTGCCATCAGCGGCAGCAGCTTCTACCCTGAGCCGAACGTCGGCAGCACCGTCATCACGATGGACAAGCGTGATGCTCCTCTGGTTGACCCATCTCTCAGGGATGTGTTTCTCATGGTGGTGCGCGACCTTTTCTCACAGAAAAGAAAGACGATAAAGAACAACCTCCTCGGAGGGAAGACCGGCGCCCGCTTTGGCAAGGATGGGGTTTCCCTCATCCTGGATATGAGTGGCGTTGATGCGGGCCTACGGGCTGAACAACTAGACTGGGCTCAGTTCATCGCCATCAGTGAAGCTGTTCAAAGCTGTTGAGCCAGGTGCCGCGCCTATAGCTGTACAGACAGATCACGCCCCTGAGCATGAGGTCGCTCATCATCGCCATCCATACCGCAGCCAGTCCAAGGCCCGTCACTTTGAGCAATATCCAAGCCAGGGGCAGGCGCAGGAGCCACATCCCCGCCAGCGAGATGAGAAACGGGCCTTTAGTATCACCGCCGCCGCGCATGACCCCGAAGACCAGGATGGAGAGTCCGAAGGCCGGTTGTGCAAAGGCCTCTATCCTCAACACCTGAGCACCAAGCGTTATAACAGGACCTACCCGCGTGAAAAGCGTCATGAGAAATGGTGCGAAGAGGTAGAGCACCAACCCCATGAAACTCATCATGACCACCCCCCACAAGACACAGAGGTTTGCATAGCGCTGTGCCAGAGCTTTGTCCTCACGTCCGAGGGACTGGGCAACCAGCGTGGTGGCTGCAGTGGAGAAGCCTGAGGCCGGCAGGTACGTTATCGACTCCGCACTGATGGCCAGGAAGTGGGCGGCAAGGGCTGTGGTCCCTAGTGTCCCCACCATCTTGGTAAGCATTATCTGCCCTAAGGAGAGGGTGGACCTCTCCAAGGCGATGGGGATGCCCAGGCGCAGTGCCTGTTTTTGGATCTGTGCATCGAATGCCCATCGCTGTCTGAAGGAGATCCTGATCTTGTGCTCTCCTTTGAACAGGACAAGCAGGAGCAGGATTGCCGTCAGGGTGCACGCCAGTGTCGTGGCCAAGGCCGCGCCCCTGACCCCAAGGCCCAAGCCGGGCAGGACAAGAGCCCCAACCCTGATGGAGGGGAAGATGAAGAAGAGGTTGAACAGGATGTTTGAGGCGTTGTTGAAGGCGTTGAGGTAGAGAGGGCGCTTGGTGTCCCCGCTTAGGCGCAACAGCGTGCTGATGGTAATCATCAGGAGGTTGGGTATGTACCCTATTGCTATGAGGGTGAGGTACTGCCGGGACAATGGACGCACCGCATCCTCGGCACCCATCCAGGAGGGAAGGAAGCGTGCTACCTGTATGAACAGCAGCGAGAGGAAGAGTCCGAACCCCAAGGCCGTCAGCAGGGCCTGACGGACGACCAGCTTTGCCCGGTCAGTCTTACCCGATCCCAGCAGCCTGGCCATAAGGACCCCGAAGCCAAGGGCAAGGGCGTTCATCCACCCGTTGACCAGCCAGATGGTCGAGCTGGTGACCGCTATGGCGGCGGTTGCCCCTTCTCCAAGTGACCCCACCATCGCCGAGTCTGCGAATGTCACGCTTACTTGCAGGATCTGCTCGACTATGGTCGGCCAGGCAAGGGCCCAGATGATGGTGCCGGGGGTTAGGGTAGGATCGAAGAGGTCAAGTGGTTTTTTGGAAAGGCCCATGGGTGGAAAGCTCCTTGCACGTGAGGGCATAGTAGCAAAAAGAGGGGAGAAGGACAATCAAAACAGAGGAAAGGGCCCTTGCATTCCCTGAGTATCCGGACCCGATGAGTGTTTTCCATTTTGGAATATAGGGGCATTCTCTCGCTGTTCGGCAGCAGTGTTTGTTGGTAGAAGTAACGGAAAGTCCAAAACTGCTAAAAGTACAATATTTACTCTACTAGTATCAATTGGGAACAAATAACAAGAAAAATAAATAAAACTTGTATAATTTGTACAATATGGTATAGTGTTATTATCAAATGGGAATATACTTCCCGTAAAAATTGGAGGAAGAGTATGAAAAATCGTTTTTTTATGCTGTTATTATTGTTGCTTTTGGTTGTATCCTTAGCTTCATGTGGAAAGAAAGAGGCGTCTGTTGCCGCTTCACCAAGCGTGGAGAAAGAGGTTGCAGAGAAAAGTTCAGAACTCTCTGTACTTTTTATGTCTGGCGTATATGCAGAATCTGCTAAATCCATGTCAAAAGAATTTGAGGATGAATTCAATTGTAAGGTTGATGTCAGTGATGTCCCTTTCTCTTCATTTCATGAGAAGGCAATGCTAGACTTGTCCAGTGGAGCTGGCAGCTATGACATCATTAGTGTCAATGCATCATGGTTAGGTGAGTTTGCCCCTTTCTTGGAATCGATGGATGAATTCATTCTAGTCAACAAATACGATGATTCAGACTTTATTCCCAGCGTCTTGGATGCTTGCCGTTGGGATGGTTCTCTCTATGGCTTCCCTCTGGCTCCTACCCCGAATATGATGACCTACCGCACCGACTTGATAGAAACTCCTCCTACAACATATGACGAATATATGGAGATGGCCAAAGCTCACAATGATCCAAAGAATGGAATGTATGGTATAAGCATTCCAGGCAAGAAGGAACAATATGCAGTGATGTATCTGGTTCGATCATGGGCGATGGGTTCCGATGTGGCAGATGAGAACTTTGTCATTGACGTAGATAACGAAGTTGGACGAGCGGCTATGAGACAACTTGGTGAAACCAAGAAATATACTGATTCTGGAAGCCTCTCATGGGGACTTGAAGAATCCATCAATGCTTTCTTGCAGGGCAATGCAGCATTCTGTGAGGCATGGCCGACCCTGGGTATTGTTCAAAATGCTGACAATCCTGACAAATCAAAAATTGTAGGAAATTGGGCCCTTGCTCCCTTCCCAGCTGAAAAAACAGGGAAGAATCAGATGAGCCTGTGGATCGTCGCCATCTCCAAGGATAGTAAAAACAAAGAAAAAGCCTATGAATGGTTGAAAAAGTATGCAAGCAAGGACAAGCAGCTTGAGTTCTTTGACACCTATAACGTACTCCCTTCCCTGACCTCTTTCTGGGAAGATGATGCAGTTAAAAAGACTCCTTTGGCTCCTGTTGGCCCGGCATTGGAAAATGCAATGACAAAATGGGGGATTCCTGTCTCAGCCGAACTTGATACCATTATGGCTAACTCAGTAAGTTCGTATCTTGCGGGGAGTTGGTCTTTGGATAGGGCAATGAGCTATTTTGATACTGAACTGAAAAAAGCTATCAAGGACAATCCTCCTGGTGACGTTAAAAACGTGAAAGCGATAGCTATCAACAAAGTATTGTAATAATTCAAGAGGTGAGTGCAATGAGAGGTAGTGGTAAGTTAAAACCTAAAAATGATCTGATGACATCATGGTTGTTTTTGGTTCCAGCATTGTTGATAGTGTTTGTTGCTGTAGTGATTCCTTTGGGGAACTCCATAGTGATGAGTTTTCAAAAAGTCAGGACCAATGTACCTAATTTTCAGCCTGTCTTTGTCGGCTTTGATAATTATATGCAGATGTTCAATGACCCTCTGTTTATCCGAAGTGTTGGAAATACCGTTCTTTTTGTTCTCACCTCCGTTTCCTTGGAGCTGTTATTCGGTGTCATTCTGGCCATGATGCTTTCTGGGGATTCAAAAACATCAAGGATTCTCCGATCCATCATGCTGATTCCGATGATAATGGCTCCTGTCGCAGCCGGTACCACGTGGCGCATGATGTTTGACAAAAATACTGGCGTTGTAAACTTTATGCTGGGTTTTGTAGGAATCGAACCCTTGAACTGGCTGGGCACTCCTGCAATGGCCTTTGTCTCCATTGTGTTTGTTGATGTTTGGAGGATGACTCCATGGTTTGCAATCCTATTGATTTCAGGAATCAAATCCATCTCAGGAGAATCGATCGAAGCGAGCCTTGTTGATGGCGCAACCAAATGGAAATGCTTCATTCATATTGTATTGCCACAGTTAAAGCGTGTGCTTGTCTTGGTTCTCATGCTCCGAACCATCGATGCATTCAAGGTGTTTGACATTGTCTTTGTCATGACCGGGGGAGGCCCGGGCATGGCTACCGAAATGCTTCCAAATTATATTTATGCGCAAGGCTTGAGGTATTTCAATGCAGGGTATGCAGCTTCATTGGCTATCGTCTTTATTTTGGCCATGTCTGCTTTGTCTTTAGGGTTTATCAAGTTGCAAGAAAAACAGTTTTAACAGGTGGAGTAGAATGAAAAAAAGTGAAAATTTAGCAAGTACAACGATTACTGATTTTCTTGGCAAGCCACTTCGGTATATAATTGTTACCATTACGACCATAGGAATAGTTTTTCCGCTCTTTTGGCTTTTCACAAGTGCCATCAAGTATGAAGCGGATTATTTGGCTTTCCCCCCCGTGTTTTTTCCAAAAGAATTTACATTTGACAACTTTGTACAAGTCTTTAGGAATGATGGAGTGGCACTTGGACTCTACAACTCAGCCTTCATATCGATCGTAGCGACCTTTGTTGCCGTGTTTATCGGTAGCATGGCTGCTTACTCCCTGACTTCCAGCCAAATCGGGACAAAAACCAGAAATTTCTTTGCCTTCTGGTTTCTTATTCAGAAGATGTATCCCGCTATAGCTACAGCCATTCCCATTTATATGGTCATGCGTAGCTTGAGGCTCATCGACACAAAACTTTCCATGATCATTTTGAACATCAGTTTTAATCTACCCCTTGTGATTTGGCTGATGATGGGTTTCTTCAGGGAAATTCCAAAGGAAATAGAAGAGTCGGGGATGATCGATGGGTGCCCCATGGCTCGCCGGTTCTTTTCATTGATCCTTCCCATCGCCAAACCTGGAATGATAGCGGCTTCCATTCTCGCCTTTCTTGGTTCTTGGAATGAATTTCTGTTTGCAGTAATCCTCACTATCAAAAAGGCTAAGACATTACCGGTAATTATTGCTGGATTTATCACCGATAGGGGGCTAGAATGGGGTCCTATGGCCGCTACGGGTGTAATTCTTGTACTTCCTGTGCTTGTGTTGGTTTGGATTATGCAAAAGGATTTTGTGGCGGGGCTGTCGAAAGGGGCTGTAAAGGGATGAGTGGCGCAAGTAGCAGAGAGGTACTATCACACTATGCAAAAAAGAATAGCCAACAGTTGGAGCGCATCCTGCACTTTTGGACATCACGGACAGATGATGCTGCATATGGCGGATACATTACGTGTTTCGATGAAGCAGGGGCGATAACCTCATCTGAGAAGAATATCTGGATGAATGCTCGCCAGACTTGGTTGTTTTCGACCATTGCCTTTGATTCAGGGAATACCGATTTCCTTGCTCTGGCGGAGTCTGGATATACCTTTATCACTGAGCATGCATATGCTGGGAATGGGCAGTGGCATTACCTGCTCGATCAAGATGGATCCCCTCGGATCACAACCCTTTCTGTGCTCACTGATATGTTCTGCCTCATGGCCCTTGGAGCTTTTGAGAGGGCAAATGGCATGGATCCAAGCAGATGTTTTCTTGAGACGGCTTCAGGGGTACAGGCAAAGTTGTTCGGGGATCAGGAAATGTCCCTGTACCCACAAACAGTGGGATCGGACGTTATTGTCCATAGCCCCTATATGATAGCCATAAACGCATTTTCTGAAGTAAGGACGCAGCTTCCTGCTGGAGAGGCTGATGGGGTGATACGGTTTTGCATCTCTCATATTTTTGAACATCTGTATTCGCATGAGAGAAGCCTTGTCTATGAATTGAGAAGCACACAGCGTGACAACGACATCTCTGATGAGCTTGCAGTCATCAACCCCGGGCATATCTTTGAGTCAATGGGCTTTATTGCCAAGGAAGCAAAAAGATTGGGCATGAGGCGCGAATACAATCTCTCTCTTGATGCCATACAGAAAGTTTTTGCAGTATCATACGATCCTCTCCATGGCGGCATTCTGCACATGCTCACTATGGATGGCTCTCTTTGTGAGTACAAGGACTGGAACGAACAGAGAAATCTCCAGGCAACGGATAAAGTCTGGTGGACTCATGCAGAAGCATTGTACGCTCTGTTGCTCGCATATTATGAACGTCGTAATCCTGAAGACTTGGAACATTTCAGTGCATTGTTTGATTGGTGTGAGAACTATTTTTGGGATGATGCTGTTGGGGAGTGGGATATGATTTTGGAGCGGGATGGAAAGAAAAAACTATCTTTGAAGGGCGGGTTGCAAAAAGCAGCTTTTCATGTTCCCCGCTCGTTGTATGCCATGCAAGCCATCTTTGCATTGTTGGTAGGGGGGAAAGCATGAAAAAACCAAAGTTAGAAAACCTGACAACAAAATATAAGAATATCATACGCAAGATCTATCTGGAGAAGGATGTTTGCAGATCAGAGTTGCTGGATCCCATGCAGTATTCAACCTCGACGCTCTATAGAACCATACATGAAATGGCCGAACTGGGGTTGGTGGAGTTTTCAACCCTTGACACCCCTCATAAAAGGGGAGAGCTGATCTCTTTGATTGGGTCGGTTGGATATGTCTTTTCCGTTCACCTCACCCGTACCAGCTTCAGGTCTGCTTTCGTGGATCTGAACCACAAGTTCTACAATGACCGGACCCATAGGATAGAGAAAGAGACCTCAATGACCGATGTGGTGAATATCCTGCGTAAGGACTTTGATGACGGCGCTTTACAACACGGCATTGCCAAAGATGATGTCCTGGGCATCAGCATCTCCAGTGTAGGGCCGATCGATTATGAACGGGGTGTTCTTTTACAACCTGTTTTCTTTGCTTCGATGCGAGATTGGAAAAACGTTCCCATCAAGCAGATCTTTGAAGATGAGTTTGATCTTCCTGTAATGATAGAGTGTAATGCCAATGCTTGTTCTGTAGGGATCTATTACGCGAATTACTACAAGATTTTCAATAGCATTACGTATTTTACCATTTCAGAAGGGATCGGGTCGGGCTTGATCGTGAACTCAAACCTTCTTCCCCGGCATCATGTCGTGCAGGATGGATTGGCACATATGACCATAGAGGTGAATGGTCCCCGTTGTAACTGTGGAAACTATGGTTGTGTTGAAGCGTATGTGGGAATTCCCGCCCTCATGGATTCATTCAAGCGAAAACTTAAAATCCTTAGATATACAGAGTATGGGGATATTGATGAGCTGACCTTTGATGATTTTTGTGAAGCCGTCCGAAATGGTGAAGAACCCGCGCTTTCAATACTTGAAAATGCTTCTTTGATTCTTGCAAGGGGAATAGAGAATTATTTGCGGATAGTAAATATAGATGCCGTTGTGCTCGGCGGTGTGATCATTGAGAAAATACCACGATTTTTTGAATATACCAAAGAAGCAATCATACGGAACAACAAGACCATCCAAGTACTTTGTGGGATTGATGAATCAACGCATATTTTACAAGGAGTGGCAGAAACGTATGTATTATCTTTACTGTAACACTATGGATGGAAATCATATATGAAGAAGAAACCTAACTTTATTTTTATACTGACCGATGATCAGGGCCCATGGGCCCTGCATTGTGCTGGCACAGAAGAACTTTCAACACCGAATTTGGATGCCTTGGCAGCTGAAGGGCTGAGGTTTGATAATTTTTTTTGTGCTTCTCCGGTTTGCTCGCCATCAAGGGCTTCCATACTGACGGGAAAAATTCCTTCAGCCCATGGAGTGCAGGATTGGATTCGAAGTGGAAATATTGCCAGGGAGCTGTGCGATGGTCAGGATCTATTCGGCGACTATAGTGAGGAGAGAACCCCGACCCAATATCTGGCAGGGGAGAAGACATATACCGATATCCTGAGTCAGCATGGGTATGAGTGTGCCTTGTCTGGAAAATGGCACCTGGGCGATTCAATGAACCCACAACATGGGCACTCCCAGTGGTACACCATAGGCAAGGGGGAAGTTGCCTATTTCCAACCAGATATCATAGAAGATGGGAACATAACAAAAAGAGAGGGTTACATCACCGACCTGATCACCGATAAGGCCTTGGATTTTCTCCATGATTTTTCACACAAGGAATCACCCTTCTATCTTGGTGTGCACTACACAGCGCCACATGCTCCTTGGGGAAAAGAACACCACCTGGAAAAATATTGGCAATTGTATGAAGGCTCGCAGTTCAAAGAGATGCCCAACACCGCCGATCACCCGGACAGCGTGGTTAACCCCGTGTCTTCAATTCCTGGGGAGAGGGAAAGGCTCCTGACGGGATATTTTGCTGCGATCAGCGCTATGGACGCTGCAGTTGGAAGAATCGTCACTCAAGTCAGTGAGCTTGGTATGGGCGAGGATACCTACATTATCTTTATGTCGGACAATGGCATGAGCATGGGTCATCATGGTGTTTGGGGGAAGGGAAATGGAACGTTCCCTCAGAATATGTATGAAGAGGCAATCAAAGTCCCCTGCATTTTCTCATGCCCCTCAAAAATCAGGGCTACGGGAGTCTGCTCCACCCTTGTTTCACAGCTGGATATTTTTCCTACGCTTTTGGAACTTGCCGGTATCAATGCAGAACATGGAGACAAGTATCGCCCCGGTTCCAGTTTCGTCTCTCTTTTAGGGATGGAATCACAAGGGAAATTTATAGAGCAGGATATTATCATATGTGAAGAGTACGGGCCGGTCAGGATGATTCGGACTGAAGGGGAGAAATATATTCACCGCTACCCTTATGGACCCCATGAATATTATGATTTGCATAATGATCCGGAGGAAAGCCGGAACTTGATCGATTCTCCAGCATGCCAACACCGGATAGTTGGATTGAGATCAAGATTGGAGGAGTGGTTTTTGCACTATGGGGACCCGCTGAAGGATGGTTTGCGTGAATCCAACAAAGGGTATGGACAGATGGATCGGGTGGGGCCCAATGCACGCGTACTCCATAAATTCGCTCCGGAATAACTCTATTCAAGCATTGCGTTGGGGAGTGTGGCCCAACTGTTCTCAGGATGATGACAACGAATGCTACGTGGTCCTTTCCTCATTGTTTTGGTAGAACATGAGAGGTGATTGAACATTCATATTTGCATAAGAAGAGCGTCGTATCAGTGTTGGCAAGCGATACAGGGAGGCCCGGGATGAACCCAAATATTGTACTGGTGAACTGTGATGATTTGGGCTATGGGGATTTGGGATGCTACGGATCAACCAAGAATGACACACCATACTTGGACAAACTTGCACAAGAAGGCCTGCGGTTCACCGACTTCTACATGGCCTCGCCTGTCTGCTCGCCTTCCCGGGGAGCCATGATGACCGGCTGCTATCCTCCACGCATAGGGTTCGGCACCTTTGATGATGCCAAGGTATTGTTACCCGGTCATGCAATCGGGCTGAACCCTACGGAAAAGACCATGGCAGCCCTGCTACAAGAGCGTGGGTACAGCACCCTTGCTGTAGGCAAGTGGCACTGTGGGGACCAAAAGGATTTCCTGCCTACCAGGCATGGCTTTGATGACTACTTCGGCCTTCCCTACAGCAACGACATGGGCCCGTCCGAGATACGCCCGAACATGCCCCCGCTGCCCCTTATCCAGGGCGAGGAGGTGATCCAGCAGCAGCCTGACCAGAGCTCGCTGACAGAGCGCTATGTGCACAGGAGCGTTGAGTTCATCCGCAGGAACAAGGGGAACCCCTTCTTCCTCTATCTTGCCCACATGCACGTCCATGTGCCTCTATATGCATCGGAGATCTTCCGCAAGCGTTCGCGCAACGGTGACTACGGTGCCTGTGTAGGGGCCATCGACTGGGCGATGGGCGCCATTGTCCACGAGCTGAAAGAGCAGGGAGTGTATGACAACACCCTGATCATCTTCACCTCGGACAACGGCTCGAGAAATGATTTCGGGGAGAGCAACGGACCCTTGCGGGGTGCCAAGGCGACCACCTGGGAAGGGGGGATGCGCGTTCCCCTGATCATGCATTGGAACGGTACTATAGAGGCGGGGGTTACCAGCGAGCTGACAGCTTCGATGGACCTCTATCCTACGCTTGCCAAGCTTGGTGGAGCCGAGGTGCCCACCGACAGGGTCATCGACGGCCTGGATTTTTCAGACTTGTTGCTCGGAAAAAGTACTGCTACACCTCGGGATACAATGTTCTACTACATGTGCAACAACCTTGAGGCGGTGCGCCATGGGGATTGGAAGCTCCATCTCAGCAGGAGGCCCGATGCAGGAAAGCCCTCCTCTAACGATACTGGGGCCAATGGTAATAAGCCTGATATCAACAGCAATATTGAAGTCAGGGAACTCTATAACTTGAAAGAGGATATCGGGGAACAGCACAATGTCTATGATGCACATCCGGCGATTGTGAAGCTCCTGGAGGAAAAGGCGCAGGCTTGCCGCCTCGATATCGGGGACAATGCCACAGGGGTCAAGGGGTCCAGGATCCGTCCTGCCGGAAGAGTAGAGAATGCAGTACCTCTAACCTCATTTGATGAGGACCACCCCTATATCATAGCACTCTATGACCGTAGTGAGGTCGGCTAAGAGCAAGAGGTGCTTGTTATGGGAACCTGAATTGGCTCACAGTTGCCGTATCAAGAACAAAGAACCCATGTAACACTATCTTACATGGGTTCTTACTACTGTAGGGAAATTATCAGACAGCTCCAGCCTGAGCGAGGGTGATCGAGCTGGTAATGACGATGTCTTCGATCGAACAGCCTCGGGAGAGGTCGCTGATCGGCTTGGCAAAGCCTTGGAGGATCGGCCCGTACGCCTCGGCCCCTGCCAGTCTCTGCACCAGCTTATATCCGATGTTCCCTGCCTGCAGGTCTGGGAAGATCAGGGTGTTGGCAGAGCCAGCAACCTTTGAACCGGGAGCCTTGCTTTTTGCAACGCTGCCGATGATGGCGGCATCGAGCTGCATCTCACCGTCGACGGCGAGGTCGGGAAGCTTTGCCTTGATAAGCTCTGTCGCCTTGACCACCTTATCTACCAGATCGCCCTTAGCCGATCCCATGGTGGAGTAGGAGAGCATGGCAACCTTGGGCTCTGCCTGCAGGAAGGTCCTGCACGAGATGGCAGAGGCTTCTGCTATCTCAGCGAGCTGCTCCGCTGTTGGATTGGGGATGGTTGCGCAGTCGGCGAATATGAACGAACCATCTGATCCCAGGTCGGTCTTGTCCGTTGCCATCACAAAGCAGGAGGAAGCGAACTTGATGCCCGGCTTGGTCTTGATGATGTTGAAGGCCGCGACCAGTACGTTGCCGGTGGTGTTTTCAGCTCCGGCTACCATTGCGTCGGCCTTGCCCAGGCGGACCATCATCGCTGCCCAGCGAAGGGGGTCTGCAATGCCTGCAAAAGCCTCTTCTTCTGTCATGCCCTTGTGCTTTCTCAGCTCATAGTAGGCTCGTCCGAAGCTTTTTCTGTCGGCATTGGTAAGGGGGTTTTCAAGGATGATGCCATCCAGCGAGGTGCCCACCTCCTGTGCAGCTTTCCTGATGGCCTCTTCCTCCCCCACCAAGGTGACTGAAGCGGCAATCTTCTGGTCGATGATCTTACGTGCGGCTTGGATGGTTCGGGCTTCTGTGCCCTCAGCAAGTACAAGATTCTTGTTGGCCTCTATAGCTTGGGCCTTCATTTTTTCAGCAAACGTCATGGTTGTGCTCCTTGACAGTACATGTAGTGATATCCCCTTGATGATACCACGATTGCCCTTGTTGTGAAAGTGCAACAAAAGGCTGTTATCAGAGCTCCCAAATATGATAGTGTAGGGCTGATATGCAGACCAGAACCTTGTTATTCATCATGATAGGGGTTACTGCATTCGGCTCGAACCTGTTTGGCGGGCTGAGTGCCGAAATCCAAAAAGCCTGCTCGTTAAGCCTGGGCCAGCTCAGTGCCTTGATGAGCCTGAGCCAGGTAGGGACCTTGCTCTCCTTTATGCTGCTCCCCCTTCTGGTCAGGCGCCTGGGACCCTACCTCCTTATGATCGTGGGGATCGTTGGTTCTGCCATCGGGCTTCTGGGCATGGGGCTTTCGCGCGGTGCCCTCTCCTTTACCCTGTTCTTCCTGGTGCAGGCCTGGCTGGGATATTTCTATGGGACTAACAGCTTCAGCGTCTTGGTCCTCTCCGATCCCGAACGCAAAAAGACCAACATCCCTGTGATGCATCTCTTGTGGAGCCTTGCCAGCATCGGCTCCGGCTTCTACATCTCCCTGGTCAAGGGCGACCGTTGGTATCTTGGATTCTACCAGATGGCCACGGTCTATCTGGTGATGAGTGCCCTCTTCATCGCACACATACCCGAGGCTAGGACAATGCCGCAACTTTTCAGCAGCAAAGGGGGCCGCGGTTCCTTTCTCCAGAGCTTCTCCCTGCTCAAGCAAAAAAGCTTCAGGACCTTTTTCCTCTATCTCATCCTCTTCAATGCCGTTGAGTACTGCTGTACGGTCTATCCCTTGCTCTACCTGCAGCAGAACAGGGGGGCAACAGGAGCACAGGTAGGACTCTCCCTTTCTCTTCTCTTTGCCGGCAGTACAGCGAGCAGGTTCCTGGTCATTCCCCTGGCCAACAAGGCAAAAAACCCTGTACCACTGCTCTTCTCCCTTACAATCCTAGGCATTTTCTCTACAACTTTGCTGGTAGCAGCCCCGACACTCGCCCTTGGCTTTGTAGCCATGACCCTTCTGGGCTTCTCCTTTGGTGCCCTCAATCCGGCAACCCAGCTGCTGGAGGTCCACACCTGGCCCAATGATATGACCCAGATAGCCAATATGCACTCGGTGAGTATGGTTTTCGGTCGTCTTACCCTGCCTGCCCTCATCGGGCTGGTAAGCCTGCACTCCAGCTTGAGAGGTGCCCTTGTGGTATTGGTCATCAGCATGATGGTGGCCTTGGCCACCTTGGGGGCCTTTGTCCGGCTATCATCACGTTCTTGCTAGCAAGGCTCATATTCTGTACAATGCCGGCAATGAATACTCATGGAAGAATTGGTGTATACGGCCTAGGCCGTTTTGGCTCTTTTTGGGCAAGTGAACTCGCTAAGCATGGCTTTAGCGTCTTTGGCTATGGGCGCTCGGCAAAAGTGGCCCCTAAGGGTGTGGCCCTCGCCTCCGAGGACGAGGTCCTCGCATGCGATGTGCTCTTCTATTGTGTCGCCATCAGCGCCTTTGAAGAGGTGCTGAAGCGGACAGCTCCCAGGATTACGCCCAGGACCCTGGTGATGGACACCTGTTCGGTGAAGCTCTACCCGGCCAAGCTCATGCGCACATATCTGGGCGAGGATGTCCCCTGCATTGCCACCCACCCGATGTTCGGACCAGACTCAGGCAAGGACGGCATAGCCGGCCTTCCCCTGGTGATCTGTCCTGTCCATGCTCCCCTGGCCGTTGTGCAGCAGTGGGCTGAGGAGTTTGCCAGGTGGGGCCTGAAGGTACACCAGATGAGCTGTGACCAGCACGACCGCGAGGCGGCCTGGTCACAGGGGATAACCCACTTTGTGGGAAGGACGCTCTCTGAGCTCTCCCTCGGGGAGACAGAGCTTGCGACCACCGGCTACCGTAGCCTCACCTCCATAGTGGCTCAGACCTGCAACGACCCGCTTCAGCTCTTCTATGACCTGCAGCGATACAACCCCTATGCCAGACAGATGCGCATGGCTCTCAAGGGTGCTGTCGATACGGTGATGCAGACCCTGAAAGACCAGGAGGGTACTATTTGAACGTTTGTGTATATACCTTGGGCTGTCGGCTCAACCAGTGCGAAAGCGAGGCGATTGCAGACTCCTTCTCCCAGGAGGGGTTTGTCATTGTCGGTGAGCGTGAGGCAGCTGACCTCTATATTGTAAATACCTGTACGGTGACATCCAAAGCCGAGCAGAAGGCTCGCAGGATGATCCGCAAGTTTGCCCAAAACGCTCCTACCTTGGCCACCGGCTGCTATGCCCAGGTCAACGAGGAGGAGCTCAAGGCTCTTTCCGACCAGGTGATAGTGGTCCCCCTTGAGAAGAAGGCCCACCTGCTTAAGCTGGCAAAACACCTGAAGGTCTCCCTCGAGGCCGGCTTTGACCTGAAGAGCGGATGTCTCTCCTTCAGTGATGGGGAGGCTTCTGTCTTTGATTATGACGCCGCCTCCTTCTCCTACCACAGCCGTGCCTACCTGAAGGTGCAGGATGGCTGTGACAATGAGTGCGCATACTGTCGCGTGCACATAGCCCGGGGAAAGGCTGTCTCCCTCGATAGCGCGACCGTCGTGGAACGAGCCCTCGCTTTAGAACAAGCCGGCTTTAGCGAGATCATGCTCACCGGGGTGAACCTCACCATGTACGACCACACCAACAATGGCTTGGGTGGCCTGCTTGAGGAGTTGCTCGCATCCTTAGGGGAAGGCATACGCCTACGCCTCAGTTCCTTGGAACCTGACCATATCGATGAGAGGTTGCTCACAGCTCTCAAGGACCCTAGGATGCAACCTCATTTTCACATCCCAGTGCAGAGTGCCAGCAACAAGGTGTTGCAAAGGGTCAACCGTCATTACGACATTGAAGAGTTGTCGGCGATTCTCGATAGCCTGCGTGAGGCAAAGGATGATCCGTTCATTGCCGCTGATGTCATAACCGGTCTGCCCGGTGAGGGGGAAGAGGAGTTTGAAGAGACGTACCGCTATTGTAAGGACCAAAGGTTTGCCCAGATGCATGTCTTTCCCTTCTCCCCCCGCCCTGATACCCCGCTGTACAAGGCGAAGGACAGGGTGCCTGAAAGTGTGCGTGACGAACGGGCAAAAAGGTTGCGCGACCTCTCTGATGAACTCTTTCTGGAGTATAGGATACGCCAAGGCGGCAAGCCGACCGAAGTGGTCCTGCAGAACCGCAAGGGTGGCCGCTGGTATGGCCTCAGTGGCAACTACCTTGAGGTAGAGGTCCTCGATGCCCCCCTGTTTGCCCATGAGGGGCTGCTGGTGCAGGGGCATTTCGCCCAATTTGACAAGAAGACGGGCAAGAGCGTCGTCATCTGCCATGCTTAGGCTCTTTGAAACAGAGAGGCTCTTTGCCTTTGTCGTGGATGAGGGGGCTGCAAGGCAGCTGCTTGCCTATGAGAGGGAGAACCGGCAGGAGTTCTCCACATTCTCTCCGGTGCGCAACGAAAGCTATTACACCCAGGCGAACTTTGAATATATGTGTGGCAGACAGGCAGCCCTATATGAGCAGAAGCGCAAGCTTCCGCTGGTATTTTCCCGCAAGGAAGGCTCGGCTATTGTTGCTCAGGTCTACCTCAGCGACATCACCTACGGAGCTTCCTACAGTGCGCGCCTAGGGTACAGCACTGCCAAGAGGTGGCAGCGCCAGGGTATCGGGGGCGAGGCTGTGCAGGCAGTGATCGGGTATGCCTTTACGGTGTTGAAGCTCCACAGGCTGGAGGCGACAATCAATACCAGAAACATTCCAAGCCTGGAGTTTGCCTCCTCGCTTCGGTTCGTCCAAGAAGGGGTAAGCCGGCAGTACCTGCTGCTCAACGGCGTGTGGGAAGACTACTGCCAGCTGGCGCTGCTCAATGAACAGCGCCAGGGGGGCCGCAGAGGCTAGCCCTTTCGCCCGTTCAGATCCCTGAAGGTGAGCTTGGGCTCCTGGATCATCGCCATGGTATTGGGGGCGACATCCTCCTTGATCCAGACGTTGGACCCGATGACAGCATTCTTTCCTATGGTTATGTCCCCAAGGATGGTGGCGTTTGAGTAGATGGTGACATTGTCCTCGATGGTGGGGTGTCTTCTTGCCCCCCTGATGAGCTCCCCGCAGGCGTCCTTGGGGAAGCTGAGCGCCCCCAAGGTGACTCCCTGGTAGATCTTCACATTGTCCCCGATGACCGCTGTCTCCCCGATTACCACACCCGTTCCGTGGTCGATGAAGAAGGACTGCCCGATCTGGGCTCCGGGGTGGATGTCGATCCCCGTCTCCTTATGGGCATACTCGTTGAGCATGCGGGGGATGAGGGGAACCTCCATCCTGAACAGCTCATGGGCTATGCGGTGGATGACCAGTGTCTTCATGTAGGGGTAGGAGAGGATGACTTCGCGCACATTGCTTGCCGCCGGGTCCCCTTCGAAGCCTGCCTTTGCATCGAGCTTCAGCTTGAGGCGAATCTGGGGTAGCAGGGCACAGATGCTTTTGATGATATGCTCGCTCTTGGCCATGAGCATATCCTCCTCATCTTCTGGATTCGCATATTTCAGGGCGAGGAAGATCTGGCTCATCAGGGCCGATGAGACGGCGTTGAGCTGGTCCAGCAAGATTTCCTGCAAGCTGAGGCCGACGCGCTCCCTTCCACAGCGGCCGGGAAACATCAGTTCAATGTACTCGTTGGCGATCTCCCCGAGCTCCAGCATCTGGGGAAGCTGCTTCATGCCATAAAAATTGGCGTTGCCCTTTACTCTTTCAAAGGTTCCCAAAAAGGAGGGAAGAAAGCCTGTGGCATCAAATTTGTGATCTTTACACTCTTTCATGCCAATACCATACGGCTATTTGCCTGTTCTGTTCAAGCGATACGGCTCTGTTCAAGATAATTAGGAACCTCCTTGCCAGATGAAGGGAAGGCCCATCACTTTTCCTCTGCCTCGTCTTCCTGGAATATGAACCGCACCTTTCTGGTATCCTCTTCTTGCCCCGTCAGTTGGGCGATGGGGCCATACAGCTCAGGCCTGCGGCTCTTCATCCACCTCTGCCCGCTTGAGAAGGACAACAAGGATGGGTCGAGGTGGGCGACCACCATGTCATCATCAGCGGCTTCGCTTTCAGCCAGGATGGTTCCATAGGGGTCGAGGATCATGGAGTTGCCGGTACGCACCTCATCATCGTCCTTTCCCACACCGTTGCTGAAGAGGAGGAACATGCCGTTGTCATGGGCCCGCGAGGGTAGCCACCTCATCAGCCAGCCGCGGCCCTTGGGGCCTTGGAACTCCTTTTGGAGCTCGCTTAGCCGACTTTCTCGCTCATCCCACAGCCGGGTGTCTATACGACCCATAGCCTTAGGGCTTGCAGACTTGCAACCCCCTGTCTGGTGGGGGGCAAGCAGGACCTCTGCTCCCATCAGGGCAGTGATGCGTGCATTCTCAATGATGTTGTTGTCATAGCAGATAAGGATACCCATCCGGACCCCTTGGGGTGTATCAAAGACGGTGTAGGAGTCTCCGCTCTTCATGTGGGCGGATATGAAGCAATGCAGTTTCCTATGCTTGGCAAAGGTGCCGTCGCTCATCGCCACTACATAGGTGTTATAGAGCAACCCCTCTTCAGACTCCTCAATGAGGCCGGCCCCGATGGTCATCTGATGCTTGGCAGCAAGGGCGATGAGGGCTTGGGCGGAAGGGCCGGCTGGAACAGGTTCTGCCAAGGCGCGTACCTCACCCTCGTCGAGATTGCGCACATGCCAGTATCCGGTGATGCACATCTCAGGGAATATGATCAGGTCGACATGCTCAAGGGATGCTTTTTCTACAAATTTCTCTATGACTCCAAGGTTATAGGTCTTTTCATCCTGATGATGGTTGAACTGCACTGAGGCGGCTTTGATGGATTGCATAGGGGTTCTCCTGTTTTCGGGCTGTACCGAGAGTTGTTGTTGATGATATATGGTTGGCTATTGTAATCCTATTTTTATCTTGTAGCGATTAACCTTGTTTGCTCTTACTTATTGCAACATTGCCTGCAATGTTCATCACATCCCACGTTTTTGAAAATGGAGGGGCATAACAAAAGTCTGCTAAGGCAAGATCTCCAATGGTACCTTTGAGTTGAATTGCCATTGCAAGGGCATTGAGCCGAAGGGCTGCACCATTCTTACCAGCTAGTTCAGCCCCTACAATTTCGCCGGTAGTTGTATCGTACACCACCTTCAGTAAGATGTCCTCTTGACCTGGGTAGTAGTTCGTTTGGTTTTTATCTTGAACGACTACACTGGAAGTTCCCTCGGTCATGTCTGTTGTTCCAGTTCTTCCCACCTCAAGGTCAAATACTTTGACACAAGCTGAAGAGAGGGTTCCTGGGTAGGCTCTCTCCCCCCCTACAATATGCTCCCCGATCACCCGTCCAAGTTTATTGGCAGATGTTGCCAGTGGTGAATAGACAGGCTTTTTAGTCCTCATATCCTGTACTGCAGCACAGTCGCCACTTGCATAGATTCCAGGTATTGAACTTCTCCCAAACGAGTCCACAATAATGGCACCATTGGGGAGCATCGCTATCCCCTTTTCAGCTAAGAGGGAAGTTCGTGGCCTCACCCCAATGGAAAGGACTACGAGGTCACAGGGATATTCATGTGTATCGGTGACAACTTTAGTAACAGCTTTATCACCTTCAAATGCTACTACCCGTTCGTTGAAAGCCAATGAAACGCCATTGCTGGCTAGCTCTGTATGAATAAGAGTAGAAATTTCTTCACCCACGGTAGCTTTGAGGGCCCTATCCTCCAGTTCGATGAGGGTGACTTTCTTATTGACTTTTGTAAAAGCCTCAACCATTTCCAAGCCGATAAACCCAGCACCAACAACTACCACATTGACTCCAGTGTGTAAGAGGGCCTCCTTGATGGCATCGCCATCAAAGAGAGTCCTTAGGGTGAAGATATTCTTCTTCTTGATTCCAGGCAATTGGGGGATCACAGGGGATGAGCCTGTTGCTATGACCAGATTGTCATAGTGATCTGTTACCGTGGTATTTTGTTGATCAACAACAGTAATCTCTCTCTTCTCTACATCGATGGAGGTCACTGTGTGCTGCGTATTCATCTTGATGCCGGATGCTATAAACTTCTCTTTTGTTCGTGAGAACATCCTTGTGTGGTCTGAGAAGAAGTTTCCAATGTAGTAGGGCAGTCCACATGCACCAAAGGAGATGATCTCATCTTTTTCATAGACTGTTACGCTATGATCAGTTCCTGCTCGTATTATTTTGGCAGCTGCACTCATGCCAGCTCCATTTGCTCCAATTACAATAGTATGCATACTTGAATACCGCCTTTTGTGGTGTGTTATGGCCCATAGTATAAATGAAGGAGGCCACAATATGGGTATTTTATTGGTACCAGTAACCTGTGATGCCTATCTCTGGGAATACGATTAGAATAGCTTGCAGTAAAGATGCTCTTTTTATATAGCTTTTGATAATCGAAAGCTTGTAGTCTTTGTGATGGTTGAACTGTGCTTAAGCGAATTTGATATGTTGCACTCTTATTCTACTGAAGTATGCAGTATGTACAATGACCTGTTTTGTGAGCTTTTCTTTACTATAAGGTTTCGGTATATGGTACAAGCAAAATGAAGGCATTTACTGCCTTTCCCTCCTGTATCGACCAGAACTGCATGAGCTAATTGAGCTAGAAATATTTCTTTCGGTTTATTTTGAGGTGTGCACAAGCATAAATGAGGTTATGGATAATGAAAAATACTATTTGCCCCACCATTGATTATTCAGTTATACCAAATTGGACAGACGATTCTTTACTCCCCTATGCATTTGAAGGTTCTAATGAAACTACTTCAAAATATACTTCTCCCTATATGTGCAACATGCATATGTTTTATAGTAGATTTTGCTATACCGAGGATAGGTTGCAATTGATAGAAGGATTTTTGAAATATAGGAAATACTTGTTCGAAAATGTCTACACAATATTGCCCGAAGTTCAGGGTATTCAATGGATCGGAGGAAGTTTTTGCGAGGATTCTGAAAGTTCCAGGAAATCTCCTCCTCATGATATTGATGTCTTAACCTCTCTCATGTATCCAGGGGTACTATCTGAAGATCAGCGTGAAGCCCTTCATTTATCAATTAACACTTTTGAGAAAAAGCAATTTTTTAAGGAAACATTGAAGATAGATTCTTATTATAATCTTTTTGATTCATCAACAGCTTTCTTCGAAAATACAATGAAAACAACAGCTTTTTGGGTTGGATTGTGGTCGCATACAAGGAGCCCTGGCAAAAGAAAAGGGTTTATCCAGCTCTCAATGGATCCTCTTGATGACAAAGACTTGTTTCGTAGACTATAATTACTAAGGAGGAATCTGATGGAATACAAGGAATATATTGAATCAAAAAAAATGATTGCTGTCCTCAAGAAGGAATTGCAAAATATTCCTGTTGAGCAGTTCCTTGAGCGAGGAAATTTTGAATGGTTGATCTTTCAGGAAGAAGAAAGATTACGGACTCTTGATCATATACCAGAACCTCCGAAGACCCTACAATTAATTTTTAAAGGTAAGCATGTGAATGGTACCGACTCAATTAATGCAAAATTTGCCGCTAGTGTAACGTCTGTTTTTGCAGATATTATAGCTTTATTAAAAAAGGGTTTTACCGTTCCTGATGGTTCGGAGCTAATCATAAAAAGTATTGTGCGAGGTTCTTTTGGATTCGAGTTTGAAGCTCTTCCAGGAGACAAGATTGTTTCTTTTGAAAACAACACAGAACGTTCTTTTTCAAAATTCCAGGAATGTATAGAACATTGTTTGAGTGATACCGATGATGATTTGGATACGTTCCTTATTGATGTCAAATCTCCTGTAATAGATAAGATGGTAAAATTTTTCAAAATTAACGCAAAATATGAAAGCTGGTTCGCTAGTGATTATTTGGGTAAAAAAATCTCCATAAACAATCCTGAAGAAATTCAAAAGATCATTTCTCGGATCTCTATTTCAGCTATAGAAAAGGAGATTTCTATTGAGGGTTTGTTTCATGGTTGTCTCCCAAGTGCAAGAAAAATTGAATTTATTTCAAATGCAATGGTGTACTCAATAACGCTTGGCTCAACAATTGATCCTGTCCAAATTGAAAAAATTCTAGCAAAAGACAGCTTTCCTGCCAAGATTAAGATAAAACAAGTCTCAAGAGGTGAAAGAAAGCCCAAATATCTTCTCGAGAATTTTAAGGATATTTCTTATAAAAATCCTTAGATGATTGCTAAAGCTCGTTTCTTTTAGGTAAAGAACTCTTCAGTATGCATGTTTTTAGGGTTAATCTGGCTCAAGAGCCTTTCCAGTTCATCTCGTCGGCTTTTTTTCTGTGGGGTGATAAGCAACCCTTCAGTAGTCCGAGAAAGGTCGATTACTGTTCCCTCTTGGAGGTCCCATTCTTTGCAATAGACTGCTGGGATTCTTAGGCCCAAGCCATTTTCCCATTTCTCGACTGGTATTTCCATCTTTTCATGCTCTCTTTGATGATGAGAGTATAGCAGGTACCAGGCAATCCTCAATCTTTATCTTCTACTTCTTCCATTCAACCCATTCAAAAAATGTATTTTCCTCTCGGAAAGCTTGGAAGAGCAGCTTCTACGAAGAGCTCGATCCATTAAGAAACTCCTTGATCCTAGGAGAGAACATCTGTGCCAGCTGCACAGCAACGATGAGCTTTATGGTGTCTCCTATCAGGAAAGGCAACATCCCTACCTGTATTGCAACCTTCCAGGAGAGCGAGCGATTGTATTTGAGAAAAGGCACACCAACTGCATAGATGGCAAGGGTCGCTAGGGTTCCGAAGAGGATACAGAGAAAGAGATAGGTCTTTTTTTCTCTTTTTCCCTTTTGGGTCACTGTTGAATCTTGTGTTGGGGTATCTTTAGGGCTTTCTATTGATCGGTCAGCTATAGTGTTTTTTTTCTCAATTTTTTCTTTTCTTGCATAGTTGCCTGCCCAACCTGCAAGCAGGGCAGCAGGGAGCAAGCCGAAGAGGAAGCCTCCGGTAGGCCCCAGAAGAATACCTAGGCCCCCTCCTGCAGTGAAGACCGGCAGGCCAACCGCACCCAACAGAAGATATATGGCAACGCTTCTTATGCCGATTGCTGTTCCTCCTAATAACGATGCGGTGATGACAAAGAGCGTCTGCAAGGTGATGGGGACCGGGGGGAGGGGGAAGCGTATGTATGCCCCTACGATTATCAGCGAGGCGAACAGGGCGGTTAGGACGGTTTTTCGTATGTTCATAGGGGGAGGGTAGCATATTGCTTTCTGTATTGTAACCTAGTATTTGGTTGACAATTGCTATAGAGTCATTCTCATGAATACCTCCCTGGCAGTGCTCTCCTTTTTGAGCCGCCATCAAGATGCATATGTATCGGGGCAGAGGCTTGCCTCTGAGTTCGGCGTTAGCCGCAGCGCCATCTGGAAGGCGATTGAGAACCTTCGCGATGAGGGCCACCTCATCGATGCAGTCACCAACCGGGGCTACTGCCTGATGCAGCAGGAATTGCTGTTTGACAAGGAGAAGCTCAGCTCGTTGCTTCCTTCGATGCCCATCCACCTCTTTGACACCATAGACTCGACCAACCGGTATGCAAAGCAGCTTGCCAGTGAAGGGTGTGCTCTTCCCTCCCTAGTCCTTGCCCACAGCCAGAGCGGGGGTAGGGGGCGCCTGGGGCGGGAGTTCTCAAGCCCCAAGGGAGGCATCTACCTCAGCTTGGTACTTGCTCCCCCCTCTTCAGTCCTGTTGGCCTCCCTGATAACCAGCGCTGCCGCTGTCGCCACAGCTTTAGCCATCGAGGAGGTGTGTACCATCACGTGCGGCATCAAGTGGGTAAACGACCTCTTCCTTGACGGACGCAAGGTGGGGGGCATCCTCACCGAAGGGGTGATGAATATGGAGGATGGGAAACTCTCCTCTGTGGTGGTGGGTATCGGCATCAACTTTTCCACACCCCTCCAAGCGTACCCCCCAGCTCTTCGCCCCATTGTAACCTCCCTCTATCCGAAAAGCTCCCTTGTTCCCAAGGAGGTCGATGCCTCCTCGTTGGTTGCCTCCCTGGTCACTATCCTTGTAGGGTACTCCACTACCCTGGCAGAGCGCTCCTTCCTGCCTGAATACCGCTCACGCTCCATTGTCCTTGGCAAGCAGATTCTCATTCGGGCGCAGAAGAAAGAGCGCAAGGCCCTGGCCCTATCCATCGACGAGGATGCCCACTTGGTGGTGAGGACAGAGGGTGGGGATGTTGAGGTTCTCAGCAGCGGAGAGATTAGCATCGGCCTTGATGCATAAGTTTGGTTTATAGTATAGTTCTTTCTACTTGTACGAAAAGGAATATACTATGCTTGATACGGTACGTCAGTCCTGGAAAGCCCTTGTTGAGAAGGAGCTTGCCCTATATGCCCTTACAATCCTTGGAGAAGAGGTCGCTTTGCCACCCCTGGCTGTGCAGACCCCTCCCAAGCCCGAGTTGGGAGACCTTGCCTTTCCCCTGTTTGCCTATGCGAAAATCCTTCGTACAGCCCCTGCCATGCTCGCTTCCGAGCTCAAGGGCCGTATCGAGAAACGGGAGGATCGTCCCCTTGGAGAGTTGCTGGTCGCAGGACCCTATTTGAACATCCGCATTGACATGGGAGCCTTGGCCACCTCCCTCTCCCGGGCAATAGAAGCTGAAGGCCCCCTGTACGGTACGAACAAGAGCCTCTGTGATAAGCGCATAACCGTTGAGTTCAGCTGCCCCAACACCAACAAGCCCCTGCACTTGGGGCACATGCGCAACGACAGCATAGGGGAGAGCATCAGCGCGATCCTGAAGGCCAACGGTGCTGCTGTGCGCAAGGTGAACCTGATCAACAACCGCGGTGTGCACATCTGCAAGTCCATGCTCGCCTACCAGAAGTTCGGCAATGGGGAGACCCCTGAGTCGACAGGAATGAAGGGCGACCACTTTGTAGGCAAGTACTATGTCATGTTTGCCTCCTGGGCAAAGGAGGAGCCGACTGCCGAGCAGCAGGCCCAGCAGATGCTGCAGAAATGGGAGGAGGACGATCCTGTTGTGATGGAGCTCTGGCACAAGATGAACAAGTGGACACTCGATGGCCTCGCTGAGAGCTACAAGAGCATGGGCATCAGCTTTGACCATTATTATTATGAGTCGGAGACCTACAAGTACGGCAAGGACGAGATTCTCAAGGGTCTTGAGAAGGGTGTCTTCTACCGCGAGGAGGACGGCTCGGTCTGGGTCGACCTCGAGGCGGTCAAGCTGGACAAGAAGGTGCTGCTGCGCAAGGATGGGACGAGCCTGTACATGACCCAGGATGTGGGGACCGCCATCATGCGGCACAAGGACTGGCCGTTCGACTCCCTCATCTATGTGGTGGCGAGCGAACAGCAGTACCACTTCAAGGTACTCTTCCATGTCCTGTCGCTGCTTGGATACACCTGGGCAGAGGACCTGCACCATCTCTCGTATGGCATGGTCAACCTCCCTGACGGAAAGATGAAGAGCCGGGAAGGTACGGTTGTGGATGCTGATGAGCTGGTTGCCCAGATGACGGCCATGGCTGCAGGGGAGATCGCTGCCAAACAGCGCGAGGAGCAGGTCGGGGACGTGGTGAAGACATCAGCCTCGATAGCCTTGGGGGCTCTGAACTACTACCTCTTGCAGGTGAACCCCCTCAAGGACATGATCTTCAACCCTGCCGAGTCCATCTCATTCAATGGGAACACCGGCCCTTACCTGCAGTATATGGGGGCAAGGATCTCCAGCATGCTGCTGAAGTACGGAAGCGAGGGGGGCGACAGGACCAAGCTCCGCTTTGACAGCAGCCTGCTCACCCTCAGCGATGAGCGCGAGCTCATCAAGCAGATCGCCCTCTATCCTGAGGTGGTGGCCCGATCAGGGGCGGAGCTGGATCCTTCGCTCGTATGTGTCTATCTGTACGAGCTTTCCAGGTTGTTCTCCCGCTGGTACCATGACAACCCGGTGCTCAAGGCCGGAAGTGACGAGCTGGTACGTGCAAGGATTGAACTGTCGGCGATGGTGGCCCAGGTCCTCAAGAACGCATTCGCCCTTGTCGGCATTCCCTTTCTACACTCGATGTAGGCTCACTCGCCCTTGTACAGGGCACAGAAGCTGGTGATGAATCTCTCCTCTCTCCAAGGCAGGTCGGCATCCTTGCCGACCAGGGTCTTGGAGAGGAGGTTCTGCACCGTTGCACTGAACATCTCGATGGCCAGGTCCAAATCCTCAATCTCCAGTCTACCCGTCTCAGCGAGCTCCTCTATGAGGACCCTGCTCTGTGCGTCGAACATCTCCGATAGGGTGCTCGCAATTGCCGAAGCTTCCGGGTGGATGAGCTTTTCCGCCTCGATGATGCTGTAGAACCACGACAGCGGCTCGGTCGTATAGACATCATGCCAGTGGTCCATAGCCCTGAACAGGACATCGCTGGCCTTCCCTGCGAATGAGATGGTGATCTGTTGCGAGTAGGCGAGCCTTCTGCAATAGGAGAACAAGGAGGCGACCAGGTCCTCCCTGCTGGCGAAGTGGTGGAAGACCGATGCCTTTGAGATGTCGTTTTCCTTGGCCAGGTGGGCTATGGAGACGTTGTCTATGCCCTTCTTCGACCCTAGTTCCAGCAGCGAGAGTATGAGCTTTTGTTTGGTTGTTGAGGTATTCATACCCAATACTAACCTATCGGTCGGTAGGTTATCAACTCCTTTTTCTTTGTTTTTCAATCATTTATCTCATGATTAGCTTGAAGTTACTCTTGGATGCATGGTATAAGGGGAGGGCACAAACTAAACGTAAGGATGCAAATCGATATGTATGCACTTGTAGAAATTCTCGGAAAACAGTACAAAGCAATCGAAGGCCAGACCGTTCGGGTTGATTACATCAGCCAGAAAGAAGAAGGCTCTTCCCTTGAGTACGAAACAGTTCTCGCCATTGTGGATGAGGACAATGCAAAGTTTGGCACCCCCTATGTAGCAGACGCTATGGTCAAGGCAACCCTCCAAGGAAGCCTCAAGGGTGACAAGATTCGGGTGTACAAAAAGAAACGCCGCAAAGGATACACTAGGACCCAGGGTCATAGACAGAAGTATTCACTGATCTCAATCGATCAGATTATCGCCTAAGGAGGAAGGAATATGGCACATAAGAAAGGTGGTGGTA
>Ga0265295_1000466_pt1 | contig 81462 bp, 70 predicted proteins | sample Munlansysbiofilm_FD_192503 | JGI IMG/M metagenome (GOLD analysis project Ga0265295, IMG submission 192503) | Leachate microbial communities from a municipal landfill in Southern Ontario, Canada - Methane capture system biofilm | ecosystem: Engineered > Solid waste > Landfill > Unclassified ... | reverse complement strand
GCCAGCTGCATCACAACCTTTTCGCTTGTAAATAAAAAAAAGGAACCCAATGGCCGGATTCCTTTTGATTTTGTCGGAGTGGGGAGACTCGAACTCCCGGCCTTCCCGCCGCTGGGCGGGACACGCTGCCAGCTGCATCACAACCTTTTCGCTTGTAAATAAAAAAAGGAACCCAATGGCCGGATTCCTTTTGATTTTGTCGGAGTGGGGAGACTCGAACTCCCGGCCTCTTGACCCCCAGTCAAGCACGCTACCAACTGCGCCACACCCCGTGTTGCTTTTAAAATCGTCTGCAAAAGTAGTTATTTTCTTAAACAGGAAATCTTTCGGATAGTTTTTTTTTAAAAAAAGAACATATCATAGCAAAACTCGCGGATAAGTTTTTATTGCATGACAATTTTGTCGATGATTATTCGGAGAAAAATTTGGAAGTGCGACGATGCGGGATTTACTGATCCTTATCGGGATTATGTTTTGCGGTGCGCCGCCGCCAAATGATGACCAAAACGATGACGACGATGGGGATGACCACATAGAGCACGATGTTAGCCGTGGAGCCTAAAAAGTCGACAGGTTTTGCTTCGGGAGAGGGCACATTGGTAGGCAACTGACCAAGAGCTGCAGCGGAAAAAGCGGTGATGAATATAGCCGTCAACACAACGGGAAGGTTTTTGAGAGTGATATGTCTGATGTTTTCCATGTTTTTGCGGTTTTTTAAGTAGAACAATCCTTTTGCAAATCTGTTTGCCATCTTCAACAAAAAAAATCAGACACAGAATAATATTAATTTTGCCCGATGGATTCACAACGACAACAAAAAATCGCCAAGATGCTTCAGCGGGAGCTGGGCGAAATATTCAGGCTGGAAGGCAAGAACCGCTTCGGCGGTGCACTGATCACCGTTACCAAAGTCACCATAACACGCGATCTGTCAATAGCACGCGTTTACCTGAGCTTGTTTGCTACTGGTGGCAATAAAATCAGCATCGAGGATCTCCGCCAACAAAGCCGCGAGATACGCTACACCCTGGGCACGCGCATCAAAAACCAGGTGCGCCACATTCCCGAACTTGAGTTTTATGTGGACGACTCGCTCGACTACATCGAACATATCGAAGACCTGCTTAGTGATTAGCGAGGTTTGAAGATGGAAGTGGCAAGCAATTATTTTAAAAAAAAACAGATCATTTAGATTTTATCGATGCAATACGATCCTATTAAAAATTCGTTGGGCAAAGTGTTCAACCGCACCACGGCGGCGCGCAAGGCGTTTTATCACCTGCTCGATCTGTTGCTGTTGCGCACCTGGCACGTAAAAAAAGCGTTGCGCCGGTTTGCCCGTGACGGTGATGAAAAAATCAAAGTCCTCGACGCTGGTTCGGGCTTTGGGCAATACACCTACTTCATGGCGCGCAAGTATCCCGGATGGAATATTGAAGCGGTGGACGTGAAAACTGAGCAAATTGCCGATTGCCGCCAGTTTTTTGCAAAGTCAAAAATTAAAAATGTCAGCTTTGATTATGCCGATCTGACGCAATATGTCGGGCCGGATCGTTACGATCTGGTGCTGTCGGTGGATGTGATGGAGCATATCGAAGAAGATGTTTTAGTTTTTAAAAACTTCCATAAGTCGATGCGCCCGGGCGGCATGTTGCTAATTTCTACACCCAGCGACCAGGGCGGCTCCGACGTACACGACCATCACAAGCACGAAGGCTACGCCAACGACGGCTCGGCTTCGTTTGTGGATGAACACGTGCGCGACGGCTACAATATCGACGAGATACAGCAAAAGCTCCGCAGCGCGGGGTTCAGCCATACCGAGGCGCGCTACACCTACGGCTGGCCCGGCAAAATATCCTGGCGCCTCTCGATGAAATATCCCATCCTGATGCTCAACACCTCCAAACTATTTTTTGTCGTGCTGCCATTTTACTACCTGCTCACCTATTGGTTTGCACTGATCATGAACTTGCTGGATGTAAATATTAACCCCAAAACCGGCACCGGCCTCCTGGTGAAAGCCTGGAAGTAGCCGCCGGCCGTAAGCATTATCAATAAACCAATTTAACCGTTATCAGCTCGTTGCTGTTTTTTTTTTTTAAATCAATCGCCATCAGATCATTTCCATTCTATATTGCCCGCCGGTATTTGTTTGCCAAAAAAACGCACAACATTATCAACATCATCTCGGCTATTTCGCTGGCCGGAGTCACCGTTGGTACGATGGCGCTCATCATTGTGTTGTCGGTGTTTAATGGTTTTGAAGGTCTCATCACTTCTCTTTTCAACTCCTTTAATCCCGACCTTGCCATTACTACCGAAAAAGGCAAGACTTTCGATTACGAAACTTTTCCGTACGAGAAGCTACAAAGCCTTCCGGGGGTGGCGGTGCTGACGCAGGTGGTCGAAGAGAATGCTTTATTTAAATATCGCAACAAGCAATACATTGCCACCATCAAAGGGGTGAGCGACGAATTTGAAGAGATGAGCGGCCTGGATACGATGCTGATAGCCGGAAAGTTTCTGCTGCGTGAGCAGGGTCAGCCGCGATTAATTCTCGGCGCCGGGGTTTCGTATTTTCTGGGTGCGAGCCTCAACGACTTGCTCAATCCGGTGATGGTGTATGTGCCGCGTCGCGAGGGGCGCTTTGGCGCCAACATCGAGCAGGCTTTCAACAGCAAAGGAATTTTCCCATCTGCGATCTTTAGCATTCAGCAGGATTTCGACACCAAATATGCTTTGATGCCTATCGAAACTGCCCGCGCGCTGCTCGACTACACCAATGAGGTTACCAGCGTGGAAGTTGGGCTGGCGTCGGGAGCCTCTATCAAAAAAGTAAAAGAAGAAATTAAAAATATCATCGGCAGCAACTTCGTGGTGAAAGACCGCTTTGAGCAGCAGGCGCTGCTGTATCGCGTGATGCAGTCAGAGAAATGGGCTATTTTTCTCATTCTCACTTTCATTCTTATCATCGCCACCTTCAACGTTATCAGCTCGTTGACCATGCTCATCCTCGACAAGAAAAAAGATGTGGCCGTGCTGCACAGCATGGGCGCTTCCAACCGCCTGATCCGGCGTATCTTCTGGCTGGAAGGCATTATGATCTCTATCGGCGGCGCCCTGCTGGGACTTTTGCTGGGCGGACTTATCAGTTGGCTGCAGCAAACTTTCGGACTGATCAGTCTGGGAGGCGGCTCCGGCACTTTTGTGGTGGATGCCTATCCGGTGGCCATCAAAGCAGTGGATTTTCTCCTCGTATTTGCCACCGTCATCGTTCTTGGCCTGCTGGCGGCCTGGTATCCGGTGCGGCACATCTCGTCGAAGTATCTTATTCATAAATTGTAAAGGTTAGAAGTTAGAAGGTAGAAGGTAGAAGGAAGAAGGAAGAAGAAGGAAGAAGGTAGAAGTTAGAAGTTAGAAAGTAGAAGGTAGAAGGTAGAAGATTCGAACAACGAACAACGAACAACGAACAACGAACAACGAACAACGAACAACGAACAACAGCCTGCCCTGAGCTTGCCGAAGGGAACATCCATCCTCCCCATTAACAATTTTTTAACACCTGCTTTTTTGCTCTTCCGCCAAACAATGCGAAATTTGACCCTTTCAATTTTGAACATTAGAACCCGGTTTTGCGTTTGGAAAACTGACTTACAGGGCGATAGACCGCGAATGCAAGAACAGGGCGACTTTCTAAAATAAATTTGAATAGTGTCGGTTTAAAGCATAATTTTGCACCTGCTTTCGCTGATAAAATATTAAGAACAACGTCTTTATTTCATGGCCAAACAATTCTACAACAACATTTTAATCGTGCTGATGCTGCTCGTGGCGGGTTTAATTCCCGCAAACGCAGGCCTCATAGCGCAAGTGTTGCAGTTTGGAAATGATCCCACCCAAATCGTTATTGACCAAAACACCTATCACCAGCTTACCCTTAGCAACAGCGTTGGCCGGATCGAAACTTTTGACGTAAAGTCACCCACATCGTCATATGTGCAGCTTCGTGCCGATGGCTATGGCTATTCCACGCAAGTGGGCACGCCTATGTTGCCGGTGATGAAAAAGTTGATCGAAATTCCTTTGGGTTGCGATTTCTCCATCGAAATCATAAAATCGAATTATCAGGATGTTAATCTCGCCGATTATGGCATTGATGCACAGATTATTCCGGTGCAGCCTCCCGTCTCAAAAAGCGACGATCCACAATTGACGCCTTTTGCACGTGATGAGTCGGCCTACAATATCGATGGCTTTAATAGCGATGAGTTGGTAAAAGTGGTGCCGCTGGGCACGATGCGCGGCGTAAGGCTGGCGCGGCTCGAGATAGCGCCGGTACAATACAATCCTGTAAAAGGAATCGTGCGGGTTTACCGGCAAATGAACATTAATGTTGTTTACACAAATGCCGATGTGCAGGCCACGCTGCTGTTGAAGACCAACCACGACAATCACTATTTTAAAAGTGTCGCCGGGAGTGTTTTTAATTTCAAAGAACTTGCCGATGGTTATGCCTCCGGCGATCAGCCCGTCACCTGCATCATTGTTTCCGACCCGCTTTTTGCCGATGCTTTACAGCCTTTTGTGGCATGGAAGTCCCGCAAAGGTTTTAAAGTTGTCGAAGCTTACACCGACAATCCTTTGGTGGGCAACTCCAGCGAGAGCATCCGCCAATACCTGAAAGATTTTTACAACAATCCACCCGAAGGTTTTGCATCGCAAACTTTTGTGTTATTGGTGGGCGACGTGGCGCAAATCCCTGCTTTTAGCGGTACCACCGGCGGACACGTTACTGATCTTTATTACGCCGAATATACCGACGATCATTTGCCGGATGCTTTCTGCGGACGTTTCTCGGCCAACACCCTGGCAGAGCTTCAGCCTCAAATTGACAAGACCCTCGAATATGAGCAGTACCTTTTTCCCGATCCCTCCTTCCTCGACGAAGCCGTGTTGATTGCCGGAGCCGATGCCACGCATGGCACTGTGTGGGGAAACGGCCAGGTGAACTACGGATCGACAAATTATTTTAACGCAGCGCATGGATTGCAAACCCACGTCTATTTGCAACCCGAACCTGCCGGCGGTAAATATTCGGAGCTGATCATCGAAAATATTTCTCAGGGCGTTTCATACGTAAACTATACCGCCCATTGCAGTCCATCGGGATGGAGCAATCCTGGCTTTGTTACCGGCAGCGTGTCAGGGCTTACCAACGCGCACAAGTATCCGCTGATGGTGGGCAACTGCTGCTCTTCTGCAAATTTTCAGGTAACCTGTCTGGCCGAGGCCGTGCTGCGTGCTCCTTTGAAAGGTGCCGTCGGGTATATCGGCGCCAGCAACAATACCTACTGGAATGAAGACTTCTGGTGGTCGGTAGGATTTGAAGCTATATCGGCCAACCCTGTCTATAATCCCACGCACCTTGGCGCCTACGATCGCACATTCCACGACATGCCCGGGATTGCCGCCGACGACTGGTACATCACGCAAGGACAAATGCCTGTGGCCGGAAATCTGGCTGTAACACAGGCCGGCGCGCAGCTCGAAAAATATTATTGGGAGGTTTACCACCTGATGGGCGACCCATCGCTGATGGTTTACTTTTCGCAACCTTCACCCGTCACCGCCGATTATGTGCCATTGATCACTCCCGGACAACCGTCGCTGATTGTTAACACTGCCCCCCATGCTTTTGTGGCCATTTCAGCAGCAGGAGTTTTGCACGGCGCGGCTTTGGCCAATGCCGATGGGCTGGCCGAAGTGGTTTTTGATGAACCCATTGTGTTGCCCGGCGAAGCGGAGATAGTGATCACCGGGCAAAACCTGCAGCCTTACAGCGCCAGCATCGTTGTAGCCGCTCCCGATGCTCCGTATGTTTTGCTCGATGGTTTTAGTGTAAATGATTTAGAAAGCAATGGCAATGGATTGGCCGACTACGGAGAGACGTTTGGTTTGGATGTTTCGATGAAAAATTTTGGTTTGCAACCTGCAGGCAACGTCACACTTACCCTGTCCACGGCTGATGAATTTGTTATAATAAACAATGGCAATGCGGTGCTTGGTGCTCTTAATCCGGATGCGACGACTACACTCGAAAATATTTTTGATATTAAATTCTCCGGCAATATCCCGGATGGCCATCAGGTGGCATTTTTAATTCAGGCCACTGACGGTGCTGAGCAATGGAACAGTAATTTTACAATCCGGGGACATGCGCCTCAGCTGGTTTTTGGCGGCTTCAGCATCGACGATTCACAGGGCAATAACAACGGACGCATCGACGCGGGAGAAACTGTGTTGATTACCACATTAATAAAAAATAACGGAGGCGCTGCTGCAGCGGCGGTTGTTGGCAGTCTCACGAGCAACAACGCTTACCTCACCATTAATACCACCGGTTTTTTGCCTTTCGGCGATATTGCCGTAGGCGGGCAGGCAATGGCAACTTACGAAATATCTGCCGACGAAAATACACCAGTCGGTTTGGTGGCTACCGCAATGCTCGATTTTAAAGATACCCTTGTGGGGAATAAAATCTCTGAATTTTCTTTAGTGATTGGTCAGGTGCCGGTGTTGATTGTGGATTTGGATAAAAATCATAATTCGGCTGATAAAATAGCCGAAGCCATCGAAGCGCTGAATATTTCGGCTGCGACCGAAACCATCTTTCCGGAGGATTTACAAAAGTACGCCTCCATCATGGTCTGCCTGGGCGTGTATCCCGAAAATTACGCACTTACGGTTGAGGAGGGTCAGAGGCTCTACGAATACCTGACAGCGGGTGGAAACCTCTACCTCGAAGGCGGTGATGCCTGGTTTTACAATTCGCCTACGGCTGTGCATCCGCTTTTCGCTATTGCTGGCGTGTCGGATGGGAGCAACGACTTGTCTGCTGTTGAGGGTGTAAACGGAACCATGACGCAAGGACTTACGTTGCAATACACCGGCGATAACAACTGGATTGATCGTTTGCAGCCTGTCGATGCCGGTTTTGTGATTTTAAAAAATGCCGCTCCTGCCTATAATTGCGCTATTGCCAACGATGGCGACACTTACAAAACCATTGGCACCTCGGCCGAATTTGGTGGCTACGGCAACAACCGAATCGGTCTGATGAAGAAATATCTGGAGTTTTTTGGTATCATCACCAGCAACTCCTTGTCGGGCAACATCACGGCGGCTCCTGCCGAAATATGCGCTGGCGAAACCACCCAGCTCAACGTGAGCGTGTATGGTGGATCGGGCAATTATCATTACAACTGGTCGCCTGCCGAAGTGCTCAGCAATCCTGCTTTGCGCAATCCTGTGGCCACGCCGCTCATCAACACCCTGTATGTAGTTACGGTAACGGATATAATAAAAGGCCAGACCTACACCGACGAAATTCTGGTAGAAGTGCATCCGGTGCCTGCCACCCCAGAAGTGACTCAGGTTGGCGAAAACCTGGTGTCGTCGGTGCAGTTCGGAAACCAATGGTACAACGACACAGGTGTAATAGTGGGAGCTGTGGGGCAGATGTACCGACCCACCGTAGCAGGAAATTACTACACCATAATTTCAAATGTGTGGGATTGTAAATCAATGTCATCCAACAGCGTTTTCTTTCAGCCTACTTTTATTGCTGAGATCGAACGCCAGGGTAATTTCAGGATTTTTCCCAACCCGGCCATTAATAAAGTTAACATCGACTTTCTGGCCGAAAATGACAGCAAACTCATCATTACCATACTCAATGCCTTTGGTCAGAATTTGTTTCAGGAAACGATGGAAAATCTCGACCGCGTCGGCATCAACAGCTTTACCATCGACCTGTCGTCGTTTGGCAGTGGTGTTTATTATATAGTTTTGCAAAGCGCAAACAAGAACGTTACCCGCAAACTGATCCTTGGAAAATAAATTTCGATGATCATCAATTTTGAATTACTCACTAAACAAATATTTTTTTAAAACTCATTAAACTTTTAAATTTTCATCGTATGAAAAAAATCTTATTAAATGTTTTTCTCCTTTTTGCTTTTGTTGGTCTGATGGCTAATGACGGATACGACCTGCAGTACAAGCAAGGTGCCGCTGGTAGCGCTACCCTGCAATTTACTATCAAAGATTATGGTATCAAAACCGTGACCCTTGATGGCACCGTATTTTCGGCCATCACCTTCAGCAGCAAAGTTACCACCATGGAAAAAGGCTTTGCCGAGCTTCCATTCCTCAATGCCAATATTCAGCTCGACCCCGTAAAAAATATGACCATGCAGGTGTCGGCTCTTTCTTTCGTCGATTTTCAGGTTGAAGCGCCGCTGGTGCCCTCGCGTGGAGTGATCTACCGCGACCAGGATCCATCGACGGTTCCTTACACCATTGCTCCCGAATCGATTACCGACAGCTTTTTCCCCACTGAAATCGCCACCATTACCGACCCGTTTATTATCAAAGACGCGCGTGGTGTTACCGTTTATATTTATCCTTTCAGCTACAATGCTGTTGCGAAAACTGTTCGCGTTTACACAAATATCGAAGTAACGCTCACCCCTGACGCCTCTGCTCCGGTAAATCCGTTGTACAGCGCTACCGGAAAATATTTCCCCGCAATGGAAAGTCTTTACGCTTCATTATTTATTAACTACGAAAACCAACGGGATGCGATGGATATGGCCGAAGCCGGCGACATCCTGGTTATCACCACAGCCCGCGACGAAGAGGCTATCCAGCCTTACATCGACTGGAAAAGGGAAAAAGGTTTTGAGGTTTTTAAAGAAGTTGTTGCAACCGGCACCAATGTGAAAAATCTTATCCAACAGAAATACAACGAGAACAACGATATTCTCTACGTGCAGCTTGTAGGCGACTGGGCCGACATTAAATCTGACCTGGGCGGCGGCTCCAATGCACCCACGGATCCGATGTTGGGCTGTGTGGTAGGTAGCGATTTTTTCCCGGAGATCGCCATTGGTCGTTTTTCGGCTGGCAATCCCGCGCAGGTGACCGTGCAGGTTAATAAAACCATCGACTACGAAAAAAATCCCTCCGGCGATTGGTACAAAAATGCTATCGGCATAGCCAGCAACCAGGGCCCCGGCGACGACGGTGAGTTGGATTATGCACACATCGATGTGATCTACGACAATAAACTCAACCCGTTTACCTACCATAACATGTCCACCGCCTACGATCCGTCGGCTAATCCCACCATGGTGAAAAACTATATTGAGCAAGGTGCAAGCATCATCAACTATTGCGGACACGGCTCACAAAATTCCTGGGGTTCCAGCAATTTTAGCAGTACCAATATCAACAGCCTTACCAATGGTGACAAGCTACCCTTTGTTTTTTCGGTAGCCTGTGTTAATGGCGCTTTCCATTCAGGCGACTGCTTTGCCGAAGCATGGCTCCGCAAAGAAAACGGCGGTGCCATCATGGCGCTCATGTCAACCATCAACCAGGCATGGCAACCACCCATGCGCGGGCAGGATTATTTTAATGATATTATCACCGGAGGGTACAATTATGACAGCAATCCCGGTAACGGCATCAGCACCACTGAAGGCCGTTCAATAATTGGTTCCATCGTTGTGAATGGAATGAATTTGATGTACACCGAAAGCAATGGGGCTTCCGACCTGGAGACCCTGCAAACATGGATTACTTTTGGTGACGCTGCTCTGCAAATAAGAACTGACGAGCCGGCATCGGTTACCGTGTCTAACAACATAATGTTGGTAGGTGCTAATTTCGAAACCATCGTTAGTCTCAATGATGTTCCATTTGAAGGTGCATTGGTCGCCCTCTCACAAGACGGAATGTTTGCCAGTGCATATTCTGACGAAAATGGATTGGTTTCCGTACCCAATAATTTCCTTCCCGGCGATGTGAAGCTGGTTGTTACGGCTTTCAATGGCGAAACCATTTACGAAACCATCCAGTGCATCCCGCCAACGGGTCCCTACGTTATCTTCAATCAGGTGGCTGTTAATTCGCCTTCCGGCAAATTGGTTTATGGCGAACCTTCAACCCTTAACCTGGCTATGAAAAATGTGGGAATTGCCAGCGCTACCAATGTAACGGTCACCATTAGCACCAACAACGAATATGTGACCATCACCGATGCTACCGAAAACTTCGGAACCATTGCACCCGGCGCAATTGTTACTATCGACGATGCCTTTACAGTAGAAGCTGCCAACAATATTCCCGATGGGCAAAGGGTTATCTTCGAGGTGATGGCCACTGGTGACGATACCTGGGAGAGCACCTTTTCAGTAACTGCTATTGCAGGTGTATTGGAATTTGGTGAATTTTATATCTCAGATGTAAATGGCAATAACAATGGTAAACTCGATCCGGGCGAAACAGCCTCGGTTTTTGTATCGATAACCAATACTGGCGCTGCCACGGCTGATGAGGTTATGGGCGAGCTTACTTCTACCGACACGTATCTCACCATTACCACTTCTTCGATGAACTATGGAACGTTGGAAGCAGGCCAAACCATTGAAGCTGAATTTGAAGTTGCTGCCAATGAAGAGACTCCCACCGGACATATGGTAAATCTCAATTTTGAAATGACGGCCGCTAAAGATCTGATGACTGCCTATGAATTCATGATCGTGGTAGGGCAAATTCCGGTACTTATCATCGATATGGACCAAAACCATAACTCCGCCAACAAAATAGCCGACGCCCTCGACGAGATTGGAATTGCTTACGAAGAGGGAACCGTTTTACCTGATGATCTCAACCTCTATTCTTCTATATTTCTTACACTTGGTGTTTATAGCCAAAATACCGTGCTAAGCAACCCCGACGGACAAAGGCTGGCCGACTATCTTAATGCCGGCGGCAACTTGTACATGGAAGGCGGCGATACCTGGAAGTTTAATACTCCCACGCCGGTTCATAGCATGTTTGGGCTTAACGCCACCTCTGATGGCAGCGGCGACCTGAGCACCGTAGTTGGTATCGCAGGCACCTTTACCGAAGGCATGTCGATGCCCTACACCGGCGACAACAGTTGGATAGACCGCCTTGTGGCAACTTCCGGTACGCTGATCCTCAACAACCAGTCGCCGTTATACGGAACGGCTGTTGCCAACGATGGCGGCGTGTATAAAACCATTGGCGTTTCGCACGAATTTGGCGGCCTCTCAACCGGTCGTATTTCATTAATGGAAGCCTATCTGGATTTCTTCGGCATGATGCCCGCCACGCTGGTTTCTAACTTCACCGCCTCTGCCACCGAAGGTTGCGCCGGTATGGAAGTAACCTTTACGGATGCTTCTGTTGGTGCCACCAGCTGGTCGTGGACATTCCCCGGCGGTACTCCCCAAACCTCTGTCGAGCAAAATCCTGTGGTGGTTTACAATACCAAAGGCGATTATGATGTGACGCTCGAAATTTCTGACGGAACCGACACGCAGGTAATGACAAAAACCAACTACATCCACGTTGATGATGTTCCGGCGCAGGCTGGCCTGATCGACGGAGATCTTTACGTTGGTAATGGTGATGTGGAAACCTATCAAATCGAATTGCTCGACAACTGCACCGCTTACGATTGGGTGCTCACTCCCGCTGAGGCTGGCGTAATGACCATGAACATGAATGAGGTGGAAATTAGCTGGAGCGAATCCTATGTAGGAAATGCTACACTGAAAGTTTGTGGTGGCAACGAATGCGGCATGGGCGAATATTCTGACGACCTCGACATCATGGTGATGGATCCCACGGGCATCAACGATATTTCTGCAAAAGAAGTGACTGTTTATCCCAATCCTACTACCGGCATTTTCAATCTGCAACTCAACGCCACACAGGAAACTACTTATGAGCTTACGCTGATGAATGCTCTCGGTATGCAGGTGATGACCGAAACATTGAAAGTGAACGGTGCAGCTACCCATACCATCGACCTTTCGGATATGGCACAGGGAGTTTATTATCTCTACCTCCGCAACAACAGCGGCACCATTATCGAAAAGATTATAAAAGAATAATTTTTCATAGATTAAGTTTTTAAAGGCCGGGACAATGCTTCCGGCCTTTTTTATTTAATAAAGAAAAATTAAAAACTATGACCCCGTTATATTTTCAGGATATTGAAGTAAAGCTGCCAACGAATTATCGGGAGGAAGAGCTGCGTAAGAAAGTGGCTGCTAAGGCAGGAGTTGACAATTTCCGGTGGGAGCTTTTGCAGCAAAGCCTCGATGCGCGGCACAAGCCAGATGTCTTTTGGCTGGCGCGTGTGCGCGTATTTTCAGAGACGCCTAAAGGTTCTGTATACGAGGCTCCGCCGCAGCTCACGATTCATTATCGAAAACGGCAGCAGCAGGTGGTGGTGACAGGCAGTGGCCCGGCAGGATTTTTTGCTGCGCTGGTCCTGCAGCAGTCGGGTTTTAATGTCACCCTGCTCGAAAAAGGCCCCGAAGCCGGCAAGCGCTACCAGTCGATCCTGGATTTTGAGCGGGGAAAAGCAGCTTTCGACAGCCACGCCAACTACTGCCACGGCGAGGGAGGCGCAGGAACTTTTTCGGATGGCAAACTCACCTCACGTACCAAAGGAATAGCGTTGGAGAAGCAGTTTGTTTTTGATACCTATGTCGGCGCCGGCGCTCCCGAAGAGATCCGCTATCTGGCAAGGCCACATATCGGCAGCGACAACCTGCGGCGCATTGTGCCGGAGCTGCGCCGGCAATTCCAGGTGCTGGGCGGGCGTATGATCTTCGACAGCGAGGTGACGGATATCAAAATTTCCAACGGGCGTTGCACCGAAGTTATCACCGCGCAGCAATCCTATCCGTGCGATATTTTGCTGATGGCGCCCGGACATTCGTCGTACCTCACTTACAGGATGCTGCACCGCAACGGTATTGCCTTTCGGCCCAAGCCTTTTGCTATCGGGGTACGCGTGGAGCATCCGCAGCAGCTCATTAATTTTTCGCAGTGGGGCAGGGGGCATTTGCCGGGACTAAAAGCTGCCGATTACAAACTCACCCACACGGCCTCCAACGGGCTGCCGGTTTATTCGTTTTGCATGTGTCCCGGTGGCAAAGTGGTTCCATCGGCACCAGCCGAAATGCAAAACATCGTGAACGGCGTTTCAGATTATGCCCGCAACTCACCTTTTGCCAACGCTGCCATCGTGGCGGGTTTGCAACCGGATCAATTGCCCGGCAACAAAAATGTTGATTTCGCCGGTATGCTTGCATGGATGGAAAAACTGGAGCAACGCGTTTTTGATCTTACTAAAAGCTACGCCGCCCCCGGAAACCGGATTGCCGATTTTTTATTGGATAAAACCGCAGCCACACTTCCTGCCACCAGCTACCCTTTTGAGGTTTTTCCCTGTGATTTCAGGCAGTTGCTGCCGGCAGCAACCATCGCAGCACTCAAAGAAGGATTGAGCAACTTCAGCCGCAAGATAAAAGGTTTTGAAACGGGCGTGATGATCGGGCTGGAAACCAAAACCAGCGCGCCGGTGCAGGTGGTGCGCGACGAGCAGCGCCGTTGCAAAGGCTTCGATAATATTTACATCCTGGGCGAAGGAAGCGGCTATGCCGGTGGCATCACCAGCTCGGCAGTGGATGGCGTGAAAGCTGCAATAACGATTGCAGGGAAGTGAACGCGTTTCGTTTTAACGTTTCTATCTCCTCCTTCGTCACGTAGCTAAGGGGCAGAAAGTTGCCGCATGTCCTCTGGACTTTCGAGCGTCCGAAGGATCACGAAACGTCAATAAAACTTATGGAGGATAGAACCCTGATTAGTGTCTGTCTATAAAGAATAATTGATTTGTCATTTGTCTCCCCCGTCGCTCGCCGGGATTGCTGAAGGCAATCCCGGCGAGCGACGGGGTGTTGACAACCGTTCATTTTTATCCCAGGCATAAATGCCTGGGCTATGGATTTCCTCAATAAACCTTAGTCAGAAAACTGACACTACTTCACCACCAGCTTACACTTACCTTTTGGCTGCCCGTTGCTATAAACGGCGGCGATGTAGATACCTGCCGGCCACCGGCTTGTATCCAGGCGGGTAGCTTCCTGGTGCGGCGCCACGGTTTCGTGGTGGATTTGTTTGCCGTAAATATCGAACACCTTCAACTCAGCATTTAATAAACTTCCCATAGCTTCCATTTCCAATAAGATATCTCCGGTAAGGGTGGGGTTGGGGCTGGCTGTCAGTGTATTGCTTTGCGGTTTTGCAGTAGCTTCATCAATCCGGACGAGGTTGGGGAAGCAATCATTAAACAGAGGATTCATAAATATCAATTCGCTTTCTTGCCAAAAGCAGGTGTTGTACCACCAATAAAATCCTGTGGGCGTCGGGCGAATCGGCGCAAAGAGACCTCCTGTACTACCGATGCCTTCTATCCAATAGTTATCCGAATCGATACCGCTAAAATAGAATGTCTTCCGGTACTGGTTTCCGGTTAAAATGAAATCGATATGGTCGATGATGTAGTAGGCGCCGTCAGGACCTAAACCCGCTTCGCCAACAAAAACCGTGTCGCCGGCACTTTTAGAAAAATCATACAAAACCACCTCTGCATTATCGGGCAGAGACTCATAGTTGCGGGCATACACTTTTTTGGCAAGCGCATCGTGGCGGATGGAGCCGGCATAGTAACGGGCATCGGTGGGCAGCACCGTATCCTGGTAATAAATGTTTTGATACACCATCGACCCAATCACGGTGTCGCCCTGCATGGTGTAGGTGTAGTTGGTCTGGGAGGTGGGTTGCCCGATGTGAAGCACTTCGTTCCATTCGGCATCAGCAGCGGGGAACGGAACATAGTTTTGCGCCGACATGCCGAAACCAAACAGCACGCAAAGCAAAACACAGATGGTAAAACGACTTTAAATGTTTCATAGCTTTTTTGTTTTTAACAATTAATGCCCAAAGATAAAAAAACGGATTGACATTATTTATAAAATATTATTCTACACTACTGTTCGATTAAAATTTATAGATTCTTCTCCGCCGGTTGGCGGATCAGAATGACAAGGGTTTTGGAGTATTTGTAGGGAGAGGGGTGGGTGGCGGCGAAGCCGCCACCCACCCCTCTCCCTCCATAGCTACAACGTCACTGTCACCTTGAAGGAGCTTGCGACTGAAAGGTCTATTTATCCTAAACAATTAGAATTATACAAAAAGTTGTCATTGGTAACGAAACGAAGTGAAGAATCTAAAACCAATATTATCAATTTAATCTCACAGCAATAATTGTTTTATGTAAAAAAAAAACCGGATGAAACTTCCCGGGTCGTGTGACCCGGGGTTCATCCGGTTTGGGATAAATTTAATAACCTGCAACACTTAAACCACCGGCTCCAGCTCCACGGTAAAGTGGCGCATGATGGGCGCTTCCTGTGTAATTCTGAAGCCTTTGGTGATCTCCTTGCGGCGTTCGTAAACGTTGGCCAGCGTGACGGCTACATAATCCATGTGGTTGTTGGTGTACACTCTTCGTGGAATGGCCAGGCGCAGCAGCTCCAGCTCGGGATAGCGGTTTTGGCGCGTCACGGGGTCGCGGTCGGCGAGGATGGCGCCAATTTCTACGGCGCGCACGCCGCCTTCGAGGTAAGTTTCGATGGCCAGCGTTTGTGCGGCAAATTGCTCTTTGGGCAGGTGTGGCAGAAAGCGCTTGGCATCCACAAAGATGGCATGGCCGCCAAAAGGCTCCTGCACCGGTACGTTATATTCTTTGAGCCGCTCGCCCAGATAAGCTACCTGACGGATGCGTGTATCGAGATACTGGAACTCGGTACCTTCGTGCAGCCCCTGTGCCACAGCATTCATGTCGCGTCCCGACATGCCGCCGTAGGTGATAAAACCCTCGAACATGATGGTGAAGGTCTGTGCTTTTTTCCAAAGTGCTTCGTCTTTAAAACCTATAAAACCACCCATGTTGACGATCGCGTCTTTCTTGCTGCTCATGGTCATGGCGTCGGCATAGCTGAACATCTCGGCAACGATCTCTTTGATGGTTTTGTCGGCATAGCCTGCTTCGCGCATTTTTATGAAGTAGGCGTTCTCGGCAAAGCGCGCTGAATCGAATACTACGCGTATGCCATAGGATTGTGCCAGCGCATACACCTGCCGCAGGTTTTCCATCGAAACGGGCTGTCCGCCCGACGAGTTGCACGTAACCGTGACGACGATCATGGGGATGCGCTCGCGGGGATATTTTTTCAGGACATCTTCCAGCTTGCCCAGGTCGAGGTTTCCTTTGAAAGGGTGGTCGATCTGTGTGTCGAAGGCTTCGTCGATGGTGCAGTCGATGGCGGTGGCATGCCGAAATTCGATATGGCCTTTGGTGGTGTCGAAGTGGGAGTTGCCGGGCACCACGTCATCTTTTTTTACCAACGCGGAGAAAAGTACGTTTTCGGCTGCCCGTCCCTGGTGGGTAGGCAGGAAATAAGGAAATCCCAACAGCGTGGTGATGGCATTTTTTAGTTTGTAATAGGACGAAGCGCCGGCGTAGCTCTCGTCGCCAAGCATCATCTCCGACCACTGCACGTCGCTCATGGCGCCGGTGCCCGAGTCGGTGATCAGGTCGATAAACGCCTGTTCGCTGTGCAGGTTGAAAAGGTTGTAACGCGCTTCTTTGATCCACTGCTCACGCTCCTGGCGGGTGCTGCGGCGGATGGTTTCGACCATCTTAATTTTATAGGTTTCTGCAAATGGTAATTCCATGATTTGAAATATTTTTTTATTAATAAAATGAAAATGAAAAAGGTAATAGATGGGCTGCCAAAGCCCTGCGGGGAATTAGCAGAAACTAAAAGCGTCGCGGTTTTTCACGTTGAGGTGAACGCGTATGCTGAGGATGGTTATTTGTAAAATCTTGTACTTCATTGACGTCGCAGTATTTTACTTCGTTGGCTGACAAAAGTAGGAAAATCTTTTTAAAGCAAAACCGCAGGCGTTAGAAAATGATCTTACCGGGAGGTTTTGTATTGTTCCCTATATTCACGGGGAGTAACTATCAGGGTATTGTAAAAGCACAATGAAGCAATTACTAAACAGGATAACAACAAGCCCTGAAATATGTCATGGTAAGCTGTGCATCAGAGGGGTGCGCTGGCCGGTGGAGGTGATACTGGATATGCTGGCCTCGGGAATGATCCTAAGCGAAATTTTGAGCGACCACCCGAAACTGGAGAAAGAGGATATTCTGGCATGTATCCGTTTTGCAAGGATAGCAATATCCGGTCAATCTTTAAAACCAGCCATCGGATGAGATTTTTATGTGATGTGCATATTTCCCGCGAAATTGTTAATCATCTCAAAATAAACGGGCGTCAGGTAACACATGTTAATGATATTCTTAACAAGTCCGAGTGGACAAGAATGAAATCCTTGTAGTTTTTTTAAAAAAATTGAGTCAAAATAATTCATCGGGATAGATTGGCTGGTTCTATCAGCAGCCAGTCCGATGCTTTTATTTTCGAGGATTCATTAAGAGCTATTATGATCTAACTTCGGGCAAGGTGCAACTCCTCCTCCTCATTCTTTTTCCAGCACCAGTTTTTGTTGCACAAAGTCGTTGGCGGCTTCCAGAAACTGAAGCATCTCCGGCCAGTTTTCGAGCGGTTCGTAGCCATGGTTGTACCATTTGGAAGCATCGATAATGATGCGACTGCCGGCTTGCATTACTGTGCTGCGAAAGCCACCGGTCTGATTAAAGACATCGTATTCGAGGTTATCAGCCTTTTTGATGCGGTAGCCGTCGGGCAGGTCGATTACCACTTTCCATTTTACATAGCGCGGGCCGGGCATGTAGATGTCCTGCTGCCGGTTTTTCTCGTCGGGCGTCAGGTCGATGTTGGCGCCAATGAGCCGTCCGGCATCTATCAACAGATAGTTGCCAGTGGTAGAAACCATGCCCGGCAGCTTTGTCTTAAGATCAAAAATCATCATTTTTTCGTCGTCGAACCGCCCCGTTTGTGCTATCGCAAAATTTTGCAGAATGCTGCCTTTTAGTTCGTAACGATCGTCGAGCCAGGCTTCGAGATTTTTTTTGCGGTGGTCGATGTATTTTTGCTCTTTCTCTTCGAGCAACCGAAGCTCTTTCATATTTTGCGAAAGCTCAGTATTATTAATGTTTTCGATATTTTTATAAAATGAGAACTCATCACGGCTGGCCTCAGCAGGGAGGAGCATCCATTTGCCAAACATGTTTTTGATTATGCCCTCCGCACCTATATTTATGTGCACGCTCACTGTATCCATTTGCGCAGCATCAATTTTTACGTAGATCGAATCGGATTCGAAATTATCGGGCGGGGTAAGCGGCGGAAGGAGGCCGTAAGTGAGGCCTTTAAAAGTACCCGCCGCCGAGATGTGAGCGCTCACGTAAGGTGTGTTATCGAGATGGTAGGGTACCTCGCCAAAGGCTTCATGCGCGTCAGGTCTGAGCAAAAAGATGTTTCGTCCCTCGTGTTCCACCACAATGCCAGGCACCAACTCGTCGAGCAGGATCAGCTCTTCAAGGGTGCCAAGAGGTGCAGGCACCGACAGGAAAATGGTGTGTTCGATTTTTTGGTCGCGCAGTATTGCCGAGTACGCCTGGATTACATCAAATTGATCGTAGAAATTTGAATTCTTATACGACATGCCATAAAAATATTGTGATCGGAAATGGAGATTGTGTCGCATAAAATAATAGATGTCGGCAAACAATTGATCATCGCTGTTGCTGACGCGCCTGCGTTTTACAAACTTTTTCAGATTGTCAGCCAACAGGTTTTTGCGGCTCATTTCTTTGCTGATGATAATATTGAAAAGCCGCTTTATTTCTTGCTCGCTCACGGTGGTTTTCATCTTTTCAGGCTCTCCCAGGAAGTACTGCTCGTAAGCCAGCGAGAGATTGGCAGCCATCACCACCTGATATTTTACGGTAGGCTCCTGGCGGTAGGGGTATGTCCAGAGTTCTGTTTTTATTCTCTCCAGATCGCCATAGACGATTTCGTAAATGATCTCTTTGCCAATGGTTCTCTCGACAGGTTGCGGTGCTCCATTTACCGCGCGTATGTTGATGTAGCAGCGTCGTTCGGGCAGAAAGCTCAATTTTCCTTTCACCACAGGATACTCCTGGCTAAGCACCACAAATGCGGGGTCGAATTCGTAGCGGGCGCCGCCAAAGGAATTTCCACAAAAGGCAGTTTGTCGCGACACCATAAAATAATCGATGATGTCGCCGGCCTCCAAATCGGGGATGGCCAGTTTTTGGTAGCCGCTGCCTTTGCCTTGCTGCATCCGCACGGCTTCATTCATGTCGATCTCGCGTTCGGTGCCATCGGGTTTTATCACTTTTATTCCCAGAAAGAAACCTTCGCGCGTGAATGCCTTGCTGCCGGGTGGATCGAACGATAAAGTGGTATACGCGTCCACAGCCGATTTGTCGAGCAGCCTGATGCGAACGCGCGAGTAATAATCGTAGTTGACGCGTGCTGCCAGCGCCTGCTTCTTGTATTCCGAATGGACGCTTTGACACAGAATCACCGCCGATTCGTTTTTCCATTTTTCGGGTACGGTGGTAATATCAAAATCCGGATCGTTGCTGCCCCACATGCGTGCTCGGGCAGCGGCTGCATCAAACTGCCCGCTGGCGCCGTGTGTTAGCAGCAGCGGCAGCAACAGCGTTAGAAGTATCGTTGTGTATTTCATTTTTATTAATATCTTAAAATGATCATTTCATCATAAAATTCATTGACCCTGGTGATGGCTTCGTTCCAGGCGGGAATTTCCCAAGCCTGCAGCACAGGATCTTTTACCAGCAGCTCTTTGCGGCATTGCAACGTTGTATCGGTGGCACGATAGCTCAGATTAAATTCATACTTCGGGTCAGAAATTATAACATCCCGTGGTAGGGTAGCCAGCATCATGCCTTCAGGGATTTCTAAATACAACTCTTCGCGAAAAGCCCGCCGCGATCCGATATCATAGGGCAGCGGGCGCTTTGGCTCGATGCTTTTGTTTTGCAGGAAACGATAAAAATTTAGCGCAAGCAACAATTCATCCCCCAGATCCAGCACCTTGTTTTTTACGGTCATGCTGTAGCTGATGTCGAATTGCCGGCACATGCTGTCGGGCGATGAGGTGGTGAGCGTGTCGGGGAAGTAGTTGTTGTCGGTGCCGGTAACGAAATAATTTACCAGCTTATCTTTATACTCCACCGGCAGATGATTCAGGTAATATTGAAACTCTTTCTTGAAGGAGCCTGTAAGTGTGATGCTGCCTTTCACCAGCAGCTTGTCGTTAAGCAGATTTACATTGTTCTTCACATCCATCATATTATCGGTAGCCGAAGTTGCCGGAATTTCTTTCAGCAGATAGGTGTCGCCATTTTCGATCACACAGGTTTTTCCCTGAATGCTTTCGTTTATTTTCGTCAGGCTCGAATAGTTGCGGGTAGGGTCGAGGTAAAGGATGGTATCGTGCAGCATTACGGCGCAAATCATATGATTGTGGGTGGAGATGGAGGGGATGGTTGCCACAGCGCAGCCGGTGTTGCTGTTAACCCAGCACAGCCGTGCATCGAAGCCAACATGCCGCAGCAGCGTCTTGCACAGATAGGCCATCCCTTTGCAGTCGCCATATTTTTTGTCGTACACCTTCTGTGGCAGGTCGGGCACAAATGCAGCCGGCCCGTTCTCGAAGGCAACGTAGCGTATTTTGTCCTGAACCCAATAATAGATGGCCGCCAGCCGTGCGCTGTCGCTTGTGGCTCCGGCAGTAAGCTCTTGGGCGAAAGTCTTCAAATTATTGTCGTCGCTACCAGCTTGTTGCACCAGCGAATGATACCAGTTGTAAAGATCGTCGAGGTTGCGCAGCACCGGTGTATAAATATTGTTGCGCTCGAAGCCTGAGAAAACCACTTGGATATTTGGAACGAAGCAACGAACGTTGGGCAAATTTTCGAGCCGGAGCGTGCCGGGAAAATCGCTGATGGTGTATTCGATGGCCGTTCCAGGCATGGCATCATTAGCCACAGTGTCGGTGGTAATGTGGAAGTTGCCGAAATTATTTTCTATAAAATCAATATCGGTACCTTCGGGCATCCCGATGCGGACGGTTTTGCGGCGCGTGGCATACGACGAACCCAAAACAATCGTAGTAAAATATCGAATATCGTGGTAGGTTTTTTCGGTGTAAACGGTGAGATATTCACCGGCTTTGTCGAACCGGAGCCAAAACTCACACAAGCGGGCGTCGTGATAAAACACACCGTCCTGTTCAAAGTCGCCACAGCGCATCGAGCTATTATTCTTAAAGAATCCCGTTCCCGTAACATTGTGCCTGCTGATGGCCGAATACTGATCGTAGTAGTGCACATCGGTGGCCCGCGTATGGTCTTTCAGCGCCAGGTAGGTAGTGCTGTTTGTTTCTCTTACGCGGCAGTAGTCGATGCCCCGGTAATCGGTTTCGATGCTGAAGGTAACATCGGAACTATAAACAATCACCTCCTCGTCGGGATATTTTTGTTGCATCTTCTCAAGCTCAAAGGTGGTCTGCGAGATGGCATTGTCCGCAACAGAAAATGCGAGTAGAATCATAATGATATGAAACACCAAACAGCGGGCTGGCAAATGGGTAAGAAAATTCATTAAAGATTAAAATTTTGGTTTTTATAAATCTTCAGACAAAAAGTATGTGCGTGAAGATTGCAGGTGTAAAATTATGCAATAAATAGGTTCTCTTTATTAAAAGTATAGTTAAGGATGAGATTTAGAAAGGATAAAAATAAGAACGCCAAACATTTTGGATTGGCGAAGTGTCGTTGTTGGGTTGCAATGCGGACGCTAAATGATCTGATGCCAGGCAAAAAACGGCCTTTTCAGACAACCTTTGTCTGTGCCTCTTTTTACTATCTTTGGCCGCAAAAAACTCTGAAGATGGCGATGAAGATATTTACCGAAAAACAACGTTTCAACCAATGGTGGGTGTGGCTTCTGTTAATAGTAATAGCCGGCTTTGTTGTTTGGGGCTTTGTGCAGCAGATAGTCATGGGTAACACTTTTGGCAATAATCCGGCGCCTATAACTGTTCAATATTTTGCTTTAGTGATAGCCATTGGCCTGATTGTGTTTTTTCGTGTCGTTACTTTGTACACGCGCGTTGATGTCAGAGGCGTAACCTGGCGTTTTTCGCTGCTGCATCGCAAGGAGAAACACATAAGCTGGAAAGAAATCACCAAAGCAGAGGTTATAAAATACCACCCCATTCGCGACTACGGTGGGTGGGGCTACCGGCTGGGCAGCCACGGCAAGGCCTATTCGGTAGCAGGCAAATATGCGTTGCGGCTTACGCTTCACAAAGAAAAAAAATTACTCATCGGCACCCAAAAACCTGAGGAGTTGAAACGCATTCTTCAGCAACAAAAACACGCTGCATGCTGTTAAACCACAGAAATGATTTAATCTAAAAATAAAAAAGATGAATTTTGACTACACCGAAGAGCAACTGATGATAAAACAGGCTGCCCGCGATTTTGCCCGCAAGCTCGAAGCTGATGTTATCGAACGCGACCGTACGGCTACCTATCCCACAGCACATGTAAAAGAGATGGCAGAGCTTGGTTTTCTGGGCATGATGATCGATCCGAAATATGGCGGCGGCGGCATGGATAGCTTGTCGTACACGCTGGCAATAGAAGAGATTTCAAAAATCGACTCTTCGGTGGCGGTCATCATGTCGGTGCACAACTCGCTGGTAAGTTATGGCCTGGAGAAATACGGCACCGAAGAACAAAGGCAGAAATATTTGCCACGCATGGCTACGGGCGAACATATCGGCGCGTTCCTGCTCTCGGAGCCTGAAGCCGGGTCCGATGCCACTTCACAGAAAACACTGGCCGAAGACAAGGGCGATCACTACGTGCTCAACGGTACCAAAAACTGGATTACCAGCGCCGACCATTCATCTGTTTATATAGTGATAGCGCAAACCCATCCCGAAAAAAAACACCACGGCATCAACGCGCTCATCGTCGATCGTCATTCGCCGGGCATCACTCTGGGGGCACACGAAGACAAAATGGGTATGCGCAGCAGCGACACCCATTCGGTGATGTTTACCGATGTGAAAGTTCCCAAAGAAAATCGTCTGGGTGAAGATGGCTTCGGTTTTGCCTTTGCCATGAAAGCCCTCGAAGCGGGCAGAATAGGCATTGCCGCGCAGGCTACAGGCATTGCTGCCGGCGCTTACGAGCGGGCGCTGCAATATTCGCTGGAGCGCAAAGCATTTGGCCGCCTCATCTCAGAACATCAGGCCATCGCCTTTAAGCTGGCGGAGATGTATCTGAAAATAGAAAATGCACGCAACCTGGTGCATAAAGCCGCCTGGCTCAAAGATACCAACAAACCCTACTCGCTGGCCGGTTCGATGGCCAAGCTCTATGCTGCCGACATAGCCATGGAGGTAACTACCGAGGCTGTGCAGATACACGGCGGCTACGGCTACGTAAAAGAATATCACGTAGAAAGACTGATGCGCGAAGCCAAGCTGACGCAGATTTATGAAGGAACCTCCGAGATACAAAAGATCGTGATCTCGCGCAGCCTGCTCAAACACAAATAGCATGGAGATCTTGTTGAATAGCAAAGCATCGCCGGCAGCATCGGTTTGGTAGCCATCCGAAGAAATTTTAGCTACTTTTGCCAGCATTAAAAAAATCTTAATCAAACTTTTTAATAATGAAAATATTAGTCTGTATCAGCAATGTACCCGATACCACCACCCGCATCAAACTTAGCGGCGACCAGAACGCCATCGACCTGAGCAGCGTGCAGTGGATCATCAACCCGTGGGACGAGCTGGCGCTTACACGCGCTTTGGAACTCAAAGAAGCTTCCGGCGGCAGCATCTCTTCGGTGAGCATTATCCATGTTGGCAACGCCGGCTCCGACGCCACTTTGCGCAAAGCGCTGGCTATTGGCGCCGACGACGCCATCCGCGTTGATGCCGCACCAGCCGATGCTTATGCAGTAGCCCACGAAATTGCCGAAGCCATAAAAGATAAAAATTACGATCTGATCCTTTGCGGAATAGAATCGTCGGACTACAACGGCTCGGCGATGGGTGGCATGCTGGCCGAGTTCCTGAATATGGAATCGGTGTCGTCGGTATCGAAAGTAGAGATAGAAGGCGACGAACTAAAGCTTAACAGGGAGATCGCCGGTGGTTTTGAAGTTGTGTCGGCCACTGCTCCTGTGGTTGTAATCGTGCAAAAAGGTATCGCCTTGGAGCCGCGCATCCCCTCGATGCGGGGTATTATGATGGCGCGTAAAAAACCTCTCGAGGTGGTTGCTGCTACCGGCGCCGAAGCGCTCACCGAATTTGTGCACTACACACCGCCACAGCCCAAAGCTGCCTGCAAAATAATAGATGCCGACAACCCCGCTGAGCTGGTGAATTTGCTGCACAATGAAGCTAAAATTATTTAAAATTAAAATTTTTAAAATCGCATTGACCATGAACAACGTACTGATATACACCGAAAATTTCGACGGCAAGTTTAAAAAATCCATTTACGAAATCGCTTCCTATGGTTCGGAAATAGCCCGGCAGCTGAGTGGAGAGGCTATCGCCATTTCGTTGGGTGAGGTAGCTGAAGAGGAGCTGAAATCTCTGGGCAACTATGGTATCAGCAAAGTGCTGACAGCCGCCGGCGAGACCTTCAAAACATTGCAGAACCGGGCTTACACCGCTGCCATAGCGCAAGCTGCACAGCAGGAAAATGCCGGCGTCATCATCTTTTCGGCATCCAACACCGCCAAAGCCATCGCACCACGGGTATCCGTAAAGCTAAAAGCCGGAATGGTGTTTGCCGCCACCGGACTTCCATCTAACCTTAATCCTTTCACAGTCCCCAAAAAAGTGTTCCACGGTAAGGCTTTCGCCGATGTAGTCGTTAATAGCGAGCGTAAAATTATCAGCTTGTCGCAAAATAGTTTTGGTGTAAAAGAGCACCCCGCCGAGGTAACTATCGAAGCACTTCAGGTGGAAGCAGCCGCACCAGCAAATACCCGCGTAACCGACACGCAAAAAGCCAGCGGCAAGATGCTGCTCAACGATGCCGAAATAATCGTTTCGGGTGGCCGCGGCATGAAGAGCGCCGACAACTGGCAGCCCATCGAAGAGCTGGCCGAAATACTTGGTGCTGCCACCGCCTGCTCACGACCCGTTTCCGACGAAGGATGGCGCCCCCATGCAGAACATGTAGGGCAAACCGGCAAGATCGTTGCTCCCAATTTGTATTTTGCCCTGGGCATCTCAGGCGCTATCCAGCACCTGGCAGGCGTAAGTTCCTCAAAGGTTATCGTAGCCATCAATACCGATAAAGATGCACCCATCTTTCAGGCTGCCGATTATGGAATTGTAGGCGACGTGCAAAAAGTGCTGCCACAGCTCAACGAAGCTTTCAGAAAGTTTAAAGCCGAAAATTAATCACAATATTTATTTATAAACCAGCGCCGGAAAAAGAAATACTTTTTGCCGGCGCTTTTGTTTATTATTGGTAAACAATACGATTATTAATACCATACTCATAGAAATGCTTACCCGATAAAGTCTTTTTTATTATCATTGCATCTGCTTAGTGCAGGCATTATTTAATCCAGCTCATGTCGACAATACGAGAAAAAATAAACTTTGTCTTGCTCAGTCCTTTGGTGCTGGCTATACCTTTTGCATTGATCACCATCATGCTGCGTCCTTTTCAGTTTCGACAGAGCAACCTGATTACCTCTTCTGTTACCTATACAAAGGAGTTGGGCGGCGACAGAATTTATTATTATCACGACCTCGACAATGACGGCATCGACGAGTGTATTGTTCATTTTCAAAATGAGATAGATCAATGCGCATTGATTGTTTTTTCGGGCACCGGCAAAACATGGGGACAGTGGAATTTTGATGGCTTTCTGCACAAAGACAGCCGCAACCTGACGTATGCCGACTACAATGGCGACGGCGTGCTGGACATCTTCACGCTTTATCAACGCAACGATTCGGTTTTTCTTGGCGGCATCAATCCGCTGGACGATACCCGCAAAATAATGGAGGATCTGTTTTTGGATGTGGTTCGTCAGGTAAACAACCACTATCATTACAGCTCCCGCCTATACACCAGCGATCTTAACAATGACGGTACATGCGAAGTGGTATCTTTTATCAATGCCGGATACAGCAAACAACCCCGCCGCATTTACGCTTTTAGCTTTGCCGACAGCACTCTGATGAAAACAAAACCCACCGGCTTTGCTATCACTGATTTAACTTTTGCTGACATCAACAACGACGGCTACAAAGAAATCATCCCCACCACCGCTGCTGTCGAAAACATGGCCGCTGGTGATACCATCCCTTATCCCGACAATCAAAGGTGGTTTATTATTTATAATCATCTTTTAGAGTTTGCTGTCGAACCTGTGAATCTGGGTGCCGGCAACGGAACGGTTTTTAGCTACGCCCATCGCAACGACAGTGCTTATCGTATTTTTGTGATTGATCAAAATAACGAGCGGGAACAGATTAACAAGTTTTTCTTTTACAACATCTCAACCGCGACACTCAGCCCGGTGGAGGTTGACGTTCCTGCTGATGTTAAGTTTTTTGAATGCGCCAAACCTGAGAAGTATTTTTTGGGAGCCTATTCGATATCTGAGGGGAAAGTTTATTATTACGATCCATGGCAAAATATGAAGCTTGTAAAAACATATTCTACCCAAAAGAACCTGCATTATCTGCGCAATTTGTGCATCACCAGCAACGAGCTACCTGATTTTATTTTTTATAAAGAAACACCTGACGGCAATGTGCTCTATTTTTACACCAATCAGTTCGACTATAGCCATGTCTTTACAATTTCTGATGCCGAATGTGCAGTCGATAATATCAACATATGCAAATGCGGGGATGGCCGCGACAGGCTCATCATCCAGATAGGACAATCCATTTATGAGTTTGAGCATATTTATGATAAATATTATCTCACAAAAAAAATCTTTGCCAACCTGGGAATTTACGTGTTTTACGTGCTGATGGTGTGTCTTATTATTCGGGGGCAGAAAAAGCTTATCAAAGCCCACTACGCCCGCGAAAAGCAGCTCGCCGAGCTGAAGCTCAGAAGCATCCGTAACCAGATGGATCCGCACTTCACCTTTAACACAATAAATGCTATTGCCGCGGCTATCTATCGCGAAGACCGCGAAGTAGCCTATACCTATTTCTCTAAGTTCAGCAAGCTTATCCGCAGCACCATGCTTTATTCCGATCGCATTTCCCGCTCGCTCGAAGATGAGATAGATTTTACGCAGAGATATCTGGAGATAGAAAAATTTAGATACCGCGAAAAATTTGAATATACCGTCACAGTGCATCCCAACGTAAACCTTTCGATAGAGGTTCCGCGGATGATCATCGAAACCTTTGCCGAATCAGCGATTAATAATGGCCTGATGCACCGGCAAAAGGACGGCTTGTTGTTAATAGAAATCTTGCAGGAAAAAGGTATACTAAAAGCTGTCTTTGAAGATAATGGCGTAGGCATGCTCAGATCTGCTGAATACAACAAGGAGAAAGCCTTTAGGGCTGCAAGGCTGATGGATGAGTTTCTGAAAATCTACAACGAACTCAACAAGACCCGCATAAAATATGAGATGTACGATCTCGACGTAAAGCAGGAGTTTCCGGGAACGCGGGTTGTGGTAAAGATTCCCGTGGCCGGCAAGTATTTGCGGGCAGAGAATTAATGATAAACTTTTACTTCGGTTTCGCCGGTGAGCACGCGCATGCCGTTCATGGCGAGTGCTTTCATTTCGTCCTCACCAGGATACACATGTACGGGGGCTACCTTATGCACACGTTCTATTACTTTGTTTACAAACCACTTGCTGTGCGCTATTCCGCCGGTGATAAGAATGGCATCAACGTCGCCCATCAGCACAGCGCTCATGGCGCCAATTTCTTTGGCCACCTGATAAGCCATGGCCTCAAATATTTTCTCGGCTTCTTTGTCGCCTTCCGTTATTCTCATCTCCACGTCGTAGGCGTTGTTGGTGCCGAGGTAACCTACCAGTCCGCCGCCGCCTTTTATCATCTGCATCATCTCTTTCTGCGTATATTTTCCGCTGAAGCAGGCCCTCACCAAATCGCCTACGGGCAGCGTTCCGGAGCGCTCGGGCGAAAAAGGGCCTTCGCCGTCGAGGCCGTTGTTCACGTCGATGACGCGTCCCTGGTAATGCGCGCCCACAGTGATGCCGCCTCCCAGATGCGCTACAATAATGTTCATATCCTCGTAGCGACGCATCACCGATTTGGCGTGCGAGCGCGCCACCGCTTTTTGATTTAATGCATGAAAAATGCTGATGCGATTGAACAGAGGATGGCCGGAATAGCGGGCAATGTCGTCAAGCTCATCCACCACTACCGGGTTGGCAATATAGGCTTTTACGCCGGTGAGCTTTTGGGCAAAAGCATCGGCAATGAGGCCACCCAGGTTGGAAGCGTGCTCACCAAAAGGGCTGTTGCGCAAGTCTTGTTTCATGCGTTCATTTACCTCATACACCCCCGACTCGATGGGATGTAGCAACCCTCCCCGGCCTACAACAGCTTTTACCACCTCGTGCGGCACCTCTGCATTGTTGAGCTGTGCAGCAATGATCTCTTTGCGGTAGTCGAACTGATCGGTAATCTTATCGAAACGCGCCAGCTCTTCCGGGACGTGGTTGATGTTTTTCAAAAAAATCGGGTTCAGGTTCACAAAAACGCCAATTTTTGTGGACGTTGAACCCGGATTTATCGTCAATATTCCTATACCCTCCATTCAGATGAGCGAGTTAATATGTGTTTTTAATATCAATAAAAACAGCCTTGTCGGGCTGAATGTAAAATCTAATCTTAGCCGATGTTAGCGGCCAGGGCAATCGACAGGAACTTGCTGCGGTCGCTGTCGCTGCGCGAAGTAAGCACGATGGGAGCCATGGCGCCCATAATCACGGCTGCCGAAACAGCGCCACCCAAAAAGTTGAGCGTTTTGTAGAGGATGTTGCCACTGTCGATGTCGGGAGCAATGATGATGTCGGTGTCGCCGGCAACATCGCTGGTAATATCTTTAAGCTCCGCCGATTTGCGTGAAACGGCATTATCGATAGCCAGCGGGCCGTCGATTATGCAGCCTCTGATCTGCTTGCGGTAGTTCATCATCGAGATGGTGGCAGCGTGCATGGTGGCTTCCATGCGCGGGTTAACGGTTTCTACCGATCCTACGATGGCCACTTTAGGGTTGGGGCAGTCGAGTTTATGAAAGACTTCGACCGCATTTTTTATGATAGCAATTTTGGTTTCCAAATCAGGACTAACGTTCATAGCGGCATCGGTAACGCCAAGCAGCTTGTGGTAATAAGGCGATTCGAAAACGGCCATGTGGCTCAGCGTATCACCCGAGCGCAATCCGTCTTCTTTGTTCAGTACAGCTTTCATCAGCGTACCGGTTCCTACGGCGCCTTTCATCAATATCTCAGCTTTGCCTTCTTTTATCATTATGCAGGCTCTTGTAGAAGCTGCTACTTTGTCCTCTTCGTTGTATGTCTCGAATTTGCTGATGTCGAAATCGATGCGCTTGGCAATGGCGGTAATTTTCTGCATGTCGCCAATGAGGATAGGTTCGATGATGCCGTTTTCGGTAGCGTTTTTTACGGCCAACATTGCGTCTTCATCGCCTGCAGCGGCAAGTACCAGTTTGCGGGTTCTTTTGCTTTTAGCTATCTCAACTAATTCATCAAGATGTCTTACCATTTTGTGTCGAATATTTTTATGTGAATGATGTAATTATCAAATAACCTGAAAACACAAAAATACTCCAGCCATGCCAGCGGCAGATTTTTAGTTACTGACACTTTATTACAAATGCTGTTTTTTTTTAACCTCCTACTCAGCCTTCTGCTCATTATTCCGATCGCTGTTAAACTGATAGGTGTACAACATTGCTTCGAGCTGCCTGACCAGGTTTCGTTTTTCATGACTGGGGTTGTAGGCGTATCCGTCGATGGTAACCAGGCGGCTGTTGGGTTCATCCACGAAAGTGTAGCTCAAAAAAGGGCCGCCCATAAAGTCGCCTTCCACATCCCACAAGCCACGCATTTCCACAGCAAAATGACCTTTGAAGTCGATGCGGCGAGCTAAAGGAGGCTCTTGCATGGCAATTTTCATGTAGGTGCCATCGGACGGGCCGGGGATGTATTTGCGTGTAATCGAATCGCGAACCGCAAGCAGTCGGTTGTAGTCGAATGCAGAGGTGTCGGAATAAGGCTGGTACCAGATCATGATTGCCTGCGAAAACAACTCAGCCTCGCGGCGCATCCACACAAAATCGTCGGCCTTTGTTGCTACATAAAAACTCTTGGGGACGACCATGGTCACCTGGTATTTGTCGCGCAGCATGCCGGTGATGTCGAAATCCTGGATGGTAGCAAAAGCGGTGTTGGCTCTGTGGCGCTCGTTTTCGTTGAAAAGCTCGGCGAAGGCTTCTTTGTTTTTAGCGAAAGCGTCATAAAAATCTTTTTCGGCAGGAACCACCATTTTTACCACCCGCTGCGGCTTTGCCCACAGATCGGCTTTGGTTTCGAGAAATGGTTTTTTGTAATCAGGATTAATTTCGACGATAAAGATGTTGTGATGCGTTTTGAAGAGTTTCGAGAAATTGTCTTCGGGTATGTGCGCTATGTCGAACATCTCCTCGCTTTGTGGCAATCCAGGCACTTCCTGCCCAAAATACTGCTTGATGACCTGCCCCATTTTTCCGTTCCAATACGCTTCGCCGGGCGTCACTACCACCATCTCGTTGGTTTTTCCGGTGGAAGGCTGCAGGGCAGAGCTGTCGAAATCGCATCCGGCTAAAGCAAAAATCAGAAAACTGGCCATCGCCAGCTTTCCAAATAGGATTTGCATGTTTTTCATAAGCTTTATCTTTTTATTAAAAAAAAGTTGTCGATTTTAAATTATCCTTTCACCACCACTTTTATCTTTTGGCCAGGCCGCAGCGAGCGGGTGTTGGTGATATTGTTGAGCCGTTTGATCTGATCCACGGTAACGCCGTCGTATTGTTTGGCGATATCCCACAAGGTGTCGCCTTGTTTTACGGTGTAGATGATGTAATCGGAATTGGCGTCAGAAGTTTTGCTGCGGCTGTTGCTGTTGTCAGCCACCGGCTGCGAAACCAAAAGCTTTTGCCGGGGATAAATGGTATTGCTTTTAAGGTTGTTCCACTTGCGCAGGTCGTTGGTGGAGCATTTGTATTTTTTGGCGATAAGCCCTAAATTTTCTCCATTTTTCACCACGTGATACGTTTTACTTTCGGCCTTAGCTGTGGTCTCTTTGGCAGCAGGGACGGCTGATGATGAGGCAGATTGTGAATCGGTACCGGAGTGCACCACAAGTTTTTGTCCGGGGTGGATGGTGTTTCCGCGCAGATTGTTCCATGAGCGCAGGTTCGACACCGAGCAGCGGTAACGGCTGGCAATGGTGCTTAAGTTTTCGCCGCTGCGCACCACGTGTACCTGGCGTTGTTTGGCTTTTTCTATCTGTTTCAGCATCTGCTCGTGCGCCAGCCCTTTAGTGCTTTTATAATTATAAATGTCCTTTTCATTCGAAACAAATTCGCCCACCACCTCGCGCGGCAGCCGCAGGGCGTAAAGATTTAAGGAGTCGGCGGGGATAATTCCCAGTTTGAACGAAGGATTCAGAAATTGGATGTCGTCGATAGGCATGTTGAGATATTCAGAAATCTGGTCGAAGCTAAGGGTTCTGTTCACCATCACCGTGTCGATGCCATTATAAAGAATGCCGGGATCGACGGGGAAGAGATTATGCTCAGGGGCAAAATTCATCAGATAATTTACGGCGATAAAAGCGGGCACATAGCCACGTGTTTCGCGCGGCAGATAAGGCCAGATAGCCCAGTAGTTCTTTACCCCTCCTGAGCGGCGAATGGCTTTGTTTACGTTGCCGGCGCCCGAGTTGTAGGCGGCAAGCACCAGCGACCAGTCGTGGTAAATGGCGTAAAGATCGCGCAGATGCTCGGCGGCAGCAACGGTAGATTTGTAGGGGTCGTAGCGGTCGTCGACCAGCGAAGTAACCTGAAGGCCGTACACTTTGCCGGTATTGTACATAAACTGCCACAACCCCTTGGCTCCGGCATGCGACCCCGCATTGGGTATCAGCGCCGACTCTACCACTGCCAGGTATTTTAGCTCCAAAGGCAGATTGTAACTGTCGAGGATTTCTTCGAACATCGGGAAATAAATCTCCGCAAGCCCCAGCAAACGTGCCGAAAGATCGCGCTTCCGGTTAGCGTAAAGATCGATAAAATTACCTACTGTTTTGTTGTAAGTAAGCTCAAAAGGCGAGTGGCGGTTAAGCAGTGCAATGCGTCTTTCGATGACGGAATCGGGGTAGATAGGCACGTCGTTCACACTCCAGTGATACACGTTGAGCTTGTCGCGATCGGTGATAAAATGGTCGTCATTAAAGAAACGCATATTTACCAGGCTGTCGAGCGCACGCATCGCCGGCGAAGCTTCTACGAGTATCATAGCGCGTTCATCGTCGTTGAGCATCTCGTTGCTGTAGGAAAGCAGCGAATCACGAAAGTGGATGCTCTCGACGGTCGACACTGTGTCGTAGCTAAGCGCTGTGTCGGGAACCATCAACAGATCGCCCAGCTCGTCTTCTGACTGAAAATCATAGTGGAGGTCGCGCTGGTAGCCATTCACTACATTTTTGGTGCTCTTTTGCGGCACTCCGGCACTTTCGCGCAGACGAAACATGCTGCATGAGGCAAACAAACTGATAATAAGCGCAGCTGCCAGAGCAGTCGATATGTTGGATTTCCGTGTGTGCATTAGGCTGTGGATTTTTTGGTTTTAGAAATAAACGTATTACTGTAATTTTATTTTTGCGCTGCAAAGATAAAGATTCATTCCGAGAGCTGTTTCAGCCTCATGCTGCATTCGTGGTGCGGCTGTCGCAATTTCCCCACGTCAATGTTTCCCAATTTGACACAGCTTTTTCAAAATTTGTTTCAAAATGAGACTTAACATCGTGTTCAGCACGATGCAATGCAGGTGTTAATAATAAAATTAAAAATCCTTTTCTATCTGCACCGTGTTGCTGTTGAAAGCTTTACCATGCAAAATTCACAAATAGGTTACGTTAAACAAAGCATTTCCCTGGAGATGGCAATGTTATTGATCTACCCATTGTAAGTCAAAATATTTTGAATGATTAATCAGCACCTTTCGGAGATTGAAACCCTGCTGCATCGTATTTGTTATCACAACGAATACCTTGAAGAGCGGCTCATGGAGCTACTCCGCCCCATGATGGAGCAGGTACACGCGGTGCCATCACAGCACTACAACGACCTGAAGCGAATTTGCTTCATCATTGCCGGCACCGAGAAATCCTACGACTTCGGGCATTTTTTCTACGAAACGCTTCAGAAAAACATTTTCCCATTTTGCGAAGAGGTGCTCAAGAGTGCTGTTTTCAACGAACCTTATTACAACCTCAACGACAAAGCGCTGAAGGCCTACGTGCGCACCCACCTTATCAACAACAACTTCGACTCATCGCTGATCATGCATTACGATGCGCTGATCCCCGAAGGCCATGGATATCATCTCTTCGATTCGTTTGCCGACATTACCGCTCAACAACACAAAATGGGCTTCGTTCGCCCTGCCTTGTTCGACGTGTTGCACGTTGCAGCCAACAACGATCATTTTCCGATGACCCAGAAGAAACTTGCCGTAATAGCTGCTTTTCTCAAGCTCGAATGTATGCTGCCGGTATTTTCGGGCAAGGTTTATAAACTGGTGCACCAGCAAACACTTACCGGCGATCAAATTCTGGTGCTATCGCATTATTTGCAAAGCATCTCTATGATCAGCGGGCAGGAAATTCCCGACCAGGTACGGGAGAAAATGATGCGCATCAACGACAATCATTTTCAGCAGGAGCTGGCCATAGTTTTCCAGGCGATGCGCCCTTTGTTCATCCAACATGTCGACGCCCTGGAAACTACTCCGCAGGGTGTGCCGGTAGGGTGACTTTCCGTTTTTTTCCACTAAGGTCGGGCAGGCAATAATAAGGTTTTCATTCTTTGCCGGGGTTTTATTTCATTAAAAGCAAAAAAAAAGGAAATCCGACTTGCCGTTCATTTTAGCCTGGCGTTTGTCAGCGGTTTTTTTAAATAAAGAGGCTTCCGACTAAAAGGGAAAACCTTATCATTTTTTTCACCTTAATAGAGAACCTGAACCGCCCAATTTCACCGACCTTATTAGTTTATTATTTCATTCTTCCGGGGTTTTGTTTCATTAAAATGAAAAAAGGGAAATCCGACTTGCCGTTATAGAACACAGATACTTCGACAGGCTCAGCAACAAACACGGATGTTGCAGATTTACACAGATAAAGAGAAAAAATCCCCCGCATAAGGCGGGGCAGGCAGTGCAAATCCGTTGAATCTGTGTCATCAGTGTTCTGTTACTACAAGTGATAAATTATTCAGGTTAGAGATTTTTTTAATAAAGAGGCCTTCGCCAAATATTTTATATTTCAAAAACTTTCATTTTTTTATTCCTTCCCGCGGAATAAACGGCTGCTGCCGAATGTCTAAAAAATCACAAATAATAAACAGGACGGGCATGAAGTTGTTATGCCTTGATAATTTTGAGATACTTATGAAGCCAACATTAGCAGCAATCATTACAATATTTTTATTCTTTTTCACCTTAATGGCCTCAGCGCAGCAGCCTGGCGGTGGCGCCGGGCGTTCCGGTCAGGACGCTGCCCCCATCGGAACGGTAACGGGCACCATTGAGGAGTTTGGCACCGGCAACCTGATGGAATACGCCAATGTGGTGCTGTTTAGCGTGCGCGATTCGGCAATGGTCACCGGAGCTGTAACCACAATGGATGGGAAATTTACTTTGGAAAAAGTGCCCTTTGGGCGCTATTATCTGGTGGCTAACTTCATCGGCTTCAACAAGGAAACGATTCAGGATATTAAGGTTACGCCGCAAAAAACCTTTGTCGACCTCGGCTTAATTAAATTACATTCTTCCACCGAAACACTTGAAGCTGTCGAAATCACCGCACAAAAACAGTTGATCGAATACCAGATCGACAAAAAAGTGGTAAACGTTAGTCAGGACATCATGGCGCAGGGAGGCTCAGCGGTAACGGCTTTGGAAAATACGCCTTCCGTCCAGGTCGACATCGACGGCAACGTAAGCTTGCGCGGAAGCTCTTCGTTTACCGTGCTCATCGACGGGCGCCCCAGCATCCTGCAAGGCTCTGATGCCCTGCAGCAAATTCCGGCCAGCAACATCGAGACCATCGAGATCATCACCAATCCCTCGGCAAAATATGATCCCGACGGGGTGGCCGGTATCATCAATGTAGTTTTAAAAGAAAAAATCGACAAAGGCCTCAGTGGCGTTGTCAACGGCTCCGTTGGCAGCTTCAACACCAACAGCTTCGATTTTTTGCTGAATTATCACTACCAAAAATTCAACTTCTTCATCGGCGCCGACTACAACAACCGCCGCCACGAAGGCGAACGCGAGTCCAGAGACGAGACCTACCGCAACGACACCACTTTTTATCGTGATAATTTTGGCGCCCGCAACCGCGGTCGGGAGGGCTATAGCGTGCGGGGCGGCATCGAATATTTTATCACCGGCCGCACCATGGTTTCCGCCGAAGGACGCGTTGGCTATTACGATTTCAACGGCGGCGGGAAAAGCTACCTGCACCAATATACACTACCCGCAACCCCCGACCTTTACAGCGCAAACCTTAGCGATATGTCGAGAAGTGGTAATTATTATAACGGAAAACTTAGCTTCCAGCACAAGTTCGATAAAAAAGGCCACCAGATCGACATGATGCTCTACTACGCGCAGCGCGATGGCAACGACAGCGACGAGCAAAAGGAAATAAATACCGATGCGCTGTATCAGCCCATCGAAGAGGAGCCTTATTTTATCCGCACCACCGAAGAGGACGACGACAACGATTTCCGATTCAATGTGGATTACGTGCTTCCGGTAAGCGAAGATGGGAAAATAGAGGTAGGCTACCAGACCCGCATCGAAGACAAGAAAGAGATCTATGTTTTTAATGATTATCACTACGCTACAAGCGAATGGGTAGAGGATACAGTGTTTTCGAACAGCATGGACTTCCGCCGCGACATCCACGCGATGTACGGGATTTATTCCGACAAGTGGAAGAGTTTTGGCTACCAGTTGGGGCTGCGTGGCGAATATACCTACCGTGAAATTAAAAATGCCCGTAGCGTAGAGGGTACTTTGATAGACCGGTGGGATTTGTTCCCATCACTGCATCTCAGCAAATCGTTTGCTAATAATAGTCAGTTGCTGGCCAGCTATACCCGCCGTATCGACCGCCCCAGCGGCTGGTATCTCGATCCTTTTATCAACTACATGGACCAGTTTAATTACCGCCAGGGCAACCCCGACCTGCAGCCGGAATACACCGATTCCTATGAGCTTGGCTACCAGATGTTGGCCTGGGGTGCCATGATTTCGCTCGAAGGTTATTACCGCGTCACCACCAACAAAATTGCGCGCATCCGAACCCTGCAATCCGACAATACTTTTATGCACACTTTCGAAAACCTCAACAGCGACTACTCGCTGGGCGGTGAGCTGATGGTGCGCTTCGACCCGGCAAAGTGGCTCAACCTGAACCTTTCGGCAAATCTCTATCAGTACCGCCTGGAAGGCAACATAGAAGATCAATCGGTGGATGACGAAAGCCTTAACTGGAACAGCCGCCTCAACGCCATCGTGAAATTACCGTACGAGCTGCGCCTGCAGGTTAACGGAATCTACAACGGCCCCACCATTACTGCCCAGGGTGAGAGTGAAGGATTTTTTATGACCAACGTTGCCCTGCGCAAAGATTTCTTTAATAAAAATCTTTCGGCAACATTTTCTGTTCGCGACATCTTCAACACCGGCAAGCACGAGTTCACCTCTTCGGGCACCGGTTTCTCTTCGTATAATTATTTCAACCGCAAAGCGCCTATCTTTAGCCTTAGCTTAAGCTGGAAAATTAACAACTACGAAAAGCGCAATGATCGCAATGGCGTAAATGGTGGAGAAATAGAAATGGACAACGATTTTTAACCTGAATAATTCATTTCATTGCTTAACACGAATTTTTCGTTCCCTTTCTGCTGCATAAGAGAGACAGGCTGAAATGTCTTCTTCTGTAATTTCAGGGAAGTCAGAAATAATTTCACTGCGTGTCATTCCGGAAGCTAACCAACCCAAAACATCATAAACAGAAATCCTTGTATTTCTTATGCAAGGTTTCCCGAATCGCTTTTCCGGATTTATTGTTTTGATATTTCGATAATCAGTCATAGCACAAAGATGATCTTATCAATTATGTTGTCCGTTTTAAATAATCAGAGTATGAGGCGTTGTTTTCGCAGATAGCCGGCCAAAAAGCTGCCTATGTTATTGGCGAATCCAGCATCCGTGCCTACGGAGAAGATGCCGACGAGAACACCAATTTTTGGGGCGCTACCCCCCGGTACTAATTCCGGCGGGTGATTGCCACTTTATTGATTGTCGTAGGTCATAATTTCATCCTTTAAAAATTCGAGTGCCACACCTGCCTGCCTGAACATCTCTTCGGATTCGGCGCCGGCGTGATATTTTTTTTCACACACCACGCGTACAATGCCACAGTTGATGATAAGCATGGCACAGGTTCGGCAGGGTGTCATGCGACAATAGAGGGTGCCGTTTTCGAGCGCTATGCCCAGCCGTGCAGCCTGACAAATTGCGTTTTGCTCGGCATGCACCGTGCGCATACAATGTTGCGTCATGTGGCCGTCGGCATGGGTGACGCTTTTGAGCAGATGGCCTACATCGTCGCAATGCGGCAGACCCAGCGGTGAACCTACATAGCCCGTTACCAGCACATGCTTGTTGCGAACTATTACGCAGCCGCTGCGGCCGCGGTCGCAGGTAGCTCGTTTTGCCGCCGTATTGGCCAGCTCCAGGAAATATTCGTCCCAGCTTGGGCGCTGGTACTTGCCGGTTTGGCTACCGGAGTTATTCTTGTTTTCCATTTTTTTCATTGTAAAATACTTTGCAGCGTAACTTGTAGCTGTTGCTCCAGTGCTTCACGCGTGCCATTGTTGTCGAAATAAAAGTCGGCCATGGCGATGCATTGCTGTAGGTTTTGCTTGTTGGGATCGGTGGTTTGCATCTCACGCGCCTCGTTGGCAATAAATGTTTGGTAATCTACCTGATCGGTTTCGCTGGCTCTGGCCACAATGCGCTGGTAGCGGATGGCCGGATCGGCGTCGATGGCAAAGAGGAAGAAGTTATTTTTTTGGCGCAAGCTCACTACTTCGCCGGGTGTACGTATGCTTTCTATCACGGCATTGTCGCCCTGTTTCACTGCCTGATTATAAAGCTGGTCGATGATGTAGGAAGACGAGTGTGTGGCGCGCAGCTCGTTGGCAATATTGGTCATCGTATCGCGGTTTACGGGCAAGTGCCGCCGCAGGATCTCTTTGGTAAGAAAATCGCGCACGGAGAAATGCTGAAAATGTGCTTTTTGTTTCAGATACTCTACCAGCGTGCCTTTGCCTGCCCCTATCGTTCCGGTGATGCCAATAATGGTCATATTTTTTGTTTAATCAAATTTTAAATCAAATCCATCTTCAGTCGGTCGATCCATTTTTCGGCGCGGGTGGGCGCAAAGGTGCTAAGTTTTTGGAGCAATGCGGTCTCATGGGTTTCTACAATCAGGTTACGGGCGTGCTCGCTGCGAACAAAACGCTCGGCAACGGCATGATGAATATACGCGAGCAGCTTATCGAAAAAGCCGCCAATATTGAGCAGCCCGACGGGTTTGTTGATGATCTCGAGCTGGTTCCAGGTCATGATCTCAAAAAGCTCGTCGATGGTGCCGAACCCGCCGGGCAGAGCCACAAAAGCATCAGCAAGTTCGGCCATCCTGGCTTTTCGCGCGTGCATGCTCTCTACAATGATTAGCTCCGTTACTCCTGTGTGGGCAATTTCTTTGTCGACGATGTGCCGCGGCATTACGCCCGTTACTTCGCCGCCGGCCTCCAGGGCAGCATCGGCCACCACGCGCATCAGCCCGATGTTGGCGCCGCCATACACCAGACGCAGATTATTGGTTGCCAGCAAACGCCCCAGCCGCTGCGCTCCCGCTGCATAGTCAGGAAGCGCACCGATACTCGATCCACAAAAAACAGCTATCGACTTCATCTTTTCAAAATTTGCGGGTAAAAGTAGTGCTTTTGTCTATTTTTGTGGACAATTCATTTTTTTTAAGGAAGTTGTAATTTTAAAATTAATAAGGAGAAAAGTTAAATGAAAAATCTGTTTTTGACCGTTTTAATGCTTGCAACGACGATTTTGGCTTTTGCTCAGGATCACAGCAGCTCTTCGGGGTTTTTAGTAACGGACTATCAATGGGATATTACACGCAACGATTCGGTGGCAACAATGCAAATGGATGTGCCGTTTGACAATCAAAGCGGGAAGTTTGACACACTATTGCTGGTTATCGAAAAAAACAACCAACAGCAGCGGCCATCGAGGATGCGTTTGCAGATTCCGGCTGGAATTGAACGAAATATTGGTGTGATGATTAATTTTGGGAAAAACGTTAAAAAGGAATATGGTTACAGCTCCGAGCTTAGCGGCGAGCCATTGATGGCGCCCTGCACCCATTGCGACGAGCAACGATGTTATGTCGATTTTCAAGAAGGTTATGCTGGTAACGAAGGCTCCGGCAACAAAACGGACCTTTTCGCCAGCTTTAATGAATTCGATACCGTCATCATCTTTTTTATGTATCCCGACGGCCGGCAGGCCAACCTGATGATTCCGCTTGAGAGTTTTCGTAAATCTTATTTAATATTGTAATTCGCTGAATGGGCGAAAAAGATTTTCATAAAAGAGCCATTTTTTATTTTAAAAAAAACAATGAACCATGCACTATCTTGATCCAAAAAATGATTTGACATTTAAGAAGGTTTTCGGGGAGCATCCTCACTTGCTCAAGAGCTTCCTTAATGCTTTGCTTCCGCTGGGCGAAGGCCGCTGCATCGAACATCTGGAATATCTGCCCGCCGACCTGGTGCCCGAAACGCCGTTGATGAAATATTCGATTGTGGATGTTCGCTGCCGCGACAACTACGGGCGGCAGTTTATTGTAGAGATGCAACTGGCCTGGACTACAGGTTTTATGCAGCGGGTGCTGTTCAATGCATCGAAGGCCTACGTGAAGCAGTTGGACAAAGCGTTTGTTTACAAAGCACTACAACCCGTGTATGCGTTAAGCCTGGTGAATGAAATTTTTGAACCCGACACGCCGGAGTTTTATCACCATTATCAGATTGTAAATATTGCCGATACCGAAAAACAATTGGAAGGTCTTGAATTTGTATTCGTGGAGCTTCCAAAGTTTAAAGCCGCAAAATTCAGTGAGAAAAAACTTCAGGTTTTGTGGCTGCGCTTTTTGACCGAAATAGACGAACACAGCACGCACATTCCGGAGGAGCTGCTTGGCAACAGCGAAATAACCGAGGCGCTGGAAAACGTGCGCGTGTCGGCTTTTACAAAAGCAGAACTCGACACCTACGACCGCTATTGGGATAGGGTGCGGGTAGAGCTTACATTCAAGGATGAATATTATACCAAAGGACTGAAAGAAGGGGAGGAAAGAGGTGAAGCGGAAAGAACAATTGCAATAGTAAAAAACGCCATCACTGCCGGGATGAGCAATGAGCTTATCGCGACTTTAACCGGGCTTACGGATGCTCAAATCGATGCCGTGCGCAAGGAGATAAAAAACAAAAAGTAATTTTTTTTAATAAAACAACCCAACAGAAACTTTAAATATGAAAACAGTTTACATCGTGCGCCACGCCAAATCGTCGTGGGAATTTCCCCAACTCGAAGACCACGAGCGCCCCGTTATTCCAAAAGGCATCAGGCGCACCGAGCGGGTCATTAAGTTTTTGCGGGAGCGCACCATAAAAGTAGATTTGCTCTACGCCAGCCATGCGGTACGATCGGCAGAAACCGCGCGAATGCTTGCACCAGCTGTGGATGTGGAGCCGCATCAGATAATTACGGAGCCTGAGATTTATCACGGCGGAACCAGCGCGCTTACACACCTCATCTACAGTTTGCCCGACGACGCAGAAGCGGTAATGATTGTGGGCCATAATCCTGCGGTGACCGACTTTGCCAACGAATATTCCGACGAATACATCGACTGGCTGCCTACCTCCGCGGTGGTGGCGCTGCGCTTCGACACCAACCACTGGTCGGAGATTGACGAAGCCAAAGTGACCACCCGTTTCATCATCACCCCTTCTATGCTGAAGAATTAACAGACGGCTTTTTTTTATGGTAAAATTAAAAAACAACATTACCAACCGCGAGCTGAGTTGGCTGGAATTTAACGCACGTGTGTTGCAGGAGGCCAGCGATCCGGCAACACCTTTGCTTGAGCGGTTAAAATTTCTGGGTATTTTTTCTAATAATCGTGATGAATTCTTTCGGGTGCGCGTAGCTACCCTCAATCGCATGAAAAATATCGAGGCGCTGGATGTTAATATCAAAGAATCGCCTGCGGAGATTCTGGCACAGATACGCGAAACCGTGACGCGACAGGAGAAAATTTTCAACGAAACCTACCAGGAGATAGTAGAGGCGCTGGCCGGAGAAAATATTTTTATCATCAACGAACAACAGCTTACCGAAAGCCAGAGTGAATTTGTTTCGGCTTATTTCGACAACCATGTGCGGGCTTTGCTGTTTCCTATTATTCTTGATAATTTGGACGATCCCACGAGTCTTCGTGACAAGTCGATTTATCTGGCTGTCGAATTGCGCTCGTCCACCAATAGCAGCAAACACGAATATGCTATTGTAGAAGTTCCCGCGCCGCCGCTGTCGCGGTTTTTGATTTTGCCTGAAGAAGAGGGCAGGATTTATATCATGCTCCTCGACGATGTGATACGTCACGGGCTGCATCATATCTTCTCAATTTTTGGGTACGATACCTTCAACGCCTACACCATCAAGATTACCCGCGATGCCGAGCTTGACATCGACAACGACGTGCACAAGAGCTTTCTGGAGATTATGTCGGAAAGCGTAAAACAACGCGAATGGGGATCGCCGGTGCGCTTTGTGTTTGATGAAACCATCCCGCCGGAGTTTCTGCGTAAAATCCGACAGAAGCTACAGCTCTCCGACGACGACAAACAGCGCGGTGGCGGACGCTATCACAACTTCAAAGATTTCATGAACTTTCCTCCGCTCAAAAAGCCGCATCTCTATTACCCGGCGATGCCACCGCTGCCACATCCCGACCTCCCTTCAAATACAAGCATCTTCGGCGTCATCCGCCGCAAAGATGTGATGCTGCATTATCCTTATCAGTCGTTTCAATACATCGTGGATTTGCTGCGCGAAGCCTCCATCGATCCCGATGTGCGCTCGATAAAAATGACTTTTTACCGCGCCGCCAGCCAAAGCAATGTGATGAATGCCCTGATGAACGCCGCCCGCAACGGCAAAGCAGTAACCGTTTTTCTGGAGCTGCAGGCGCGCTTCGACGAGGAGGCCAACATATATTGGGCGGAGCAGTTGCAAAAAACAGGCGTGAAAATATTGCCCACCATCCCCGGCCTCAAAGTACACAGCAAGCTGGTGCTGATACGACGCAAAGAAGATCAGAAAAATGTTTATTATGCCAACATCAGCACCGGCAACTTCAACGAATCCACCGCTCGCGTCTACGCCGACGAAAGCCTGCTCACCGCTAACCAGGATATTGCCACCGACGTTTACAAGGTTTTTCAACTTTTTGAGGCGCGTTACGCCATCCCAAAATTCAAGGCTTTGGTGGTATCGCCATTCAACAATCGCGATTTTTTTATTGGTAAAATAAATCGGGAGATGCGAAATGCCAAAGCCGGCAAAGAAGCCTGGACAGTGATAAAACTCAACAGCCTGGTGGATCGCAAGATTACGCGAAAGCTATACGAAGCAAGCCAGGTCGGCGTAAAAATTACCATCATCGCACGCGGCATCAGCATACTGATTCCAGGTATCCCCGGCGTCAGCGACAACATCGAAGCCTTTTCTATTGTCGATAAATACCTGGAGCATTCGCGGATTTATGTGTTTGCCAATGATGGCAAAAAAGAGTTCTACATCTCTTCTGCCGACTGGATGCAGCGCAACTTCGACTATCGCATCGAAGTAACCGTGCCCATTTTTGATGCTGATATTAAAGAGGAGCTGTGGACGATGCTACAGATACAAATGGCCGACAACACCAAAGCGCGACTGCTCAACCGGGATGCTATCAATAAATACCGCACCACCGGCAGCGATAAACCGGTACGCTCTCAGTTGGAAATTTATAACTATTTCCGCCAGAAGCTCACCAGCGAATAAGTTGCAAATTCCAAATCACATGGCAGTTTGGTTAATGAGCAGTAGTTTGAGCCTGTCGAAACCTGATTATTGAGATTTATTTGGAGCTGTTTACCTATATTTATTTTTACAGGCTTAGTCTGTTGAAATGAAAGGGTCATACGAATGCAGGACACCAAAGCCGACGAAGAAATTTAACAATCCATAATGTCGCGCCTACGGCGCTATTGTTTATGATTGATGTTTCATTCTACCATAGTGTCGCGCCGATGGTGCTTATGCTCATGGGCTGGCTACCATAGTATCGCGCCGATGGCGCTTATGCTTATGTGCTGAAACTCCATTCTACCATAGTGTCGCGCCGATGGCGCTTATGCTCATGGGCTGAAACTTCATTCTACCATAGTATCGCGCCGATGGCGCTTATGCTTATGTGCTGAAACTTCATTCTACCATAGTGTCGCGCCGATGGCGCTTATGCTCATGGGCTGAAAATTCATTCTACCATAGTGTCGCGCCGATGGCGCTTATGCTTATGTGCTGAAACTTCATTCTACCATAGTATCGCGCCGATGGCGCTTATGCTTATGTGCTGAAACTTCATTCTACCATAGTGTCGCGCCGATGGCGCTTATGCTCATGGGCTGAAACTTCATTCTACCATAGTGTCGCGCCGATGGCGCTTATCCGGTAACTGAATAAAATGCATGTTGGTATCATCAAATTATCACATCATCACATCGTCACATCCCCACATCCCCACATCATCACATCGTCACATCATCACATTATCACATCGTCACATCATCACATTATCACATCGTCACATCCCCACATCATCACATCATCACATCGTCACATCCCCACATCATCACATCGTCACATCCCCACATCCCCACATCATCACATCGTCACATCATCACATTATCACATCGTCACATCCCCACATCATCACATCAATTGCTTTTATTAAAAACCCGTTGCGTTACTTTTAGCAGCACGCCACTGGGCACCCACTTGCTGATGCTGAAAATGGCACGGCTGGCCAACCCGGGCATAATGGTAAATTTCCCTTTTTCCATTTTATCAAAAGTATAGCGCGCAACGTATTCAGGTGTTAAAAGCGTAATTTTTCCCATCACCCCCGAATCTTTTACGCGTTGCTTTACCTTTTTGCTGGTAGCCACAGCGGCAGGCATTAGCACGCTGAACTTAAGATTTGTATCGCCGTACTCTTCGCGCAAAGCGCCAGTAAAATAGTAAACGTACGACTTGGAGGCAAGGTAAACGCTTTTGTAAGCTACAGGTGTGTAGGCGCCCAGGCTCCCTACATTAAGGATGTGGCCGTCGTTGCGCGCCACCATGTCGCGGATAAAAAGATGGGTAAAATGTGTTAGCGCCCGCAAGTTGAGATGGATCATGCTGTCGAGCTGTTCGTGGGTCATCTCATGAAAGTTACCCGCGTGCCCCATTCCGGCGTTGTTGATAAGTGTGCTTACGCGGATGCCGGCAGCGGCAGCTTCTTCGTAAATCTTTTGTGGTGCATCTTTCTGCGTCAGGTCGGTGGTGTTGTATTTCACCTCCACCTTGTGTTTTTCTTTCATTTCTTGCACAAAGTCGTCGAGGCCGTCGTGGGGCAGTGCCACCAGAAAAAGGTTGTGGCCACGCGATGCTCCTTCGGCAGCAAGTGCCCGGCCAATGCCGGAGCTGGCGCCGGTGATCAAAATGTACTCATTTTTTGCAGGTGAAGTCATAGTACATGCGTCTTAACATATTTATAAATTTTGTATTTAAAATCCATGGCTCTGATATTATTTATTGTGTGTAGCTCTTTTGGGGCATTTCAGTAACCCTGGCCTCAGGGCAGAATCAGAAAACACTGTCAGAAACCGGCGGGCTTAAGCCCGCAGTACTTTTACATCACGATCTCTACCTGAAGCTATCATAACATGCTTATTATTTGGGCTAAAGCCCACGAAACACTATCGCCTTTTATTACCCCGGCCTTCAGGCCGGGGTTAGTAAGCAACCTGGCAACAAAATTAAATGTTAGAGCCAAATTTATTTGTATTTCAATTTTTTTATTTTTGAACACTGTCTGATTGTTCAATCCATTCCAGTGTTTTGGCAATTCCCGCTTCAAGCGGTGTGATGATGTAGCCAAGTTCCTGTTGCGCTTTGTGGCTGGAAACCGCCCAGTGGTGCAAATATTTTTTTATCCACTCAGGCGTAATCAGCGGTGGCTTACCCACCAGGCGCAAAGCACCGTACTGGATGTAAGTAGCTGCCCGTAGCAATGGATAGCCCAGGTGCAGCATCGCGTAATTTTTTCCGCTTACTTTTTTTAGTTTTCCAAAAAAATCATCGTAGGTAGCGTTTTCGCCGCCGGCAATGTATCGTTGGCCGGGTGTGCCGCGCTGAAGTGCCAAAATATGGGCTTGCACCACATCGTCGATAAATACGTAGTTGCCGTAGCGGGAGCCGTCGCCGGGAATGATGCGCCAGCGGCCGCGATTGTAAAGCCGGATGATCTTTGTCATGGCAGCGCTTTCGGCTACCAGCCCCGGCCCGTAAACGCGCGTTGGATTTACAGTTACCACCGGCAAACCATTGTGGGTATATTCGCGGGCTTTTTCTTCGGCTACGGCCTTGGTGCGCTCGTAGTCGTTAAAATAGGGGAGCGTTCGCGGGGTATCCTCGTCGGAGGGCTGGCCATCGTCCGACGGATTGAGCGTGCCGCCGGTAGAAGTAAAAACCACACGTTGGACGCCTGCACGTTGTGCAGCCTCAAAAACATTTACGGTGCCTTCTACATTGATACGATGAAACAAACCCGGATCGCGCGACCAGGTTTTGGCGTAAGCCGCCAGATGAAATGCCGCCTGGCAGCCGGCAATAGCCGCATCAATGCTTTTTACGTCAGAAAGCTCGCCTTTGAATAAGCGGATGTTGGCGTGTTGTAGATGCGCGGTTTTGTGTGGCGACCGGATCAGCGCATGCAGCTTGTGGCCATCTTCGGCCAGCCGTTGCGCCAGCCGTCCGCCGATAAATCCGGTAGCTCCTGTTATAAAAATCCTCATCTTTTCTTTTTTTTAATAAATGACATTGCAGGGTTGTATCGTATCGAGAAATAATCGGTAGAAACCGCCAGCGCCCAATGAATGACGATGGCAAAAAAAATTGTGCCGGTGTAAAGCGCAATGATGCTGATGATGATGCCAAACGGAATGGCACCCAGCGTTTCGCCGATGCTTTTGGGCAAATGTGCCAGCGAATAAATGGCTACGCTTATCACAATCGCCGGCCACGCGCCAAAGGCCGCACTAAGAGTAAATAACAATATGCCTCTGAAAAGATATTCGTAGCCGGTGAGGTAAAGCAGCCATCCAAGAGCATTAATCAAAAACAGCAAAGGCTTCCATTGCGCAATGCGCATCTGTGGGTACTGCCGGTGCGTTTGGGTGTTGCGCGCCAAGAAATAATTGATGGCAACAGGAATGAGGAATGCAGGCAACAACCAGAGCAGATAATTCAACAGGTGTGGCCACTGCAAGCCATAATCTGCAGGCCACACATTATAAATTGTGGCATTAAGCATGGCGGGTACGATGCCCATGATTACAAATCCCCAGAGTTTTTGGGTAAAAATGCGCTGTACCCAGTAGCGTGTTGGAGAAGTTTCGGTGGTGAGCGTGCGGTGCAGCCATCCCTCGGTAGCGGTGTAATGGTACAGGTAAAAACCAGCCAGGGTGATGCTAATGGCAAAAATTACCGGTGTAAATGCGAATGGCGGAAAGGAAAAATCTGTCATAAATTGTGTGCGTTGAAGCTGCATTGGATGCATTTAAAGTTCCATTTATTCTTTTTTATAAAAATCAATACTCAATCCCGGTGCCAAATTGCGTTTTGATACCAATGAGAAAATTCATTGCCCAGGCATTTCTGTCCGGGATCGAAATGAAATATTATTTTTACACTTACATTTCAAAAAAAATCAGCATCTATGAAAATCTCAATGCGCAGCAAAATACTGATTTTCGCCCTGCTTTTTCGATGTTCACTGCAAGCAGGCGCCCAGCAAACGACGATGCTCGCCGGGCAAGTAATTGATGCCGAAACCGGGGAGGCCGTTTCGTATGCTGCCGCAGAAATCATCAGTAAGAATCTGGGGGCTGCCGCCAATGCCGAGGGCAGGCTGCAATTTGCGATAAGCGAAAGCATGATGGATGAAACGGTAACATTTTCGGCACTTGCTTATTTCAGTCGTCAGGTTGCGGTGAAAGAGCTTCTCGCAAAACAGCCATTTAAAGTCGAATTAGAAAAGAAGACTTACACTTTGCCGGAGTTTACCATTCGGGCAAATAGTAAGGAAAAGGTGCGACTTGGTAATTTTCCGCAAGGCTATCGCACATCTATGTCAGTTACAACCGTAGGGAAGAAAACTGCTGTTTTTATGGACAACACCAAGGGCAGTGAAGGGATCATAAAATCCATCAGTTACGGCATCGTTAAGCGCGACAGACTGACAAAGTCCCATCCACGAACGCCTTTTCGTGTGCGCATATTTGCTGTCGATAGCCTCACCGGCGGGCCGGGCGAAGATTTGCTCACTGAGTATCTGGTGGTAAAACCCAGAGGCGCCGGTTGGTTTACGGTGGATGTATCCAAATACAATATTAAGACGCCAAAGGAAGGTTATTTTGCAGCCATGGAGTGGGTGTACAGCAAAGAGAAATATTACTACGAGATAATTGCCGGCGGACAACCACAGCAAGTTTATGGTCAATCGTTGGGAATTATTTTTGGGGATTTTACGCCAAACACATGGCATAAATATCTGGGGTTTGAATGGTATTTTGATGAGCGTGTCGGCAGAGCCGAAGAGGGGTTCACAAATTCTTTGATCAATTCTGAAGTCGGCTGCTTCAAATAGAAGCTAAATACTACTTTTGCCCGCGAAAAAATCTATGACTTTTCGCTGATGCTCTTTAGCTCTCCTGTTTTTCTGTTTTTGTTTCTGCCACTGGTTTTGCTGGGATATTATCTTATCCGCACGGCATACCGGAACTATTTTTTGCTGCTGGCCAGTATGATTTTTTTTGCCTGGGGCGGCGTGAGCTACTCGCTGCTGCTGGTAGCCTCTATTGTTTTCAATTATTTTACCGGTCTGGGTATTGGTAAAAGCCAAAGCCACCGTTGGCGAAAAATATTTCTGGCAACGGGGGTGGCTTTGAATCTTCTGTTTCTGGGCACCTTCAAATACGCCAACTTCTTTATTGAAAACCTCAACCAACTGCTCGGGAATTTTGGCGGGCATGGTTTCGAGAACTCCCCGATTCTGCTTCCCATCGGCATTTCGTTTTATACTTTTCAGGCCATGTCGTATCTGGTTGACGTTTACCGGCGGCAGGTGCCTTACCAGCGCAGCATCTGGAATCTGGGGCTTTTTATCAGTTTGTTTCCGCAGCTCATCGCTGGGCCTATCGTTCGCTACCACGAGATAGAGCGCCAGATCACGCTTCGGCACTCTACCATCGAGCGCTTCGCCGGTGGCATCCGTCGGTTTGTAATAGGATTAGGAAAGAAAGTTTTGATAGCCAACAGCATGGGTTTTGTCGCCGACCAATGTTTTGACCTTGGCGCCGGCGAGCTTTCTACACCGTTGGCCTGGATAGGAATAGTGAGTTACAGCTTGCAGATTTATTTCGACTTTTCGGGCTATTCCGACATGGCCATCGGGCTGGGGAAAATGTTTGGCTTCGAGCTGCCCGAAAACTTCAACTTTCCTTACGTGGCGCGCTCCATAAAAGAGTTCTGGCGGCGGTGGCACATCTCGCTCTCATCGTGGTTCAAAGATTATCTCTATATCCCGCTGGGCGGCAACCGGCTGGGGCGCCACCGCACTTACGTTAATCTGTTCATCGTGTTTTTCGTCACCGGTTTGTGGCACGGCGCCAGTTGGACTTTTGTGGTGTGGGGGCTGGTGCACGGATTGTTTTTGGTTATCGAAAAACTTACCAACCAGCGCTTTCCCGACAGGCTGCCGGTTTTCCTTCAACACATTTATACCCTTTTTGTGGTGATGATGGCGTGGGTGCTTTTCCGCGCCGACACTTTTGGCTACGCCGCATATTATTATAAAACTTTGTTTGGGTTTACCGAAGTAGCTACTGATCCTTTGATTTTGCATACGCTCATCAGCAACCAGTATCTGCTTTTTCTGGGGGTGGGCGTGCTGGCTTCGGTTAATGTATTTAAAAATGCCACCCGTCTCACCATGCGCTGGCCGGCTTTCGCCAAATATTATAACCGCCCGTGGGTTTATTCCGCCTTGCAGCTTGCCGACAGTTTGTATCTTTTGATTTTGTTTTCGGTCTGTACGATGTATCTTTTGGCCAACACCTACAACCCGTTTATCTATTATCGTTTTTAATAATGCTGATGACCAGGATTTCAAAAATATTTAGTGTCGTATTGATCGTCTTGTTTTCGCTGTTGCTGATGTGGCCGCTGCTGGAGCCTGAAATAAAGCTGCTGAAACCGCTCGAAAACACCGAAAATCGCGCGCTGGCCGAAAAGCCCGAATTCGATGTAAACCGCCTCGATCCTTTTCCGACAGCTTACGAACAATATTACAACGATCATTTCCCGTTTCGGAATCATCTGGCGCGAAGCTACGCATGGCTCGATTTTTTTCTTTTTAATAAAAATCTCTATCCTGATCGGGCTATCGTGGGCGGCGACAATGTTTTGTTTCCCATCAAATTGAGCCTGAACCATTTTCTTGGAAAAGATTTGATGAGTGCTCAGCGTCTCGACAGCCTGCGCATAGAGCTGGAGCGCCGTAAGGATTTTCTTGCCGTACGCGGAATTCCATTTATCATCGTCATTGCGCCCGAAAAATTTTCGGTATTGCCCGACGCCCTTCCCGATTTTGTGGTGGCTCCCGACAGCAACAAAGCCGACCAGTTTGCACGCCTGACCAGGGAACTCCGGATTCCGCTGGTGGATTTGCGTCCCTATATGGATAGCCTGCAACGCACCGATGAGGAGCCTTTTTATTATAAAAATGATACGCATTGGAATCCTTACGGTGCTTTTATGGCCTATCGGCGCATCATGCAGGCCGCACAACGATTTTATCCACAATTGCCGGTGCTTTCGCTGGATGATTTTACGTTGCAACGAAACAGGCACATCGGCGGTAACATGGTGGATCTGATCGCTATGACGCCCTACCTCGACGAGGAGCTGACTACCCTCACGCCACGTTTTAAGCCGCGCGCTACTCCCATCAGCAAATCGCCCTATGAAGCTCCGCCTTTTTTTCAGCAGATGCATTTGTTTTTTAACGGTTACGAAATGGCCAGTGATACCCTGCCATCGGTGATGGTGGTGCGCGATTCGTTTACACAAAACCTGTTGCCTTACATGAGCCAATCTTTTGGCCGGTCGGTTTTTATCTGGGATGGGTGGCACATGGGCTTGAATGCGCCGATTGTGGAAAAAGAAAATCCTGATTTGTACATGCTTATCCTTCTCGAATCATTTGCAGATAACCTTGTAAAATATTCGGGGGAGTAGCCGCGGGGCGCAAAGTCCGGAATGTCCAGCGCATGACGATTTGCAGCAATATTCTTTTAAAAACCCTTACTTTGCCAAACTGATTAAAATAAAACCTCGCGACAATGATATTTGGTGCCATCGACATAGGTTCTAATGCGGTTAGGCTGATGTTTGCCAACGCACTCCAAAAAGACCAGCGGGTGCTGGTAGAAAAAGCCGCCCTGATTCGCATTCCTATCAGGCTTGGGAAGGACGTTTATCGCAATCAGTCGATCTCCCCGAGAAGAGCTGGTAATCTCCTCAAAACCCTGAAAGCTTTTAAGTTGCTCATCGAAGTGTACAAGCCGATCGATTACATTGCCTGCGCCACTGCCGCCATGCGCGAGGCCGAAAACGGGCAGCAGATCATCAAACAAATTAAAAAAGAAACAGGTATTAAAATCAATGTCATTACGGGCCTGGAAGAAGCCGAAATAATCCGCACCACAGGCGGGTTCAGTCTGCCGTCGCATCTCACCAAAACCATGTACATCGACCTGGGCGGCGGTAGTTGTGAGATTTCGGTGCTCGACAATGGCAATCTCATCGGTGCCAATAGTTTTAAAATAGGAACATTGCGCATGCTTAGCAAAAAAGTGGATGAGCGCGAATGGGTGCTGATGAAAGAATGGCTCCAAAGTTTCAGCAGCGATTTTGGAAACATCGGTGTAATTGGCTCGGGGGGCAACATCAACAAACTGACGAAACTTTATGGCAATACCACGCTCAACACGTTAAGTCTGGAAAAACTGGAGCACGCGTATCAGCATCTTCGCACTTTTACGCTAAAGGAACGCATCAACAATCTGGGGCTGCGACCCGACCGCGCCGACGTTATAGTGCCAGCTGCCAGTGTTTTCCTGTTCATCATGCACACCATCAAAGCCGGTGAGATATTGGCGCCCAAAATCGGCCTCACCGACGGGCTTATCCATAATTTGTATCTGAAACACAGCCATCGGAATTGATAGTATTTATCTTTTGATAAAATTTGTAGGGTTTTCCTAAAAGGTAATCTCAAAAATGTTTTACATTTGCGGCCATAATCAAAATCATTAAAAAATGAATATTCCTGATAACTTAAAGTACACTAAAGAACACGAGTGGATTAAAGTAGACGGCGACATTGCTACCATTGGCATCACCGACTACGCTCAAAACGAACTTGGCGACATCGTCTTTATCGAAATAGAGACCGAAGGCGAGACCCTTGAAAGGGAAGAAACTTTTGGTTCGATAGAAGCCGTAAAAACCGTCTCCGATCTTTTTATGCCGTTAGGCGGTGAGGTTTTGGAATTCAACAGTGCTTTGGAACAGACTCCGGAAATTGTCAACAGCGATCCTTACGGCGATGGCTGGATAATAAAAGTTAAAATTGCCGACAAGGGCGAGATCAAAGATTTGCTCGACGCCGAGGCATACAAAAGCCTTATCTGATCCTTTGGGATTCAAGATTCGGATAGTTATTTATTGGATTAGTTGTTGCAATAAATTGAAAAATAAATTCGTTTGCACAACAAGGTTTTCAACTATTAATCACACCAAAAGGGAGCATAACACATGATAATTAAAAAAACAAAAAAAGCCGATCTGGAGCGTAAAAAGCCTGTTTTTCTTGAGATAGGTTTCATCATAGCCTTGGGCTTGGTGCTGCTGGCCTTTAGCTACAGGACTTACGAACGCACCACAACGCTCGACTTCCAGTTGCAAGTGGACGACACCCCCGAAGAAATCGTCCCCATCACGCAGCAGGATTTGAAACCTCCGCCACCACCACCCCCCACACAAGTCACTGTAATCCGTATTGTGGAAGATGATGTGGAAGTAGTGGACGACATCGAGATCAACGTGGAAGCTGACCAGGAAACCGTCATGCAGGACTTTGTTCCGGTAGTTGAAGAAGAAGAAGAGGTGGCTGAAATGGAGATTTTCCAGGTGGTCGAAACCATGCCTTCTTATCCCGGTGGCGATGCCGCCAGGATGAAATACCTTCAGGACAACATCACCTATCCGCAGATGGCTCGTGAATCGGGCATTCAGGGTATCGTGTATGCTACTTTTGTGGTCGAACCCAACGGTAGCGTTTCTGATGTGCGCATCATGCGTGGCATTGGCGGCGGCTGCGACGAAGAAGCCATCCGCGTGATCAAGGGCATGCCCAAATGGAATCCCGGAATGCAACGTGGAAAACCCGTTCGTGTTCAGTTTACCATGCCCATTAAGTTTACCCTTCAGGGATAAGAAATTTAATGATAATAACAGATATAAAAACCCGGCAATGCAATGTGTTGCCGGGTTTTTTTATTGGGTGCAAAGGCAATTTTATTGTTTTGCAAAATGATTGTGTACCAGTGCGCCCCTGGCTTTGCCAATTACCTGCTGCACCTCTTCAAGGGGGGCTTCCTTTATTTTCTTCACCGATTTAAAATGTGCCAGCAGTTTGCGGGCATAGCTTTCGCCAATCCCTTTTATCTGCACCAGCTCAGTTTTTATCACGCCTTTCTCATGGCGTTTTCGGTAGTGCGTTATGCCAAAGCGATGTGCTTCGTCGCGCAGGTGCTGTATCACGCGCAGGGTTTCCGATTTCTTGTCGAGATAGAGCGGCACCGGATCGTCGGGATAATACAACTCTTCGAGGCGTTTGGCAATGCCGATGATGGTGATGACGCCACGCAAACCCAGCGCTTCGAGGCTTTTTACTGCTGCCGAGAGTTGCCCTTTGCCGCCATCTATCACGATGAGCTGCGGTAGATCTTGTTCCTCGTCGATCAGGCGGCGGTAGCGGCGATAGATCACCTCTTCCATAGAGGCAAAATCGTTGGGACCTTCCACCGTTTTGATGATGTAATGGCGGTAATCTTTCTTGCTGGGTTTGGCATTTTTAAAACAAACCATGGCTGCCACTCCGTAATCGCCCTGCATGTTGGAGTTGTCGAAGCATTCGATGTGGGCGGGGAGTTCTTTCATCCGCAGGTCTTTTTTCATGGTGGCCAGGATGCGTTTGCTGTGCCGTTCGGGATCTATCAGCTCACTTTGCTTGCGTTTTTCTATCAGGTAATATTTGGCGTTGCGTTCCGAAAGCTCCACCAGATGCCGTTTGTCGCCGATTTTAGGGACGGTAAGCGTGATGCCGGGCAGCTCCAGGTCGAGGGCAAAAGGCAGCAGCACCTCGGTGGAAGAGCTGTTGAAGCGCTGTCTGAAATCGGCCACTGCCAGGGAGAGTAGCTCCTGTGCATCTTCGTCGAGTTTCTTTTTCATCTCCACGGTGTGTGCCTGCACGATGGCGCCGCTGATTATCTTCAGGTAATTTACAACGCCGGTATCCTCATCGGTGATGATGGAGAAGACATCCACATCGTGAATTTTTGGATTTACAACCACCGACTTGCTTTGGTATTTTTCGAGCAGCTCTATCTTTTCTTTTATGGCCTGTGCCTTTTCGAACTCCATGGCTTCGGCGTATTCGAGCATCAGGCGGCGAAGTTGCGAGAGCACCGTGCTGATGTTCCCCTTGATGATTTCGCGGATGTTGTTGAGGTTTTTTTGATAGTCCTCTTCGGTTTGCAAGCCTTCGCAGGGTCCCAGGCAGTTGCCCAGATGATATTCCAGGCAGATTTTGAACTTGCCCGCAGCAATATTTTTTTCAGAAAGATTGTGTTTGCAGGTGCGCAACGGATAGAGCTGGCGGATGAGTCCCAGCAGTGTGTTCATAATTTTTACGCTGGCATAGGGGCCGTAATATTCAGAGCCATCCTGTATTACATTGCGTGTTGCGAATATGCGCGGGAAGCGCTCGTTTTTGATGCAAATCCACGGAAACGATTTGTCGTCTTTCAGGTTGACGTTGTAGCGCGGCTGATATTTTTTTATCAGGTTGTTTTCGAGCAGCAGTGCATCCAGCTCGCTGCCCACAACAATGTGGCGGATTTCGAAAATCTTGCGCACCATCACCGCCGTTTTTCCGCTCTTTCCGCTGTCTTTGTTAAAATAAGACGACACCCGCTTACGCAACGACTTTGCCTTGCCGATGTAGATGATCTTCCCCTTCTGGTCGAAATACTGATACACGCCAGGCTTGTCGGGGAGTGTGCGAATCACCGGCTCCAGCTTTTCGATATGTGGGTTGATAATGCTCACGGCACCTAAGGTTTTGTTTTTTCGAGTAGGTGATCAGTCGGTCTACAAAATTTATAAAAGAGTTTTCTTTTTTAATAAAAAAACTAGCTTGTTTTCTTTTTCAAATGATCCCATCCCTGTGCTTCGATGGGCACTACCGGGCCGGAGCGGGTAATCAGCCGGATGCCTTCGCTTTTTTCGGTCATGTGGCCGATTATGGTTATCTCCGCCAGGTTTTTCACTTTTTCGTAATTGTCGGGACTGATGGTGAAGAGCAGCTCGTAGTCTTCGCCGCCATTCATGGTGTAGGTTGTCGGATCCATCTTAAAGCTGCGGGCGGTATCGTAAGTGGATTGGTCGATGGGTATTTTTTCTTCAAATATTGCGCAGCCGGTGTCGGAATGTTTGCAGAGATGTTTTACCTCCGAAGCCAGTCCGTCGGAGATGTCGATCATGGAGGTGGGTTTTACGCCGATGTCGGCCAGCATGCTGACGATGTCGAGGCGCGCTTCGGGTTTTAGCTGCCGCTCCAGGATGTAGTCGTTGCCTTCCAGGTCCGGTTGCATTTCGGGATTGGCTTTAAAGACGGCTTTTTCGCGTTCGAGCACCAGCAGTCCGGCGTATGCTCCGCCCAGGTCGCCTGAAACGCAAAGCAGGTCGTTTTCGTGAGCGCCGCCGCGATACACTACCTTATCTTTATCCACGCTCCCCAGCGCCGTCACCGAAAGCACCAGCCCCTGCACGCTGCTGGTGGTGTCGCCGCCCACCATGTCGACACCGTATTTTTCGCAGGCAGCGTACATGCCGCTGTAAAGCTCTTCGACAGCCTCGAGTGGAAACCGGCTCGACAAACCAATCCCTACCACCACCTGTTGCGGTGTGCCATTCATGGCGCAGATATCCGAAAGGTTTACGCTGATGGCTTTGTACCCCAAATGCCGCAGCGGATAATAGGTCAGATCGAAATGAATTCCTTCCAGCAACAGGTCTTTGGTTACCAGCAGGTATTTGTCGCCTGCATCAATAACGGCAGTATCGTCGCCTACTCCTTTGATGGTGGTGGGCTGCCGGTGTACGATTCCTTCCGTCAGATGGTCTATCAATCCAAACTCGCCCAGGCTGGCGATATCCGTTTTTTTCTCCTTACGATCTCTAAACATGTTTTGTTTTTATTTTTATGAATTGGCAAAATTACTATTTAACATCGGAAGACGGGAAGAAGTTGTTGCGTGGCGCAGGGCGCGTGGCGCAGGGCGCAGGGAGCCGGGTTGGTAATCCCCGGAGCCGGTCGGGTTAGAATTTTACCAGCTTCGACCTGGTGCTAAAAAATTTAAATTTTTGGATCTTATCCTGCTGCTTTTGGTGCTCGTTCCTTCCTGAACTATTTTAACTAACGGGTGTTTATCACCGATAGTAAGCAGGCTGGTGGGTGGTGGCTTAAATGCACATCAACAGCCAAAATTTTAATATTGCAAATTATTACAACCCGGCTAAATAGGTATTTGAGTGCTTAAAAATCTATACTTTTGTACCATTGACTTAACAAGGGTTTCACAATAAATTTTGATCATCCCACTATGGCGAATGACGAAAATAAAATGATCGACGATTTCACGAAAAGTGAATACAAATACGGTTTTTATACCGACATCGAAATGGAGACAGCCCCGCGTGGACTTGACGAAGATACTGTTCGGTTTATCTCTGCCAAAAAACGTGAGCCGGAATGGATGCTTGCATTCAGACTGAAGGCTTTTCGCCACTGGCTTACATTGCAAGAGCCGCAGTGGGCGCACATCCATCATCCTCCCATCGACTATCAGGACATTATTTACTATGCTGCTCCCAAAAAGAAAGAGCTTGCCAGCCTGGACGAAGTCGACCCTGAGCTGATAGATACTTTCAACAAACTGGGCATTTCTTTAGAAGAACAAAAGCGCCTCTCTGGTGTGGCTGTGGATGCTGTGATCGACAGTGTGTCGGTGAAGACGACTTTTACCAAAACACTTCAAAAGCTGGGCATTATCTTTTGCAGTTTCAGCGACGCGGTGCAAAACCACCCGGAGCTGGTGCGCCAATACATGGCCAGCGTGGTGCCCTATACCGATAATTATTTTGCTGCTCTCAACTCGGCGGTTTTCTCCGACGGTTCATTTTGTTACATCCCCAAGGGTGTGCGCTGTCCGGTAGAGCTTTCTACCTATTTCCGTATCAATGCCGCCAACACCGGCCAGTTTGAGCGCACGCTTATCGTCGCCGACGAAGGCAGCTACGTTAGCTACCTGGAAGGATGCACCGCGCCGATGCGCGACGAAAATCAGTTGCATGCCGCCATTGTGGAGATTGTGGCGCTCAAAGATGCCGAGGTGAAATACTCGACAGTGCAAAACTGGTATCCCGGTAATTCCAAAGGCGAAGGCGGTATTTATAATTTCGTCACCAAGCGTGGCATGTGTCGCGGTGCCAACAGCAAGATTTCGTGGACGCAGGTGGAAACCGGCTCTGCCATTACCTGGAAATACCCCAGTTGCATCCTGATGGGCGACAACTCGGTGGGCGAGTTTTACTCGGTGGCCGTTACCAACAACTACCAGCAGGCCGACACCGGCAGCAAGATGATACATCTGGGCAAGAACACCCGCAGCACCATTATTTCCAAGGGCATCTCGGCGGGTCACAGCAACAACAGCTACCGCGGATTGGTGCGCATGAGCCGCCGTGCCGACAATGCCCGCAACTTCTCGCAGTGCGACTCGCTGCTGCTGGGCGACAAATGCGGCGCACACACTTTTCCTTACATCCACAACGAAAACAAATCCTCTATTGTGGAGCACGAAGCTACCACCTCCAAGATTTCGGAAGACCAGCTATTTTATTGCAAACAGCGCGGCATCAGCGAGGAGAGTGCCATCGGGCTTATCGTGAATGGCTACGCCAAAGAGGTGCTGCGAAAGCTGCCTATGGAGTTTGCCGTAGAAGCGCAAAAACTGCTGACCATTAGCCTGGAAGGCAGCGTGGGGTAGGAGGGGAGCTTACGCAAAAGATTATTTTTATTTAGTAATTAAAAAAAGAAAAAACATACGATGTTATCAATCAAAAATTTGCATGTATCCATTGCCGGACGCGAAATCATCAAAGGACTTGATCTGGAAGTGAAAGCCGGTGAGGTGCACGCCATCATGGGACCTAATGGGTCAGGAAAATCTACGCTTGCCTCAGTAATAGCAGGTCGTGAAGGCATTTACGATATGACCGAAGGAAATATTTATTACAAAGGCAAAAATATCAACGAACTCTCCATCGAAGAGCGGGCGCGCGAAGGCATCTTTCTTGGGTTCCAGTATCCGGTGGAGATTCCGGGGGTGAGCATCACCAACTTTATGCGTACAGCCATCAATGAGATACGGCAATACAGAGGGCTGGAGCAGATTTCGGCAGCCGAATTTCTCAAACTGATGGACAGCGCCAAGAAGTTGGTCGACATTCAGGCCAAGCTTACCAATCGCTCGGTAAACGAAGGCTTTTCGGGTGGCGAGAAGAAAAAAAATGAAATTTTTCAGATGGCCATGCTGCGTCCCCAGCTTGCCATCCTCGACGAAACCGATTCGGGTCTCGACATCGACGCACTGAAAGTAGTGGCCAACGGCGTGAACGCACTGAAAACTGACGACAACGCTACTGTAGTCATCACCCACTACCAGCGCCTGCTCGATTTTATCGTGCCCGACTTTGTGCATGTGCTTTTTGATGGTAAAATTGTTAAATCCGGTCGCAAAGAACTGGCTCTGGAACTCGAAGCCAAGGGCTACGACTGGCTGAAAGACTAAAGAATCCAATGGAAATTAACACAGATAAAATGACGTTGCGTCAACAGATGACGCAGCTATTTGAGCAGCATCAGCCGCTGATTACCCGGTGCGATACGCCTTCGGTAACACGGCGTCGCCACGAAGCTTTCGGGGTTTTCAGAGAGATCGGTTTCCCGACGACGCGCATCGAAAACTGGCGCAACACCGACGTTAGCAAGGTGCTGGAGCACGATTATCATTACTACCTCGAACCTGCCTACGATGAAAAGGTAGATTTGGACCGCATTTTTGAATGCAACATCCCGCATTTGAAAACAGAGATGATTTCGCAGCTCAACGGCTGGTTTATCTCCGGCAACGGCTCCTCATTGCACCGCCGCCAGGATGGCGTTATCATCGGCAGCCTGGCCGATGCTTTTCAGAAATATCCCGAGCTTGCCAGTGAGCACTATGGCAAAATTGCTTTTGATAAAAAAAATGGCTTTGTGGCGCTCAACAACGCTTTTGCCACCGACGGCGTGTTCATCTATGTGCCCGACAATGTGCAGGTGGAGATGCCGCTGCAAATGGTGAATATCATCCACCACAATGAAAGCATTTTTGTTATGAACCACAACCTGGTGATCCTGGGTAAAAACAGCAGCCTGCAACTGGTGCAATGCGACGACTCGGTAGATCAGCAGCGAAGCCTCATCAATACGGTGACGGAAGTTTTTGTTGGCGCCAATGCCTCGCTCGATCATTACAAATTGCAAAACAAAAACGACGTCTCCACACTCATCAACACCATATTTTTCGATTTGCAGCGCGATGCCCATCTTTCTACCAATGCCATCACCCTGAATGGCGGCATGATTCGCAACGAAAACCATGTGACGCTGAGCGGCACTGGCTGTGAAGCCAATGTGCTGGGCGTGTATCTGGTGGATAAAGATCAGCATGTGGATAATCAGGTTTTTATCGATCATGCGCATCCCAACTGCCTCAGCAATGAGCTTTTCAAGGGAATTGTCGACGACAGCGCGCGTGCTGTTTTTAATGGCCACATCCTGGTGCGCCGCGATGCCCAGAAAACCAATGCCTACCAAAACAACAAGAACATCATGCTCACCGACAAAGCCGTGGTGAACACCATGCCTTTCCTGGAGATTTATGCCGACGACGTAAAATGCAGCCACGGTGCCACCATCGGGCAGTTGGACGATGCCGCTATGTTTTATCTAAAGTCGCGTGGCATTGGCGAAGATAACGCCCGCATGCTGCTGATGTATGCTTTTGCTGCCGAGGTAATCAATCAAATTCGCATCGAGCCACTCAAAATTCGCATCGACGACATGATAAAAAAACGCCTGCGTGGCGAGCTTTCCATCTGCGAACAATGTGTGCTGCACTGCTCATCGATGGAGAAAAAGATAAAGTTTGATATTGATATGAGCAGGGTGTGATCTCCAAATAAATCCCACACGACAATAAAACAAGTTCCAAATAAATCCCACACTACAATAAAACAAGTTCCAAATAAATCTCAATAGCTAAATCTCAATAACCAAACTGCTCCGAGGTTTGAAATTTGGAACTTGGAATTTATTTGTGGTTTGGAACTTGGAATTTTTAGCAGTTTGAAAATAAAAAAACGGCCATCTCTTGCGAGGTGGCCGTTTTTGTATCCGATGCGATCGGAATTATTTGATGCTGATTTGTTTGCTGATGCGTGTTTCCTCTTTCTTGGGAAGCACTACTGTGAGGATTCCATCTTTCACCTCGGCTTTGATTTTGTCGGTGTCGATGGTTTCGGGCAGCGTAAACGAGCGGCAGAAAGTGCCATAGGCAAACTCCTGGCGGGTGTATTTCTCGTTTTCTTTGACGGTATCTTCGGCTTTTTTCTCGGAAGTGATGTTGAGGATGTTCTTTTCAAGATCAATTTTTACATCTTCTTTTTTCACGCCGGGAATGGCCACCTGAAGTTTAAAATCTTCGTTGGTCTCCAGGATGTTGGTCGCTGGTGAACAGTCGTATTGACGGCGCTCCATCTTTTCTTTTTTCTGATTGCCAAATAAATCGTCAAACAAATCGGCAAGTTCTGAATGCGGATTAAATCTCATCATTGTCATTGGTTACTCCTTTTTTTATTGTTGTTAAAATTTTATTGATTTCTAATGAGGCCTTTTTTCAAACTCTGTACCAATCAAAATTGATGGGTTTGGTCATCGTTTTAGCCGTCAATGTGGCAGCGCGACAGTCTCTCGGCGCCATTATGGCCAGCGTGGGTTTGCATTGTTCAATAGAAAAGCCGGGTTTTAAGGTCGGCAATTAAGGAGATACTGCTAACTTTGCGATTATTTAATGAAAATGGCATCATGGAAATACCGATTATACAAATAGGTAATTCAAAGGGCTTTAGACTTAGCAAGACCCTAATTGAAAAATACAATATCAAGGACAAAGTAGAAGTGATTCTTGAAAAAGGTTTCATTATTTTAAAACCCATTCCAAGCCCAAGAAAAAACTGGGAAAAGGCATTTAAAAAAATGAATGATCAGGATGATGACCAACTGCTGATTGATGATGTTTTTGAAAATGAAAATATTTGAGAACCATCGTGATCGCTCCCATGACTGCAACCTCCAGAGACTATCCAACCCGAATCAGAATGGAACACGACAATAAAACAGGATGGATTCGTAATAGATCAGAACCAGATAATTTCATAATTTTTACGATATCCAATAGTGGCAACCCGGATATTTTTCTGACTTTTGCAAACGCTTATTAAGACTTTTGCCGTAAGGCCTTTATAAACACACCATGACACATCAGGAGCACAAGATTCTGCGCATTTTCAAATTTCGCCGTGTTATCATTCCGGTATTGCTGGGGCTGGGTGTGGTGGCTTTTTTGGTGTTTCGCGACTTCGACCCGGAGCCTTTCTACAAAATCCGTTGGACCTACTATTCATCGCTGTGGATTTTTATCGCTCTGCTTATGATGGCCACGCGCGACGTGGCCTACATGTACCGTATCCGGCTGCTCACCGACAAACAGTTGTCGTGGCGGCGTGCCTTTGATGTGATCATGCTTTGGGAATTCGCCTCCTCGGTAACGCCGAGCGTGGTGGGGGGATCGGCGGCGGCGCTGTTTATCGTCAGCAAAGAAGGCATCAGCCCGGGGCGCTCTACCGCCATCGTGATGATCACCGCGCTGCTCGACGAACTCTTTTACATTACCATGGTTCCGGTGATCTTTCTTTTGGTGGGAACCCACGCACTTTTCACCAGCGCCAAAAGCTACCTCTTCATGAACACACAACTGGGCGTGGAAGGAATCTTTCTGCTCGGCTACCTTTTTATCGTAGTGCTCACCGCCATCATTTCCTATGGTGTATTTATCCGCCCGCGTGGTTTCAAATGGATTTTGCTGCGAATCTTTAAGCTGCCCTTTCTGCGCAAGTGGCGACCCAAAGCTGGTGAAGCCGGCGACGACATCATCATAACCTCACGTGAGATGCGTGGCAAACCCTTTCTTTTTTGGGCCAGAGCCTACCTGTCGACCTTCATCTCCTGGACAGCACGCTTCTGGGTTGTCAATTTCCTGATCATGAGCGTTACGCCGGTGAGCGATCATCTGCTTATCTATGCCCGCCAACTGGTGATGTGGGTGATTCTGCTCATCAGTCCTACGCCCGGCAGCAGCGGCGTTGCCGAATATCTCTTCTCCGACTTCCTGGGCGACTTTATCCCCATCGGCCTCACAGTAGCGCTGGCTTTGCTCTGGCGTGTGGTAAGCTATTACCCCTACATCTTTATCGGCGCCATCATCCTCCCTAATTGGGTAAAACGGGTCTTCAATTTGAAGTAGCCGTAAATTGTTCTATGGTTAAAATCCTGATTTCAATAAACCACAGAGATAGCAGAGAAGCCACAGAGGCAGCAGAGTTTTACTCGGTGTTCTCTGCGAATCCTCTGCTTGCTCTGCGGTAAAAATTCTGATTGTAAATAAAACCACAGAGATAACAGAGAAGACACAGAGGCAGCGGAGGTTTTTTCTGTTTTCTCCGCGAAACCTCTGCTTGCGCTGCGGTAAAAATTCTGATTGGGAAAAACCACAGAGGAAAAAGAGAAGACACAGAGGGCACGGAGTGTTTTTACCGGAAGCAACTCAAAAGAATAGTTGTAAGTTTGTGGCAAAACACATTAAATTGATAACATTTGATAAATACGGTAATTTGATACCCTATGATGTTGTTGAAAGTAGTTTGCGCGAATTTGAGAAACACTTTGTTGAAGAGATACGAAACAGCAAACATCGCAGTCAACTCTTCAATGCTTACACTGACTACATTCAAAAACTAAACAAAATTATTGGAAATGATTATTTTCAATGGGTTAATGGTGGTTTTGTTACAAAAGCGTTAAAACCCAATGATATTGATGTGGTATCGTTTATTGATCATAGGATAGTTGAAAAGCATGAAACCGAACTAAAGTCCTTTTTTTACCCACTATCAAAAAGTGTCCATTATGTAGATGCCTACATCGTTAAAACATACTCAGCAGAACACCTTAAATACAAATTATTCAAATCAGATAATTTGTATTGGATGCATCAGTTTCTTAAGACAAGACCCAATAGAGCGGGGAGGCAATTGAACAAAGGTTTCATTAAAATCGATATGCGCCATGAAAAGCTATAACAACAAAATTTCAAACTTACTTAGTCAAATCCGTGAGTTGGACACTATGATTTTATTGCACAAACAACATCACGATGATATGATGATGCAACAATACCAGGCCCGAAAACTTGATTTCCTGAAAGAACTGGCTACAGAGCTTATCAGTTTAAATGCCAGCACACCCCGGATTTATGAAACCATTAAAGCCATCATCACAAAAATTGAAGCACAAAAACCCATTTTGAACGAAGCGGAAATCTCAAAACAATTTCAGTTTTCGCTAACCGAACTTGAAACGGTGCTTGAAGGGGTTTAATTTGGAAAGTGTAAAATACCCGATTACAAAAAACCACAGAGACAACAGAGAAGCCACAGAGGCAGCAGAGTTTTACTCGGTGTTCTCAGCTAATCCTCTGCTTGCGCTGCGGTAAAAGGGCTGGTTGGAAATAACCACAGAGATAACAGAGAAGCCACAGAGGCAGCGGAGGTTTTTTTAACCAGAAGCAAATCATAAGAAAATTGTAAGTTTGTGACAAATTATTATTTAGAGGGAAATTAACTGCGATGACCACTACCGGCGCAAAATACATCAATCCATTTACCGATTACGGCTTTAAAAGGCTATTTGGTGAAGAACCCAACAAGGATCTGCTGCTTGATTTCCTGAACCAGGTTTTGCGCGATGTGGAAGGCGAAATTGTAGAAATATCTTATCTGCCCGCCGAAAAACTCCCCCAGGCCTACGATAGGCGAAGAGCTATTTTCGACTTGTACTGCACCAACGAAAAAGGCGAGAAGTTCATCGTTGAGCTACAAAAAGCAAAACAGAAATTCTTTAAAGACCGCACGGTTTATTATTCCACTTTCCCCATTCAGGAGCAGGCCATCAAAGGGTCGGAATGGAATTTTGAATTGCGCAACGTGTATCTCATAGCCATACTCGACTTTGTGTTTGACCAGGACCAGGTGCAGGTTGATAAGTTCAGGCACGATGTAAAACTCACCGACATCGAAACACACCGGGTTTTTTACCATAAGCTCACCTTTGTTTATTTTGAAATGCCGAAGTTTAACAAGAAGGAAGATGAGTTGAAGACAAAATACGATAAATGGCTATTTGTTTTAAAAAATTTAAACAAACTGGATCGGATTCCGGTAAATCTTAAAGAAGGGATTTTTATGAAACTATTCGAGACCGCTGAAATAGCAAAATTAGACCCGGAGGAATTCACCGCCTACCAGGCAAGTTTAAATGCCTATCGGGATATGAAAAACACAATCGATACTGCCTGGGAGGAAGGCAAGACTGAAGGCAAGACTGAAGGCAAGACTGAAGGCAAGATTGAAGTCGCCAAAAATTCATTAAAAGCAGGGTTGGATATCGAAATCATTACAAAAATTACCGGCCTGAGTAAGGAAGAGATTGAGAGTTTGAAAGAAGAAAGTTAATTACCAGCACCAGTGCAAAATACATCAACCCGTTTATCGATTTCGGTTTTAGGCGGTTCTTTGGAGAAGAGACAAACAAGTGCCTGTTGCTCGATTTCCTTAATGAGGTTTTACGCGATGAGAGATTTTTCGGAAACTATTCGAGACCGCTGAAATAGCAAAATTAGACCCGGAGGAATTCACCGCCTACCAGGCAAGTTTAAATGCCTATCGGGATATGAAAAACACAATCGATACTGCCTGGGAGGAAGGCAAGACTGAAGGCAAGATTGAAGGCAAGATTGAAGTTGCAAAAAATCTATTAAAAAATGGTGTTTCAATGGAAATTATCATAGCATCCACGGGGCTTAGTAAGGAAGAGATTGAGAATTTGAAAAAGGAGATAGGGAATTGAAAAATGGCCAATGACCTGTTATAATTTAAAAATAACCACAGAGACAACAGAGAAGACACAGAGGGAGCAGAGATTTCCTCTGTTTTCTCCGCGACTCCTCTGTTTGCTCTGCGGTAAAAATTCTGGTTGGGAAAAAACACAGAGGAAACAGAGAAGCCACAGAGAAGACACAGAGAAGACACAGAGGCAGCGGAGTATTTTTACTGGCGGCAAATCAAAAGAAAATCGTAAGTTTGTGGCAAAACACGGTAAACTGATAAGATTTGATAAACACTTAGAAACAAATAGATTATTGGGTTCGTGGTGCAGAGGACGATCTGGTGACTGCCACACTCCTGATCGAAAATAACCGACTTTTGCACGGATTATTTTTTTGCCATCTGGTGATGGAAAAAATCATCAAAGCGCATGTGGTTAAGGCAAGCAATGAAATCGCGCCCAGGTCGCATAACTTGATGTTTTTATTGCAAAAAGCAAATGTTGAGTTATCCGAAGAAGATGAGATTTTTTTAGGTGTATTAATGAAGTATCAATTGGAAGGAAGGTATCCTGATTATAATCCGCTAATTCCGGGCAGGGATACTGTTGAAATCTACCTCAAAGAAACAAAAAAACTATTGTCATGCCTCAGGAAGAAATTATAAAACTGATACAAAAGTACGTAGCTTTACTCAACCTGGAAGGTTTATCCGTTAGAAAGGCATTTTTGTTTGGAAGCTATGCCACAGGTCTGGCCACCCAGGATAGCGATATTGATGTAATGATTGTTTCAGACAAATATAGCGAGGCCGACGATAAGGTAGCCGGAAAAATGTGGCAATTAACCAAATATGTTCATCCCGGTATCGAACCTTTTTTGATAGGAATGGATAAATTTATTAACGATGAGCGTTCGCCTTTGATAAGCAATATCAAGCAAAAAGGCATCGAAGTGTTTTAGCCTTAAATAAACCACAGAGCCAACAGAGAAGACACAGAGGGAGCGGAGTTTTGTTTTATCCGTGTAAATCCGCAAGATCCGCGCTTGTCCGCGTTCCTTCGAAAAAACCACAGAGCCAGCAGAGAAGCCACAGAGGGAGCAGAGATTTCCTCTGTTTTCTCTGCGAATCCTCAGCTTGCTCTGCGGTAAAAATTATGATGGGGAAAAACCACAGAGATAGCAGAGAAGCCATAGAGGCAGCGGAGGTTTTTTTAACCAGAAGCAAATCATAAGAAAATTGTAAGTTTGTGACAAATTATTTTTTAGAGGAAAACGAATTGCATACCTATGAAATAGAAAGGGAATTGTGAATGATAAAAAGACTTTACATAGACACTTCTGTCTTTGGAGGATATTTTGACATTGAATTCGATACCGTCACAAGGCCATTTTTCACGCGGGTTTTCAAAAGTTCAATTCGAATACTGATTTCAGATATCCTTGAATTTGAAATTTATAATGCTCCGGCATTTGTCCAGGACTTCTATGAGTCGATTCCTGCTGAATTGATAGAAAGAGTTGAATTAACTGAAGAAGCCAATGCCTTAGCCGAGAAATACATTGCCGAAAAAGTAGTTGGGAGAATTAGTCTGGCTGATTGCCAACACATAGCGCTTGCTACCATCAACAAAGCTGATGTATTGGTGAGTTGGAACTTTAAACATATAGTGAACCTTGAGCGTATCAAGGGGTACAATGCAATCAATTACCGCCAGGGGTACCAAATGATTGAGATTAGAACACCAAGAGAAATTTTTAATTATGAAAACACAACAGAGTAAACCAGGCATTGTAAAAGCAATGCGCCAAATTCGCGATAAATTTAGCAATGAAATTATGGAAATGACATTAGCCGAGGAAAAAGCATACATCAAAGAACAGATTGCTAAAATGAAATTAAAAAGAGAGCGCAATGCCACGGCAGTTTAATTCCACCTTTGCTGCGATGGAACAGGCCATAATGGGTCACTAATGGATCGGATTCCGGTAAATCTTAAAGAAGGGATTTTTCGGAAACTATTCGAGACCGCTGAAATAGCAAAATTAGACCCGGAGTAATTCACCGCCTGCCAGGCAAGTTTAAATGCCTATCGGGATATGAAAAACACAATCGATACTGCCTGGGAGGAAGGCAAGACTGAAGGCAAGACTGAAGGCAAGATTGAAGGCAAGACTGAAGTTGCAAAAAATCTATTAAAAAATGGTGTTTCAATGGAAATTATCATAGCATCCACGGGGCTTAGTAAGGAAGAGATTGAGAATTTGAAAAAGGAGATAGGGAATTGAAAAATGGCCAATGACCTGTTATAATTTAAAAATAACCACAGAGACAACAGAGAAGACACAGAGGGAGCAGAGATTTGTTTTATCCGTGTAAATCCGCAAGATCCGCGCTTGTCCGCGTTCCTTCGAAAAAACCACAGAGCCAGCAGAGAAGCCACAGAGGGAGCAGAGATTTCCTCTGTTTTCTCCGCGAAACCTCTGCTTGCTCTGCGGTAAAAATTTTGATTGGAAAAAAACCACAGAGCCAACAGAGAAGCCACAGAGGACGCGAAGTTTTGTTTTATCCGTGCAAATCCGCAAGATCCGCGCTTGTCCGCGTTCCTTCGAAAAAACCACAGAGCCAGCAGAGAAGCCACAGAGGGAGCAGAGTTTTACTCGGTGTTCTCAACGAATCCTCTGCTTGCTCTGCAGTAAAAATTTTGATTGGAAAAAAACCACAGAGCCAACAGAGAAGCCACAGAGGACGCGAAGTTTTGTTTTATCCGTGTAAATCCGCAAGATCCGCGCTTGTCCGCGTTCCTTCGAAAAAACCACAGAGCCAGCAGAGAAACCACAGAGGGAGCAGAGATTTCCTCTGTTTTCTCTGCGAATCCTCTGTTTTCTCTGCGGTAAAAATTTTGATTGGAAAAAAACCACAGAGCCAACAGAGAAGCCACAGAGGGAGCGGAGTTTTGTATTTCTCTGTTTTCTCCGCGAACCCTCTGCTTGCTCTGCGGTAAAAATTTTGATTGGAAAAAAACCACAGAGCCAACAGAGAAGCCACAGAGGGAGCGGAGTTTTGTTTTATCCGTGTAAATCCGCAAGATCCGCGCTTGTCCGCGTTCCTTCGAAAAAACCACAGAGCCAGCAGAGAAGCCACAGAGGGAGCAGAGATTTACTCGGTGTTCTCAACGAATCCTCTGCTTGCTCTGCGGTAAAAAATCAAATTTAACACAGAGACAGTTTCTTCTGATGTGATCGGAAATGTTGGGCTTGACATTTTATTAAAAACCAAAGCCAGCCGGCAGGAAGTATTACTTTTGCCACCGATTTTTCTGACTAACATTCTTACTGTATGAAAACTGCCTCCTGGCTGCTTGCGCTTTGCCTGTTGTGGATGAGCGCTCTGGGACAAGTCCCCGCCGGATACTACAACGAAGCTAACGGACTACAGGGCGAAGCGCTCAAAGCCGCGCTGCACAACATTATCGATGTCCACACCAAAATAAATTATGAAGCGGCGAAAGCAGCCCTGATGCAGCTCGACGAAGACCCGCAGGATGCTTCGCTGATCATGCTTATCTACAAAGGCACCTCCATTCCCAAGACCGACTTCAACAGTGGCGGCGATGGCTGGAACCGGGAGCATCTGTGGCCGAAGTCGCACGGCGACTTTGGCACCTCCAAAGGCGCCGGCACCGATCTGCATGCCTTGCGTCCGGCAGATGTAACTGTAAATTCAAGCCGCGGCAACAAAGACTTCGACAATGGCGGGACGCCGCACCCGGAAGCCATCGGCTGCTACAGCGACGCCGACTCGTGGGAGCCACGCGACGCCGTGAAAGGCGACATTGCCCGCGCTATGTTTTATATGAGCACGCGCTACGAAGGCGACCACACCGGTGAGCCTGACCTCGAAATTATGGATCACGTCACCGGAAGTTCATCTAATGGCGTAGGATATTTGGGAGTGCTTACCGCAATGATGGAATGGCATATTGCCGATCCGGTGGATGCAGCCGAAACCGAACGCAACGAAATTATCTACAGCCTCTATCAATACAACCGCAACCCATTTGTCGATCACCCGGAATTTGCCGGACTCATCTGGGGCGACGGTCTGTTGCCCGAGCCTGCCAGCTATTCTACCGGGTTTTCGTCGCAAACCATCACTTTGCAGTGGAAAGATGCTACCGGCGACTTACTGCCTGCGGGCTATCTGGTGCGCATGAGCCCCACCGGTTTCGACGACATCGCGGAGCCGCAAAACGGTGTTGCTTTCCCCAACGACTTCTTCGACAAAAATGTAGCCTATGGCATAGGAAAATGCATCTTTGGTGGCCTTACTGCCGGGCAGAGGTATTATTTCAAAATCTTTGGCTACACCGGCTCGGGCAGCAACATCCGCTATAAAACCGGCTCAGGTGTAATGCACGTGGATGCTGTGGCAAGGTAAAAATCCAGAGTTTTAATAATTAAAAAAAAAGATAAGATAAAACATTAAAACGACTTCCAAAGACAAATCATAACATGAAAAAAACGGCACTACACTTACTCCTCCTGCTGGCAATATTTTCTGTACAGCCATTCCTGTATGCCCAGCCTCCTGAGGGCTATTACGATGCTGCTGCCGGCAAAACCGGCGCCGGGCTAAAAACCGCGCTTTATAACATCATCAAAGGACACACGGTACGAGGTTACAGTCAATTATGGACCGATTATCAATCCACCGACAAACGCGCCGACGGCAAAGTGTGGGATATGTACTCCAACTGCAGCTTTACCTTTGGCACCCATGAATGTGGGAGCTACAATAAAGAATGCGATTGCTATAACCGCGAGCACTCGTTTCCCAAAAGCTGGTTCAATGAAGCTTCACCAATGAACACTGACCTGTTTCATCTGGTGCCTACTGATGGTTGGGTAAATAATAAAAGAGGTAGTTTTCCTTTTGGTGAAACATCCAGCCCAACCTTCACTTCATCCAACGGCAGCAAAGTTGGCTCGTGCAGTATTTCGGGATATTCCGGAACTGTGTTCGAACCCATCGACGAATACAAAGGCGACTTTGCCCGCATCTATTTTTACATGGCCACCCGCTACGAAAATGTGATTGCCGGATGGTACAGCAACTCCGCAGAAGCCAACGCCGTACTAATGAACAATAGCTTTCCGGTGTACGAAACCTGGTTTTTGGAAATGCTCGGCGAGTGGCACGAAAACGATCCCGTTTCACAAAAAGAAACCGACCGCAACAATGCGGTGTTTGCCATTCAGGAAAACCGCAACCCATTTGTTGATCACCCTGAATGGGTTTACCTCGTCTGGAATGTAGGCGCAACCTTTGCCCCCGAACCCACACACCACGCCACCGATTTCTCAGCACACTGCATCACCCTGCACTGGACGGATGCCACCGGAGATACCAAGCCCGACGGATATCTGATACGCATGAGCAACACCGGTTTTGAGAATATTGAAATGCCTGCTGACGGCACCTCCGTGAGCGACGACTTTTCCAACTTAAATATCAGTTACGGAGTGGAGAAAGCCATCTTTGGCGGACTCAATCCCGGCGAATTGTATTATTTCAAAATCTTTGGATACACTGGCAGCGGCGCCAGCATCGACTACAAAACCGATGGCACCATACAGCAGATCAGCATCCAGGCCAGGTAGGGGGTAATGATTAACTGTTCAGTGTTCATTGTTCATCGTTCATTGTTCGTTGTTCATTGTTAATCGTTCATCGTTAATTGAAACCGAAATCTCAAAACAATTTCAGTTTTCGCTCATCGAACTTGAAACAGTTCTTGAAGGAGTTTGAATAGAAACAACATTACGTCTGCGGTGACTGGGTCTGTCGAAGTCCGGTGGCTGCGGTGGTGTTGCACCTCGTCCACTTTATTTTTACAGGCTTAGCCTGTGAAAATTCATGCAATTATATTTTCTCAAGCTAAAGCCTGCGGCTATTCAAAAGGAATTTGTATTTTTGAAGCCAAAACAAAACACACAGCAAAATAAATTTAATGCAACTTGCGCTTTGCGCTCTGCAAAAACAAACAAAACCGTACTACTCATGCTTAAGGAATCATTAATACACAAGACCCTAAATAATTTAGCCCGGCTTCCCCATGATAAAGTACGCGAAGTAGCTGATTTTGCCGACTTCATTCTTAAAAAATATGAGGAAGAAGTTTTGCAAAAGGGAATCGAAAAACTGGTGAGCCAATCAAAAACCTACGATTTTTTAAAGAATGAAGAAAACCTCTATTCTGTCGAAGATTTAAAAGAAAAATACTGATGCAGAAAGGAGACATTGTTCTTATTCCGTTCCTTTTACCGATTTATCAGGTAAAACCAACCGATCAGCCCTGGTGCTTGTAGATGGCGAAATGGACTTAACTTTAGCTTTTATCTCCACACAGCTAAAGTGGAAGGACGAAACCGACATCGTTTTAAAACCTTCTGTCAGAAACGGGCTTAAAAAAGAATCGCTCATCAGGCTTTCAAAAATTGCAACCATTGATAAGCTACTTGCCATTGGATTATTGGGAAAAACAGATAGTAAGGTTATGAAACAGATTAACAATAACCTGATAAAACTTTTTAAACTTAACGAATAAATAATTCAGTGTTCATTGTTCGTTGTTCATTGTTAATCGTTCATCGTTAATTGAAACCGAAATCTCAAAACAATTTCAGTTTTCGCTAACCGAACTTGAAACGGTGCTTGAAGGGGTTTAATTTGGAAAGTGTAAAATACCCAATTACGATAAGCCACAGAGGCAGCGGAGAAGACACAGAGGGAGCAGAGTTTTTCTCTGTGTTCTTTGCGAAGCCTCTGCTTGCGCTGCGGTAAAAATTATGATGGGAAAAAACCACAGAGATAACAGAGAAGCCTCAGAGGCATCGGAGTTTTTCTCGGTGTTCTCTGCGAAACCTCTGATCGCTCTGCGGTAAAAGGTCTAATTTTAAAAAACCACAGCGGCAAATCAAAAGGAAATTGTAAATTTGTGGCAAATTATTTTTTGAGGGAAATTAACTGCGATGACCGACTTCAAAGCAAAATACATCAATCCTTTTACCGATTACGGTTTTAAAAGGCTGTTTGGTGAAGAACCAAACAAGGATCTGTTGCTTGATTTTCTGAACCAGGTTTTGCGCGATGTGGAAGGCGAAATTGTTGATTTATCATACCTGCCCGCCGAAAAACTCCCCCAGGACTACGATAGCCGAAGAGCCATTTTCGACTTGTACTGCACCAACGAAAAGGGCGAAAAGTTCATCGTTGAGCTACAAAAAGCGAAACAGAAATTCTTTAAAGACCGCACGGTTTATTATTCCACCTTCCCCATTCAGGAGCAGGCCGTCAAAGGGCAGGATTGGAATTTTGAATTGCGCAATGTGTATCTCATAGCCATACTCGATTTTGTGTTTGACCAGGACCAGGCGCAGGCCGAGAAGTTCAGGCACGATGTAAAACTCACAGACCTCGAAACACACAAGGTCTTTTACGACAAGCTCACCTTTGTGTATTTTGAAATGCCGAAGTTTAACAAGAAGGAACAAGAGCTGAAAACCAAATATGATAAATGGCTATTTGTATTAAAAAATTTAAATAAACTGGATCGGATTCCGGTAGAATTAAAAGAAGGGATTTTTATGAAACTATTCGATACCGCCGAGGTGGCAAAATTAGACCCGGAGGAATTCACCGCCTACCAGGCAAGTTTGAATGCCTATCGGGATATGAAGAACTCTATTGATACCGCTCTTGAGGAAGGCGAGATGAAAGGTATAATTAAAGGCAAGATTGAAGTTGCAAAAAATCTTTTAAAAAATGGTGTTTCTATGGAAATTATCATTGCATCGACGGGTCTGAGTAAAAAGGAAATTGGAGATTTGAAAAAGGAGATCAAGAAATGAAAGAACGGCTGATGCCTGTTCTGATTTTAAAAAACCACTGAGCCAACAGAGTTTTGTTTTTATCCGTGTAAATACGCAAGATCCGTGCTTGTCCCGTTTTTTCGGGATTATCCGCCTTCCTTCGAAAAAACCACAGAGCCAACAGAGAAGCCACAGAGGGAGCGGAGTTTTTCTCTGTGTTCTCTGCGAATCCTCTGCTTGCTCTGCGGTGAAAATTTTGATTGGAAAAAAACCACAGAGATAACAGAGAAGACACAGAGGCAGCGGAGTTTTGTTTTTATCCGTGTAAATCCGCAACATCCGCGTTATCCGCGTTCCTTCGAAAAAACCACAGAGATAACAGAGAAGCCACAGAGGCAGCGGAGGTTTTGTAATAATTCCCACAAAGATGCCTCCCCGGCAGACCAGCCAAAGAATTTTCACAAAAAAAGTTAAGAACATCCCGCCGCTCAACAAAATTTGTATTTTTGTGGCTATGATAAAAAACGGATTTTTTTGTATGGCTGATATCAAAAACAGTAACAACGAACAATAAACGAACTTGAGCGAAGCCCGCACCCATCGGGGAAATCCCGAGAGCTTTGCGATTCGGGAAACAAACTTGAGCGTAGCGAAATCCCGAGAGCTTTGCGAGTCGGGAAACAAACAACGAACAACAAACAACAAACAACAAACAACAAACGAACTTGAGCGTAGCTGCCTGCCCCGACCCATCGGGGAAATCCCGAGAGCTTTGCGATTCGGGAACAACGAACAACAAACAACGAACAATAATTTAAAAACCTTACTTTATGAAAAAAATCTTACGATTAACCACAACACTCATTTTACTGATCTTTTTGGGTGGAAATGCCTGGGGGCAGACTGAGCTTCTTGTTAATGGTGGATTTGAATCCTGGGATAATTCTACAACTCCAACAGGTTGGGATAAAATTGAAAGTGTAACTCAGGAAGGAACAGAAGTACATGGAGGTACTTATTCTGCAAAACATATTGGCGGGAGAAAAGACTTGGGACAATTCATTAGTGTTACCGGTGGTAAATCTTATACTATTACAATGTGGTACAAGGTTGTACAAAATGATGGAACTGATGCAAGAATTTGGTCGTATTGGAGAAGCGGGGGTTCAAATCTTAACGATCATGCAAGTGAATTAAGAGGGCCTAATGACTCATACCTCGACAATAATAGCGGGGTATGGACGGAATACACAGTCACCCTAACTGCCCCTGCATCTGCCGATGAGTTTTATTTTGAAGTTAGAACCTATTCAGGTGCAACTGTTTATTGGGATGATTTTTCGTTTCTTGATAATAGTGCCTCCGGCCCCGCCGACCCCAACTCCTTCACCGCCACAGCATCCAGCACCTCACAAATCGTTCTCTCCTTTGCTACCAATGTTGCAGGTGATAACGTTATCATAGTTTTTGATAACGACAATACATTTTCTGCCCCTGCCGGAACGCCACCAGCAGTTGGACAAGCATTTGCCGGAGGAACTTTGCTATACAATGGAACCACATCACCACAAAACCACACTGGCCTTAGTGCCGGAGAAACATGGTATTACAAAGCATGGTCGGTGGATGGCAGTGATGAATATTCAACAGGAATAGAAGCCAATGCTACAACTTTACAACCTACAATCACCGTTTCCCCATCCACACTCACCGACTTCACCTACGTGGAAGGCAGCGGGCCATCGGGATCACAAAATTATAGCTTAAGTGGGAGTAATCTTACACCTGCGTCCGGTGATATCACTATTACGCCTTCTGCTAATTATGAAGTATCACTGGATAATTCATCATTTTCTCAAATAGCCATTACCAAAGGATACTCAAGCGGCACACTTGCTTCAACACCTGTTTATGTCCGCTTAAAAGAAGGTTTGCCAACAAATAGTTATAATAGTGAATTGATAGCAAACTCTGGAGGAGGAGCCACAACAGTAAATGTTACTTGCAGCGGCAGTGTAACGGCTCCACCTGCCCCCGATGCGCCGGTTGCCATTTCAGCAACTGTAGTTGGCGATAACGGGTTTACTGCAAATTGGAATACTGCATCTGGGGCTACGGGTTATTATTTAGATGTTTATACCATTACAGGTAGTGGGAATGCTACCGACCTTTTTATTTCGGAATATGGTGAAGGTTCTGGTAATAACAAGTACATTGAAATATATAATGGCACTGGAAGCACTGTTGATTTATCAGAATATGTTTTGAAGCAATCTTATAATGGAGGTGGTTGGTCAGGTGATCCTTACTCATCATACAATTTGTCATTATCAGGTACACTTGCAAATAACGATGTGTATGTCATTGCAAATTCCGGAGCAAATGCTTCCATACTAGCTCAGGCTGACATAGCAATTGTTTATAGTACATCAACTCCTGGTGGAACAGTTGTTACTTTTACAGGAAACGATGCCATGGGATTATTCAAAAATGGTGTATTAATTGATGTTTTTGGCGATCCGCTTAGTGATTTAACAATTCCTGTTGCAGGATTTAGCACTTATGGACAAGATCATACCATTGTGCGTAAATCCTCTATTAATGCTGGCAATACCGATTGGACTTCCTCGTCAGGAACAAATACAACTGACTCTGAATGGATAGGATACGCGCAAGATACGTGGACATATCTGGGCTCGCATACCATGGATGGTGGTAGCACCCAGACCTACGTCTCTGGTTATGAAAATTTAAATGTTAGCAACGTAACGACTTATGCCGTTACATCACTTTCGCCAGGCACTACTTACTTTTATGTTGTGAGAGCATACAACGCTGGTGGGGCTAGTAGCAACTCGAACGAAATAGAAGTTATTACTACAGGTGGCAACACTCCTCCTTCAATCGACAACATCGTTCAAACACCGGCATCGGGCATCACGTCAACAACCACAGTTTCAGTTTCTGCTGATGTAACTGATGCCGCCAAATCAGTTTCAAGTGTTGAATTGCATTGGGGCACAGCCACAGGAAGTTTAGGTACAACAATTTCAATGACAAATTCAGGTGGAGATACCTATACAACTGATTCAGATATTCCAGCACAAGTAAGCGGAACAACTGTTTATTATGAAATTGAAGCCACTGATGACGAATCAGCAACCACAACATCGCTCGAACAAAGTTATTTCGTTGTAGCCGCCGAACCTACAAACCATCCGTCTTCTTTTGGTGCAACTGCCAACTCAAGCAGTGCCATTACCGTAAACTGGACTGATGCCGACCCTGCAGTTGCTGGTTACCTGATAAAGGGCAGTCATGTTAGCTATGCGGCTATTGTTGCACCTGTTGACGGTACAGCCGAAGCAAACAGCCTGCTGGTTCAGAATGTAGCTTCCGGAGTTCAAACTCACCAATTTACCGGCCTGGCCGCCTCCACAACCTATTTCTTCAAAATTTATCCCTACAATGGAAGTGGCACTACCATAAATTATAAAACGGATGGAACAATTGAGGAGGCTACGGCTACAACTGATGCATCTCTTTATAGTAACGGAGATTTTGGTTTCACAACGGCCTCCGGCACCTGGGGAACAACCAATACAAACTGGAAGCAATGGGACGGAAGCGGATGGAATACTACACCTGCCGGGGTTCCTTCTACAAGCGACAATGTTTTTATTTTGGCAGGAAATACATGTAGTTTAGATGCAAGTGGTAAAAACTGTAAGAACTTAACAGTTGAAAGTACTGCAAAGTTGTTTGGTGATGGTACAGCCTATGAATACATCAATGTTTATGGTAATATTACCTGTGATGGTACAATAGGAAACGGTGCAACATTGGATGGCATTTGCTTTAATATTGAAGGTGGAACATGCACTATTTCTGGAGCCGGAGACTTTGATGCTTCAAGAATAAGAAAGAATACAAGTACTAACGCTACAACCGGTTTAACAATTAACATGAATATCAATTTGAGATACGGTGGTACGGCACTTTATAGTGCGGTCAGTAATTCTACATTTGATGTAACATTAAACAATGGAAGCACGCTTGCATTACCAGGCGATGGAGCCACTTTGGGTAGTATTGCAATCAATGGAACGAATGGTGCTGCAGGTGACCGGGGTGGGTCTATTACAGTTAATGGTACGTTGAATGTTTCAGATATATTCTACCTATTTTCAAATGCCTCGACATTACCAGCAAGTGTAACAATTGGTTCATCCGGTATTGTCAACGTTAATCAGGTGTTATGCTCTGCAAGTGGTAATGCAGGCCATACTTTTACAATTAATAGCGGCGGTAAATTAAACTTTAATGGAAGTACCGCTGATGTTTGGGGTACCTACAGCACAACCAATAATACCTATACCTTTAACACAGGTTCAATAGTTGAATATTCCTATGCCGGCGCACAAACCATTAAAAGTCCTGCAAATTATTCGAATTTAATTGTTTCGGGTGCAGGAACAAAGACACTTGGAGAAAACACGATAGTTGATAATGACCTTACCATTCAATCGGGGTCAGTATTAGTTATTCCTATTGCTAATTCGATGACCGTCTCCGGCATCCTCACCAACTCAGCCGGTAACGCAGGTTTGGTTATAAAAAGCGATGCTTCAGGCACCGGTTCGTTAATTCATAGCACAGCCGGTGTAAATGCCACAATGGAGCGCTTTATGAACAATGCCGACTGGGGCAACTGGCAAGATGGCTGGCATTTTCTTAGTTCACCCGTGTTAGACCAGGCTATAAGCCCGGCATTTACCACCGATCCAGCTATCGGCTACGACTTTTTCCTTTGGAATGAGCCCACCAACGAATGGATAAATTATAAAAATCAAAACAGTGGTGGTGGAAATGCTCCGTTCTTTGATATAGTGAATGGGTCTAATAATTTTGCAATGGGACGCGGCTATATGGCTGCCTATGATGAAGCAGACACCAAAGAGTTTTCCGGAGCGCTTAACGTAGCCGATGTATCAAGAACTGGATTGGGAATTTCGAGTGGGTTAAATAAAAGCTGGCACTTGTTGGGCAATCCTTTCAGCAGCGCGCTGACTTGGGATGCCTCTGGCGCTTGGTCTTTAACCAATATCTCAGGCGTGGCGAAAATCTGGAACGAAGTCAACCAAAGCTACAGCGACCTTACCTCATCGCCTTCAACAGTGATTCCCGCAACAAATGGTTTCATGGTGCAGGTTTCCTCCGGCACCGGAAGTTTAACCCTTCCATCTGCAAAGCGTGCGCATGATGCACAGGCTTTTTATAAATCAACGGTTTCAGATTTGATGCTCACAGCAAAAAGCCATGAGGCCGGTAATGCTCAGGAATCCAGGATTATCGTTAACCCCGAGGCAACTACCGATTTTGATTTGATGTTGGATGGCGAATTCCTTTCTGGCTATGGTCCTTTATTCTACTCTGTTGCCGGCGATTTAAAATTAAGTACCAATTCGCTACCTCAGATATCTGCTGAAACGGAAATACCCTTTAATTTTATTAAAAACGAAGGAACGCAGTTTAGCATCACCGCTTCCGGTTTTGAAGGATTGTCGGCTACTCCCTATCTTATCGACCTGAAAACCGGGTCCAGCCAAAACTTGATTGATCAGCCGGTTTATAATTTTACGGCTGCTGAAGGTGACGTACCTAATCGGTTCCTGCTCAAATTTGGCGCTGTCGGCATCGGTGATAATATTGCGACAGAGCAAACATCCATTTATTCGCATGGCCAGATAGTTTACATCAGCAGCACCAAAAGTGCAAATGCACTGATCAGCATCTACAACATTACCGGTCAGCAGGTGTATACCAACACGATGGTAATAGACGGGCAGAAACAGATCACGCTGAATACACCCACCGGCTGGTACATCGTAAAGGTGCGCACACAGCAAGGCGTTGCCACACAAAAAGTATTTATCAAATCAAACCAATAACCCGTAAATGACGAACGATATGAAAAATTTCATCAACATATTCCGCATCTTCCTGGTGGCCGTGGTCATCAGCCTTTTTACCATTATGCCCGTCGCAGCACAGGATCCGCCACCACCACCTCCGGGGCACGGTGGCAACACCAACGCTCCTCCCGGCGGCGGCGCTCCCATTGGCGAAGGAATATTATTCCTTTCGCTGCTTGGCGCTGCTTACGGTGTGCGCAAGTGGCGCGCAGGCAAAAATGAAGAAGAATTGTAGGTGCTAAGCAAATACTATTATTTTAGCAAAAAAATAGAAACTATGAAAAAGCTACGCTCTGTTTTTTACCTGGCACTTACTGCTTTCCTGCTACTGATAGCGCCCACAGTTTTCGCGCAAAACGGCGAGCCACCACCCCCGCCGGGCGAGCACGGCCAAACCGGTAACCAGCCTGCCGGCGGCGGCGCTGCCATCGATGGCGGATTGCTTATCCTTGCCGCACTGGGCGGCGCCTACGGCATCAGCAAGTACATCCGCAACCGGCGCAAAATAGCCGAATAGCCCGCAACAAGCTATAGTCCGCAAAGGCTCGAGCGTTATAATAATCTTTTTTGACTACCAGCAACAAATGCAGCCCGCTATGCCACCAAGGCACAGCGGGCTTTTTTTTGCCGCGTTTTTTTGACGTTTCTATGTCCGCCTGCTGGCGGGCGATAGAAAGTCGCAGACAGGGAGCAACCTTTCACCGTCTGATGAAGGAGGGCATGTGGACATAAAAAAACATGCGCGATAATTCGCTTGAAAATTTCACCTTCCGCCCGAAATCATCCACAGCAGCGGCCTGTGCGCTGGCGCTCCCCTTCTCCTTAAGGAGAATGCCTGTCCCGATTATCGGGAGGGCTGGGGGATGAGGTCTTTTCGCGGTAATTCGCCTAATTGGCGACAATTCGCGGACAGCCTTCCTTCGTGTGATTTCGGAATGAAAAAAGATGGAAATATTGATTCGCGTTAATTCGCCTAATTGGCGGTAATTCGCGGACAGCCTTCCTTCGTGTGATTTCGGAATGAAAAAAGATGGAAATATTGATTCGCGTTAATTCGCCTAATTGGCGGTAATTCGCGGACAGTCGTTTTGACGGAAATTCGCGGACGTTTTCAACAAAAAAGCCACCCCGAATGAGGTGGCCTGTGGTGGGAGTTACTGGATTCGAACCAGTGGCCCTCTGCTTGTAAGGCAGATGCTCTGAACCAACTGAGCTAAACTCCCATAATTTTTCTGAACTGTGTCCCGTAAACGGAGTGCAAAGATATTTCTATTTTAATTTCTGCCAAGGAAATAGTGAAAATTATTTTTGTAAAAAAAAAACGGAGACCCGAAAGTCTCCCCTTTTTAGAGCCACCCAAGGGACTCGAACCCTCGACCCGCGCATTACGAATGCGCTGCTCTACCGACTGAGCTAAGGTGGCATTAAAATTTGAGCCGCAAAAATAGAACTTTTCCTGTTGCGACGGGAAAAATGTAGTGATAAAACTGCCGTCCGCGATTTTTTTTTAACCACAGAGAACGCAAGGGAGACACAGAGAACACGGAGGGAAATCTCTGCAACTTTTGTAGAAATACTTCGTGCGCTTTTTTTTTGTTTTTCACCGCAGAGGCGCGGAGATGCAGAGGTTTTTCTTTGTTTTTATTATTAAAAAAATGAATTCGTGTTCATTCGCCTGATTGGTGTTAATTCTTGGATTCTTTTGGCTGTCCGCTAATTTTCGCTGATGAAGCTAGTTTCCGCAAATATTTTTTAACCACAGAGAACGCAGAGAAGGCGCAGAGAACATGGAGGAAGGCTTTATTGGTCTTTTATTACCTGTTACTTTCTGCTTTCTCATCTCTCACCACTCATCTCTCATCTCTCACCACTCATCACTCACTACTCACCTCTTCCTTCTAAATTAACACCTATTTTTGCACCTGATTATTACAGCAATTTTTTATCATAAATACCAACATCATGATCAGCTTCTTCAGGCACGACGGTAAAATATATGCGCTCGAATCGTCGGCAGCGCTCACTAATGACGACATT
>Ga0265295_1000465_pt1 | contig 81583 bp, 65 predicted proteins | sample Munlansysbiofilm_FD_192503 | JGI IMG/M metagenome (GOLD analysis project Ga0265295, IMG submission 192503) | Leachate microbial communities from a municipal landfill in Southern Ontario, Canada - Methane capture system biofilm | ecosystem: Engineered > Solid waste > Landfill > Unclassified ... | reverse complement strand
GTGCTTTAATCCTGGAAACTTAGGATAAGTGGAACTAGAATCATATTTATCTCCCAAATAAATTTTTGATAGAGTCCTTAAATCATTCATTCGTGGGGTTGCGTCTATTTCAGGAACATTCATAATACGTTTTCCGATAAGATCTTTTATGGGGGTATCTCCATCAATAAAAATTTTGGGAGGCCCTGTATCTTCTTCAATGTGCCCAAGGGTTACGGTATAACCTTCTGCCTGCTTATCAGCGGCGGTTATGTGCTTAATTTTTGTATGCTGGTTATTTGGTGATTGTTTGACGGAGTTCAGGTTTTCAGGTGTTTTAGCTGTAACCTTAAAATTTGCTGTTGAATTCAAGGTGATCATCGCATTATCTCCTTTTTTCAATACTTTATCGTAATATTAACAAATCTTGATTATTTTAAAAAATTTTGTTCCCCGTTTTTATGGGGATTTTTATCTGGCAGGTCAGCTCAATGAGAATGCTGTATAGATGTATCGGCATTATAATGAAAAATTTTAGAAAAAAAATGAAATATTTGATTCTGAATAGCAAGTTGCGATGTCTTGTCGTAGCTCAAGCTGTTGTTTGCCCCGAATCCGTTGCAGTTGCTCCCCAGTCGGAAGAGAAGGGAAATGCGAAAGAATTCTTTTTCAAAGAGGCAGTAGTAATGAAGCAGAAGAAAGCATCCAGGAAGCGGATACGTTTTTTTCTGTTCGCAGGGTGATCCGGGGGCTAAGAAATTGCAATCCGGGGCGGGGTGTGGTAATGCATTTTCCGCATCAATGACGGCAAAAAGCCTTTCTATAACCCTGAAATCATTCGAGGCGGAAGATGAGCACCCATACCATAATCTATACGGAAGTCGATGAAGCTCCGGCCCTGGCCACCTACTCCCTGCTTCCCATCCTTCAGGCCTACACGGGCTGGTCCGGGGTGGTGATGGAAAAGAGGGATATTTCCCTTGCGGGCCGCATCATCGCCGCTTTTCCGGAGAGGCTGACTCCTGAACAGCGCCAGTCCGATGCTCTGGCCGAACTGGGCCAGCTCTGCCAGCAGCCCCACGCCAACATCATCAAACTCCCCAACATCAGCGCCTCCATTCCCCAGCTCAAAGACGCCATTGCAGAGTTGCAGGGCCAGGGCTACGCCCTTCCCGATTATCCCGATCAGCCCGTTACGGAGGCGGAAAAAGACATTCAGGCCCGGTACGCCAAAGTTCTGGGCAGTGCCGTGAATCCGGTGCTGCGTGAGGGCAACTCCGACCGCAGGGCTCCGGCGGCGGTGAAGCGTTTCGGGCAGAAAAACCCCCACCGCCTGATGAAGCCCTGGCCCTCAGAGTCCAGATCCCGGGTGGCCCATATGGATGGGGGCGATTTCTACGGCAGCGAAAAATCCATGACCTTTCCCAAAGACTGCCGGGTACGGATTGAATTTGTGGGGGCGGACGGTCAGGCCCAGGTGCTGAAAAAGGAGCTTTCCCTTCTGGCAGGAGAGGTGGTGGATACGGCTGTGATGAACGTCGTGAGACTGAGAGCCTTTTTTGCCGCCCAGATTGCTGCGGCCCGGGAAGAGGGGCTGCTTTTTTCCCTGCACCTCAAAGCCACCATGATGAAAATCTCGGATCCCGTCATGTTCGGTCACTGCGTTGCCGTTTATTATGAGGATGTTCTGACCCGGCACGCTGAAACGCTCAAATCCCTTGGGGCGAATGTCAACAACGGCTTTGCCGACATCGAAGCCCGTCTGGAAAAACTGCCCGAGGCGGAAAGGGAAGCCATCAAGGCCGATATCGCGGCCTGCTACCACAAGAGCTGCGGGCTTGCCATGGTGGATTCCCGCCATGGGATTACCAATCTTCACGTTCCCAACAATATCATTGTGGATGCCTCCATGCCGGTCTTTATCCGGGACGGCGGCCGCATGTGGGGGGCGGATGATGAACTCCATGATACCATTGCCGCCATTCCGGACCGCTGCTATGCCACCATTTATCAGAAGGTGGTGGAAGACTGCCAGAAGAACGGGGCCTTTGATCCGGCCACCATGGGGACAGTGGCCAACGTGGGGCTGATGGCCCAGAAGGCCGAGGAATACGGCTCCCACGACAAGACCTTTATCGCGCCGGGGCCGGGCAGTATCCGTCTTGTGGCCGAAGACGGGGCTATCCTGCTGGAGCAGACGGTGGAAACGGGCGATATTTTCCGCAGCTGCCAGACCAAGGACGCGCCGATCCAGGACTGGGTGAAACTGGCCGTGACCCGCGCCCGTGCAGCCGGAACCCCGGCGGTTTTCTGGCTGGATGAAAACCGCGCCCATGACCGGGAACTGATGGCCAAAGTGAAAAAATATCTTTCAGATCACGATACCACGGGGCTGGATATCCGCATTTTGAGTCCTGTGGCGGCCATGGGTTTCAGTCTGGAGCGCATCCGCAAAGGGGAGGATACCATTTCCGTTACCGGCAATGTGCTGAGGGATTATCTCACGGATCTTTTCCCCATCCTTGAAATCGGCACCAGCGCGAAAATGCTCTCCATCGTTCCGCTGATGCAGGGCGGCGGGCTTTTTGAAACGGGTGCCGGCGGATCTGCGCCCAAGCATGTGGAGCAGTTTCTCCGGGAAGGGCATCTGCGCTGGGATTCTTTAGGGGAGTTCTGCGCCCTGGTGCCTGCCTTTGAGCATATTGCCCGCACTTCCGGCAGCGAAAAGGCCCGTCTCATTGCCGAAACCCTGGATCAGGCCATTGGAAAATTCCTTGAAAAGGGCAAGTCTCCCTCCCGCAAGGTGGGCGAGCTGGACACACGGGGAAGCCATTTCTATCTGGCCCTCTACTGGGCTGAAAGCCTTGCGGCTCAGAAAGAAGATGCGGCGCTGGCAGGACGTTTTGCGGGTGTTGCCAGGGATCTTCTGGCGAACGAGGAAAAGATTGTTGCTGAACTGAAGGCGGCCCAGGGCAGGCCTGTGGACATCGGCGGCTATTTCCATCCGGATAAGGCAAGAACGGCTGCTGCCATGCGGCCGAGCGCCACTCTGAATGCCATTATTGATGCGGTTACGGATGCCATCTGAGGCCGTATGATGTGAACGTGCGTTGTGTTTGCGGAACAGGGGCTGACCCGTCCGCTGCGAAGCGGCGGGTTTTGCGTTAAGGATTTTCCGGTGGGCCTTCTTTATTCTTGAGGGGCAGACGAACGCAGTTTTTTTCCTGCACCTTGCCGTCTTTTTCCATGCAAAGGGCGGGATGGCTGTGAAAGCCACCCCGCCTGATCTTAAAAAAATCCCTTCCTATCCCCCTCTTTTTACGGCGGAAGAATTTTTAAGCGTCGTACTTGTTGCTTTTCACCCAGATATGCATTTTATCGGCTTCCCGGATGAGTTCTTCCCTGAGATCGGGGTGGGCGAGGTTGATGAGGGCTTCGGCCCGCTGCCAGGTGGATTTTCCCTTGAGCATGGCGATGCCGTATTCCGTGGCCACATAGTGGGTGATGGATCTCGGAACGGTGACAATGGCACCGGGTTGCAGGGTGGGAACAATCCGCGACTTAAGGGTGCCGTCCTTGTCCGTGTAGGTGGAGGTGAGGGCGATGATGCCCTTGCCACCCTTGGAGTTGAAGGCTCCGAAGATGAAGTCGAACTGTCCGCCTGTGCCGGAAATCTGCCTGTAGCCCGAAGACTCGGAGCAGACCTGGGAAAAGAGATCCACTTCCACGGCGTTGTTGATGGCCATAACCTTGGGGTTTAAGGCCACAATCCTCGGATCATTGACGTAGTTCACCGGATAGGAGGCGCATCCGGGATTCAGGTGCAGGAAATCGTAGAGTTTTTTGGTGCCCATGGCAAAGGTGTAGGCCATTTTGAAATGGTCGATGTTCTTGTTTCTTCCCGTTACCCGGCCGGATTCGTAGAGATCCACGCAGGAGTCCACCAGCATTTCCGTATGGATGCCGATGTCTTTGAGATCGCTTTCTGCGATGAGCTGGCCGATGAGATTGGGTAGACCGCCGATGCCGAGCTGCAGGGTGGCGCCGTCCTCGATTTCTTTCAGGATATGGCCCGCAATCTGACGATCCACCTCCTTGGGCGGGACGGGGGGCACTTCAATGAGGGGAAAATTGCTTCCCTCCACAATGAAATCCACCTTGGAAACATGGATGGATTCAAAGTTGCCGCCCAGGCAGTAAGGGACGTTCTCGTTGATCTCAACGATGATCTTTTTGGCCTTGCTCAGGTTGGCCCCGGTGACGGAGTTGGCAAGGCCGTAGTTGAGATAGCCGTTTTTGTCCATGGGAGCCGTGGTGATGAAGGCCACATCCGGCTCAATGTATTTGCGGATGAATCTTGGAGACTGGTGGTAGGTGATGGGCACATAGTTGCAGAGATTCTTGTCATGGAGCCTGCGGGAGATGCCGCTGAAATGGTAGTCCGAGGCGATGACGTGCTTTCTTAAGGGGTCTTTTTCAACGACCTTGGGAAACTGGGTGAAGCAGACGCCCCGGATTTCTACATTCTTCAGTTCTTCAATCCGGTTGGCCAGGGCCGCGTCCAGGCTGCGGGGGAAAAGGACAAATTCTCCGTAGAAAACATGATCCCCGGACTTTACCACCTTGACGGCGTTTTCTGCTGTGGTCAGTCTGGATCTGTACTCCTGGATGAAATTAAGGGGCATTTTTTCCTCCTGATTGTGGGGGTGTCCCGAAATGAAATGGTCTGGCGAAGGCCTGGAAGACCTACCACTCCAGGTCCTCCAGTCCAAGTCTGCTGTGTTTTTTTAAGGTTCAGGCAGAGGACTCTGCCTTGTGTGCCGGAAGCATCAGAGCCTCCATGCTCCGAGGCCCTGATCTGATGGCAGGGATACCGGAGGGTGGGGTGGGGGTCAAGGGCGTCTTCTTTTTCTCAGGCAGGGCAAGGGGTGGAAATGATGGCGGAAAAGTGCGTCGATCCTGGATATGAACTAAAATTCAGAAAAAATCGATATGATTTTAAAAAAGAGGATAAAGGCACTTTTTTTTAAGATTATTCAGATGTTTTCAGAAGAGAACACCGACCCTTAAAAAAGAGAAGTCTTTCTCCCTGAACTGTCCGAAAAGATCCTTTTCCGTGCCGCCGTCATAGAAGAAGGCACCCAGGGTGAAAAGGGTGTTCCGCGCAGGTTTCCAGGAAAGCTCGATCTGGTGCTGGCGATCCTGGGAATTCAGCCAGGTGAAGACCCGCCACATGCCGCTGATGCGGGAATCCAGGAGTGAATATTTCAGGGTGAAGCTGAAACCCTGGGTGAAGGCGTCCGCTTCCAGGGCCTCCTCGTGGTCATGGATGAGAACAGCCATGTACTGGACGTTGACGAAGAGATTACGGACGAAAAGGTCGTTTCGATCCATGCCGATGAGAAATTCTCCCTTCTGTTTTTCCGCAAGGCCATTCGTGAATCGGTTGAGAAGTGATGGATTTTTTTCAAAATTTACCCGTTCATGATGGCCTTCGGCCTGCCAGGCGCCTTCGGCCCGGAACACAAAGGACCCTGCGGTAAGCTCCAGATCTGTGCCAAAGACAAGGGCGTTGCTGTGAAAATAGGAAAGTTCGGTAGGCGTGGGCGGAATATCCATCACATAGGGCGGGGTGGGCAGGGGGATCTCGCGGATCACGCGGGAAACCTTCAGCGTGGGCATGGGATCCTTTCCCTTCCATGCATAAAGAGAGAGATCGGCGTGGCGCAGGGGAAAGGCGACTCTGAGCCCGAGGGAGGCGTCGGCTTCCCATTGCCAGTCTTCGTCTGCATTCCGGATGAGACCTCCGGCTTTGCGGAACGCTTCCATGCGGGAAGGGCTGAAATAGCTGTCCGGTTCCGGAAGCGAGGAGCCCACAAAGACCGGAGACCAGAAGGCTTCCACCCGCAGGCCCTGGGGCATGACCGTGTTGAGGAAAAGGCCTGGAATGCCTGTTTTTCTGTCGTTTTTGTCATAATAGAGAAAACTTGTCATGTCTTCGGGGTTGATGCGGTCCATGGGACGGATTTCATCCCCCTTTCCCCAGTAGAGAATTTTTCTGCCCGCACTCAAGGAAACATGGGTGCGTCCGGCCTGCCACCTCTGGGTGAGGTAAAGCTCCCGGATATCGGCCTCTGTCCCTTCGTCATCGTTTATATTCTGGTAATCCGCCCGTGCTCGCACTGCGAAGGTGGTGTTCCTGTGCTGTTTTTCAACAAAGAGATCCATGCGGTTTGTGGTTTTGAGGTCATGGGGAGACTTCATGGGATACCAGACGGAGGGCCGGATTTCACCCTCAAAGATCCAGTTGCCGGGCGAGGTGGATTCTGGCTGCGGGCTCGGGATCATTTGGCTTTGGCTGCCAAGAAGATCCGAGAAATCCAGGTCTCCGTCCAGATCCCCATCCAGATCCTGGGCCTGAAGGCAGAAAGGAGAAAGGAGGAGGGCCAGCATGAGGAAAAGGGGCCATTTAAAAAAAGGAGACCTTCCTGCAAAAGCAGGCCTTTCAGCGGGAAAAGAAAATTTTTTCCGGAAAAAGAATGTCATCGCCAGGTTTCTCCCATCTGATCCCTGTTGAAGCTCAAACCGTCAAGGCCCGTATCCACCAGGGCATCGGTGAGGGTGATTTCCGTTGTGTGTCTGGCTTTCAGATCCTTGGCCACGACCTTGAAGGGGATGTGGATGTTCTGGATTTTCCGGACATCGCCCGCCACAATCACCCGTTCCAGGCTGCCGTCCCTGCCGAAAAACCGCACCTGAAGGGGGACGAAGTTCTCCTTGTCGATCCAGCTCAGCTGCTTTGGGTATTTGGCGGAACTCTCTTTTGCAAGGGACTCCACCCGGAAGCAGTCCCTTCCGGAAAAGGCGGCATCGGTTTTTCGCTCATGCACATAATCGCTTATTTTCCGGCCTCCCAGATCCTCAAAGGAAAAATCCGTATCCTCAAAGGCGTTCTGTTTGTCGCTTAGGGCCACCTTTCTTGCCCTGCCCAGGGCCGGGATGTAGAGGTACTGATCGTTGTCCCGGTCTTGATTTTCGATGGTGAGAAAGGTGACTCCACGCTTGATGGAATCGAGAAAACGCAGGGCATGGAGGCTGACCTCCCCTTCGGTTTTCTGGCGCATGGCCACCTGCCGGGTGTCGGTGATTTTGTCTCCTGCCAGAAGCACCATGATGCCCCGGGTGGAAAGATCCTTTGCCGGTCTGTTGAAATGCTTCACCGTTTCCGCGAGGCTCTCACCCTCTTCTCTGGCCGTGGCCGGGTTGAAGGGGCCAAGCTCCGCCAGGGCGGGACCGGAAAGGCTGAGAAGGGCGATGAGCATCCAAAAAAGGGGTTTATGCCGCATGGGAATGTCCTCCTGAATCCAGGGTAAGGGGGTCTTGGCTGGAGCTGCTGACGGAGAGCTTTCCGGCCTCCCCGGTGATGGTGTGAGCCGGGTGAAGCTTTGCCGCAGTAAGGGTCAGCACTGCGGGAAGAAGGGTGACAGCGGCCAGGGCTGAACAGACCATGGTGAGGGAGATGAGCAGCCCCAGATGGACAAGGGGAATGAAGGCCGATGCGAGAAGCACAAGAAAGCCCGCTGTGACGGCTGCGGCATTGAAGAAAATAGCCTTTCCCGTACCCGCTGCCGTTTCTTTTATGGCCTCCGTGTGGCTCCGTCCCCGGTTGCGGGCATCGCGGTAGTGCACCAGATAATGGATGCCGTAATCAATGCCGATGCCGATGGCCACACAGGCGGTGATGGCCGTGGCCACATCCAGGGGAATGGCGGTAAAGCCCATGAACCCGAAGATGCCCATGATGGTGAAGGTGAGGGGAATGAGGCTGAAAAGCCCGTAAATAAAAGATTTCATGATGCGGCTGACCACAAGGAAAACCAGAACAAGGGAGATGAGGATGGAGCCGATCTGCCCTTTCACGATGAGCTGGTTGGCCTCGATGTAAAGAAGTCCTGCGCCGGTGAGCCTTGCCCCTATGCCTTTATCTTTCAGGATCTGGCCTTCCGGGCCGTTCAGGAAGGCGCGTACAGTCCGGGCCACCTCTTCCACCTTCGAGCTTGCGCCGGTTCGAAGCTGGATGCTGAGCAGTCCTTCCTTTTTTTCAGGATCCAGAAAGGATTTTGTGTCTTTGCGCTGATACTTGTCCATGTAGGCCTCATACTGGGCCTTCAGGGCCGTTTCACTCTGTTCTCCGGAGAGTTCTTCCAGCGTGGGCAGCCTGTAGCGGGCAGGATCATTGTCAAAAAAAGCCTGATTCATTTTCCGGATGAAATCTGCGACACTTACGATTTTTCCGATTTCAGGGTGGCTTGCCGTGAGATGGCGGCCGAGGGCTTCCTGAAAGCGGAGAAGATCCGGGTCCAGGGCGTCTCCCGGATTTTTTCCGGAGAAAACCACGGAAAGCCCGGTGGTTCCTGCAAAATGTTTGTTGATGAAGGTATCGTCTTTGCGGATGGGGGCCTCTTCCCTGAAAAAGGTGATGTTGTTCATTTCCACCCGGAGAAGGGAAAAACCTGCCATGGAAAGGCAGAAGAGACCCAGGTAGAGGGCGGTGACGGTTTTGGGTTTTTTGCAGCAGAAAAGGCAGATGCGGGTGATAAAGGGGCTTTTTTCCGCCGGAGTGATTGGGGGGAGGCTTTTTTCCCGGAACCCGAAGCGGATGAAAAGGGCCGGAGTCAGCACCATGGCGATGCCAAGGGCAAAGATCACCCCAAGGCCGATGAAAATCCCGAAATCCCGCAAAGGCACGATGCTGTTGCTGGCAAGGGAGATAAAGCCCGCAAAGGTGGTCAGTCCTGCCATGAGCACCCCGCCGCCGGTGAGGCTGAGGACGCGGCCTGCGATTTTTATCCTTTCGTTTCTGTCCGCAGCAGGGGGTGTCTTTTCCTGAAGGGCATGGGTCAGGTGGATGGCGTAGGCCGTACCCACGGCCACCAGCAGAACGGGCAGGGCCGAGGAGACAAGGGATACCGGCACTCCCGCATAGCCCATGATACCGAAACACCAGACAAGGGAGAGCAGCACCGTGAGCATGGGATAGAGCACACCGGAAAGGTTGCGGAACATGAGAAAAAGGCAGGCCATGACCACCAGGGTGACAAAGGGAAAAAGCCTCTGGATGTCATTTTCCATGGACTCACCGATGGCATCATCCACCACCGGTTCTCCGGCAAGGGCAGGGTGGTAGGGGGAGTCCCCGAATACCTCATCAAGGATTTGCCGCACCTCGGAAAGAAGCAGGGCCTTGTGGGCCTTGGTGAGATTGGGAGCCGTGCGGATCAGGATGAGGGCGCTCCGCTCCTCTTTGCTGTACAGGCCCCCTTCAAAGAGGGACCAGGCATGGAGCCGGGTTTTAAGATCTTCAAGGCTGCTTTCTCCTTCTGTAAAAATCCTGCCCGTCCGGATCTGCTTGGGGCTTTGCTGGAGAAGACCGGAAAGCTCAGAAAGAAGATCCGCATCCCGGAGGCTTTTTTCCTGAAGGCGGGAAAGAAAGATTTTGGAAAGCCCGGATCGCATGAGGCTTTCTTCTTCCTTGTGGAGAAGTTCGTGCAGGGCTTGGGGGGAGAGTTTTCCCCTTTCAAGGAGGATGCGGCTTAGGGTTCGGGCCTCATTTTTTTCGGAAAACCCCCTTGAAAGGAAAAATTCTTCCAGATCTTCGGGAAAGGCGAACTCCGGCCACACGGTATCACTTTCCATGAGGGAGGAGACCGTATCCACCCATACGCCCCGGTTAAACCCCCGGCTGTCCGTGGGCTGGCTGATGACACCCATGAGTGCGGCTCCGGGATGGGGCAGGGCGGCGACCATGCGGGAGAGGTGTTCCACTGTGGCCTGGATGAGGGTCTCCTGATCTTCTCCGTAAAGGGCCGGGGGCAGGGCTTCGGAAAGGGCTTCCTCCAGAACTTCACTTTCTGTGAAGAGGCTTGTTTCCGGGAGAACGTCCGGGCCTTCCATGCGCATGTGGTTCTGTAAAAGGGCGGTGATGAGCAGGGCCTCGGAAGGCCCAAGGGAAAAGTTCTTTTGCAGAATGCGTGCGGGAATGGTCTGGTTGGCGTTTCGGATGCGGTCTCCGGCTTTTTTGATTTTTTCCAGAAGAAGGGGGTCGTAGATGCCTTTTTCTGAAGAGATGGCAATGGCAATGCCTGAACCGGAGCCGAATTTTTCCTGGGTTTCCAGGAAAAAGAGTTTTTCCGCATTGCTGTCCGGCAGCATGAACATGATGTCGTTCTGGATGGAAAGCTGTTTTGCCCCGAAGGCCAGAAACAGGGTTGCGAAGAAAAGCAGGGGAAAAAGCAGCCTGGGCCTTCGGGCGAAGGAAAGAAGGATGGCGGCGCGTCTGGAGTCGGGCATGGACGGTCCTTTTTGGGGATCAGGTTTTGAATGACTCTTCAGTCATTTGTGGGCCGTGGGGAAAGAGCTTTTTCGGGTCTCCCCGACCCTCTTGACTGACTCGTCAGTCACATTAGGGTTTTTATTCCGAACTGTAAAGGGGTTTTTGAATCTGTACTCCAGATGCCTATCTGGAAAAAGAGCATTTGGACACCCTCAAAACTACATTTTTGCAACTCAACAGGCTAGATAAAAATTATGGGTAAAGCCCAGCCCAGAGGGAGGGGGGGCCTTGAGAATGGTTGTTTTCTCCCTTCTCCCACTGGGAGAAGGGCCGGGATGAGGGCAGAAAGCAATAAACAACCACGATGTTCATAAAACGGTATGGAAATGGTCTAAACTTTGAAGCGGCGCATCATGGTGCGGATTTCCTCTGAAAGTACGGAAAGTTCTTTCACAGTTGCCTGCACCTGGGTACTGGCGTTTTTCACCTGGCCAGCCGCAGCACTCACAGAAGCCATATCCCTTGCGATTTCATCGGATACGGAGGTCATTTCCGTGCTCTGGGTATCCGCCTCACGAACCATGTCCGAGGCTCTGGAAATGCTGGTGTTCACTTCCCGGATGGCGGCGGATTGTTCTTCTGTGGCCGTTGCGATGCCTGCCACAATGTCATTCACCCCCCGGATGCTTTTGACAATGCCCTGCACATCCGCAAGGGCTTTTCCGGAAACCTGCTGTATTCCCTCAATGCGGCTGCGGATGTCCCCTGTGGCTGCAGCGGTCTGTTGGGCCAGGGCTTTGATTTCTCCTGCCACCACGGCAAAGCCCTTGCCCGCTTCTCCGGCACGGGCGGCTTCAATGGTGGCATTCAGGGCGAGAAGGTTGGTCTGTTCGGAGATTTCACTGATGGCCTCTGTCACCCGGCCGATCTCCCTTGCCGCTTTCCCCAGTTCATCCATGATGACGGCAAAACCTTCGGTTTCCCGGACGGATTTTTCCGTGCTGGTATTGGCCTTGGCCGTATTGGCCGCAATTTCTGCGATGGTGCTGCCCATCTCTTCCATGGCGGAGGCAACAGAGCCAAGGCTTTGGGAGGACTGCACCATTTTTTCCGCCATGGCCTTTGCGGAAACGGCCATTTCTTCCGCTGCCGCAGCAACGGTTTCTGCGCGGGTGCTGGATTCTTCGGCTCCCTGAAGGGTTTGTTCGGATATGGCGGCAAGTTCGGTGGCAGAAGAGGCCAGGGTACTGGCGCCGTTGTTCATGGTGGAGAAGGTCTCCTTCAGCGAGGCCAGCATGGCATTGATCTGGCCCGCCATGATTCCCAGCTCGTCTTTTCTGGCAAGAAGCCCGGAAGATACGCTGCATGTCATGTCTCCTGCGGCAATGGCCCTGAAAAGACTTCCGGTTTCACTGAGGGGGCGGGTGATGCTGCGGGTGATCAGCCCTCCCAGAACCAGGGCCAGAAGGACACCGGTGAAGGTCGCTGCAAGGCTGAGGGTTTCCAGGGTTCTGGCTCTGGAGATGGATGTTTCTACATCCGTCCGGGCATGTTTGCGGCTGATATCCACCAGCTGATGAATATGGTCCAGAACTTTTTTCTGGGCCTGCGCCCCCCTCCCCGCCATTTCTTCCTGCATGGAGTGATGCAGTTCGTTCATTGCCTCAATGCGTTCATCGATGTCACGGATCAGGGCATCCATTCCCGCACTGGCGGCACGATCCATACCCCTGACATCGTTATCCAGCTCTTGCGTAAAGGCTGCGCTTTCGGCTGGGGTCCGCTTCCGAAGGCTTGCTTTGTAGGTTTCTCCCAGTGCGAGGTGGCTGGAAAGAAGATTTTTGATGTTCTGGGTGTCAAACCCCAAAGCCTCCATCAGCATGTGGGCTTCGGAGAGAAGTTTTTGGACATTGTCGGCTTCATGCTGGAAAGCTTTCAGATAACGCTCATGATCTTGAGGGTTTTGGCCCCGGATGAGAATATTTTTCCATTCCTGAATCTGCGTTTTGAAGTGGAGAGCTGCCCGATAGATATGGGCATCTGTTTCTGCCATAGCCTGGGGATAGGACAGTTTTCGGGCGATGGCGCTTCCGTCATAGCTCTGGGTGAGAGCATCCACTTGGCGGCTTAAGTCAATGATCCTGTTGTTGCTGTCCCGCCATTCCATAATGGCAGCATTGAAATCCCTGAAAATCTTTTTCTGATCCGGATCATGCAGCAGACTATCCAGTTCTTTGACGGCTCCGGCAAACTGTTTCCGGGCCTCTTCGATATGGGCGTAGTGATGCTGGCGGTTTTCCCGGGAAAGGCCGGGTGTGGCAAGGCTTCGCATACTGGCATGGAAACTCTCGACAAGGGTATTGATGGTAAGCATATGGTCGATGACGGGAAGGGTGACCTGGCCCATGCCGCTGATGGATTCTCTGCCGCTTTGGGATCCGTACAGGCCCATGGATCCTACGAGGAGGGTGATGAGGGTTACACAGATAAAGGCTGAAATGAGTTTTTTAGCGATACTGATGTTTTTCATGGGGCAGCTATCCTTATTTTCTAGAAAGACTGTAGGGTATCCGAATGCTTCCCCTCATTTTCTTTTCGCGTAAGGCCGTTCAGCATGAAGTGGCTCATCTCTTCTGCAATTTTTTCCACATCCAGGGTGCCGCGCATGACCATGAAGAAAAAGAAGCTGCGCTCCACCAGGCTTACGATGAAGACCGCCGTTGTTTCGGGATCCTGTACGTGGAGAAGGCCACGGGAATGCCCGTTTTCCAGTCTGTGGCGCAGAAGTTTGATGAAACCGAAGATGAGGTCCTCGTAAAGCTCTTTGAAGAGCCCGCCATGGCCGATGCCCTCCCGCAGAACAATTTCCGCTGCCTCGGCATCCGCCTGAAGGATGGAAAGGGCTTCCACCAGCATTCTGCGGAGGCGCAGGCGCAGTTCTTCCAGGGTTCGGCTGGTAAAGACATCCTCATCGGAATCAAAGATGTGGGTGAGGCCTTCCATGAAGGAACGGCAGATTTCCCTTGCGATTTCTTCCTTGGATTTGAAATAGAGGTAAAAGGTTCCCTGGGCGAGGCCCGCTGCGGAGACAATGTCCGAGACCCGGGCTTTCTGGAAACCCTTTTCCCTGAAGATACGCACCGCCGCATCCAGGATGTTCTGCCGTGTGCTGGCTTTATCGGAAGAAATGACGTTCATGTCATTTCGCTTAACCGAGTCCGGAAGGCGTGTCAACGTATCTTTTACTGAGAGGGCGGGCAGGTCCGGGATACCCTTTTCGGTTTTGCTGGGTGAGGCTTTTAAGTCTTCAGGTTTTCGTAAAAAGGGTTTCTGCGGGCAGGGGGCGGGAAAAGAGAAAGCCCTGGCCCAGGGGGCAGGTGAAACTTTTGAGAATTTCCTTCTGACCTTGGGTTTCAATGCCTTCGGCCACCACAGAAAAGCCCATGCGGAAGGAAAGTTCCATCACGCTGCGGACAATCTCCATGCATTCAGGTCTGTGGGGAAGGCCCGCCACAAAGCTGCGATCAATCTTGATCTGCTGCACGGAAAATTTCCGGAGCCAGGCGAGGTTGGCATACCCTGTGCCAAAATCGTCGATGACAATGGAAACGCCCAGTCCGCGCAATCGATCCAGGGTGGTCATGGCTGTTTCCGACTGGGAGAAGAGGAGGCTTTCTGTGATTTCGATGTGGAGTCTTTTTGCATCAAAACCACTTTTTTTCAGGCAACTCTCCACAACCTTTGCAAAATCGGCTTCCTCAAACTGCCGGGCGGAGACGTTCACCGCAAGGTAGGGTTGTTTATCCTCAGAGGGCCAGGCGGCGGCGGTTTTCAGGGCTTTTTCCAGAACCTGCTGGCCCAGGGGAACAATAAGCCCCGTTTCTTCGGCAAGGGGAATGAAGTCTGCGGGAGAAACCATGGAGCCATCGGGCTGTCGCCAGCGTACCAGGGCTTCATAGCCCGCAGTGTTTCCCGTATTCAGATCCACAATGGGCTGGAACCAGACGGGAAAGGCCCTTTCATGAAGCCCTTTACGGAGGGCACTTTCCATTTCCATGGCGCTGACGGCACTCTTGTGAAATTCCTTGTGAAAGACCTCAAAGCGTCCCTTGCCTGCGGCCTTGGCCCTGTACATGGCAAGGTCTGCATCCCGCATGACGGATTCCGCGTCCTCACATCCGCACAAGGGATGGACAATGCCGATGCTGGCTCCGATGTGCACGCTCCTGCCTTCCACCTCAAAGGGCCTGGCTGCGGCATCCAGGATGCGACGGGTGATATCCTGCACTTCCTGAAGATGATGGACGGATTCCACAAGAAGGGCGAACTCATCCCCGCCCATGCGGGCCACAAGATCCCAGGGCCGCACATGATCCCGGAAGCGTCGGGCCATCTCGCAGAGCAGATGGTCCCCTGCGGAATGCCCCAGGGTGTCGTTCACGGCCTTGAAGCGGTCAAGGTCCACAAAAAGGACGGCGCTTTTTATCCTGCGCTGCGGATCTTCAAGAAGGGTGTTGAGACGGCTTGCAAAAAGGTTTCTGTTGGCAAGACCCGTGAGGGCATCATGGGAGGCCTGATGGCGGAGATCCGCCTCCAGTCGTTTTCTTCTGGAAATATCTTCCAGCACAAGAAAGATGTCCGAGTTTTCCGACGTACTCTCAACGGGATAGCCCACAAGGGAAACGGGCACGGGATGGCCCTTTGCGTGGCGGGTGCAGGTCTCGCAGTGAACGGTTTCCCCTTTCAGGATGCGGGAGAGAAGATCCCGGTTTTCCGGGCTTTCTTCCGTTTCCAGCTCAGAAAGGGATTTTCCCGCAAGGCTTTTTGCAGCATAGCCCAGAATGCGCTCCACGCCGGGATTGGCTTCCATGACCCGGCCTTCGGGGTTGACGAGAAAGATGGCCTGGGGTGCATGGGCGAAAAGCTGACGGAAATAGCTTTCCTGGCGCAGGCGGTTTTCGCTTTCCGTTTTGAGGGCTTCCGCCATGGTCTGACACCGGGCCCGGTGGCGGGCAATGATGTGGTCCTGGTAGCGTTTCAGGGCCACATGGTTGTCCACCCGCCTGCGGGTGATGGCCGGGGCGATGGGTTTGCGGATGTAATCCACAGCCCCTAAGGCCAGCCCTTCGGCCTCATCTGCGGTATCGGTTTTGGCGGTGACAAAAATTACGGGAATGCGGCGGGTTTCTTCATCGGCCTTCAGTTCCCTGCACACGGAAAAGCCGTCCATGCCGGGCATCATGACATCAAGAAGGATGAGATCGGGCCGGGTTTCTGAGTTGCGGATAATCTCCAGGGCCTGGGCTCCGCTGGTGGCCACCTGAATGGCGTAGCTGTCCATGAGGAGGTTGCCGAGGATGTCAATGTTGGCAGGGGTGTCATCCACAATGAGCAGGGTTGCGGGTTGGAGAGAATCTGCATTCATGTAAGGGCTCCCTCGGGGGTGGAATCCAGACCGCCCAGAAGATCGGCGCGGATTTGGGCAAGAATTTTTCTGGCGTTCTGAAAGTCGTAACGCTCCGCCGCATCCATGAGGCGACGGAATTCCCGGACCCGGTTGCAGGCGGCAAAACTGCTTTCCAGTTCTGCGGTTTTGGCCTTGGCGTTCATGCGGTTGCCTGCAAAAAGGGCATCAAGCTCCGAGAGCGCAGAGGCAAAAAGATCAGAAGACAAGGCATGGCCTGGGCGGAGGCTGGCCTCCGGGGGCTGGGATTTCCGGATCTGGGCCAGTACCTCTTCCAGCGCCTGGCGGGCAGAGTCCAGGGCCATGTGTATGTTGCTTGGCCCCTGGTTTTGAAGGATGCGGCTTTCCAGTTCTGCGGCGTAAAGGGAAAGGGCCTGGGCGCCGATATTGGCGGCCGTGCCCTTGAGGGTGTGGGCAAGAAGACGGGCGCGGGCCTTGTCCCCTTTTTCCAGAGCCTTGAGAATCTGTCCGGGAAAATCCGCCTGGTTTCGGGCAAATTCTTCCAATACCCTTTGATAAAGACTTTCATTGCCAAGGAATCGGCCTATGGTCTTGCGGGTATCAAGGGAGGGGGGAGGCGTCGGGGGAGTTTCGGAAAAAGGGGCTCCTTGGGGCCGGAACCTTTCCAGTATGGCAAAAAGGGCTTCTCCCTGGAGGGGTTTGGTAAGATGGGCGTCCATACCCGCCTTCAGGGAGAGGGCTTCCTCCGCGGGCCCTGCGTCCGCCGTAAGGGCGATGATGGGCAGGCTTTCGAGGCCGGAAATGCTGCGGATCTTCCGGGTGGTTTCCCGGCCATCCATGCCCTGCATGCGCACATCCATGAGTACCACATCCACAGCCTCCCGCCGGAGCAGGGTCAGGGCCTCCTTGCCACTGACAGCACTTTTTATCTGAATGCCTGCGGGCAACAGCAGTTCTTCGGCCACCAGGCGGTTCACACTGTTGTCTTCCACCAGAAGAACCTTCAGCCCTTTGAGATTGGGTGCAAAAGGAGGGGGCGCGCAGGGGCGGATGCGGATGTCAGAGCCAAAGATCTCCATGATGGTGTCAAAGAGGGTGGAAGGCCTTAAGGGTTTGGCGAGGAAGGCAAGGCATCCTGGTGTGGCCAGGGCAAGACCTTCCTCTCCCGGCCATCCGCCCATGAGAATGACGGGGGGGAGGTCGGGTTTTTCCGCAAGCTCCCGGCACAGGGCCAGCCCGTCTCTGTCCTTGCCGTCTGCGTCTTTGAGGTGGCTGTCAAGGAGAATGAGATCCGGTATGGGGCCATGATCCAGGGCCTTGCGCAGGTCGGATCCGGTGTGGGCAAAGTCTGCGGAAAATCCGAAATCACTGAGATAGCGGCCGAGAACCCGCCTTGTGATGGGGTGGTCCTCCACCACAAGGCAGTGCAGGCGCTTCAGGTTCTCCGGGATCTGCGGGCGATTTTCGCATTGGGGCAGGGCGGGCAGGGGCAGGGAGAAGGAAAAGGCGCTGCCCCGGCCTTCTTCACTTTCAAGGCGGATGCGGCCTCCCATCTGTTCCACAATGCCTTTGCAGATGGCAAGGCCCAGGCCCGCGCCTCCGTACTGGCGGGTGATGGAGCCGTCGGCCTGGGTAAAGGGCAGGAAAATACTGACCTGGGCTTTTTCCGGAATGCCGATGCCCGTGTCCTCAATCCGGAAGGTAAGCCTTTCCTCTCTGGCGTTCACGCTGAGGCAGATTTCTCCGGACTCTGTGAATTTCAGGGCATTGCCCATGAGGTTGATGAGTACCTGGCGGAGACGCTGTCCATCCCCTGAAACGCTGACGGGAACTTCGGAAGCCACATCCGCAATGAGCTCAAGGCCTTTTTTTCCGGCCTCCGCAGCAAAGATGGCCGATACTTCCTCAACCATTTCCCGTACCCGGAAGGGAGCGGGGTTCAGGGGAAGTTGACCCGCGTGGATACGGGAAAAATCCAGGGTGGCGTTCATCTGGTCGAGAAGGGCCTGGCTGGCGGTCTGGATGACCCGGAGTTGTTCGGACTGGGAGGCGCTGAGGGAAGAGCTGAGCAGCACGGCGCACATGCCGGAAATGGCGTTAAGGGGGGTGCGGATCTCATGGCTCATGGTGGCAAGGAAGCTGTCTTTGGCCCGACTGGCGGCCTCCGCAGCATCCCGCGCCTTTTCAAGCTGATGGTAGGCAATTTCCAGGGCCTGGGTGCGTTCGGCAACCCGGCTTGCCAGCTCCGCCTCGCGGATGCGGATTTTGCGGGCCATCCAGTTCATGTGGCGCATCAGGGTGAGGAGTTCGTTTTCTTCCCCATGCTCGGGCGGGAGATGAAAGTAAGGATCCTTTGCGTCCTGGATGTCTTTGCAGAAAGCCATGATGCGGCGGAGGGGGCTTGTGATGAGCCAGGAAAGACCGGGGAGATGCGGACTCAGAAAGACCATGAACAGGCCTGTGATGGCGGCAATGCCCAATACATCCTGAAACTCTTTGTGCTGGAAGAGCCCGGACTGGGCCGAACTGAAACCTGCGGCGAGAAAGGGCAGGAAGATATGAATGGCGGTGATGAGGCGGTATTTATTGGCAAGGCGCATGAAGATTCCCTGGCTAAAGAGTCTTTAGGTCGGAATCTTTTTAGGTTTGACTAAAATTTTTGTCAAGAAATAGTTTGCCAGACCGTTTCTTGCCACTCTGCGGGGAAAGAAGGAGGAAAACCCGGCCAGCAGGAAGATCCGCCAGCCGGGGGGAATTTTATTCGCGATGGAAGGTGCGGGGAAGGCTGCGCTGGATCTTTTCCATTTCTTCTGCGCTGGGTGCGTCTCCTTCCCTGAACACCACCTCGTACTGGGTGAGGGTGATGCGTCTGACGGGGGTTTCGAGGATGTTTTCTGTTACGCGCTTGAGGATTTTGCGCATGCGCTTTCCCTTGTCCAGCATCTGTCTGCCCGTATAGGGACGGACAATGAGATCCAGGGCATAATGCATGCGGTCGTGTTTGCGCGTGGCCTCCAGAACGCCCTCCTGGGTGGCAAAACCGAGGGTGATTTCAGCCCGCACATAGGTACGGTCTTCCAGGGGGGCAAAATAAGAAAAGCTGTACTTATAGGGCGGTTCTCCGAGGAGAAAATCCAGCTGTTCACAGCCGGAGAAAAGAAAAAAAAGGGGAAGGATCCACAGCATTCTGAGGCGCAGGGAGGGACGTGACATTTTTCCTCCTTAGGGAATGGGTGCAGGGCAGGAGGCCTTAGGTTGGGGGATCTTACCCGGAGCGGGGAAGATCGGAATATCCTGATATGGCAAAGCCTGGTCCCGGAAAGGGGGACCAGGCTTTGTTCTCGTCTCCCGGAAAAACATCCCCTTTCCGTCAGAAAAGGGATCCTTCAGCATTTAAATGTTGACGGCATCGGTATTGGCGAGAAGGCGTTTCAGCTCCTTTTCCCACTGCGTGCCGCCAATGCGCAGGGCAATCTCTTCGGTGAGATGCCGTGGGGTAACGCCCAGGTCCATGTTGCGACCTAAGCCCTGAATACATGAAGGACAGTTTGTGAGTAACACAGGGGATGCCCCCTTGTCCATGCCTTCTGTGGCCCGTTTCAGGGTGGCGTGTTTGCGGATGCGCATGCGGTTGGTGATGTCCGTGCGGCTCAAAGACATGGTGCCTGCCTCGGAGCAGCAGTGGGCGGTGTTTTTGAGCGCCTCTCCCGTGGCTTCTCTGAAAAGGCGCAGGGCATTGCCTTCCAGGGAATCGTGGCAGGGTGCATGGTAGAGTTTTTCCTCTGCCACGCTGGGAATTTCAAGACCCTTTTCCATGATAAAGCCGGAGGCGTCCATGACCGGGCAGTCGAAGATATGGGCCGTCCCCAGCTCTTCCAGGGCTTCCTTGCAGGTGCCACAGGTGACCACACAGGCATCAAAGGTGAGGTAGCGGAGCATCTCACGGGTCTGATTGAAAAGAATGGTGTTGCGCAGGTTCAGGTGATCCCGTTGCAGGGTTTCCGCATTCACCTTGGCGGGAAAGCTGCAGCAGAGAAAGGGCGGAGGCAGCACCACCCGGACACCCGCCTTGAGCAGGATGTAGATACCCGCCTTGCTGATGACACTGTGCAGCCGCTCAGATCCGCAGCCCGGAAAGTAAAAGACCGTGTTGCGGGCCTCTCCCGGTGGTTCCATGACCAATACCTGATTGGGACCGCAGGCGGGAAGACTGTCCCTTAAGGTGTCTTTGGGAAGGGAGGGCATGGGTGCATCCAGAAGCTGGATGGGCTTGAGATCTTTGATCCAGGTCTTGTTCAGGGGCGAACAGGCAAACTTACCCACACGCAAGGGGCTTTTTTTCCGGATGCGGGTCAGGACTCTGGCTCCCAGCCTCTGGGCTTCGCCCCCATAGCGCAGCACCCCCTTGCGGAAAAGGGTATTATAAAGAGGGGCATTGCTTTTGAGGTAGCCCAGCACCATGCGGGTGGGGAGGGCCTTTTTCTTGAATTTAAGGGTTGCAAGGATCTCCCGCTCCAGGATGGAGACTTCGGCGGTGTCGATGTCCACCGGACAGGGAATCTTGCATTTGTGGCAGATGGTGCAGTGGTCTGCGATTTCCTCCAGATGCTTCAGGGCCCGGAAACGGCCCGTGTGGGTGCGCTGGGCATCATAGAGGATGGCTTCAATGAGGGCCGCCACGGCAAGATTCTTGTTTCTCGGGTGGTAGAAGAGATTCTGCTGGGGGTAAAAGGTGCAGCAGTCCGCCTTGCATTTGCCGCAGCGAACGCATTTGGCGATCTTGTCCGAGAGGGTCTTGAGGGAACCGTGCTGGAGGATCTTGGCTTCAATGCTTAAAAGATTGAAAGAGGGGGTGAAAACCTTTTCCGGAACATTGGGGTCTTCCAGTTTGCCGGGGTTCATCACGTTACCGGGGTCTATCTTTTTGCGATACTGGGTCAGGGCGAGGATCTGCTCTTTGTCAAAATACTTCATCTTGGTGATGCCGATGCCATGCTCTCCGGAGACCACCCCGCCTAAGGCCACGGCCTTGGCCATCACATCATCGGCTGTCTTGTTGGCCCTGGCCATCATCTCAAGATCGTTGGAAAATACGGGAATGTTCACATGGATATTGCCGTCTCCGGCGTGCATGTGGGTGGCAAGGATGATTTGCCGGGAGCGGACGGCCTTGATGAGGTCTGCGATTTCCGCAGAGATTTTCCTGTAACCCTGGAACAGCTCCAGAATGTCTTCCGTGAACTCCCGGAGCAGGCTTTCTGCGGCCAGCTCCTCGTGGGTGGCTGAGGAGAGGGCCAGGATGGTATCTTCGCAGAGTGGATCTGCGGTCAGGGCCTTGCCCTTGACCCAGCCCGCATCTTCTGCGTCCGCAGGTTGGGCGGTTTTGAGGTAGGATCGGATGGCTTCCACAGCGGCCCGCTGGTTGTAGCGATTTTCTTCTGCATTGTAATCTTCGGCAAAACGGGCGAAGGCGGCCAGTTGGTGCAGGGGCAGGACAATGTCCTCGTTGAGCTTGAAGGCATTGGTGCGTGCGGCAATGGCACCGAAACGCTTGCGATCCTGCCAGAAGCGCGTGGACTCCGCCTTGTCTTTGGCAAAGAAGATTTCCGTGTTGGGGTAAGGCTCCAGCAGGCGGGCGAGATTTTCTTTTCCCCGCTCCAGCTGTTCGGCCGTGTAGGCCACCATGTCCACGAGAAGCACGGCTTTGGGGATTTCGCTGCGGGCCGCTTTCACTTTGTAGCCGATGGCCTTGATGTATTCGTCATCAAAGTGCTCCAAGGCCATAAGGGCTTCCTCGCCCCTGTTCTCAAAGGTTTCGGACAGGGCCACGATAACCCGGCTGGCTTCCTCCATGTCTTTGCCGAAAAACTCCAGACAGCAGGTGGCTTTTTCCGGGTAAGCTTCATACAGGATGAATTCCGCAGAGGTGATGACCCCGTCGCAGCCTTCCTTCTGGATGCCCGGAACGCCGGCCAGGGTTTTGTTGGTGATGTCCTTCCAGAGGCCGGGCTTGCGGATTTCTCTGCCGCTGATACGGATTTCCTCGGTTTCCAGGGTATTCAGATTCTTGAGGACATAGATGACCGTATCCGAAGGCTGGATTTTGCGCATGGGATGATTGGTGCGCCGCACTTCCAGAAAACGGCCGTCGGGCATGGCGATCTTGAAGGCAATGAGGTTGTCGATGGCCGTACCCCAGAGAACGGCGGTCTTGCCCCCTGCGTTTTCCGCGATGTTGCCGCCGATGGTGCAGGCCCAGGCGGAGGTGGGGTCTGTGGCAAAGACCAGGTGCCGGGCTTCCGCCGCTTTCATGGCGGCTTCTGTCACTACCCCAGCTTCCAGGCGGAGGACGGGCATGGTTTTTTCCCTGCCGTCATCCCCGGTGAAGGATTGCTCCTCAATGCCATGAATGTGGTTGAGTTTTTCCGTATTGACCATGATACAGCGATCCCGTACGGGCACGGCTCCGCCGGTCAGCCCCGTGCCTGCTCCCCTGGGGATGGCGTGCATGCCAAGTTCCCCAATGGCGGCAAGGATTCTGGGGACCTGCTCTTCCCTGGAAGGACGCACCACGGCAAAGGGCAGGCAGAGCCGCCAGTCCGTGGCGTCCGTGGCGTGGCTGTTGATGCTGAAGGGATCAAAGGAGATGTTTTTATCTCCCACAATGGCCGACAGACGTTTTTTCACCTTGTTGCGCAGGGTTCTGATTTCCCGGATTTCCGTCTGAAGCTCAGCAAGCCTTGTGTGGCAACGGTCCAGAACAATCTGCACATCGGAATTGAGGGCAGCTTCGGCCACAGCTTTGAGATCTTTACCCGCGTTGGCGAAGAATTCATTGCGTCTGTGGCGGGAGGTGATGAGATCCTCATACACAAAGGGATTGCGCCTCAGAATAAAAAGATCACCGGCAAAGCGCATGAGCAGGCGGGCGGAGCGGCCTGTGACACGCTGGGACCTGAGATTTTCCAGCACCTGCCAGATATCGTTTCCAAGGATCTGGCAGATCACCTGGCGGTCGTCGGCGGAGGTGTAATTGTACGGGATTTCCCGGTAATTGACATGCATGATGGGGCTACCTCCCGGAATGCAGCAAGGAGAAGAAGGCTCTCCTTCTGCGGAAGATGGGGAAAAAACAGGGAAACGTCTCCTTAAAACATCAGGAACGTTTCCCGGCAGGAAGCCCAGGCGGATAAGGGCCGGGGCTGGCTGTAGAGCCCGCCGTCTTCTACCATTTTATGGGCTGGGATGGCAAGGAGAAGGGCCGGATGAGGATACGGGATTGTTCACGGGCTCAAGCTTTTCAATATGGGCGGTCTTGTCCGTAAAACAGCCGTTTTTTTCCACACTGGCCGCGCAGTTGGCCTCGGCATAGAGGATTTTTTTCTTCATGGTTCTCCCCGCGATGATCTGGATTACTCAACGCCTTTCAGGCGAGAGTCTTTGGGTCGCTTAAAGGCCCTTGAATCCTTTCCCTCCGGACTGCCTTCAAAGTGTACTCAGTCCGTCTCCCGTGTCTTGAGGAAGGCAATCCCCGGCCATTGTTCTTCCACAAAGCCCAGCTGCCATTCCGTGGTGGTGAGGAAGGTGAGATGGCCTTCGGCATCCCGTGCCAGGTTATGGCCGTGTTTTTTCTCAAATTCTCCATAGATTTTGGGATCTTCACAGCGTATCCAGCGGGCCACGCCGAAATTGACATTCTCGTAGATGGCGTCCACGCCGTACTCCGCCTTGAGGCGGTGCATGGTCACGTCAAACTGGAGGGCGCCCACGGCACCGAGGATATAGTCCGGCACGGTGATGGGCCGGAAAAACTGGACGGCCCCTTCTTCGGCCAGCTGGGTGAGACCTTTCTGAAGTTGCTTGAGCTTGAGGGGATTTTTCAGGATGACCCTGCGGAAGATTTCCGGTGCGAAATTGGGAATCCCCGTGAACTTCAGGGGTTCTTTCGCGGTGAAGGTGTCTCCGATCTTCACGGTGCCGTGGTTGTGTACGCCGATGATGTCGCCGGGCCAGGCCTCGTCCACGTTGCTGCGGTCCTGGGCCATGAAGATGGTGGCGTTGCTGATGATCATCTCCTTTCCCAGACGGTGGTGCATGACCTTCATGCCCCGGGTGAATTTTCCGGAACAGATCCGTACAAAGGCGATGCGGTCCCTGTGGGCGGGATCCATGTTGGCCTGGATTTTAAAGGCAAAGCCGGAAAAGGCCTCTTCCTCGGGACTGACCAGGCGGGTGGCTGCGGCTCTGGGGGAAGGGCAGGGGGCCATTTCCACAAAGGCATCGAGAAGTTCCCGCACGCCGAAATTGTTGATGGCCGAACCGAAAAAAACCGGAGTCTGGGAGCCGGAAAGGAAGTGGCGCATTTCAAAGGGGCTGGCGGCACCTTCGAGAAGCGCAATGTCCTCGCGCAGTTCATCGGCCTGGGAGCCTAAGATTTCATCCAGAAGGGGATCGGAAAGATCCCTGATGGTGATCACATCCCTGGGCTTGCTTTCCCGGCTGGGGTTGAAGAGGGAGATCTCTTTTTTGTAGAGATTGTACACCCCCCGGAACCGCTTTCCCATGCCGATGGGCCAGGACATGGGAATGCACTCGATCTGGAGTTTGTCCTCGATGTCCGAAAGAATATCGAGGGGGAACATGCCTTCTCTGTCCAGCTTGTTGATGAAGGTGATGATGGGCGTGTTCCGCATACGGCAGACGCCCATGAGTTTTTCCGTCTGGGTTTCCACGCCCTTGGCCGAGTCGATGACCATGAGGGCCGAATCCACGGCAGTGAGCACCCGGTAGGTGTCTTCGGAAAAGTCCTGGTGACCGGGGGTGTCCAGAAGGTTCACCTCATAGTCCCGGTAGTTGAATTTCATCACCGAAGTGGTCACGGAGATGCCGCGTTCCTGTTCAATGGCCATCCAGTCCGAGGTGGCGTGGCGCTGGGCCTTTTTGGCCTTGACGGCACCTGCGGTCTGGATCGCGCCACCAAAGAGGAGCAGCTTTTCCGTGAGGGTGGTTTTCCCTGCGTCCGGATGGCTGATGATGCCAAAGGTCCTGCGTTTGGCGACTTCCTGGGTAATTTTGCTGCTGGGAGTACTCATGATGGGGATATTCCTGAACTGGGGTGGGCCGCGGCAAGGGGCGGCGCAGGGGGTTCCGGAAGGCGGTTCTGGCTCAAGGCGACACCGGAAAGCACGAGGGCGGCGCAGCCATACTGGAGGGCGGTGAAACGCTCGCCCAGGATCAGCCAGCCGAAGAATACGGTGAATACGGGAATGAGGTTGACATAGGCCGAGGCCTGACTGGCCGGAATGCGGCTGACGCCATAATTGTAGAGACCATAGGCACCTAAGGTGATGCAGGCGCCGAGATAGAGAACGGAAAGGGCCGGGAGGGTTTCAAGGTGTGTCGGAAGCCCTGTTCCCGGAAAGAGCAATACGGGAAAGAAGAAAAGGCTGCCGCAGAAGGCCTGAAAACCCGTGAGGAGAAAGGCCGGGTAACGCTCGGAAAGGTGCTTGAGCAAGAGGGTATAGCCCGCAGCACAGACCATGGCCAGAAATTCAAAAAAATTGCCGAGAAGGGGATTGGGAGCACTTTCCGTGGCCGTTCCCGTGAGGGAAAGCCCGAGGGCCCCGGCCATGGCGATGCCAAAGCCCGCAAAGGTGCGTGCTGTCACCCGCTCGTGCAGAAAAACCATGGCGCTGATGGCCACAAGAAGGGGCAGCACCGCCGTGATCATGCCCGCCTGGGAGGCCGTGGTGAGGGTGAGTGCCTTGGCTTCAAAGATAAAGTAGAGGCAGGGTTCGCACAGGGCCATGAGGGCGAGAAGCTGTCCATCGCCTCTGCGGTAGCGGACTTTGGAGAGCAGGGGCAGAAGAAAGGGAAGAAAGCAGATACTGGCAATGGCCATGCGGGCAAAGATCACCACCAGGGGATCATAGGTAGCAAAGGCCAGCTTCAGGGCAATGAAGCTGGTGGACCAGAGGAGCATGGCGGAGATCAGGGCCGCATAGGGGAAAAAAACGGACACGGGAGTTTTTCCTTTCAGGCACAGCAATAAGAACCGGCGCAGGCCGGGCAGCAAGAAAAGCCGGAACCTCAAGGAAAAATTCCGTAAGGTTCCGGCTTCTCATATTCTAAGGAAAGCTCCTTAGCACATCCCCGGCATCAAGGGAATGACGAAGTGTGCCTTGGGCCGCTTCCGGCATTGAATGTGTCCTGAATGGATTCCTCGCCCCCGGCCTCTCCCGCATTGGTCTGATAGGGCTGGGCTTTAAACTTCAGTTTCATGCCTGCTCTCCAATCATGGCTTCGAAGCTCTCAATCCAGCCATTGAAAAGCGGGCATTTCTCACGCATCCGGTCAATCCCGATCTCCCGTGCAATGGCCATCCCTGTGGTGGTCTTGGAAAATTTTCCATTTTTTGACCAGGCATCAAGTCGCTTGGATGGTGCTGTCTCAGGATGGTTGTTGATGGCCTCGGGTTCACCGCATGCAGTCAGTACAGCCTTCACATGGGATTCTTTTTTTCCAAGCCGGGTTGCGAGAATAGCGGAGCTACTGAACAAAAGCGCCTCGAATTCATGAATGGCCATATACGGGATGAATCGTCTGTCCGCCCGTTGCTCCGGGAAACTGGCAACCACCTCTTTTTTCGTCGCTTCATTCACGACCCGAGCAATCTCAGAGGGTGTGGCGCCTGAAGGTACCAGCTCCAACCCCGGCCACTCCTTTGTACCGTAATAGTCGACCAAGGTCGTGACATAGGTATCCCGCCGCTGTTTCAGGTGCAGCCCTAAATCTCGTTTGACCCGCTCAAAACGTACATCCCCGCCTTTCTGGCCGGGTTTTGTCACTTGGGTCGCCCTCATGAAAATCATCTTCCGTGCCAGATAAGGTTTCAGCAGGGATTCGATGAATGTTTGCTCTGTCTTGCCTTCGACAATGGCCACCACCTCGATGCAATCACTCATAAACCGGCCCCCCGGAGATCACATTCTTCGTCCAGAGCTCACCCACCGAATAATTCTTCAGCCATTCGGAAAAATCGTCTTCCTTGAGCCGTTTGAAGGTGGAGGCATTCTCTTCACGGCTCACCACAATCACATCCTCAATGGCAAACTGGTCGATCAGCGCCGGTGACTGGGTCGCGACAATCACCTGGGTCCTTTGGGAGGCAACCTGGATCAGCTCCGCCAGAATGGGGATTGCCGCAGGATGAAGGCCCAGTTCCGGTTCATCGATGATAATGGTCGAAGGCGGATTCGGCTGAAGCAGGGCCGTGGCCAGGCAGATGAACCGAATCGAGCCGTCGGACAAATGATAGGGCTGCATGGGATAGTCAGAGCCTTTTTGCATCCAGCTGATGTTCACCTCCTCCCTGGCCCCGCTACTCCGGGGCTCCAGGATGAAGTCGTCCAAAAATGGAATGACAAGACGAACGGCATTGAGGATCTCCTGGTAGGCTCCGGGGCCCTTTTCCTTCAGCTTCAGGAGAAACGGCCCTATATTGGCCGCATCCATCCTCAACACTTTGTTATCCTGAACGATCTCATAGTTGCGCATTCCGGAGGTGGCGCTTGTGTCATGGAAATGATAGATCTGCCAGGAAGCGATGGCTTCATAAACAGGCTGGCTGTATCTGGCCCCGGCTGTTTGGAGCTTGATCTCCTCCACCATTTTAGACGTCCCGTCTTCGCTGTCCCCCAGATGCCACCAGCCGGTGGTGCCATGCTCATAATATCGCGCTTCGTCCTCGATGGCGCAGGCATTGCTTGGCGTTGGTACCAGCGTAAAACGAAACCCACGGGTACCGAAGCGTGTTTCAAACTCCATCTTTTCTGTGCATTTTCTTCCATTGAACAAAAGATCCCCCGCCCCGCCGTTATCCCGGACATAGCGATTCAGGTTGCCGTCGATCAGGGCCCTGAGCATCCTGAAGAAAGAGATCAGATTGCTCTTCCCCGCCCCATTGGCTCCCACAACCACATTGAGGCTCTTCACCTCAAATGCTGTGAGTTCGCGGATGGATTTGAAGCCCTTGATGGTCAACCGATCCAGAGACGTTCCCATGAGCCCTCCTTATATCGACTTCACGTCCGTGAGGTAGCAGGCGTAGCGGGTGAGCATGAAATCATCGTCCTTTTTTCCCTCACCCCCGGCCCCAGAGCTGGGCTTTACCCACAATTTTTATCAAGCCTGTTGAGTTGCAAAAATGTAGTTTTGAGGGTGTCCAAATGCTCTTTTTCTTTCACTTTCCTTAATGATCTTAAAGTCCTTAAGGTCATTAACGACAATACTAACGACCGGCCTCAACGCCATAAAGGAGCTGGTAGGGCAGACACAATCTGCACCTGCGAATGAATTGTGCAGCCTCTGTTTTGTAGGGGCAGGCCCTCGTGCCTGCCCCTTGGGTGAGAGTTCCATAAAGAATATTCTCACCCAAGGGGGGGAAACAGGCCTGCTGCCCACCATTTCCTCTATGTTAGTATCCCTGATTTCATAATTCCGGGCTTATGGGTAAAGATAAGCCCAGAGAGAGGGGGGAAAGAATATCCCCAGAGGCTTCTGTTCCGGCTTACTGCCGGGTCAGTCTTCTGTACTTCATGCGCTTGGGGATGAGGGCATCGGCCCCAAGGCGGCGTTTTTTGTCCTCTTCGTATTCCGTGAAGTTGCCGTCAAAGAAGACCACTTCCGCGTCCCCTTCAAAGGCGAGGATATGGGTGCAGATCCGGTCGAGAAACCAGCGGTCATGGCTGATGATGAGGGCGCAGCCCGCAAAGTTGGCAAGGCCTTCTTCCAGGGCCCGGATGGTGTTGACATCGAGGTCGTTGGTGGGTTCGTCAAGGAGCAGGACGTTGGCTTCGGACTTCAGCATCTGGGCCAGATGCACCCGGTTGCGCTCCCCGCCGGAAAGCACTTCCACCTTTTTCTGCTGATCCGCTCCCGAGAAGTTGAACCGGGCCACATAGGCGCGGGAGTTCACTTCCCGGCCACCCACAGAGACCAGATCCTGGCCGCCGGAGATCACCTCCCAGATATTTTTTCCTGCGGCAAGGGAGCCTCTGTGCTGATCCGCGTAACCGAGTTTTACCGTCTCACCCACACGGATGGCCCCTTTATCGGGCTTTTCCTCTCCTGAGATCATGCGGAAGAGGGTGGTCTTGCCCGCGCCGTTGGGACCGATGATGCCCACGATGCTGCCCGGCTGGAGCTTAAAGTTCATGCTGTCCACAAGGACTTTGTCCTCAAAGGCCTTGGACAGGCCTTCGGCCTCGATGACCAGATTGCCGAGACGGGGGCCGGAGGGGATGAAGATCTGAAGATCCCGATCCAGCTGTTCGTTGCTGCGGCCGAGCATTTCCTCATAGGCGTTGATGCGGGCCTTGGACTTGGCATGGCGGCCCTTGGGACTCATGCGGATCCACTCCAGTTCGCGCTCCAGGGTCTTCTGGCGTTGGGATTCCTGTTTTTCCTCATCCGCCAGGCGTTTTTGCTTCTGCTCCAGCCAGGAAGAATAGTTGCCCTTCCAGGGAATGCCCTCGCCTCTGTCCAGCTCCAGAATCCAGCCTGCCACGTTGTCGAGGAAGTAGCGGTCATGGGTGACGGCGATGATGGTACCGGGATACTGCTGGAGATGCTGTTCCAGCCAGGCCACGGATTCGGCGTCCAGATGGTTGGTGGGTTCGTCGAGAAGCAGGATGTCGGGTTTCTGTAAAAGCAGCTTGCAGAGGGCCACCCGACGGCGCTCCCCGCCGGAAAGGATGGAGACCTTGGCGTCTGCGGGCGGGCAGCGCAGGGCGTCCATGGCCATTTCCAGGCGGGCGTCGATGTCCCAGCCGTCCATGCGGTCGAGGAGATCCTGAACCTCGCCCTGACGCTCAATGAGGGCGTTCATGGCGTCGTCATCCATGGGCTCTGCAAATTTCTCGTTGATGGCGTTGTATTCCTTCATCAGGGCCGCCACCTTGCCCGCCCCTTCTTCCACCAGTTCCAGTACGGTGCGGTTTTCGTCGAGCAGGGGTTCCTGGGGCAGATACCCGATGGTGTAGCCGTCGGAAAGGATGGTTTCTCCGGAATGTTCTTTGTCTTCTCCCGCAAGGATGCGCAGGAGGGAGCTTTTACCGGAGCCGTTTAAGCCCAGGACGCCGATTTTGGCGCCGTAGAAATAGGAAAGGGAGATATCCTTGAGCACGGTCTTGGTGCCGTGCCGTTTGCTGACCTGCATCATTGTGTAGATGACCTTTTTGGTATCCACGCTCATGGGAAAAGCTCCTTATAGGGATTGTTCTGGTTCATAAAAGGGAAGCGCACCGTAAAGGGTGCGCTTTTCTTTAAGCCTGTAGGGTGGTTCGGGCCGACGGTTTCTTTCCGGATGGCCATGGATCTGGCCGTCTGGCCTTGCGGACGGCCGGTTTAAAACTGTCCTTATCTAAATGAAGATGGGCATAAGATCAAGGACATCCTTAGAAGACAAGGGTTTTCAGGGAATCTGGGTCACCTGGAGGATACGGACGGGATCCTTAGGCACGTTCTGGTGTCCTCTGCGGAAGGTGGTGGGCACCCGCTCAATTTGGCTCAGCACGTCCATGCCTTCCACCACCTGACCGAAAACACAGTACCCGAAACCCTGGGGCGTGGCGGCCTTGAAATCCAGAAAGGCATTGTCCACGGTGTTGATGAAAAACTGGCTGGTGGCGGAGTGGGGATCATTGGTGCGGGCCATGGCGATGGTACCTTTGAGGTTTTTCAGGCCATTGGCCGCTTCATTGGGAATGGGGTCCAGGGTGGGTTTTTGCTGCATGTCTTCGGTGAAGCCGCCGCCCTGCACCATGAAGCCATGGATGACCCGGTGAAAGAGGGTGCCCTCATAAAAGCCCGCAGTGGCATAGCGGAGAAAATTCTTCACGGTTTCCGGGGCCTTATCCGGGTAAAGCTCCAGTATGAGGGTGCCGAGATCCGTTTTCATGGAGATTTTAACGGGCTTTGGGTTCTGGGCCTCAGGGGTGTCGGCCAGGGCTGGGTGGGTCAGAAAAAGGGTCAGAAGAAAGATGAGAGAAAACATACGCAGCATAAGTCAGGTCTCCTTACGGGCTCTTGGGTGATTGAAGATGCATGATCAGGCTTTCTGGCCTGGTTTTTGGTTTTCGTTGTGTGTGGACTCTTCAAAAAAAGACATCAGTAATCCCTTTTCCAGAAAAGACCCATGCCGCCTCCCTTGGGGCCCACTTTACTTTCCAGGGTGATGCGGCGGGAAAGTTCCACATCCGCAGAAACCAGGTCATCGTTGGTTTTGAGGTCTTTTTCGATCCGCAGATAGACCCGGTCATGGACGTATTTTCCGGCACGCAGGCGGATGTCGTCATTGGCTTCTCCGTCGGATACGATGTTGAGATCATCCAGGCCGAGCAGGTTGCGGGCCATGCCCAGAGCGCCGGGGCCTCCGCCCTTGCCCGCCAGCTCCCGTGCAGCCAGGGCCAGCTGAGCGGCCTGTATGGGGGTGATGGTGGCAAGGGAGCGGCCAAAGAGCATCTGGGCCAGTACTTCATCCTGGGGCAGGGCCGGTTCCGAGGAAAGGGTGAACTCCAGGTCCGGGGGTTGTCCTTCCACCTTGAGGATACAGAGCACTTCTTTGCCTTCCTGCCGGGCTTCAAAGGAAACAAAGGGGCTGGGAGGCTGTCTGCCGTCCAGCATGATGTTGCCTTGGCTGAGGGTAAGGCGTTTTCCCAGAAAATCCATGCGGCCCCGTATGAGGCTGATGTCTCCGCGGATGACAGGGTCCGTGGCGTATCCGGCCAGGCTCAGCCTGCCCCCCCATTCGGAATCAAGACCCCGGCCCCGGACAAAAATCCTTGCGGGAAAGAAGAGGGCGAGATCCAGGGTGAGGCTGCCCTCCTCCCTGTGGACGCCGTTGCCGTTTTGTGTGCCGTTGGGACCGTGGATTTCCGTAACAGCAAGCTCGGCCACTTCCGGGCCTCCGAATTCTCCGAGAAAAATCTCCACACGGTCAAAGCGAAGCTCCCCTGCGATGTGCTGTCGGAGGAGGGATCCGTTGAGGGTGACCCGGCCTTTGGCAATGGAGGCCATGAGGGTATCGTTGTGCAGGGCTTTGAAGCGTTCCGCATCCAGGAAAAGGGAGAAGGGGAAGTTCTGTTCCGCAAGAAGATTCATTTCTCCATGCCCCTGGATCAGCCCCCCTTCACCGTCGCTGGCGCTGAGGCTGTGGACGTGGATGGCCTTCGGATGCAGCTCCAGGGCTGCGGCAATATCCTGGATATGGAGACCCAGGCCCAGATGCTGGTAGACCCCTTGCTCGATGTGAAGGGTTCCGGAGGGTTGGGGTGCATCGAGACTTCCGGTAAGGGCAAGGTCGAGGTGGGCAAGTCCCCTGATCACCTGACTTTCGGGCATGAAAAGAAGGCCGAGACGTGCGAGATCCAGAAGCCCCGCCAGGCGGACTTCCATGGCTGCTGTGCGGTCCGGGGCAAGGAGGAAGGGCTGAAGGGAAAAGTCTAAGGGCAGATGTCCTTCTGCCTTGAGAAGGGTTTCGCCTGTGTCCATGGTATGGATTTTGGCTTGAAGGTCGAAAAGGCCTGCGTCAATCCCGGCTTCCAGCAGGAGGCCCATGATGGGGAGTTTGCGGTTGTCCAGGCCCTGGGGGCAGAGATCCCGCGCTTTCACCTGCAGCGTGGCCTGGGGACTGTGCAGGGGGCCCTGCAAGGTCAGATTGGCATCGGCCTGGCCCTGCACAGGGAGGCGGAGACTTGTCAATGGAAAATCCTGGATGGAGAGGTCCATCTCCACCCTTTCCTGGTCCAGAAACCCCTTGAGTCCGATGCGGGCGGAAGCAAAATCCAGGAGAAGGGGGTGAAGGTGGATCTTCTTGTCTCCGTGGCGGAGGGCCCAGGGCTGGATGAGGGTGATGGGATTTTCATCCCAGTGGCCCCTGAGGGTTTCAAGCTCCAGATGCTGGCCCTGGCTGTGGCCTTCATACCGGGCCTGGAGCTGGAGGGCAAAGGGTGCAAGGGCCTGACCCTGGAGGCTGCTTTCCAGAAAAAGACGCTCAGGAGAGCCCTGTATGCGGTTTTGGCTTTGCTCCAGGTGTATGTCACCGGCCGCAAGGTTTTGGAGGGAAAGGGTGATATCCAGCTCCGGATTTTGGGAGAGATTGCGGATTTCGCCTTCCAGACTCAGGGTTTCCAGGCTGAAGCCATCCATGGCCCAGGGGGTGAGGGTGAGATTCAGCCCTGCGTCCAGGCCCTGTTCTCCGGGGAAGATGCGGAGCCGGAATTCTCCTTTGCCCTGCATATCAAGGTCCGCAAGCCGGGCCAGGGGGCCAGGGTCCTGCACATGGCCTTTCAGGTCTGCCCGCACCGCAAGGGTGTCCAGGCGCAGGCTGGCCTGGCTTGTGAGAACTCCGCCGGGAAAAAGAAACTGTCCTTGTGGAAGAAAAAGCGTCTTTTCTTCCAGAAGAAAATCGGTTTTTCCATTCAGAGCCAGGGGGCCGCTGCCGACGTCGATGGAAAGGGTGCCCCTTGGCCCTGCGGGAAGGTTTTCCGCATCCAGGGACAGCCTTAAGGAAATGGCTTCTTCTTCCCGGAGGCCCAGGTCTTCACTTTCAAGAATACTGTGGAGATGCATGGATTCTGGGCTGCCCTGAACCCGCATGCGGAGGTCCGCACTGCCTTTCAGGCTCTCGTGGATGAGCCGGAGCTGGGGGAGGTGCAGAAGGAGACCTGCCTGCAGATCCTGATCCATCAGGGAAAAACCGCCTTCCCCTGTAATCCGGAATGCGGCTCCCGTGAGGGTGAGATCGGTGAGGAGAAGGGTGAGGCTTTCTGCCTGCCTTGGATCCGGACCGATGAAAAGACCATTGCGCAGGTTGAGCTCTCTGCCCCCTAAAAGATCCAGAGGAGCGGGCAGGCCGCTGGGATCCTGGATTCGGGTATCGAGATCCAGGTGAAGATTCAGGGGATAAAGGCTGCCCCGGGCATGGGTTTGCACCCGCCCTTTTCCGCCCATGCTTCCAAGACCCCAGGGTTCAAGCCAGGGCGTGAGATCTCCGAGGGCCAGGCGAAGCTTTGTGTCCACCTCCCCTGTGAGGGCGTAAAGGCTGCCCTCTGCCCTGAGGTCGAGGTCCTTTCCCGCAATGCTCAGGGATTCAAGGCGCAGAAGGTGGCGGGAAAGGGCGTAGGCGAGGTCAAAGTCGGCCTTAAGGCTTGGGGGCAAAGGAATGTCCGGAAAGGATGGGGCGCGGGCTGTGATGCGTCCGGTGCAGATCAGGTCGGGAAGTCCATCCTTTTCCGGAACAAAGGCAAGCTTTCCTTCAAGATCCAGCGCTTTTACGGTGAAGCCCCCTGCCTTTGCATCCTGAAGGGAAAGCTGAAAGCGGGTGTCAGGGCCTGTGACAGGGCCTTCTGCCCCAAGGGAAAGCCGGATTGCCGGGCCAAGGTCAAGGCCCAGCCACTGGGCAAGCTTCTGGGGTTTTTCCATATCCAGGGACAGATCGGCTGCAAGCTCAAGGCTTTGGGGATTCAATTCCGCCTGGGCCTGCAGGCCCAGGGTGTCATTGTGAAGCCTGAAGTCTGAAAGATGGATTTTTCCTGTTTTTTCCCGAAGCAGCAGGGCGTCAAATCGGCCTTGTTCCACAAGAAAGGAAAGGGGGGCGGGCAGGCGTTCGGGATCCAGCCGGAAAAAGCCTTTGAGACCTATGCGGGCCTCTTCCTGGAGGCTCAGGCCTATGTGGGTGGAGAGGGTGTTTCCGGAACCAACCTCCATGAGGAGGTTTCCCTCAAAGCTTTCCTGAGTGCCCTCCCCATCCAGGGTCAGATGGACGGGAAGGTCGGGAAGGCCCACAAGGGCGAGGAGTTTTCCGCTGGGCTCCTGAAACCGGGCCTTAAGGTGGAGATTTTCCCTTTCAGGGAAAAAGTCGGCTTCCAGGTGAAGGTCCAGAGGAGGCCCCTGGAGGGCTTTGATTTCCAGTCGGGCTCCAAGGCCTTCCCTGTCGGCGCTGGCGCTGCCCTGAAGGCGTAAGCGCATGGATTCCCCCACCAGGGACTCTGCAAGGAAGATTTCTTCAATGGCAAGGCTTCTGACAAAAAACGGCGGAAGGACAGGCAGGGAAAAGCCCGCATCTTCCTGGGGAGGGGCGGGCTTTTTTTGCCCGTCTGCGGGAATGCGGTGCAAAGCAAGCCTTCGGGCGTGGGCCTTCAGGATCCCCACACGGCCGGAAAAGAGCTCCTGACCTGAAAAACGAAGGTAAAGATCCTTTCCCTGGAAAAAAGGACCTTCCTGATCCAGAACCTGCAGGTCTTTGATGCGGATTTCAAAGGGCAGGGCTCCGCCCAGGCCCTTGATTTCTATTCCGGAGCCGTCTTTTTTCTGGAGAAAGTGATTGAGGGCCTGCTCCAGGGTGCGGTGGCCTGCCTCGGTGCGGAAAAGGAAAAAGGGAAGGAGGGAGGCAATGAGAATGAGGCTGAGAAAGGTCCAGAGCACAAAGGGCAGCATGCGTGAAGAAGCCCCAGGCGTGTATTCAGGATCTTGCGCCTTGTGTTCGGAAGGGATGACCATGGTGTTCCTTATGAAAACTTTCTTGAAATCCGGGCCTTCTAAAAGGCCTGACCTATACTGATGTAGATCTGGAAGGGATCGTCTTCATCCCTCGGATTCAGGGGAAAACCCACATCCAGACGGAAGGGGGCGAAATCCGTATAATAGCGCAGTCCTAAGCCTGCGCCCCAGTGAAAATCATCTTCAAGCTGGAGCTGGGACTGGGTGAAAACCTGGCCCCCATCCAGAAAGGCCACAAGGCCGAAATTGTTCTGCATGCGCCACCGGAGTTCAAGGCCGGTTTCAATGATACTGCGCCCGCCCACCACCTTGCCCTTTTCCTGGGGACCGATGGACTGATAGGCATAGCCGCGGATGGAGCCGCCGCCGCCTGCGTAAAAGCGTTCATCCGCAGGCACTCCCAGGTTGGATTCTCCGAGAATGGAGCCCGCATGCCCCCTTGCGGAGAGAACGAGGCGGTCTTCTCCCACAAGGGGGACATGGGCGGAAGCGCCGCCCACAAGCCGTATGAACCAGGTGCTGATATCCAGGGTGTCGGAAAAGGGTTCGGCCTTCCACTGAAGGCGCAGGCCCTGGGTAGGATTGAGTACGCTGTCGCGCCCCTCCCAGGTGATTTCCAGGGGAAAGGAGAGAAGGCCGACGGTCTGGCGATCGTCGCCCTGGGTGATATCGCTGATCCGGTAATGACTGCCAATAGCCGCAGACCACAGGGGCGTGAGCTGGCGGAAAAGCTTGACCCCCAGTGCGCCGCCTTCGCTCTCATAGGCTTGGGATTCCTCTTTGCCCATCCAGCCGGACAGGGTCAGAGATTGGCGCGGGTCGAGAAAATCCGGAATCCTGTATTCGGAGGCCATCCTTTTTTGTTTTTCTGCCACAGTGAGACTCTGGGAAAGGCGTTCCCCCATGCCCCTCAGGTTGCGATGCTCCCAGTCCAGGCGGGCACCGGTTCCCGTGTCCGTTTCATAGAAAACCCCGGCCTTCAGGGTTCTCGGGCTGCGTTCCACCAGATGAATATGCACGGGCAGGGAAAGATCTTCGTCCGGTTCGGGAGGATAGCGGATATCCACAATGGCGAAAAGGCCGTCCTGCATGAGGCGGCTGCGAAGGCGGTTGAGGCGGGAGGCCTGAAAAAGCTCCCCTTTTTTCCAGGGAATGCGGTTTTCCACATACCGGGGTTTGACCCGTTTTTCGCCTTCAATGGAAACCGAACCGAAAAAGGCCTGGGGCTCCGCCCGGAAAGTATAATGGAGGCTTAAGGTGCGCTGGCTGTGGTCCACCACGGCTTCGCGGATATCCGCTTCAGGGGAGGGGAAACCCTTTTCCCGCAGAAGATCCTTAAGCCTTTCACGGGCCTTTAGAATTTCCGGGGCCCGCGCCCGGGTTCCGGAAAAAAGCCTGAGTTCTTCCGCTGTGGGCAGGTTCTGTGCGGGAAAGTCCGGATCCATGGCTTCGATCCGTATGCCGTTGAGGACATAGGCAGGCCCTGTTTCCACGTCAAAGAAGATTTTTGGTGGAGTGGCCTGAAGATCCGATCTTATGGCGATGCGGGCCTCATAAAAGCCTTCGGAGCGCAGGGCTTTGATCATGGCGGCAACGTCGTTCTCGGCCCGGCGTCGGAGCATTTCCGGTGTGGATGGCGGGCGTTCCTTCAGGGTGAAGGTGTCGGAAACGGCTTCCAGGATTTCCTTGATTTCCGCAGGCATGCGTCTCTGGATTTCCGCCTTGTAAGGGTCCTTTGCAAAAAAAGGCAGAAGATTGGCCATTACCGGAAAGGGCAGAAAGATCCAAAGGATCAGGGGGATGGTCAGTCTTCTGGAAAAAAGAAAGAAGGAAGCCATATCAGTCCTGAAACCTAAAGCGTATATGCATCCGTAACCGGTTCCCGCAGAATCTGGTCTGTGGCGGCCATGGCGCACCGGGCTGCCTTGGGAAAGAATTGGCCAAGATTGCCCACATGCCTCAGGTTTTCCGCCGTGCGGAGAAGGAGCCGGACCAGATCCCCTTCGGCCAGAGGGCTGTTTTTATGGATATTCTCCCAACTTCTTCCGGAAGTCCAGTGGTATACGGTCACCGCAGGTGTCAGATAGAGGGGGAAAACGGGAAAACCCTGGGCGATCATTTCCTTGGCAAAGGGAGCCAGCTGCTTTCTTAAGTGCAAAAAGGCCTTAAGCAGTTTTTCCGGGATCTGATCTTCGGGAATATCCTGGTCATCTGCTTCCCTTTCATTGACAAAGCAGGCCATGAGAGCGGCCAGAATGGCGGGGTCATTTTCCGGAAAAAGCCTGCGCCGGAAGCCCTCGGCCACAAGAATGGGCTGATCAATGCGCAGCTGGGCGGCCCACATGCCATCTTCGGTGAGGCGATCCTGGGAATCCACAAAGGCCTTTTCCTTGAGAAAGGCAAGGTGGCGCAGAAAGTCTGCAAAAAGAAGTTCAGCAGCACCTTTGCTGGCTTTCTGGGAGTTTTTTCCCGTAAGTCTGTGGGCAATGCGGAAGGCGGCGAAACTGCGTTCCATGATGGCCCGGATCATATCCGGCGTGTGGGACAAAAGAAGGTTGAGGGCCATGGAAAAATCAATGCGGATCTGGCTTTCCACCTCCGAGGGGGGGGCTGTGATGAGCCTTCCGAAATGGCGCAGATCCATGAATTTTCCCGGAAGGGCCACGGCGAATCCGATGCGGTCTTTACCCCTGCGTCCGGCCCTTCCCGTCATCTGATGGAATTCCGTGGCGGAAAGGGGGGTGAATTCTGATCCGTTGAAGCGATCCGAATTGGCGATGAGCACGGTGCGCGCCGGAAAATTCACCCCTGCGGCCACGGTGGAAGTGGCAAAGACCGCATCCAGCAGGCCTTCGGACATCAGCGTTTCCACCACCATCTTCCAGGCGGGAAGATGGCCGGAGTGATGGGCGGCCACGGCCCGTTTTTCAATGTACATACGCTGGGGATGGCGGGCCGCATGGGGCCAGAAGCGGGTGAGTTCGTCCATGCGGGTGCGTAGGGCGCATGCCCGTTCGGGGTCGCTGAGAAGCCCTGCTTCGTCGCAGAGGGTGATGGCGGCGTCGCAGTCGGACCTGGACTTCAGAAAGAAAATGGCGGGCAGAAGGTTGTAGTGCCGGAGCACGGCCATAATGTCTGCCATGTTAGGAAGCCTTCGGGGAGGGGCCAGCAAGGGGGGGCGATCTGTGCTGAGGTATTGCAGGATCTTTTTGTGCAGTCCCTTTTTTCCCGCATGGCGGGTTTCATCGTATTCCGCAAGAAAGGGAAAAAGGGTGCCGCTGGGATGGAAGAACAGGGGATGCAGGGGGACAGGCCTGCGGTTGGCCCGGATCAGGGTGCAGGTCTGACCACGCATGGATTCCAGCCAGGCGGCAATCTCTTCGGCATTGCCGATGGTGGCGGAAAGGAGGAGCAGGGGAACCCTTGAGGGCATATAGATGATGGTTTCTTCCCAGACCACGCCCCGTTCCGGATCTCCGAGGTAATGGGCCTCATCCAGAATCACAAGGTCACAGCGGATGTCCTCGCCTGTATGCATGGCATCGTAGAGCTGGTTTCTGAGGATTTCCGTGGTGCCGATGATCAGCGGAGCATCCGGATTTTCCTTGCGGTCGCCTGTGAGAATGCCCACATTCTCCGGCCCGAATTTTCGGGAAAAGGCCGTGTGAATGGCGTTGGTGAGGGCTTTGAGTGGGGAGGCGTACCAGGCCCTTTTACCTTCCAGGAAGAGTTTTTCTATGGCCTGTTCCGCGATATAGGTTTTGCCGGACCCTGTGGCCGCAGTGACCAGGCAGTCGCCCTGGCCTACGGCTTCAATGGCTTTTTTCTGGAAAGGGTCCGGCACAAAGGGTCTTGCCTCAGGAACGCCGATGCGGGCGAAGATGGGCTTGAGCTTGGGGTCTGCGCCGGGTTTCATGCCTGGGGCGGCATGGGCCGGTCTTTTTTTACGACGGTCTGGGGATGCGGGTTTGTGTGCTGGGGATCTGGGTGCTTTTCTCGGCGGCGTCATGTCTGGGGCACACTCGTTTGGGCGGAAAGCCCGGAAAGGGTGGGAGGATGGGAAGCCCCCTTAAATCAGAAGATTCAGGGAATACAAGCCCGGCAGAAAAATCAATAAGGACGTACGCATGGGCTCCTGAGCATGCTCCTTTGGGTCAGGTCGGGGTAAAAAGCCCTGGGACAGAGCCTGAAAAAACAGGCTTTTTTGTTCGAATAAAGCATGCACACCCTCTGGGCTATACCATCCGGAGCAAGGCCGGGCAAGGGAATTGTCAGCAAAGACCCCAAGGCTTCCGGTTTTTTGATGCTATGGAATACCTGGGTGAAAGGGGGGCGTGTGATTCTGAAAAGAAGAGGGCGGGAGAAACGGTAAAAGGCTTTGTTTTCTTGGTGGCATCTGGTATTTTTGCAGAATTCTGTCCCGGATTCCGGAATAAGAAACGTTTTTTCCTGGGGGGCGGGAATGGGAAGACGCCTGAAGCATCAGAAAGCCGGAGGCTGTGGATGGAAAGATTTTTCTTAAGACGGAGTCGTCAGTCTTCATTCTGGGATGTCAAGGGGTTTTACTGGCGCGTTGTCAGACACACACATTTGGAGAAAGGAACATCATGATCCGAAAATGTCTTTTTCCCGCAGCGGGCTACGGAACCCGTTTTCTGCCCGCAACCAAGGCCATGCCGAAGGAAATGATGCCCATTGTGAACAAACCCCTCATTGAATATGGGGTGGAAGAGGCGCTGGAGGCGGGGATGACCGATATGTGCATGGTCACCGGACGCGGTAAGAATGCCATTCTCGATCACTTTGACATGAACTATGAACTGGAACACCAGATTTCCGGAACCCAGAAGGAAACCCTTCTTGCGGATATTCGCGCCATTCTGGATCGGGCCAACTTCACTTACATCCGTCAGCGAGAGATGAAGGGGCTGGGGCATGCCATTCTGACGGGTCGGCCCCTGGTGGGAGATCATCCCTTTGCCGTGGTGCTGGCCGACGACCTCTGCATGCATCCGGAAGAGGGGGTTTTGGCGCAGATGGTGGGGCTTTATAAGCAGTTTCGCTGTTCCATCATTGCCGTGGAGGAAGTTCCGGCCGAAGAAACCCACAAGTATGGGGTTATTGCCGGCAGAATGCTGACGGATCGACTGATCTGTGTGGAGGATATGATTGAAAAACCTGAGCGAGGGAAGGCACCCAGCAACCTTGCCATCATCGGGCGCTATATTCTGACACCGGATATCTTTGACATCCTGGAAAAGACGCCGCCCGGTAAAAACGGAGAAATCCAGATCACGGATGCCCTGTTGCAACAGGCCCGAACGGGCTGTGTGCTGGCGTATAAGTTTAAGGGAAAACGCTTTGATTGCGGAGCTGTCAAGGGATTCATTGCAGCCACCAATTACTGTTATGAGAATTTTTATCTCCATGGCGAGTGATGCCCGCTTCGGATGAAAGACCCTGCCTGCCTCCTTGTCCGCCGTCTGCATGGAATTCTTATGGCTTGAAAGATGATATATACCATGACCAACCCTGATGTTCCCGTTCGACCCGCTATCCTGGCCCCTGCCGGAGACCGGGACAGTTTCTTTGCCGCCCTCATCGCAGGAGCGGATGCCATTTACTGCGGGCTCAAGGCCTTTTCGGCCCGCATGGAGGCGGATAACTTTTCCGTGACAGAGCTGGCCCGGCTGACGGAGATGGCCCATGACCGCAAGGTGCGGGTGCATGTGGCCCTGAACAATGAAATTAAACCCGATGAGGTGGAAAAGGTCTTTCATCTTCTCCTGCGCCTTGCACGGGACGTGAAACCCGATGCCCTTATTGTGCAGGATCTGTGCTTTGTGTCCCTGGCGCGGCAGGCGGGCTATGAGGGAGAGCTGCACCTTTCCACCCTGGGCAACCTGTCTTTTCCCGAAGGTCTGCCCGTGGCCCAGGGCCTGGGTTTTTTCAGGGTGGTACTGCCCAGGGAGTTGGATGTGGATGGTCTGCGGCTCATGGCTGCGGCCTGTCCCAGGGGGCTTTTTCTGGAAAGTTTTGTCCATGGTGCCCTTTGCTACGCCGTATCCGGCCGTTGTTACTGGAGCAGTTATCTTGGGGGCAAATCGGGCCTGAGGGGACGATGTGTGCAGCCCTGCCGTCGCCTGTACCGGAAAGAAAAGGGGGGGGATGGGGGGCGGTTTTTTTCCATGCAGGATTTAAGTCTGGATGTTCTGACCAAGGTTCTGGGTGGGATTCCGGAGGTGGACTGCTGGAAGATTGAGGGCAGGAAAAAGGGGCCCCATTATGTGTATTACACCACCACGGCTTACCGCATGCTCCGGGATGAGCGGGATCTGCCGGGTCGTAAGAAAAACGCCCTTGCCCTGCTGGAAATGGCCCTGGGAAGGCCTGCCATGCACTACCGCTTTCTGCCCCACAGACCCTGGCAGCCCCTGGCACCGGAGGCTGAAACGGGTTCGGGCCTTCTTCTTGGCCGGGTGAAGGGAGGCGGACGCGAGTTTTTCCTTACGCCCAAGATCGCCCTTTTGGCCGGAGACCTGCTGCGGATCGGGTATGAAGGCGAGGGCGGGCATGTCCTTGTCCGGGTTAAACGCGCCATTCCCAGAGGCGGACGTTTTCATCTGAAAGATGAGGGAAAGACGAAACCCAGGGCAGGGGCTGCGGTTTTTCTCGTGGATCGCAGGGAACCGGAACTTTTGGCGGAAATCCGAAAGCTGGAGGCCCTGTTCAACGCCTCTGAAGTAACAGAGCCCCAGGCCGCTCACCAGGCCCTGGTTTTTCCCAGGCCTTTGAAAAAAAGCGGGCCTTCCCGGGAGATGGTGCTGAGCCGCTCCTTCCTGGGCCTGGGAGGCTCTGGAGAGGAAAGGGCGATGTGGGTGGATCCGGAAAAGGCTCCGAAGGTTCCGGAGGGTGCGGTGCGCCATGTGTGGTGGTGGCTGGACCCTGTGATCTGGCCCGAAGACTCCGAGGCCTGGAAGAAGGCGCTCCAGGGTTTGATTCGTAAAGGCGGCCGTCGGTTTGTTCTGAATGCGCCCTGGCAGGTGGGGCTTTTTGAAAAAACGGAAGGTCTGGAACTCTGGGCTGGACCTTTTTGCAATATCACCAATGTGCTGGCTGTGGACGTGCTGCGGGAGATGGGATTTTCAGGGGTGATGGTGGGTCCGGAGCTGGGAGAAGAGGATTTTATGAGCCTTGGAGCGGGGAGTTCCCTGCCCCTGGGTTTGGTTCTTTCCGGATTCTGGCCCCTGGCCATTTCCCGTCTCGGAGTTCTGGAGCCGGGGGAAAGCCTGATCAGTCCCAAGGAGGAAAGGCTCTGGGGGCGGACCTATGGGCGGAATCAATGGCTTTTTCCGGACTGGGCCTATGATATCCGGGAGAAAAAGGCACACCTGGAGAGGGCCGGATACAGGCTTTTTGTCCACATGGAGGAACGTCTGCCCAAGGGTATGACGGGCAGGCAGCGACCAGGATTGTGGAACTGGAATCTGCGTCTGCTCTGATTTCTGATCATCCCATTTTTTAAAAGAGGAGGGTTGCCATGCCCCTTTCATGCGCCCAGCGCCTGATTTTTGCCCTGGATTTTCCTGATTTTTCAAAGGCGCTGCCCATGCTTGTCCGTCTTTCGGGAAAGGTGGGGGTGGTGAAGATCGGCCTGGAGCTTTTTCTCGGTGAAGGGCCTTCCATTGTTCCCCGTATCCGGGAGAAGACGGATGCCCGGATATTTCTGGACTTAAAGCTTCACGACATTCCGGCCACGGTGGAGCGTAGTGTGCGCAATCTGGAAAAGCTGGGGGTGGACTATCTCACCCTGCATACGGCGGGCGGGCGGGAGATGCTCTGCCGTGCGCGGGAAGGAGCAGGGGAGAACATGGCCCTTCTGGGGGTGACGGTACTCACCAGCAGCAGCGTTCAGACCCTGGAGGAGACGGGCTGCGCACTGGAAGGAGAAAGGCCCTTAAAGACCCTGGTGGCAAAACGAGCCTTTCTGGCCAGAGAGTCGGGCCTTTCCGGCGTGATCTGTTCTGGCCATGAGGCTTTGGAAGTGAAAGCACTCTGTGGTCCGGAGTTTCTGGCTGTGACGCCGGGTATCCGGCCTTTATGGAGTGTGGAAAAAAAGGACGATCAGGAGCGGGTCATGACACCGAGCCTGGCATTGGCCGCAGGGGCGGACATGCTGGTCATCGGTCGTCCCATCCGGGATGCGGCGGATCCCGAAGCCGCAGTGGAAAGAATTCTTAAGGAAATGGCAGACGCAGGATAGCCAGAAAAAACAGCACACCCCCGATCATGAAGGCAAAGCGCAGCTGATCGGGGGTGAAATGTTTCATGCCCTTTTGCTTTTCTGGGTCAGGGAAGGGTTTCTTCGGGTTTGTCCAGGCCAAAGGTCGTGTGCAGGGCGCGTACGGCCAGTTCCGTGTATTTTTCCTCAATGATGCAGGAAATGCGGATTTCCGACGTGCTGATCATGAGCATATTGATGTTTTCCTCGCACATGGCGGCAAACATCCTGGATGCAACCCCGGAATGGTTTTTCATACCCACTCCGATGACGGAAACCTTGGCAATGTTGGCGTCGGACATCACCTCTTCAGCACCGATTTCCTCGGCGACCCTGCGACTGATTTCCACCGCTTCCCGGAGGTCCGTTTTGGGCACGGTAAAGGTAAAGTCCGTGATGTTTCCCGTTCGGGTGTTCTGGATGATCATGTCCACCAGGATGCCCGCTTCGGCAATGGGGTTCAGAATTCGGAAGGCAATGCCCGGACGGTCGGGAACTCCCTTCAGGGTAATTCTGGCCTCGTTCTTGTTGCAGGTCACGCCGGATACCACCAGGCGTTCCATATCCGCATCTTCTTGCATTACCATGGTTCCTTCCTCCTCCTTGAAGGACGATCTCACATGCACCGGCACATTGTATTTTTTGGCAAATTCCACGGAGCGGATCTGCAGGACCTTGGCGCCGAGGCTGGCCATCTCCAGCATTTCGTCATAGCTGATTCTGGAAAGTTTCTGAGCCTTTTTGCAGATATTGGGATCTGTGGTGTAGACGCCGTCCACATCCGTATAAATTTCACAGACAGCGGCCTTCAGGGCTGCGGCCAGAGCCACTGCGGAAGTATCCGAGCCGCCTCTGCCCAGGGTGGTGATGTTGCCATGGATGTCCGCGCCCTGGAAGCCCGCTACGATGACGATCTGACCATCGGCAAGAAGCCTGCGGATGCGGGAGGCTCCGATATTGAGAATGCGCGCGGAACCGCAGGCGCAGTCGGTCACCACTTCAGCCTGATGCCCGAGAAGGGAGGTGGCCTTGTAGCCCATGGATTTCAGCATCATGGCAAGAAGGGCGACGGTGGTCTGCTCGCCCGTAGCCAGAAGTACATCCAGTTCCCGCTTGTCCGGCCGTTCGCAGGCCTCATGGGCGAGACGGATGAGGTTGTCCGTGGTTCCGGACATGGCGGAAAGCACCACCACCATCTCGTTTCCTGCATCATAGGTCTGGGCTACCCTGAGGGCAACATTGCGTATGCGCTCGATGTTGCCCACGGAGGTGCCGCCGTACTTTTGTACGATAAGTGCCATGTACACCACTCCTTCGAGGCGTGACAGATAGGTTGTAAGCCGGATACCCTGTTTGCCATGCCTGAAAGTGCAGGGTTTTAGGATGCGGGACCAAAAAAAAGCCAGGATCCCTGGCGCGGCATCAGGAACGGCTTGGGGTTTGGGTATCCATACCGGCTTTATGCCGGAGGGCAAACTTGTTGCCAGCTCCTTAGCAGATCCTGAAAGTGAAGTCCATAGGCCTGTGCGTGGAGTTTTCGGGTTGTTTCCCCATGGATTTCAATGTGAATCCGGATATCAAAGATTTCCGTATCTTCCATGCGCTCGGCCCATTCCACCACGGTGACGGATTCGGAAGCCATCAGATCGGGAAGACCAATATCGAGAACCTCCTCCATGTGGCCGAGGCGGTAAAGATCGGCATGATAGAGAGGCAGGCGGGCTGTGTAGGCGTGGATGAGGGCGTAGGAGGGACTGGTGACATAAACGTTTTCCGGCACCCCCAGCCCACGGGCAAAGCCCTGAACAAAGAGGGTTTTCCCAGCACCGAGATCTCCGGAAAGGGCCAGACGGCAGGGACGCAGGATAAGCCGACCCAGGGCCTGGGCCATGGCAAAGGTATTTTCACTGGAAAGGCTTTCCAGGGTGAGGGTGCCGGTCGGGGTGCTCATGAAAAGGCCTGACTCCGGTGTGGGGGGGATGGATATTTTTTCTGGAGACGGGCCAGCACTGCGGGAATCTCCGCTGCAACTTCAGAGGGAAAAAATCCCTGAGGCCCCCGGGTGCTGGCAAGAAGGTCTGCTGCCATGCCGTGGACAAAGGCGGCCAGGGGGCTGGCCTGATCCACGGGAATTCCCTGGGCCATGAAGGCGGCCAGGATACCGCAGAGAACATCCCCGGAGCCTCCTGTGGCCATGCCGGGATTGCCCTGGGTGAGGATCCGGACAAAACCTCCGGGTTCTGCGGCAAGGGTACCCGCCCCCTTGAGAAGCAGGTGACAGTGGTGAAGCATGCTGAAATTTCTGGCGATGGTGATTCTGTCCTGCTGAATCCTTGAAACCGGGATCCCGGAGAGTCTGGCCATTTCTCCGGGATGTGGGGTGAGTACGGTGGAAGCCGGACGTGTGTCCAGGCTTGCCATGAGGTCCGGATGCAGAGACAAAAGGGTGAGGGCGTCCGCATCCAGCACAAGGGGGAGATCCGTTTTTAAAAAAAGCCTCAGAATGCGGGCGGAAGCTTCTCCCGTTCCCATCCCTGGTCCTGCGGCCAGAAGCGTTTTGCCGGGCAGGGCTTTTTCCAGGGCCAGGGCCGCATGCTCTGAAAATCCCTGTCCATCGCCAGGCAGGGTAAGAACCATGGCTTCTGGGGGAATACCCGGCAGGGGCAGGCTGGTTTCCGGGACCGCCAGGGTGAGAAGACCGGCTCCGGCCCGGAGGGCACCCATGGCGGCCAGCACCGCAGCTCCCCTTGCGGTCGGGATTCCGGCTGCAAGGAGGATATGGCCGAAGTGGCCTTTGTGACTGTCCGGCCTGCGCACAGGAAGGCAATCGGAGGCCCAGGATTTCGTTGGAAGGCCCAGGGTGAGGGGGAACTTCCGACGTACCTGAGCGGGAATGCCGATGTCCACCACATGGAGCTGGCCTCGCATGCTGCGGCCGGGTTCCAGAAAAAGTCCAGGCTTGGCAAGGCCGAAGGTGACAGTGTGTTCCGCACGGATGGCTTCGCCCAGGATCACACCCGTATCCGCCGCAATGCCCGAAGGGATGTCAAGGCTGAAGACGGGGGCGGGGCTGGCGTTGACTTTCCGGATGAGATCGGCCCAGAGACCCTGAACCTCACGATCGAGCCCGATACCGAAAAGGGCGTCCACAAAAAACGCGGCCTTATCAATGTAAGGGGCCAGGCCGGACAGATCTCCGGGGCTTTCCAGGATTCGGGTCTCCCCGCCCGCCTTTTCATACAGCTCTCGGTTGATGCGGCTTTCGGGGCTGAGCCTTTCGGGGTTTCCCGCCAGGATCACCTGGGTATCCGCACCCCAGCCCAGAAGGTAGCGGGCCGCAACCCAGCCGTCTCCCCCGTTGTTCCCGGAGCCGCAGAGGATCAGAATCCGGTTTTTTTCCACAGGCCAGAGGCTTGCGAAAATGCGGGCGGCTTCCCTTCCCGCGGTTTCCATGAGGATGCGGCCGGGAAGCCCGAACTCTTCCATGGTGCTGCGATCCATGGCGGACATGGTGGCGGCGCTGACCAAAGGATGCATGGGTTAAAGGCTCCTGACCAGGGCAGCCATGCGGCGTACGGCCTTTTCCATTCCCACCAGGGCGGCGTGGGACACGATGCTGTGGCCGATGCTGAACTCCTCAATCTCAGAAACGCCTTTGAAGGCAAGGATGGATCGGTAACAGATGCCATGACCGGCATGGACCCCAAGACCGATTTCCCGACCCTTGCGGGCTGCGGTGAGAAGGGCCTCAAAGGCGGCTTTTCTGGCATCCGGCGCGTTGGCGTCGCAGAAAAGGCCGGTGTGCAGTTCCACAAAATCCGCTCCCGCAGCTAAGCTGGCTTCCACCTGTCGGGGATCGGGGTCCACAAAAAGGCAGACAGGAATGCCCGCACTGTTTAAGGTTTCCACGGCATGGGCCACGTTTTTCTGGTGGGTGACGACGTCCAGCCCGCCTTCTGTGGTAAGCTCCTCGCGACGTTCGGGTACCAGAGTGACCACATCCGGCAGCACTTCCAGGGCGAATTCCAGCATTTCATCGGTGGCACCCATTTCCAGAATGAGTCGGGTCTGCACCGTATCCCGGAGGATGCGTACGTCCCTTTCCTTGATATGACGGCGGTCTTCCCTGAGATGCACCACAATGGCGTCGGCTCCGGCCAGCTCGGCGATAACCGCCGCGGCAACGGGATCCGGATAGTTGGTTTTACGGGCTTCTCTGAGGGTGGCGATGTGATCCACGTTCACGGCGAGTCTGGGCATGGAACCTCCTTTTGTATCGGGTCAGGGAGAAAGCCATCCGGCAAGCGTTTCGTTTTTTTCCAGCATGCGCACCAGTTCTGTGCTTTTGGCCTCCATGCGTTCTTCGGCTTCGGGGCTCTCTTCATGGTCATAGCCGAAGAGGTGGAGAACGCCATGGACGAGGAGCTGGGTGATGCGCACCTGGGGATCCATCTTCCATTCTGCCGCTTCACGCAGGGCCGTTTCCGTGGAAATCACCACATCCCCCAGGAGTTCAGGGTTGATGTGGCCGAATTCCCCTTCGTTCATGGCAAAGGCCAGGACATTGGTAGGCGCGTCCTTCTGGCGGTAATCCCGGTTGATTTCCCGCATGTGCGCATCATCCACAAAAAGGACAGAGAGTTCTCCCTCAGGACATCCCAAGGCGTTTAAGATGTGCGTCGCCTTTTCCGTCAGGTTCTGTTCGTTGAGGGGCATCTGATTCTGGGAGTTGTCGATCTGTATGACCATTTTTCTTCTTTCCGCCGGGGGCTGCGCTTTCCGCGTATTCGATGCGGTGGTGGTAAATGCCGTTTAAAATTTTGTTGAAGCTGCGGGCGATTCTGTGGAGATCTTTTAAGGTGATGTCACATTCATCCAGCTGGGAGTCGGAGAAAATGCTGTTGATCATTTTCTGGACCAGTCCCTGGATCCGTGCGGATGTGGGATTTTCCAGGGTGCGGGAGGCGGCTTCCACCACATCGGCCATCATGACAATGGCGGCTTCCCGGGTCTGAGGTCTGGGGCCGGGGTAACGGTAATCATCGGCATTGACAGGCTCCGCCTCCCCTTTCAGGGCCTTGGCTTTTTCGTAAAAGAAGCGGATCAGGCTGCGGCCATGGTGCTGAGCGATGATGTCCATGATGGCTTCGCCCAGTTTGTGCTGACGGGCCATGCTGACGCCGTCCCGCACATGGGTGATGAGGATGAGGGCGGACATGGACGGCGCCAGTTTGTCGTGGCTGTTTTTACCTCCGCCTTGATTCTCAATGAAATAAAGGGGTTTTGAGAGTTTGCCGATGTCATGGTAATAGCCGCCCACGCGGGCCAGCAGGGAGTGGGCACCGATCTCCGCGGCTGCGGCTTCAGCCAGGGTTCCCACGATCATGGCATGGTTGTAGGTGCCGGGCGCTTCCAGCATGAGGCGTCGCAGAAGGGGCTGTTCCGGGTTGGCGAGTTCCAGAAGCTTGATGTCGGTTGTGTAATCAAAAAGGATTTCCAGAAGCGGTGCAACGCCTGCGGTGAGAATACCGGAAAGCATGCCGCCCGTAAAGGCCAGAATCAGGGTCCAGGCCATGAGGGCGGGGCTGATTTCCTCCAACTGAAGAAAGACTCCTGAGGCAAGCAGAAGATGCAGGAGGCCAAGTTTCCACCCGGCTTTGACAAAAACCTTACGCTCTCTGCAGTCCCGCATCCAGTAGGCGGCCATGGCGCTGCTTATGATAAAAAAGAGGGCAAGGGAAAGATCGGTCTGCATGACAAGGGCCGCAAGGCTGCCCAGGATGAGGGCAAAGGGCAGGGCCTGGGCCATGCCGAAGAAAAGGCAGACCAGCATGGAGGCACCCGCCACAGGCAGGGCCATAAGCAGGGGAATCTGGGAAGGAAAGGCCGCAGCTTCCGTGACAAGGGGCTGGATGAGGAGCTGGAAGCCCTTGGACATGGCCAGCACACTGATGAGAACAGAAGTGAGAAAAAGCATATTCTTGTTGGGATTGCGGCTCTGGGACACAGGACGCCGGAAGCAGAGGCAGTACCCCGTGAGAAGGACAAAAAGGGCAATGAGCACGCTTCCCGCATTGTTGCGGAAAATGTCCTGGGTCCGGATCTGGGAGGCCAGGGCATTGAGTTTGAGTTTCTGGACAGGGGTGACCCTCTCCCCTTCCCGGAGCAGCATTTCTCCGGCTTTGATCTGGTAAAGTACGGGTTTGACCTGGGCCACGGCTTCCTGCACCCGTTTCTGAGTTTCACTGCGGTTGAGGGTGATGTTGGGGCGGGCGAGGCGCTGGGTCAGGTCCACGATGAGATTGATGAGATTGTAGTTCATGCCCCGCAAAAGGGGCTCGCCCACAATGCGCACCATGGTAAGGGCCTGATCCGGTCCGTAAAAGCGGCGCAGGTTGGTTTCTATGGTTTCCGTACCCGTGGCCAGGGTTCTCAGGGTAACGCCCCTGTCCATTTCATCCAGAAGGACGGTTTTGTTGGCCACAATGCCATTTTCAAACAGGGTTCTCAGAATTTCCACCAGCTTGTCTTCAATGTCCTGGGAAAATCCTTCCTTCTCCAGAAGGCGGAATGCCCCCTCACTGACGGGAATGCCCAAAAGGGCCTCAAACCGGGGCCTGGCGGCCATGAGTTTCTGGGAACGTAAGCTTTCCGGAGATGGCGGTGTGATGCCTTCTGCGGGAGGGGGCAAGGGGTCGGTGAGGATTTTACGCATTTCCCGGAATCCGGCCTGCACACCTGCCATGATTTTTCCGGCAAGCTCCGTATCCAGGTCATAGACGGCGCGGACCGAAGCCGCAACGGCCTCGCGGTTGGCCTCCGTGGCTTCGGTGTTTTCAATGATGAAATCCCTGGGCGCCTTGATGTTGCGGGTGGCCACGTCGCCAACCTCCAGGTTGTAGTGGAGGGCGGGCATGCCGGGTGCCATGAGCAGGGAAAGGGAGATCAGGATCAGGGAAAGCAGGCCCAGACGGACGGCGTTGTGGGTTCCGAGAAAACGGGCCAGGGCCTTTTTTCGTTCGGAAAATTTTGTCATGCGGTCTCCGGCCGGAAGGGTTCCGCGCCGGTCTCCTTTGCCTGAAGTTTTTCGTAGGCGTCAATGATACGCCGGACAATGTGATGGCGTACCACGTCTTTTTGATCAAAAAAGGTGAAGGCAATGCCTTCAATGCCCTGGAGAATGTCCATGGCCTGAAGAAGGCCGGATTTTTTCCGGGTGGGCAGATCAATCTGGGTCACATCGCCTGTGACAATGGCCCGGGAGTTGAATCCGATGCGGGTGAGGAACATTTTCATCTGTTCCACCGTGGTGTTCTGAGCCTCATCGAGAATGATGAAAGCATCGTTTAAGGTGCGGCCCCGCATGAAAGCTAAGGGAGCCACCTCAATCACCCCCTGCTGAATGAAGGCTTCGGCCTTTTCAAAGGGCATCATGTCGTGCAGGGCGTCGTACAGGGGACGGAGGTAAGGATCGATTTTGTCCGCAAGGTCTCCGGGGAGAAAGCCTAAGGATTCTCCGGCTTCCACCGCAGGTCGGGTGAGGATGACCCGATTGACCTCACCTTTGGCCAGGGCAGCCACGGCCATGGCCATGGCCAGGTAGGTTTTGCCCGTGCCCGCAGGGCCGACGCCAAAAACAATGTCGTGGGTGCGGATGGCATCGATATAGGTTTTCTGGTGGGGGTTTTTGGGGGTGATGCAACGCTTTTTGGCGGTTACGTAGATGGTATCAAGGAAAATATCCTTTAAGATGATTTTTTCATTGGCCTGAAGCGCCTGAACAGCATAATCAATGTCATTGGGGTAAACGGGGTAGCCGCTGCGCAGAAGGCCGTAGAGCTGGTCGAGAACTTTTCTGGCAAGACGGATCTGGGAGGCCTGTCCCTCCATCATGAGGGTTTCTCCCCGGGAGTTGAGGGAAACGGCAAGGCTTGCGGCAATGCGCTGGAGGTTCTTGTTGTGCTCACCAAAAAGCTGACGGGTGAGATGGGGATCTTCAAAGGTGTGGACTTCCTGGATGTGGCCTTGGTTGTGCTTTTTCATCGCCATTCGGCGGAGTGCGCCGTCCTGTGGTTGCCGGATCTGGCCTCAGAAAGCAGGCGGCCCCAGACCCTTGGATGTTCAAAAAGGGTGGGGCTTGCGGTACCTGACCTTCTGGCCATGGTCGTCCTTCCGGACTTCATCTGGTTTCATAGCACAGTCCTGATTCCAAAGGCAAACATCCCATGCATGGATCCGGGAGATTCCCAACGGAAAAAGGAAAAAGCGGCCGTATTGACGCCATGGGGGGGATTTGGTACGAAAGGCCGGGTCCTTCCCGGAATCAGGTGATGAAGATCGTTTTGGGTTTGGGCGAAACGCATGGACGGGTGTTTTTTAACTTATGAAGGCATGAGGTCTTATGAATCCGCTTGATGTGGGCATCCTTTGTATTGTGGGCTTCTGTCTGGTCCGGGGTATTTTTCGGGGACTGATTCGGGAAGCCTCTTCCATCATCGGCGTACTGGCGGGGTTTTATGCTGCGTACACCTATTACCCCCTGCTCACGGGAACCCTTGGAAAGTGGTTTGCGGATCCGGACATCGCCAGAATGCTGGCGTTTTTCTGTATTTTTCTTGCGGTTTTTGTGCTGATTGCTCTGCTGGGAACCCTGATCCGCACCCTTTTGTCCGTGGTTTTCCTGGGGTGGGTGGACCGCCTGGCGGGGGGAGGATTTGGTTTTGTGAAGGGGGTTCTCATTGTGTCCGTGATCCTTGTGGGCCTGACCGCCTTTTTACCGAAAAACCATGAGCTGCTGGGTGGATCCCGCCTGGCGCCCAAAGCCATGCTGATCTCCGAAGGCCTTGCGGCCTTGGTGCCCCAGGATATGAAGAATCTTTTTCATGAGAAGCTGGAGTCTTTGCGGAAATCCTGGCCAGGCAGGGAAAAGGGGCGTCTGTGAAGGGGGATGGGGTTTATGCCCTGGATTCTCTGTGGGAAATCCTTAGGCGTCTGCGCGGGGAAGGCGGATGTCCCTGGGACCAGAAGCAGACTCCCCTTTCCATGGTACGCCACCTCCTTGGGGAAAGCTATGAGTTGGCGGATGCGGTGGAGGATACGGATGCGGAAGCGGTCTGTGAGGAGCTGGGCGATGTCCTGTTCCAGCTTGTTTTTCTGCTTTTTTTATATGAGGAAAAGGGCCTTTTCACCTTCAGCGATGTCATGGGCGGTATTGTGACCAAGCTGATCCGCCGTCATCCCCATGTTTTCGGGAATGAAAAGCTGGACTCTGCGGATGCGGTGACGCGGCGCTGGGAAGAAATCAAGGCTGCAGAAAGGTATGAGAGCCCGAAAACCTCTCTTTTGGCGGGGATTCCCAGAAATCAACCCGCCCTGGATCTGGCCATGACCGTTTCCAGGAAGGTGGCGGCAGTGGGCTTTGACTGGGCGGATGAGGCCGGGGTCTGGGACAAGGTTTCCGAGGAGATGGAAGAATTCCGGGAAGCTCTGCAGAGCAGAAAAGAGGCTTCGTCCGCCATGGAATTCGGGGATCTGCTTTTTTCTCTGGTGAATGTGGCAAGGTTCCGATCCATCGACCCCGAAGGGGCGTTGCGGATGATGGTGAAAAAATTTGTCCGTCGCTTTCAGCACATGGAAGCCTCCCTGGCGTTGGAAGGAGAAACACCCGAATCCGCAGATCAGGATAAACTGGAAAAGCTCTGGCAGGCAGCCAAGAACCGGGAAGGGAAGGAAGAAGAAAAGCATGATCGCCATCATTGATTATGACGCGGGCAATCTCACCAGTGTGGCGAGAGCCCTTGGCTTTCTTGGACAGAAGTATGTGATTACCCGCAGGAAGGAAGAGATTCTGGCAGCAGACCGTGTCATTTTTCCCGGCGTGGGAGCTGCGGCCTCGGCCATGGAAAGCCTGAACCGCTATGGGCTGGATCTTGTCCTGAAAAGGGTGCTGGATTCAGGCCGTCCCCTCCTTGGGATCTGCCTTGGCACCCAGATTATTACAGGATTCAGTGAGGAAGGACATATCCCCTGCCTGAATCTGATTCCCGGACGGGTGAAGGCTTTTTCCAGAGAAATGCGGGATGAGGCGGGAAAAGCTCTGAAAATTCCCCACATGGGCTGGAACCAGGTGCGGGTGACCCAGGCCCATCCTGTGCTGGCCGATATCGGGGAGGAAGACGCCTTTTATTTTGTCCATGGTTATTACCCCGAACCCGCAGATCCGGCCCATGTGCTGGCTGAGACGGATTACGGCATCACCTTTGCCTCGGCCATGGGCTTTGGTAACCTGGTGGCTACCCAGTTTCATCCTGAAAAGAGCGGCAGACCTGGGCTGCGTCTTCTGGACAATTTCTGCCGTTGGGAGGGAAAACCATGAAAAGCGCCATGAGCAAACGCATCATTCCCTGCCTGGATGTGCGGGAAGGGAAAACCACCAAAGGTGTGAAGTTTGAAAACAATGTGGATATCGGGGATCCTGTGGAAATGGCCCGCCACTATTATGAGACCGGCGCGGATGAACTGGTTTTTTATGACATCACGGCTTCCCATGAAAAGCGGGGCATCATGATTGATGTGGTGCGCAGGGTGGCGGAAACCATTTTCATCCCCTTTTCCGTGGGAGGGGGCATTGCTTCCGTTGCGGATATGCGGGAAGTGCTGTTGGCCGGAGCGGAAAAGGTGAGTGTGAATTCCGCGGCCATCAAGAATCCCAGGCTGATCTCTGAGGGGGCTGAGGCCTTTGGCAGCCAGTGTGTGGTGGTGGGCATGGATGTTAAAAGGGTGGAGAAAAGCGAGAAGATTCCTTCGGGCTATGAGATGGTGATCCATGGTGGCCGCACCTTCACAGGCATTGACGCTCTCTTCTGGGCCGAAGAGGTCACCCGGTTGGGAGCCGGAGAAATCTGCCTGAATTCCATTGACGCAGACGGCACCAAGGATGGTTATGAGCTGACCCTTACGGCCATGATCGCAGAGGCGGTTCCCATTCCCGTTATTGCCTCCGGCGGCGGGGGGGTTCCGGTGCATTTGGCGGATGTCCTGACTTCAGGTCGGGCGGATGCGGCCCTGATTGCCTCCATGGTACACTATGGGGATTATACCATCCCGGAAATCAAGGAGTATCTGCATGGGGCCGGGATTGCCGTCCGGCGACGCTGGTAAAAGGTATGAGGAAAAGGGGCGTCACCGTTTCCGGAAAGAAGGACGCCCTTCCTATGGAGGATTAAAGAAAATCCCCTCTGCGGAATTTTTCCACTTCTACCCTGGCCAGAAGGGCGGTGCGTCGGGCAAAATCCTGCACAGGGTTTTCGCTGTCCGGGCTCTGACGGAAAAGGCTTTCTGCTTCTTCTCCCAGGGCGTCCGCCATGGGGGTAAGCTCTTTCAGTGTCTGCTCCGGATTCATCAGGGCTGCGGAAAACTGTTCCATGGTCTGGATGAGATCCTGAATGCGCATTTCCACTCCCGAGGACTCGAAAAGATCACCCAGTGGCATTGTCCGGAGAGGCGGGAGCGTTCCCTGCACGGCGGTACCGGAAGAAGATGTCATGGGAGTCATGGCCGTTCTCAGAGCCTCCTGAAATCCTGGGCCGGAAGTTTTCTGGCGCGGATCTGCCGCAGTGGTCGTCTCTGTATGCCGGATGCCAGAGGCCGGTGTGAATTCGGGTCGATTTGTGATGCGGTCCATACGGCCTCCTTATGAAAAAGGGAATCGCTTTTTCAAAATTCTTTTAGCAAATGTGGTGCCAGAGTAAAACCCCTTTACATTCCGGAATGTGACCCCCTGGATAAACAAAACCGCCAGGAAATTTTTTCCTAGCGGCCTGGGCGGGTGGAGAAAGGGGGAAATTTTTTCTTTTGAACCCTTGGGAATATCCTGATTCCGGAGGTCAGAATTCCGATCTCTAAGCTTCGGTTGCCCATACTCCTGAGCAGCGCTGCGGGCAATCAGAAGAACCTCATCGGTGTCAGATCATGGATTCCCTGTGGGTTGCGAGCATGGCTTTGGCGATGCGCTCGGGATCCGGTACATAGGTGCCGCTCTGGATCTGATGCTTAAGCCTTTCGATGCGCTCAGACCGCAGGTCGCTTGTGCCTGCGTTTTCCTGGCGGGGTGTGCCCTGGGCTTCCATCAGATCCCTGGAGCCGGAAGAAAGGCTGACTTTGTCGCCTCGGTTTTCCGGACCTCCCTCGGTTTTCTGACTGGCCTTGCCCCTTTCCCTGAGAGGCTGCATTTCCCTGGCCTGAGCCATACTTTTGATGCTGGAAATCATGGTACTGACCTTCATGGCGCCCTCCTCTCTCCTGCCATATTCCGGCTGATGGTTTCCCGCGTCAGGGCTTCCAGCCGTCTGAGCACGATGTCCCCATCCCTTAAGGAGACGTGTCGGGTTGTTTTCTGGCCGTCGTCGTCCAGGGTGTTGTAGATGAATTCTTCGGGCGTTTGCTGGGGTTCGAAAGCGATTTTTTGTCCCATTTCTTCTTCCAGCCGACCGACAATTTCCTTTTCCACCGCATCCTGGGGACCATGCCGGGTAATTTTTTCCACAATATCCGCCGTGATTTTCTGGATCATGCCTTCACGTTTGCCTTCGGCGGAGAGGTCCACCCGTTCACTGTGTTCCCGAGCCTTCGCACTGCCGTACCCGTCCATCAGCCGATTGCGCGTGATCTGTCGGCTGTAGAGCTTCAGTACGTTGTGGATCTGGTAGCTCGGTACATGCATGGCCCGCTCCTTTGATCTGGCAGTTTTATCGGCCTCTGGGCAGGGGATCTTTAGTTTTTTTTCATCCAGTCCGCATTTAGGAATAGTTTTTCTTTAAAGTCAAGGCATGTAAAGGTCCCGGTAAATCCGGACAAAGCGTCTGTGGCTGTCAAAGGCCAGTTCGGGCAGGGCATCCATGGGAAAAAAGGCCAGCTCCTGGGCGTCATCTCCGGAGCGGGCAAGGCCTGAAAAATTTTGCACCAGATAGCCGGAAATCAGCACTGCGCCGTAAAGGGCGCTGGGATGGGCGGTGACACCGATGAGTCGCTCAATTTTTCCCCGAAGGCCCGTTTCTTCAAAAAGCTCCCTCAGTGCCGTTTCCTCCGGCAGTTCCTCAAGCTCCATGAAACCGCCGGGCAGGCACCATTCCCCCACTTTTGGGGGGACGGCGCGGCGCACAAGGAGCAGGTGGCCCTGGGGGTTGATCACCAGGGTGCAGGCCGCTGGAATGGGATTCTGATACTGGATTTTATCACAGACAGAGCAGCAGAGGCGTCTTCTGCCTTCGGCAAAGCGCTCTTCCAGAAGACCTGCGCAAAAGGGACAAAATTTTTTCTGCTGCATGGAGTCTCCTCAGAGTCAAGCCCAAAAACCTTTTTCCGGAGGCGGGTATAGCGCCTCCGGTTCTGTCCCAACCGTGCAAGGCACGGCGTTTTTACTCGTCAAAGTCGCCTTCAGGTCCTTTATCCGGATTGAGCAGGGCGGCTTTTTCCATGATCTTTTCCCGGGTCCACTGGGCGGGATCTTCCATGCGCTGGGCCTTGGGGCCGGGGTCATAGCTTTCTTTTTCAAGGATTTCAGCGATCACAAGGGGAGCTGTGTCCCTTGCATCAAAGACATTGACAAGAAGGTCGTAGGTGAAGGCCTCAATGCGTGCGGCCATACGCTCCCGGATGGCTCTGGGCTGGCCGAGGATCTTGTTTTCAAAGGGAAGATTCAGTTTTTTGAAATTGCTGCCCTGGATGCCCTTGCTATCGGCATAGGCCTTCATTTCAGCCCAGAGTTTTTCATCCAGGCCTTCTCCCGCCACTTTCTTCACATCTCCGTTGGCGTCCATCACCGCATTGCCAAAGGCGTTCACCTCCATGCCCCAGCCGATCATCTGCAGAGCTGTGGCCACATTGGCCTTGGTGGTGGCGGTTTCTCTGGCGATGCGTCGGAGTTTGGCGGCGTCGTTTCCTGAAGTGCCATGCTGGGCACCGGAAATTCTGTAGGGTGCAAGGGCGTTGTGGATTTTGGCGGTCAGCTCGATCTGGATGCCATCCTCATTGGCTTCAATGCCGTGGGTGGTGCCGTTGTTCAGCGCGATCCAGTTGGGGAAGATGCCGTGGGCGTTGAGACCCTGGATGAGGAAGAGGGCTTCTTCCGGAGTGGAAAGGCCCTGGTTCCCCTTGATTTCCCCCACCTCTGTTTCAAGACCCGCCCAGGTGGGAATGAGGTCGGAAACGGCAATATTGGTGAGTAGGTTCAGGGCGTCGGGCATGTGGGAGGCATCGATGGCGATGGATGTGATACCCGCCTCAAAAAGGGAGGGAATCTCCTCACGCGCTCCGGCAAGGTCGCTTTCCTTTTTGATGCCGTAATGGTCGGCATGGATGGCAATGGGAATGGTGATACCCAGCTCATTGGCGATGGCGTCCACCTGGCGGGCCATGTTCCAGAGGCTGACGGGACAGTAGGCGTCTGCGCCGCCTTCGGAGCGGGCAATTTCAATGAGGATGGCGGCATTGGCCTTCTGGGCCGCCTGGAGTACCCCCCGGATGATGATGTGGCTTCTGGCGTTGGCGGCAATGGTCATACAGCCGCCCTTTTGGATCATGGCGTTGTCAATGTATTTGCCGCTGACAAGAAGGGCTTTGGAATTGGGGAAAAGCCGGGTGATATTGGGCGGTCTGCCGATACGCACAGCTTTTTCAAAATCCGCGTTGTAAAGGGTCATGGTGAGTCTCCTTGGGGCTTTTCTGCCGCCCGCGTGTGCAAAGGGGTTTTAGGAAGAGGATGAGCCGGGATTTTCCTGGGTCCGGCTTTTTTGTATGAAAAAGGGCATGATCCGCCTGCCCTTTATAGGGAAGAATGCGGTCAAGATCAAGCACCGGAGCTGAGGAGGGCTGTCACCAGAACGGGCGTCAGCAGGGTGAGGACCAGCCCTGAAAAGACAGCGATCAGGGCGTACTCCCTGCCTGTGAAGCGTACAATGACGGGCAGGGTGGTGTCCATGGCTGTGGCGCCGCCTGCGGCGATGCCGGAAAGTCTGCCGCACCAGCGCACGAGAAAGGGGGTTGCCGTGAGGGCGAAGATTTCCCGGAAGATGTTGGAAAGCAGGGCAATGAGGCCTAAGGCTTCTCCGGATATGCGAGTGATGAGAATGCTGGAGAGGGAGTAGTAGCCGAAGCCTGCACCCACGGCGGCCCCTTCCCGGAAGGAAAGGCCCGGCAGAAGCCAGGCTGCGGTAAGACCGGAGGCCAGGATGGATCCGAGGGCAATGGCCAGGGGGACAAGAACAATGGGAAGGCGAATCCGGCGGAGCATGTCGAGGGTTTCCCGTCTGCCGCCAATGCCCATGCCCACGAGAAAGAGAAGGAGGTAGAGGGCCAGGGCGGAAAGGGCATCTGCGGGCAGTTTCTGAAAAAAAGGGAAAACAAGGGCGCAGAGCAGGCCCAGAAAAAAGGCAGCGATGATTTTAAGGCTGCCCATGGTTTTTTCCTTCAGAAGCCCTGGGGGCGCTTGGGGCAAAAAAGAGTCGGTAGACGGGCCAGATGAGAAGAATGCTGCCCATGATGGCGGCAAGGCTGAGAATGAGGGCGAAAAGTCCGGAAAGGCCCAGGGCAGAAAGAATGTCCGGATTGAGGCCTGTGCCAAGGCCTAGGGTGAAAAGAAGAAGGTAAACGGCCCAGGACGCGGCTTTGTCGGAAAAATGAAGGATGAGAAGCCGCTTGCGCAGGAGAAAGCCCGCAAGGATTCCAGCGCCCAGAAAAAACAATACGCTTTGCATGACAACCTGACCTGCCCCAGAAGGCATGGATTTTTTTGGATCGTTGGAGATAAAAAGTCCGTTTTAAGGCCTGGGGTGCCTTTGGGAATGAAAAGGCCCCAAGGCCATACACCGAGCTACCCTGGCCTGTCAATATGCGCTTTTTTCGGTGAGAGATGGGCCAGGGAACCTGTCCCTGGCCCTGTTTTTTTTCTGTCCTCAGGTTTTTTTTGCAGAGCCTGTGCGCCTTGATCCTTTCAGGGGTTCCTGTACAGGGGCGTGGGATCGAGGATGTCAGGAATACCGTCTCCATCGGAGTCCATGTCCAGCTCAAGGCCCGAGAGCCTGATCTGTTCGGGAGTGGCCAGGGGATGGAAGAAGTTGGGTCTGCCGTCCTTGTCCGTATCCACAAAAGCGACATCCGTATGGGGAAAGTCATCATGGTTGGCAAGGGCTGAACCGATTCTGAGGTAGGCGGCGTTTTTCCTGGCCAGGTAAGGAATCTGGTCCGCCACGGAGACGGCCCTGGGCGTGTCTCCAGCCAGGGCATAGCCTTCGGCGATGTTACTCAGAACGCCGATGCGGTCGTTTTCACTGAAAATCCCAAGGGCTGTGATAAAGGCCGTATCCAGCTCCATGCGCGCGAGATCTGCCCACCCTGCTTCCCGGAACTGGCGGGCAAGGCGTACCCTGATATCCGCTGTGTCTTTGGTGGCTTTGTTGATCTTGTCCGTATCGTCTCCGGCTTCATCCAGAATGCCTTCGGCCTTGGGGCTGAGGAAGACAGCCAGGTTTCTTGCCCTGGCCGTGCGCTGGGTTTCGGTGAGAAGGGAGAGCAGGGAAAGGCCCGCATTCATCACCTGGAGGGTGGCGCGGGTTCCAAACTGGTTCTGCAGGGCCTTTTCTGCAGCATCCAGGGCGTTTTCGGCTGTCCTGGGATCCTGGCAGGCGTCCCAGGCCCTGGCAAGGGCCATCCAGGCATCAAGGAGGATCACAGGATCCGTGAGAGGGGCATAATCCGTGGATGTGAAAAGGACCCGGCCCTCTGTGTCCACAAGGGGAAGATAGGCGGCGTCCACATTTCTCTGGGAGAGGCGTCCTCCGAGAATGAGGGTTTCCGCCTTTTCAAGAAGGATTCTCGCGCTGTTTTCATCCCCCGCACGCATAAAAAGGGGAGCAATGCGGGCATAGCCTGCGGAGAGTTTTCTGGAAATCCGGTCCGCAGGAGAGGCCTGAGCCAGGGGGTCCATGGCGTCGGCATAAAAAAGGGCGCGTTCCAGAAGACGGAGGGCTCCGGTTGCATCTCCCTTCCGCAGAAGAATTTCCGCTCCCCTTGGAATCTGACTGGTCTCAAAGGTGAGGGCGCGGATTTTTTCCACGAGAATGGCATCCCTCAGGGTGCTGACAGGCTGGCTGTAGAGCGCCACAAATTCCATGGCTTTTTCAAGATTGCCCTGGCGCACGTAATAGTCCGCCCCATGGGCATAGGCCCGGGCCTTGTAGCGTGCGTTGTTGCCCTGGTCAGGAAGATCCCGGGCCACCTGAAGCGCCAGATCTTCTTCTTCCAGGGAAAAGAGGATGGCGGCAAGGGTGGGCATGTAGACATGGGTTTCAGGGAGGGTGAGGTTGAGGTTCTGTAAACCCGAGGGCGTTTCGGACCTGAGGCCGTCATCCTGCCGCAGGGCGTGGATGGTGTCAATGATGGCCAGGGCCTGGCTTTTAAATCCCGCATCCGCGTAGCGCTGGGCCGTGTCCGCCAGCATGTAGACCTTCAGTTTATAGTGGTACTGCCCTCTGCTTTCATTGGGCGGAATGGTCTCGGAAAAACGAAGCAGTACCCCAAGGGCTGCGGTGAGTTCCTGGGCCGGGGCCTGGCCGGGTCGGGGAGGATAGGCTTCCAGCATGGCATCTACAGTGCGCAGGGCTGCCATGGCGATGCGCCCATGGTTGGTGGTACTGAGGTTGAGGCCAAGAATCTCCTCATCAATAAAATCCATGATGGACTGCATGGCCTGGGTATCCTGGATCTTTGCCCATTCGGCCAGAATGTGGAGAAGCTGGTTGATGTCACTGCTGTCCAGGGTTTCGCCCTTATGGCGGATGCGCGGGAAAAGGAGTTTTTCCGCCTCCCTCAGGGCTGCGCGGGCATCGGTGAAACGGCTCCAGGCAATGTGGGCGCGCGCCAGGTAAATCCAGGCGTCGGCGCGGGAAAGGGAGTCGTACATGCGTGTCTGGATGATGCTCTGGGCCTCATGGAAAAAACCGGCTCTGGCCCTGGCCTTCACCACCTGGGCCAGCACTGCGTCCCGGGTTTCATCGTCGTAAACCCGGTCCATCAGTCTTTCGGCCTGAAGCACGGGGGAAAGGTTGGAGTTGAAATAATAATGCATGCGTTTGTCGTTGTCGTCGCCCGGATGATCATGGGACATGAGGGGAACTTCCACCCTGTAGGGGATGGAGGTTTTCAGAATTTCTGCCAGCAGGGGGTCGTCATGCAGGCTTGCAAGGTCGGCTGCATCAATGCGGCCCTGGGCCAGGGGACCGGAAACCGTGTACCCGGTCTGGCTGTCTTCTGAGGGGGTCACATCGAGAAGTCTGAGGGTGGGCAGGGTATACCGCAGAAAGCGGGCCATGGTGGGGTCGTCGGCAAAGGCGTCTTCCCGTTTGGCCAAGGTCTCGGCCAGGATGACCATATTTTCCGCATAGGTGGCCTGACGATCCTGAAAGAGCGGGTCAGCAGGCCCGATGGCGTTTTTGAAGGCCCCCATGAGACTGGCTGTGAGAAGGTGGTTCCGGGTTCTCTGTACCATGATATCCATATTGCCATGGGCCATGGCAAGGCCTGCGTAAAAGGCTTCAAGACCGGCATTCTGATCTTTGTTTCCCAGAAGTGTTTCAAAAACAGGGGACTGGAGGCCCCCGTCCTTATCAAAAAGAGGGGGGTTTTCGGACCGGAGCAGAGCCGCAGCCATCTCTCCAAAGGCTTCTCCGGGTTTCTCAAACTGCCGGGCCAGGTGGGTGAGAAAGAGGGTGCGCTGGAGCATGCGGGGATCTTCCGTGGGTCTTCGGGTGAGAGGCAGATCGTCGGGAAGCCCCAGCCAGGTACGGACGCGCTCCTGGGCCCGGAAGGGATCGGGTTCCTGGGCCATGACGGCCACCACAAGGGTGGTTGCCGGAGAAAGCAGCACGGTTTCGCCTGAGTCAAAAAGGGCCAGGGGGGTGGCCAGGGAAAGATCCGTGAAAAGGGCTCCGGTTCTGTGATCTTTGCCGCCCTGGGAACGGAGGATGCCGGAGGTGCGGGATGCGGGTGTGATTTCAAGGGTAAAGTGTCCCTGGGCGTCACTGCGGGCGGCCTGGGCTTTGCCTTCCAGATAGATGAGGGCATCGGCGATGGGAGGATCCTCAATGACGCCGCCGAGGCTCAGGGTGGCGGGGGGTTTAGGCGTGGGCGACACGCTGCTGCTTCCGCCGCCATCTCCGCAGGCAAAGAGAAAAAGGCTTACAAGGAGAAGAAGAAATCCCCTGTTCAGGGTGGGAGACCGGAAAAGGTGACTCTCATGTGGGCGCGGTGGGACAAAGTCTTTCATGTTTTCCTCCGGAAAAGGCAGGGATAAAAAAGGCCTGAGGCCGGTCTTCCTGGGTGCCCATGCTGTGCAGGGCAGCTGTGTCTTTTCAGATAAAATGTCACAGAATGTCGGGAACATAGAAGAAAAATCCGGGCAGGTCAATGCCCCTTGAAGGGTCCTTCCCGATCTCAGTAGCGAAGGCCTGCTCCCAGCCAGAGTTGGCGGCCGGTGAGGGGAATCCGTGCGGGGCCTGTGAAAATGGCATGGTTAAAAACATTGAGGACCTCCGCGGAAAGCTCCAGGGAAAGTCCTTTGGCCAGGGGAATCTGCCAGTGCAGTCCGCTGTCAAAGCGCAGATAACTTTTCAGGGTTTCCTCCCGAAGGACGGGAACGGAAGCACGCAGCGGGTAGCCGTGGACATCCACCCCCGCCAGTTCCTGGGGCAGCTCCTTTTCCTCCCCCGTATCCGTACGGATTTTATAGGCGGCCCTGTAACGGGCCCGGGTGCTGATGCGGATACCGGCAAAGGTGTCCAGGGTGTGGAGAAGATCCGCAGACCAGGGGCGTGCGTAATCCATTCTGGGAAGCTGATTTTTGTCCTGAAAGCGGCCTTGAAAAAACACATAACGTTCTTCCGGCGCTGAGGGAGCCTCATCATTGTAACTGGAGGTGGCGGAGATATTTTCCTCAAAGGAAAGACGGGCCATGATCTCATGCCTTTTCCAGGCGCGCTGCCAGGAAAGGTGGAAAGCCTTGTAGTCACTGCTGCCCTCATTGGTATAACGGGTAACCCGGAAACCGCTTTCCTCTGTGAGGGCCTCCCCTGCGGTGATCTGGTTGCGGGTGCGTCTTTCCACCCAGGTGGCGGCGAGTATGCCGCCCATGAGGGGAAGATCTGCGCCTAAGGTCCACTCATCGCTGTAGGGCAGGGCGAGGTTTCTGTACCGATAGTGGCGGACATCCTGGCTGTAGAGGGTCCAGCCTCCGGGTCTGCCCTGTTCCAGCCCCCTGTGTTCCATGTAATATACGGATCCCCTTTTTTCCCGGAGCCTGAGGTAGATGGCGTCCCCTCCCTGATAACGGGCGGCTCCGGCCCGAAGACGGAAGTCTTGGTTTTGCACGGGATGCCAGGCGGCAAAGATCCGTGGGGAAAGGGCGGGACTGTCCTGACTGTCAGGAAACTGGAGGCGGAGTCCTGGGCGCACAACAACGTTGTTCCAGTGGATTTCCGAGCCAAGGTGGGCGGCAAGATCCCATTGCTCCACTTCCACATCATAGGGGGTATAGACCGTTCTGCGGTAAAAGAACTGATCCCCTGGAATACAGTCCAGGGCCCCGTCCGCGCAGACAAGATCCAGTACCTTCCGGCTGGCTGTATACACCCAGACGGTTTCTGGTCTTTTTTCCCGGAGGGTGTGATGGTCAAGGGAAAGGCCGGTGTCAAAGGAAATTCCCCAAGGCCCCCTTTCCTGGCGGTGGGTGCTGAAACCAAGGTGGAGGGACGAGCTGTCCTGCTGACGGAAGAAATCCCCATAACCGCCCTCCCTGCTGGAGTCGAGGTCGCCTTCGCGCCCCCATTCCGTGGCGGGTCCGTATTCCCATTTTCGCCACAGGGAGGGCGCTTTTCTTTCGTTTTCCGCGCGCATATGACCGGCATGGGCCCGGAGAACGCCGGAAGTCCCTTCCACTGTGGCGGAAACCTGGCCCTTCATGCCACCGCCCCTGTAGGTGAAGCGACTTTCCCGGGCGGAGGGGATAAAGTTTTCCGCCTCATAGGGCGTGGCCTGGAAGAGAACCTCAAAGGTTTTTCTGCTGTCCGGCCGGTGTACCAGTTTGCCGAACACATGGTCTGCGGTGCGGGTCTGGGTGTCCTTTGTGCTGAGATGGGCCACAGGAAAGGTGGATTTCAGGCGTTTGACGGAAAAGAGCAGGGCCTGGTTCTGGGAAAGGGGGGTCTCAAACCCGGCCCTTACCTCATTTTTTTCGAATCTGGGCTGATAAGGTGTTGCAGGACTGGCCTGCAGATCCTTTTGCAGCTCCCAGGGGATGTGAAAGGACGTCCACTCGTTTCGGGTTCCTCGCCACCCCGCCCAGGCGGAAAAGGTCTCTTTGGGGTTTCGGGTACGGGCGGAGACCACGCCGCCTGTGAAACCGCCATAGGCTGCGGGAATGTCATGGCTGTATACGGTGAGGCTTTCCAGCAGATCCAGATCGGGAAACAGGGCCATGGCGTGGCCGGGAATATCGTGGATGGCCAGGCTGTCCGAAGAGGCGGGAGACATCAGGCCGTTCATGCCCATGCCGTCCATGCGGAAATCGTTTTCATGGAAGCGGGCGCCGCTGATACTGATGCGTGCGGGAAGAATCTCGCCGCCTGTAAGGCCGGAATCGGAAAGTTCTTCAATCTGGACGCCGCTTGCACTCTGAAGCACGTCGGTGAGGGTGCGGTTGCCTGCGGGCATTTTTTCCAGAAGGGGGCCTTCAAAGCGAGTGAGACCGCTTGCATCGGTTTCGCTCCTGTCAGGAACAAGGAGGGGGGCCAGGAGAAGGGCGGAAGGGGTTTTAGGCTCCGGTGGGTCTTCCGAAGCCAGACAGGGAAAAGCGCCCAGAAAGAGGGGCATGAGAAAGGAAAGGGGGAGAAGGAAAAAAAGGGGCATGGTGACGCTCCGTCGGGCCCGGAAGGGCTTGGCAGAAAACGGTTTTTGATTTCAGTCTGGAATCCGCATCCCTGTCTATGCTTTTGATTTTTGACGGGAACATCCCATATTTTGGAACACTTTACCATTTGAAATATCAGAGGAGGCCGGAAAGCGGGGGCTTTCCAGGGGATCCCCCAAGGCCGGGGCAGCAAAGGAGGAGAGAAGGGGAGGCCCGGATACAGGGTTAAAGGGAGGATGAAGGCCGTTTTTTTTCAAGGAGATGCATAAGGTAATCAAAGGTGAAACCCGCGCTGATGGCGGCATTCTCCTTTTCAAAGGCCGTAAAATCCGTAAGGGAGTTTTCATCCGCATGGTCGCAGATGGTGCGGATGCAGACAAAGGGGATGCAGTTGATAAAGGCCGTGTGGGCGATGGCCGTGCTTTCCATATCCACACAGTCCGGCGCATGGACCGCATGAATTTTTTCTTTTTCCTCCGCGTTGTTGATGAAGCGTTCTCCACTGGCAATCCTTCCGGCTTTGACCCTTTTGTGATGGGTGGAGCGGATCATTTCTTTGAGCGTATGGACAGCGTCTGCATCGGAATAAAAGGCGGCCTGGCAGGGAAAACAGTGCTTCATCTGTCCCCTGCGCACATCATGGTAGGTGAGTTCCTGGCCGATGATGACGTCACCGATCCTGTTTTCTGGGTGGGTGGTGCCCGCAATGCCTGTATTGATAATAAAATCCGGATGAAATCCGCATATGGCCTTCTGGGTGATGGCCGTGGCATTGACCTTGCCGATACCGCACTGGATGATCTGAATTTCAAGGGGATCCATGCGTGTTGAAAAATAGGCCATCCCGAACAGCTGTCCCGCAGGTCGGGCTTTTAATTTTAAGACCAGTGCCTCAATTTCCGTTTCCATTGCGCCTATGACCAGAATCCGCATACCCTGCCCTTCCTTTGGGATCTTCAGGTGATCAAGGCCTTGGGGATGGGCCTTTTTTTTCGGTGTGCGTTTATCCCCCCCATGCCACAGGGGCATGCACCGAAAGGAACGTTGTGGGGAAGAATAAATCTGCCGACACACCGGGGAGGGTGGGTCGGCAGGCGGCTTCCGGCGGGGGCGTTGTCGGAAGCCAGGGGTTGATCAGGTCGGTGAAAATCACCGACCTTGTGGAACGCATCAGGGATCAGCCGCCGAATCCGGCGTCTTCCATGGCAATGGCTGCACCGTCCATGGTCTGAATGGCAGCAAGCCTGCCTGCGGTGATGGGCAGCTGGGAATTGATGAAGAAGCGCGCTGTGGTGACCTGGCCCTGATAGAAGGCGTCATCCTTTTTCTTCTGCCCGATCTTGGGGGCTGCCACGGCGGCCCGCCACAGGAGCATCCAGGCCATGGTAAGATCCCCTGTGGCTTCCAGGAAGGGATGGGTGAAGGCAAAGGCGTCCAGCACCTTGTCGCTGCCTGCGGCCTTGCCCAGGATGGCTGCGGTTTCCGTGTAGGTATTAAAGAGTTTTTCAAGGTTTTCCGCCAGAGGTCTGACCGCGTCAATGCCCCGGGCCAGCTCGATGGTTTTGCGGATTTCTTCCAGGAAGGCCATGAAGGCGGCCCCTTTTTTCATGCCCATCTTACGACCCACAAGGTCGATGGACTGGATACCGTTGGTGCCTTCATAGATCTGGAAGATGCGGCAGTCGCGGAGCAGCTGGGCCACGGGATATTCTTCGATGTAGCCGTAACCGCCGTAAACCTGCACGCCATGGGAGCAGACCTCAAAGGCCTTGTCCGTGATGTAGCCCTTGATGATGGGGGTCAGCACTTCCTCCAGATTGCGCAGGCGTTCTTTTTCCTCTGCGCTTTCAACAAGCTTATGCCGATCCTGAACCATGCCGTTGAAATAGATCAGGCTGCGCATGCCTTCCACCAGGCTTTTCATGAGCATGAGCTGGCGGCGTACGTCCGGATGGCGGATGATGGCGGAGGGGCCTGCTTCCGGAGGATCGGTCATATGTTTGGTCTGGATGCGCTGGCGGGCGTAATCCAGGGCGTACATGAAGGAGGCGGTGGCGTTGGCAAAACCCTGGAGCCCCACCATCTGACGGGCTTCGTTCATCATCTGGAACATGTGGGCCATGCCCTTGTTCTCTTCACCAATGAGGGTGCCGATGCACTCGCCCTTGCCGCCCAGAGTGAGCGAACAGGTGGAGTTGCCGTGAAGTCCCATCTTGTGCTCAATGCCCGTGCAGACCACGTCGTTGAAAGCTCCCAGGGAGCCGTCGGCATTAATGCGGTATTTGGGAACCAGGAACAAGGAGATGCCACGGGTGCCTGCGGGGGCGCCTTCAACGCGGGCCAGGGTGGGGTGAATGATGTTTTCCACCATATCCTGCTCACCGCCGGAGATGAAGATTTTTGCGCCGGAGATGGAGTAGGTGCCGTCGGGATTGCGCTTGGCTGTGGTGGTGAGAGCCCCCACATCGGAGCCCGCAACGGGTTCTGTGAGCAGCATGGTGCCGGACCACTTACCCGAATACATGTTTTTCAAGACCTGGTCCTTCTGGGCCTGGGTGCCGAAGCTTTCAATGAGACGGGCTGCGCCATGGGTCAGCATGTTAAAGAGCATAAAGGAGTTGCAGGCCCCATAGAAGTATTCGTTGGCCGCCAGCCCCACAGCCGTGGGCATACCCTGTCCCCCCCATTCGGGAGAGTCACTCATGGCCAACCACTGGCCGTCGCAATAGGTTTTGTAGACCTTATGGAAGGCTTCGGGCACCGTCACCTTGCCTGCGTCAAACTGGCAGCCCGGGTTGTCGCTGATTTTCTGTAAAGGAAGGATTTCCTTGATGGCCAGGTTCCGGGCCTCAGTAACGATGAGGTCTATGGTTTTGCGATTGAAGTCGGCAAAACGGGGAGCTTTTGCAAGTTCCGACACCTCGAACTGTTCATGGAGAACAAAATCCACATCGCGACGGTCAGCAATCAGTTGGGCCATTTCAAATCTCCTTTAAAGAATCGGGTGAATGACGGTTTTGGACGGGGAAAAGGTTTTTCCCGCATCTTGGGATAACTGGGTTTTTTACAAAAATGTTTTGCAGGAAAAGGAAATCTTGCCAAGACCGGAGAAAAAACCCTTTTCCTTTTTGTTTTTTTTCGGGTCAGGATTTTTCATCCATCCGCCGGATCCGGATTTCTGGTTTCTGAATTTCCGGGCTGGGTGGAAAGGATGGATTCGGGAACAAGATAGCTTCGCATTTTTGAAGCAAAATAGACCAGAATCCAGGTGTCATCGGCGGTTCTGCCTCCGCGTCTGCCCACAACCCTGCCCATGCAGCCGTTGAAGGGATGCTGGGGGTGGTCAACCATGACCTGAGTACCCAACGCCATCATGCGTTTTACCTCCACAGGCCGGATCTTCTCAGTCAAAGGGTGCGGTTTCCAGGGGAAAGGCTCCCCTGAAACCGACCCATGGCCCAGGGAGGGCTGTGACACAAGAGGGCTTTTTTGACCGGCCAGGTTGCGGGTTTACGGGGAATGCCGCCGTTTTCATCCGGATCAGTCTTTCAGATTCTCCACATTGGCCCCGAAGGGGCTTGTGGCAAGGTGGTCTTTGTCAGAAAGAATGAGATCCGCAGCAATACCTGCGGCTTCCGTGATCACTTCCCGGCAGTAGAGGGCGTGGTCCCGGCAGAGCCAGTCGGCTTGCCATTTTTCGGTCAATTCCCGGCAAAGGGTGTGGGGAAATTTGTCTTTGAAACGGTTTGGGATCTGGTTAAAAATGCGGTAAACGCCGGGTTTTCCGTACAGCTGCTCCTTGGAGCGTTTGGCCACTTCCCTGGGCTCTTCCCCCTGGGGCAGCTCGGTTCTGCCATGCACGGCGCTTACGGCCATGACGCAGCCCACAAGGGCACCGCAGGTATCCCCGAAAAGCCCGATGCCGCCCCCGAAACCTGTGGCGCATTTTTTCGCTTCCACGGGCATTCCCGTGTCCACAAGGGAAAATACGGCTTCTGTGATGCATTCTGCGCAGTTATAGCCAAGGGAGAAATTCTTTCTCGCCCTCTGACGGATTGCCTCGATTTTTTCTTCTTTGGTCATGACACTCCCCCGATTTCATGATGCCTGAAGGTAGGGTGAACAGGTCCGGTTTCGGATCTTATGCGCCCTTGGGAATAAAGGGTGAAAAGGCGTAATCCTTGTCTTTGACCCGAAACACGGCCCGGTCTGCTTCGTTTTCCATGAGTTTACCTTCTATGATGCGTTTGCATCCGAAATCATAAAAGGTGATCTGATGGGTGGGCATGGCTTCTCCGGGAATGCCCTGGTCTTTGTATGCCTTTTGCTGTTCTTCGGCGGATAACTGCCGTATGCGCAGCTGCTGGCAGCGTTCCCGGTTTTCTTCTTCTCCGTGACGTATGGATACGAGATAGTTCCCGTAGGTTTTGATGGGCATTTTGATTTCCATGGCAGTCTGTCCTTCCTTGCCCCTTCCATGGCGGGGCGGTTTTTTTGCGCATCCTGCCATGGGAAAAAGTCGGGCATGGCGGATGCAGGCAAGGTACACTTTCCCTGCAAGAAACAGCGGGGCTTTCAGAGGAGCAGAACCCCGGTCCAGGTGACCTTGTCTGATATGGGAAAGTGGGTTCCAAGCCCGGCCCTGGCGACGGTGGCCACCACATCAATTCCCATGGCTTCCATGGATGGCCGTGCCCTGAAGGGATGGCGGCAGAAGCTGTCCTGGGTGACAGCCACGCAGACATCACAGAGCCTGCAGCATCCGCCGATGAGGCCAAAGGCAAATCGACGCTGGTACGCAAAAGCCCATTTTTCCGCAAGATTCACCAGATCATGCAGCTGCCTTGCGGGTGCGTATACGTCGGTTTTGTCCAGGGTTTCCGGCAGAGGTGCTGTGATCTGAATCAGGAGGGCCTTTGCATAGCGGGTGAGGGCCTGACGGAAAGCCTCCAGGGAGGGAACGACAAGGGGAGGGCACATGAGGTTTTTACCATAGCTGTCGCACAAGGGAATCTGACATTTCAGACGCACCCGTTCATCCACCACAATGTCGGCAGCTTCGACGATCTTCACCACGGAAGCACCCGCCTGCACGAGACGTGAAGAAAGTGCCTCCAGGATATCCTGAATTTCTACGGCCTCATCAGGGATGGGAAGGTTCGTTTGGCCGGGGCTCATCATTCCTCTTACCTTTTTTTTCTGTCCATGGATGGGTTTTTCCTGGCTTGGGTTTCATTCTGCCCATGACCGCAAGGGCGCGGTTCAGTGCTCAATACCCGCCCTTGCCGTGACCCCTTGGTGATAATGGTGCTTGATTTCTTTGATCTCACTCACCATGTCGGCGAGATCCATGATTTCCTGAGGCGCATAGCGGCCGGAGAGGACGAGATCCATCCGGGGGGGCTTGGCCTTGACCATGTCCACCACATCCTCCACGGCAACGAGGCCGAAATCCATGGCCACGTTGATTTCATCGAGAATGACCATCTGGTATTCACCGGAGGCAATGGCTTTCTTGGCGATGGCGAGACCTTCCTGGGCCAGCTCCACATCCAGGGGCGCAGGGTTGTCTTTCATGACAAAACTGGCCAGGCCGCACTGGATGGTGGTGAGTTTTTCGGACAGGTACTTTTCAATGGCCATGATTTCCCCGTATTTTTCTCCTTTCATGAACTGGATGATCAGAACCTTGTTGCCATGACCGATGCTGCGGAGGGCCTGACCCAGGCAGGAAGTGGTTTTGCCCTTTCCATCGCCCGTAATCACAAGCACCAGTCCGCGGTTAAAGCGCTCCATGGTTGCTGCTATCGATTCTTGCATATATTCTCACCCCGAAAAAAAGCCCGGATCCCCCGCCACGGGGGGACCCGGGCCTGGCTCATTGGTTCAGTGCAGGATCCCTTCAGCCCATTTTCAGAAAGCGGCCTGCGATTTCCTCGGCCAGGGTATAGGGGTCCGTTTCTTTGTTGACCAGCTTGCGGATCATGGCATCCAGCTCCCCATTCTGCATGAGGGAATTTAAGATGGGATCCAGGATGGCGCAGCGGATGGCTTCGTTGAATTCCGTGGCTGCCTTCCGGTTGGACCAGCTGCCGATGAGATTGTTTTTGACAAGATGCTCATAATGCTCGTGGATGGTCTGAGCCAGATCCATCACGCTCTGGCTGAATGTAGCCGGTTGAAATGCGTTTTCACATTTGAGGATGGGCGGACGCCAGCCCGCAGGAAAAGCGGAATCCGGCGCCATGTTCAGCATGGTGATGAGTTCCTTGCGCAGCTTGGAGGAACCTTCCCGTTCCGCCTTATTGATGACAAAGATATTGGCGATTTCCAGGATGCCTGCCTTGATGGCCTGGATATCGTCGCCCATGCCCGGTATGAGAACCACAAGAACCGTGTGGGCATAATGCATGATGTCCACTTCCTGCTGTCCGGTTCCCACGGTTTCCACGAGCACGATGTCCTTTCCCATGACATCCATGATGTGGATGGCGTCGCCCACAGCCCTGGACAGGCCTCCCAGGGCACCACGCGTGGCCACGCTTCTGACAAAAACACCAGGATCCTCCGCATGGCGCTGCATGCGTATGCGGTCTCCCAGGATGGCACCGCCGGTGAAGGGGCTGGTGGGATCCACGGCAATGACACCTACGGTCTTGCCCATCTTGCGGAAAGCCTCAATGAGGGCATCCACAAGGGTGCTTTTTCCGGCACCTGGTGATCCCGTTAATCCAACAACATGTGCATGACCCGTCAGAGGAAAAATATCCTTCATGGTGCTGCGGGCTTCATGGACATTGTCTTCGAGGTGTCGGATAAGCCGTGAGGCGGTTCTGACATCCCCGGATTGGATTTTTTTTACTTTATCAGTCATGTCAATCTCTCTTTTTGACATTTTTTCTGAACCAATCTACGATATCATCCAGTTTTTCTCCGGGGGTGAATAAAGCCTTAAGACCTGCGTCATAGAGAAACTGAAAATCCTGGTCCGGAATGATGCCGCCGCCCACAACGGTGATATCATCGCCGCCCCTTTGCCTGAGCTGGTCCACAACCGCAGGGAAAAGATAACGGTGGGCGCCGGACAGGCAGCTGAGCCCCACCACATCCACATCTTCCTGAATGGCGGCTGCGGCGATCTGCTCCGGCGTCTGGTGACAGCCCGTGTAGATCACTTCAAAACCCGCGTCCCGAAAACAGCGGGCCAATACCCTGGCCCCACGGTCATGGCCGTCCAATCCAGGTTTTGCAATCATCACTCGAATGATATTTTCAGGCATTTTCCATACTCCTCTGCGCACTTCTGGCGCATCCGTCTTTCGTTTTCACAGAACTTCCGGTGAGAGGCAGACCCTTGGGAAGGTAGCATTTCTGCGTCCATGCAGCATTTTTCCTTCCGATCTGCATATCCTTGGCCCCGACTCAGACCTGGCCTCTCAATAGAGGCCCGGATCCCGGTATTCGCCATACACTTCCCGATAGACGTCGCAGATTTCCTGGACGCTTGCCAGGTTCTTCACGGCTTCAATGCAGTGGGGCATGACGTTCTCGCCATTTTTACAGGCGTTTTTGATGTCGTTGAGGGATCTTTTCACAGCCTTGTCGTCCCGCTTTCTGCGAACGGCCTGGAGCTGTTTGATCTGCTCCACTTCCACGCTGTCATCAATTTCGACCAGGGGAATGGGCGAGGGTTCAGAGGAGACATACTTGTTGACGCCCACCATGATTTTTTCACCCGCGTCAATCTGCTTCTGGAAGTGATAAGCGGCGTCTGATATTTCGAGCTGGGGGTAGCCCTTTTCAATGGCTGCCACCATCCCGCCCATCTCATCAATTTTGTGGATGTACTCCCAGGCCTTTTCTTCCATCTCGTTGGTGAGGGCCTCAACAAAATAGGAGCCAGCCAGGGGATCAATGGTGTTGGCGGCACCGGTTTCCTCGGCAATGATCTGCTGGGTTCTGAGGGCAATCTGAACCGCGTGATCCGAAGGCAGGCAGAGTACCTCATCCAAAGAGTTTGTATGCAGAGACTGGGTGCCTCCCAGCACGGCAGCAAGGGCCTGGGTGGCTGTGCGGATGACGTTGTTGTAAGGCTGCTGTGCGGTGAGGGAGCATCCTGCGGTCTGGGTATGGAAGCGCATCCACCAGGACCGCTGGTCTTTGGACTTGTAGCGATCGCGCATGGCCTTGGCCCAGATTCTGCGGGCAGCCCTCAGTTTGGCGATTTCCTCGAAGAAGTCGATGTGGGAGTTGAAGAAGAAGGAGAGTCTGGGGGCGAAGGTATCGACGTCCAGACCTTTGCGGCGGATGACGTCTTCCACATACTCCATCCCGTCCCTGAGCGTGAAGGCCAGCTCCTGCACGGCGGTGGCGCCTGCTTCCCGGATGTGATAACCGCTGATGGAGATGGTGTTCCAGCGGGGAACGTATTTGGCCCCGAATTCCACCGTATCGCTGACAAGTTTGACGGACGGGTCCGGAGGACACATCAGGGTTTTCTGGGCGATGAACTCTTTGAGCATGTCGTTCTGGATGGTGCCGCCGATCTGGGTGAGGGGAATGCCCTTGAGTTCTGCTGCGGCGCAATACATGGCCCAGAGTACCGTTGCGGGCGGGTTGATGGTCATGGAGGTGGTGACCTTATCCATGGGAATGCCATCAACAAGCTGCATGAAATCTTCCAGGGTATCAATGGCCACACCACATTTGCCGCCAGCCCCCCTGGCCTTGGGAGAATCTGTGTCATAGCCCATCAGCGTGGGAAAATCGAAGGCTGTGCTGAGACCCGTTTGTCCTTCGCGCAGAAGCATGTGCCAGCGCTCGTTGGTGGTTTTGGCATTGCCCATTCCTGAAAACATCCGGAAAGTCCAGTATTTTCCACGGTATCCTGTGGGCTGGTTTCCTCGGATAAAGGGAAACTGACCCGGATAACCAATGTCATTTTCAAAATCCATGTGCTGAATGTCTTCAGGCCCATAGATGCGTTTGATTTCCAGGTCTGAGACAGTGGACCAGCGAGGCTTCTGATCCGGACCTTTGGCGATAACTTTTTTGACTTCATCTTCCCATTTTTGTCTCATCCGGCTGGACTTTTCCAGCAGCTCCTTGGAAAAATACATACGTTCACCGATCCTTTTTTCTTAACTTTTACGTTAACTGCACACTCAAAGCGGCCTCTTTAAGATGGACGGATCTACGAAATTCCGACGGGTCAGGGATATAGCCCCTGATTTGTCAGAATGCTTAACAAGGATTGCAGCCTGAAAACGGCATGAGTCGGGTCTTGATCCGCATGCTACTTTATACGGCAAGCAATCCTTGATTTGCCTGAAAGAAAAGAAAAAAACTGGGGGTCAGGATCTGGCCTGACCTGAAAAAAGCCTTGGGAGGTTTTTCCCCTTAAGGGCTTTTCCGTATTCCTGCTCCCTATCGCTAGGGTTGCGAGAGCCTGCCATTGAAACAGCGCACACCTTTCACCCGCAGATGACACAAGGTGTGAAAGGAGAGCCCATGGGATGGTTCAACGCACCCGATTTCCACCCGTTTCGTGCTTGTATGGATCTCCCCTCAGACACCCGCCATGGGGCGGACTCTTCGGATTCTGAAATTTTGGGTTTAAGGGTTTTTGGAGTGGATGCGGCAAGGCAGGCCGCAGACAGGATAGAGCGTAATCGAAATTTTTTGTTATTGTTTCCGATAGGATAAGACTGTCTGCCAATGTTTGTTTTTTAAAAGTTCATCAATGCAACTCATGTGCCATTGTTTGCCATGCATGGGATATGGTCAGGGCTTTCGGGCAGGCATGCGGAAGAAAGGGGGCTGGGGAGCCGTGGGACTGAAAGTGAGAGTCATCAGATTTTTTCGCAGAACATTCTTCTGCTTTTGAAGATTCATGGGGCTCCTGGCCTGGGGAGCCAGGTCCGGGTGGGAGTGTGGATGTGTGGAGATATCGCCACAAAACGTGGCTTGGGTTAAAATTTTTCATTTTAACCAATGAATTCAAATATTTTTTTGAAGGCGCCCGGAAAGACTGTGTGGCGGACCCGCGCATTCTTTCCGGAAAAAGGAAGGGTGAATGCGGGAAAGGGGCGGGGATGAGGGGAAAGAAAGCCCAGGATCGAGCCCGACAGGGCGACAAGGAAAGCGGGGAGAAAAAGATAACGGATGTGGAGTGGTAAAGGGCCTTTACACAAAAGGCTTGAGGGGAAGGCCTTCCTGTGAAAGGGGAGAAATTTGCGTTGAGGATCCGGATTTTTGTTTCACCCAAGGCCTTTATCTTGCAAGGCAGGGGACACACGCTTACCCAGGCAAGGCATGAGGCTTTGCATGAATCATTAATCTTTTCAGGATAAGGACGGTACGATGTCGAAAGATACGGGGGAAAAGAAATCGCCTGAAGCCATGGCGGCTATGATTCTGGATCTTTTTCATCGCAGCATGGTGCATTACGGGCTTTGGTTTGCCGAGGTGCGGCACCAGCTGGGCTCTGAAAAAAGTCATGCGATCATCACCAAGGTCTCAGGGAACGTCCTTGATGTGTATATGAACCGATTTGCAAAGATTCTCGGTGTTCCCATGAAAGACGGACTTCCCGCGCCCCTGCTGGATCTGCCTGTGGAAACCCTGGAGACTTTGCGGGAGGCCGTTTCCCTGAACTGGCTGGCCCTGGATGGTCTCTGGTTTCAGGGTGTGGAATTTGCCCACGGAATGAATGATGCCAAGCGTTGCAATGACTCCTGTTGGGCGCACTTTTCGCCCTTTGAAGCAGCCATGATCCGCAAAAGCCTGGGGCTTGGGAAAAGGGCGGGACTGGAAGGATTGAAAAAAGCCCTGAACCATCGGCTTTATGCCTTTATCAATGAACAGAGCATCGAAGATACAGGGCCGGATCGCTTTGTTTTTCGCATGCACAAGTGCCGGGTGCAGGATGCGAGAAAACGCAAAGGCCTTGAGGATTATCCCTGCAAGAGCGCAGGCATGGTGGAGTATCCCTTTTTTGCCAGTGAGCTGGATTCCCGTATCCGGACCCATTGCATCGGATGCCCGCCGGATGCTCACCCTGAAGAATGGTGGTGCGCCTGGGAGTTCATTCTGGAAGAAAATGAAGGCTAGGGCGTTTGGGTGTAAGCGTTTTTTATTTCTTTAGATTTTCCATAGATTTTTTAAGGAAATCCGGGCTCCCTCGGGATGGAGGAGTTCCGGATTTCTTCAGATTTTTTTCGTTACGATCCTGCCAGCGTTTTTCCCATCCTTAAAATCTCCAGACAGATGTTCTGATCCAGAATCGTGATGGCCATTGTGATCTTTTGCCAGGAGAAACAGACATGGAGAAGGGATTCTCTGCAATTCCTGCGGAGACAAGGGTTGGGGTTTTTATCCCCTGGAAGATAAAAGAGTGGCGGCTTCGGAGGGTTGCGGCATGGTCGCGGAGTTCTGATTCGGACGAGAGGCGGATTCCGGGGTTCAATCCCCTGCAGGAGGGCATGGGATGCAGGGATTGAGAGCAGAGGGTTTATGCTTTTCCCGCAGAGACGGATTTTCTCTGGGCCCACTTGATTTTAAAATGGTGAAAAAGGAGTTCTGCTGCATCGTGGGGCCCAATGGAGGGGGGAAATCCACATTTTTACAGCTTCTGGCCGGTGTGCTGCCCCCTGAAAAGGGGCAGATCCTGTTGAACGGCCTGCCCCTTGGAACCTTGTTGCGCAAAGAAGTGGCTGGGAAACTGGGATATCTCCCCCAGGAGGTGCGTCCCCTTTACAGTTTTAACACCGAATCCGTTGTGGCCATGGGGCGTTTTTGCGTGGATGGTGGTCATCTGGGTGCGTCTTCCACGAGGAAGGCCGTCTTTGCTGCCATGGAAAAAACCCGTGTGGCCCATTTGCGGGGGCGTTCCTTTTCAAGGCTTTCCGGCGGCGAAAGGCAGCGGGTGCTTTTAGCTTCCGTTCTCTGTCGTCAGCCGGAAATGCTCCTTCTGGATGAACCCACAACAGGCCTGGACCCTCACCATGGGGCGGAGTTTTTCCGGCTTCTGAAAAGGGAATGCCGTGATCACTTCGCAGCCCTGGTGGTGAGCCACGACCTGAATCTTGCCGCGGTGTTTGCCGACCGGATGGTTTTCATTGATAAGGGGGGGATTCTTGCCGATGGGCCGCCCCATGAGGTTTTGCAGTCGAGGGCCCTGACCGATGCCTATGGTAAGTTCATGCGTTTCTGGCCCCATCCTGACAATGAAGGAGGATTTGTGCTTCTGCCCGAAAGGGAGAAGGCCTCCTGATGCATAAAAAGCGTGTCTCCCATGGGATTTTTTATGTCGGACTGGCGCTTGCGGCCTTTTTTTGTCTTCCCTTCTGGGGGGCTGAGTCCACGCCCTTTGGGGTGATTTTTCAGCTCCTGGGTGAGGAGCAGAATGTGGCGGCGGAGATTCTTCTCCACCATCGTTTCCCAAGGGTTTTGCTGGCTTTTGTATGCGGGATGGGGCTTGCGGCCTGTGGGGCGGCTTTACAGGTGATGCTGGAAAATCCCCTGGCAGAGCCCTTTGTTCTGGGGATTGCCGGATGCGCTGCTGTGGGTGCTTCCCTGGCCCTCTCCTTTTCCGGACTTTTTGTACACTGGGGTCCCTTTTCCTCGGTGCAGTTGCTGGCCTTTGGCGGGGCCATGATGGCTGTGGGGCTTTCATTGAAAATGGCGGCCCGTTTTGGCGGAGCCACGGAAACCGTGATTCTTGCGGGTGTCACGGTGAATATCCTCTGTGGCGCTCTCATGCTGCTGATCCGTTACAGCGTGGATCCTTCCCAGCTTGTGGTCATGGACCGCTGGCTCATGGGAGGATTGGATGTGGTGGGGTGGAGTAATCTTTTTGCCATGCTGCCCCTGATTCTGATCGGCAGCGTTCTTCTTTTTCCCCTGGGTCCGAGTCTCAACCTGATGGCCCTGGATGCGGGGCTTGCCCTGGCCCATGGAGTGCCTGTGGCCAGGGTGCGTTTCCGTATCTGCCTTGCCACAGGCCTCCTTGTGGGGGCTGCTGTGGCCGTATCCGGGCCCATTGGCTTTGTCGGATTGATTGTACCCCAGGCCGTACGCAGAATCTCCGGGCCGGACATGCGTTCCGGCCTTGTTTTTTCTGCCCTTGCGGGCGGCGTGTTTCTGGCCTTCTGCGATATGCTGGCAAGAACTCTGGTAGCCCCTACGGAAATGCCCGTGGGCATTCTGACGGCCATGATCGGTGGGCCTCTTTTTCTGCGGATGCTGTGGGTTCGGTGACGTTTTTCAGGATTTTTTTATGAGACGCCGGATGCGGTGAATGACATGAATATTCAAAATAAGGAGATGATGGAAGATGCATAAGCCCTGTATGATGAAAATCTTTGTTCTTGGTATGTTGGTTCTGTTTGCCCCCCTTGGGATTCAGGCCGATGGCCTGGTATCCGCCACCTTTGAGGATGTGGATCGCTCCCTTTTACAAGAGGGATACTGGAACGGCAGTGACGAAAGTGGTGGCATTCATTCGGGTGCTATGCGTTTTCTCAACACCTACAACAAAGATTGGCAGGCGTGGAGTGGTTTTGCCGTATCCACCCACAAGGATGCTTCAACAGAGGGCTATGAAAACCAGTACAGCGCCATTCCCGGCGAAGGGGTTGAAGGGTCGGAAACCTATGCGCTGGCCTATGCGGGTGGGGAGCCTCCTGCGTTCGTGCTGGATGCGGAGGCCACCCTCAGCGGTATGTATGTGACAAACACCACCTATGCCTATTTTTCCATGAAAAAGGGCGATGATTTTGCAAAAAAATTTGACACAGGCGACTGGTTTCGCCTCAGAATTACGGGATGGGATTCAGCAGAGAAAGAGACGGGGTCTGTGGATGTGTACCTGGCGGATTTCCGGGAATCCAAAAGGGAAATCCTGGATACCTGGCAGTGGGTGGATCTGTCATCCCTTGGAAAGGTAAAGCGTGTAAGCTTTGCCCTGGACTCCACTGATAAGGGGGAGTGGGGTATGAACACGCCCGCCTATTTTGCCCTGGACAATGTGGGTGAGCCCAGGCTGAGTGAAGATATTTCCTGTTTCCTCCAGAGTCTGGGTTTCTGATATGAAGTCTGGGCTCCGGCTGTTTTACATTTTCTGTGTCTTGTTTTTTGCCTGGACCGGAGGGGGGCCGGGTCTGAGTCTGGCGCAAAACGATGCCCTTGTCCTTCCCGCGCTGCAGGTCACCGCAGGGCGGGAAGAAAGGGAGGAGGGTCGTTTTGCAAACCCTGTGCGTGTGCTGGAGAGGGAAGATCTGGACCGGATACCGGGCGGGCGTCTGGAGGATATCCTGGCGCGGGAAGCAGGGGTTGTACCCCGGGGCGGCGCAGGCAAGGCAGGGGGGATTGATATCCGGGGCATGGGGGATACCTTTTCCAGCAATGTGCTGATCCTTCTTGATGATGTACCCATGAACCCGAAGGATCTTTCGGGTGTGGATTTTTCGGCCATCTCCCTTTCGGATATCGAACGCATTGAAATCCACAGAGGTGCTGGGGCTGTGACCTGGGGCGATGGGGCTGTGGGCGGCGTGGTAAGAATCTTTACCCGGACAGGGGAAGAGAAAAAGGCCGCCTTTGACTCTGAGATGGGAAGCTTCGGGTACAGAAAAAACCGGGTCCGCCTTTCCACAGGGACGGGTCCTGTGGGTCTTCGCCTGGCCGCAGGAGAGGGGGAGGAAAGCGGTTTTCGGGAAAACGGAGGTTTTTCTTCCCAGGATGTGGGCCTGGATCTTTTTTCACGGGAAAAGGAGGTCTGGACCTTTGCCCTTTCCGGACATGTGTACAGTGATGCCTATGGTCTGCCGGGTCCGGTTCCTCAGGGTGGGGATGTCCGGAAGGCGTCCACGCCCTGGGATGGGGGGGAAACCCTTGAAAAACGGCTTTCCGCCCAGGTGGAAGGGGATTTTGCCTCCCTGGGCCGGTTGAAGCTGCAGCGCAGCTTACGTTACCGCAACCAGTCCATGGAGATGACGGGCAGACAGGATCCTCTGCCTGCGGAAGTTTTTCCGGTTGTGGATATCCGCAGCACGGAAAAAACAGGGCGTGTGGATTATCATCTGCGGCCCTTGGGAAAGGGGCTTCGGATCCATACGGGGCTGGATCACCAGGAAAGCCACTATGTGCGTACGGATCCGGATGCTAACCTTGGCCAGCGCCACAATGGCCGCATGGAAGGGGTGGGCGGTTTTGTACGTACGGATCTGGATTTCAGGGAAAAGCTGCATGTGTTTCTGGGTGGCCGTTTGCAGAAAGTCACGGGTGACTACCGGGAAGATCGTTTCCATGCAGGGGGCTGGCGGCAGCGGGAGCTGCGGAACAGAAGCTGGAACATGCAGGCCTGGGATGCGGGGCTTTCTCTGGATCTGTATTCCTGGCTGACCCTCTATGCCTCTTCTGGCACCAGCTTTCGCAGCCCCAATGTGGATGAGCTGGCCCGATCTTCTCCTGAACTTCAGCCCCAGGAGGGAAGACACTGGGAGGTGGGCCTGCGTTCCGCCCTTCCCGGCATTTTGCGGTTTGAGCTGGGCTTTTTTTCCATGGAGATGACAGAGGAAATCCATTACGACACCCATCTGCAGGAAAACCGGAATTATGAAGACAAAACCCGAAGACAGGGCCTTGAAACCGCCCTCAGCCTTTATCCTGGGCCGGACTGGAGCCTTCGCATGGATCTTACCTGGATGCAGGCGCGTTTTGCCGGAAAGGACACGGTGATTCCCCTGGTTCCGGAGGTGCATGGGGGGGTGCAGGTGGCCTGGGATCCCCTGGAAGATCTGGGCGTTTATCTGGCCGGTCGCTGGTTTGGAAAACGCTATGACGGCAATGATGGGGATAACAGGGAAAAGCCCCTGGATCCCTATCAGGTCTGGGATCTGCGTTTTCGGCTGAAGCAAAAGCCTCTGGCTTTTTTTCTGGAAGTGAACAACCTCTGGGATGCTTCCTACGCCCTGGCGGCGTATTCCGGCTCTGTCTATCCCATGCCGGGGCGGAATCTGAAGGTGGGGGTTGAGGTTTTTTTCTGAG
>Ga0265295_1000464_pt1 | contig 81673 bp, 67 predicted proteins | sample Munlansysbiofilm_FD_192503 | JGI IMG/M metagenome (GOLD analysis project Ga0265295, IMG submission 192503) | Leachate microbial communities from a municipal landfill in Southern Ontario, Canada - Methane capture system biofilm | ecosystem: Engineered > Solid waste > Landfill > Unclassified ... | reverse complement strand
CACCGAACTTGGCCGACAGCACGGTGGTGATCGCCGCCGTCAGCGTGGTCTTGCCGTGGTCCACGTGACCAATCGTGCCCACGTTGACGTGCGGCTTGGTCCGCTCAAACTTTTCCTTCGCCATGATTCAAACTCCTCAAGCCAACAAAGATGGACAAAATGACAAAATCATCAACAAAATCAATTGGTGCCCATGGCGGGAATCGGACCCGCGACCTCTCCCTTACCAAGGGAGTGCTCTACCACTGAGCCACATGGGCCTGAACGCCTGCGCGCTCAATGCAAAAACGTGCGCCACGGCGCAAGGCAAGAACTGGAGCGGGAGACGGGAATCGAACCCGCGCCATTAGCTTGGAAGGCTAAGGTTCTACCATTGAACTACTCCCGCCTTGCCTCGCTGGCCCAATCCCGGCGCGATCATGGCCGCCCCCACCCGCCAACCACCCACTGTCCGCCACGCAACACCGTCGCAGCAGCCCATCCAAAAAACAGGGACCCATCCAAAATCTAGCGCCTGGTGGAGAGGGCTGGATTCGAACCAGCGTACTCGTTAGAGGGCAGATTTACAGTCTGCTGCCATTAACCACTCGGCCACCTCTCCGAGGCGAACCGCAGATTCTTAGCGATTTTTGCTCCGATGTCAAATGAAAGACCTTTGCGCGCGATCAATCGAAGAGTTCGCGCAAGGCTTTTCCCGGGTCGTCGGCGCGCATGAAAGCCTCGCCGACCAGAAAGGCCTGCACCCCGGCCGCGCGCATGCGCCCGACGTGCTCTTGCGAAAGAATGCCGCTTTCCGTCACGACGACGCGGTCGCTGGGGATGCGCGGCAGAAGACCCAAGGTGGTTTCGAGTCGGGTGTCGAAGGTGCGCAGGTCGCGGTTGTTGATGCCGAGCAGCGGGGTGCGCAACGCCAGCGCCACGTCCAGTTCTGCCGCGTTGTGCACCTCGACCAGCACATCGAGACCCTGGCTCATCGCCTCGTCCTCCAGATCGATCAATTGCGCCTGCGGCAGGGCGGCGGCGATCAACAGCACGCAGTCGGCACCCATCGCTGCGGCTTCGGCGATCTGATAGGGGTCGATCATGAAATCCTTGCGCAGCACCGGCAGGGTGCAGGCCGCCCGCGCCTGCTCCAGATAGGCCGCCGCTCCCTGGAAGTACGGCACATCGGTCAGCACGGACAGGCATGTGGCGCCACCGGCCGCATAGCTGCGGGCGATGGCGGCCGGATCGAAGTCGGCGCGCAAAACCCCGCGCGAAGGGCTGGCCTTTTTCACTTCCGCAATGACGGCTGGGCCGCCCGCCGCGACCCCGGCCTGGATCGCTGCGGCGAACCCCCGCCTCAAGCCGCGCGCGGCGGCTTGCTCGCGCAGCGCCGACAGCGGCGTCTGCAGCCGCGCCGCCGCCACTTCCTGCGCCTTGGTGGCGAGGATGCGCTGGAGGATGTCGCCGCCGCTCATACGCTGGCCGCCTGAGTCTGCATGGCATGGGTGACGCGAATGAACTGCTGCATCTTGTCTCGGGCCGCGCCGCTGGAAATGACCTCGCGCGCCATCTGCACCCCGTCGATCAAAGCGGGCGCCACATTGGCGGCGTAAAGGGCGACACCCGCGTTGAGCGCCACGATGTCGCGCGGCGCGCCGTCCACGTCGTTGAGCGCCTCATGCATCAGTTCGATGGATTGCGCAGGCCCCTCCACCCGCAGCGCCTCCAGCGGCGCGGACTTCAGCCCGAGATCGCCGGGGTGAATGGCGTATTCGCTGATCTGACCGTTCTTGAGCTCGCCGATCAGCGTCTCGCCCGACAGCGACACTTCGTCGAGCCCGTCCAGCCCGTGTACCACCAGCGCATGCTCGCTGCCCAGGCGCTGCAGCACGCGCACCAGAATACCCACCAGATCGGGATGGAACACGCCGAGCAACTGATTGGGCGCACCCGCCGGATTGGTCAACGGCCCGAGGATGTTGAACAGGGTGCGCACGCCCAACTCCTTGCGCACCGGCGCCGCATGCCTCATGGCCGGATGGTGATTGGGCGCGAACATGAAGCCGATGCCGCATTCGGCCAGGCTTTGCGCCACCTGCTCGGGCGTGAGCTGGATGTTGGCGCCCAGCGCCTCCAGCGCATCGGCCGAGCCGGAGGAGGAACTCACGCTGCGCCCGCCATGCTTGGCCACTTGCGCCCCGGCCGCGGCGGCAACGAACATGCTGGCGGTGGAGATATTGAAAGTGCGCGCGGAATCGCCGCCCGTGCCGACGATGTCGACCAGGCCCTTTTTATCGGCCACTTCCACCGGCGTGGCGAATTCGCGCATCACCATCGCCGCGGCGGTGATTTCGCCGATGGTTTCCTTTTTCACCCGCAGGCCGGTGATGAGCGCGGCCATCATGACCGCAGACATCTCGCCGGTCATGATCCGGCGCATCAGCGCGATCATTTCATCGTGGAAGATTTCGCGGTGCTCGATGACGCGCACCAGCGCATCATGATTACTGATGGTCATGGAAGTGGCCTTCGCTCAACGTCAGAAAGTTCTGCAGCAGCCGGTGGCCGTGCTCGGTCTCGATGGATTCCGGGTGAAACTGCACGCCCTCGATGGCGAAATGGCGGTGGCGCACCCCCATGATTTCGCCATCTTCGGTCTGCGCGGTGATTTCCAGGCAGGCCGGAAGGGTGTCGCGCTCGATCGCCAGCGAGTGATAGCGCACCACGGTGTAAGGGCTGGGCAGATCGGCGAACACGCCGCGGCCATCGTGGGTGATAGGGCTGGTCTTGCCGTGCATGATTTGCCGCGCCCGCACGATGTGGCCGCCGAAGGCCGCGCCGATGGCCTGATGGCCCAGGCAGACGCCCAGAATCGGCAGCCGCCCGGCGAAATACTGCAGCACCGGTACGGATATGCCGGCCTCGGCAGGCGAGCACGGCCCGGGAGAAATGACGATGCGCTCGGGATTCAGCGCCGCGATGGCTTCGAGATCGAGCTCATCGTTGCGCACGGTGTGCACTTCCTGGCCGAGTTCGCCAAAGTATTGCACCAGGTTGTAGGTAAAACTGTCGTAGTTGTCGATCATCAGCAGCATGATGGGGCTCCGTGGGTCTGGGAAGAGGATGGGCGGGCGGCGCTTTAGCCGTCCAACCCTTCCTGCACCTGTTCGGCGGCGCGCAACACGGCGCGCGCCTTGGCCTCGGTTTCCCGCCATTCCATCTCGGGCACGGAATCGGCCACCACGCCGGCGGCTGCCTGCACGTACAGCCAGTCGTCCTTGACGATGCCGGTGCGAATGGCGATCGCCAGATCCATGTCGCCGGCAAAGCTCCAATAACCGATGGCCCCGCCGTACAAGCCGCGGCGGGTGGGTTCGAGTTCGTCGATGACCTCCATCGCCCGGATCTTGGGCGCGCCCGACAGCGTGCCCGCCGGGAAAGTGGCGCGCAGCACGTCCATCGGCGTGCGTTGCGGCTGCAGCAGGCCCTCGACGTTGCTGACGATGTGCATCACATGCGAATAGCGCTCGATGGCGAAAGCCTCGGTCACCTTCACGCTGCCGGTCTGCGCGATGCGGCCCAGATCGTTACGCGCCAGGTCGATGAGCATCAGATGCTCGGCGCGTTCCTTCGGATCGGCCAGCAGTTCGGCCTCGTTGCGCACATCGGCCTCGGGCGTGGCGCCGCGCGGCCGCGTGCCCGCCAGCGGGCGAATGGTGACCTTGCGCCCTTCGGGCACGGCCTCTTCGCGCACCAGGATTTCGGGCGACGAGGCCGCGATCTGGAAGTCGCCGAAGTTGAAGTAAATCATGTATGGCGAAGGGTTGAGCGAGCGCAGCGCGCGGTAGAGCGACAGCGGCGAATCGCTGAAACGCTTGCGCAGTCGCTGCCCCACCTGCACCTGCATGAAGTCGCCGGCAGCGATGTAGTCCTTCGCGCGCTCGACCGCCTTCACATAATCGGCCTTGTCGAACTCGCGCTCGATCGGCGTCACGCTGCTGCGCTGCATCGGCGGCGCCGACACCGAATAGCGCAATTGCTCGCGCAGGGCGCGCAGCCGCGAGCGCGCCCGGCTGTAGGCCTCGGGCTGGCCGGGATCGGCAAAGACGATGAGATACAGCCGCCCGGACAGGTTGTCGATGACCGCGAGCTCTTCGCACAGCAGCAGCAGGATGTCGGGCATGTCCAGCGGATCGGGCTTGGGATGCCTGGCGGCAGACGCCATCAGCCGCGGCTCGATGTAGCGCACCGCGTCATAGCCGAAATACCCCGCCAGACCACCGCAGAAACGCGGCATACCCGCCGGCAATGCCACCTTGAAGCGGGCGTGGAAGGCCTCGATGAAATCCAGCGGCGACTGCTCCGAGGTTTCCACCACCGCGCCACCCTGCAACACTTCGGTGAGGCCGTTTTTCACCCGCACCTGGGTGCGGGCGGCCAGGCCGATGAAGGAATAGCGGCCGAAGCGCTCACCCCCGACCACCGATTCCAGCAAAAAGGTGTTTTGTCCCGCTCCTGCGCCCACCCCCAGCTTGAGGTAGAGCGACAGCGGCGTTTCCAGATCCGCCAGCGCTTCGGACACGAGCGCAATGCGGTTATAGCCCTGACGGGCCAGTTCCTTGAATTCGAGTTCAGTCATGTTCGTCTCATGGTCGACCGCCCGGATTGTGCAGGCGGCGAATGTCACGGGAGCGCAGCCCGTTTAGTACACGCTCGCCGCCTCGATGCGCCGAGGGAACGCGTGCCGTCAGACCGCAGCAGCGGGCACGATCAACCAGAACCGCCAGGGCCAGGCCCCCCGGTCTCCAGAACCCGATGCGTGTCGCCGATGGATGAACATGGAAGCGTGAGTGAATCGTGCAGATGACTCTACGAGAAAGTGAATGTAGCAAACTCCCGTGGCTCTTTGCGCCGCTGCGGGCTCACGCGCCGAAATTTTCCGGCATCTGCACCGCAACCACCTCGCCGCGCGCCGTGGCCACACCCCCGGCCAGCACCGTCGACTCCACCACGACCTTGCGGCCCTTGATTTCCTTCACGCGGCCGCGGATTTCCAACTCGATGCCCAATGGCGTCGGCTTGAGAAAGTCGACATGCAGCGACCCGGTGACAAAGCGGAACGCCGGTTGCGTGTCCATCTCCCGCCCTTCGGCGCGATACATCGCCGCGGCCGCCGTGCCGGTGCTGTGACAATCGATCAGCGAGGCGATCAGCCCGCCATAGACGAACCCCGGCACCGCGATGTGATAGGGCTCGGGCGTGAAGCGCGTGAGCGTTTCGTCCCCGTCCCACACCGTCTTGATCTGGTGACCCTGATGATTGAGGCGGCCGCAGCCATAGCAGTGGGCCAGCGCGTCGGGGTAGCTGTCCTGAAAAACCTTGGGCATGATGTCTCCTTTCAGAATGGTGGCCAAAGCATCTTAAGCGCAGTTTTCTTTGAGCCCTCTTGTCAACGCACGGCGTTTTACGAAAAATGAACGACCGTTCGATAACAGACCACCGGAGACGATATGGATCACCCAGCCGACAGGCCGCTGCGCACATTCGGTGCGGCCATTACTCTTCTCGTCGCACTGACGGCCGAAGTGTTCATGCCGAGCGCGCAGGCGCTCACCCTGCACGGCGTGGACATTGCGCCGCAGGTGGAAGTCGGCGGCAAGACGCTGACGCTCAACGGCGCGGGCACCCGCTACGTCTTCGTGTTCAAGGTCTACACCGCCGCGCTGTATCTGCCGCAAAAAAGCGCGCAGCCGCAGGCGATCTACGCCATGACCGGGCCCAAGGAGCTGAAACTCACCATGCTGCGCGACGTCAGCGGCAAGGAACTCGGCGACAAGCTCAATGAAGGCATCAAGAACAATCTCAGCCCGCAGGAGTTCAGCGCCTTCATTCCCAGCCTGGCGCAGCTTGGCGGCCTGTTCGCGCAGAAAAGTCAGATCAAGACCGGCGAAACCGTGACCATCCGCGAAATTCCCGGAAAGGGCAGCACCATCGCCATCGACGGCGTCCCTTCGGGCGGGGTGTTCACCGACCCGCAATTTTTCAATTCCATGCTCAAAATCTGGCTGGGCAAAGAGCCCGCCGAAGACCGCCTCAAACGCGCCCTGCTGGGCGACGAGGGCGACAGCAACTGAAACGGCCTCTCCGGCGTCAACCCTGACTTCCGAGACAGGCTTGCGCCTCGTCATGTTTGGTCACCACTCCAACGCGGCGTTTCGGTGAAAACCCGAACAGGCAAGCGGCGGGTTCCTAAATAAGATTTCGCTGATATACCCACAGACCACCCGAGGATAGCCCATGAAAAATGTTCTGACCGCAACCGCCATCGCGCTGGCCGCCGCCTTCGGCGCCGCAAGCGCCCATGCCGCCGTCAAAGTGGGCGGCGTGCCTGTCATGCAAACCGCACCGGCCAACGGCGTGCCGCTGCTGATCAACGGCGCGGGCGTGGTGAATATGGGCGGCAAGATGGCCGCTGCGGTGTACCTGCCGCAAAACACCACCTCGGCCAGCAGCATCATGACCATGCCGGGCGCCAAGTCGATCCGCCTGACCGCGCTGTCCAATATGTCGGCCGAGGCCTTCGCCAAGGCGCTGGAATCCGGGGTCAAAAAGGGCGTGTCCGCCGCGCAGTACGCCTCTTTCAAGCCCGCCATGGATGCGTTCAGCAAACAGCTCGCCAGCATCAAGCAAATCCCCAGGGGCGAGACGGTCGAACTGCTGTTCGAGCCCTCCAACGGCATCGTGCTGATGGGCCCGGGCTCGCACATCATTCCGGGCACGGGCAATGCCGAGCTGTACCAGGCCATGCTGCGCATGCTGCCGGCTGGCGTGCTGTCCAACCAGTCGATTCAAAACCAGAACATCAACGGCTGACCGCGACGGTTGTGTCCGATAAAGGCCGCCCCGAACCGGGGCGGCCTGCAGTTGGAAACCGCCTGTGTGTCAGTTGCCGGAAGTCGATCAGGCGGACTGTCGACAAGCCGTTGCAGCGGCCACTGGGGTTTTCCGCAACAGCGGGATCTGCCGTCTGGCCTCCTGCCAGGCCCGGTTGGCCATCTCGACGTAATGGGGCTCTTTATCGATCCCTATGAAGTTTCTTTCCTCCTGGGCTGCGGCAACGGCGCTCGTTCCACTGCCGACGAATGGGTCCAACACCCAATCACCGGGGTCGCTCAATAATTGAATGATGCGGCGCGGCAATTCCACGGGGAATTTTGCTTCATGGTCGTCGTTCGATCGCACCGACGGAATGCGCCAGACCGCGCGCGACCCCCACTCGATCCACTCATCTTTTGTGATGCGATTGCGATCGACCCGCGTCTGTCCTGGTTTCCAAAAAATATAAATGTATTCAAACTCATCGACCGCCCGATAACTCATGGTGTGCCAGCGGCTATTCTCCCAGGCGGCATCCTTGACCCATACCCTTCTATCGTATAAATAAAGTCCTGCTTCCATGGCGTATTGTTCGAGCAATCCGCCGACGAGCAAAACACGCGTCTGAGTCTGATATTTACCACCTCGAATATTGTTGCCCTTCAACCGGCGGTCGACTGTTTGTTCGCTGCATCCCAGCAGGTCTGCAATCTGCCTGCGGTTCATGCCTGGGTTCTCGGACATGGCCTGCACCACCCTCTCGCGCGTAATGTCTGCCCGTTTGCGACGGGACACATTCTCTGCCATCAACCTAGGCATACTGGAATCGGGAAAGCACAGGATATCCGCAATATTGACCGCGACGAATCCTCCGGGCTTGAGCGCGACCGCATGAGCTGCCAGAGTGCGCCTCAACAGCGATTTCCACTCCAGGAAGGATTGATCGAGCTCGTATTGCTTGCCGACGTGGTAAGGCGGAGACCATACGGACAGCGCCACACTGCCTGCGTCGACAAAGAAATTCAACTCGCGCGCATCTCCCAGAAAAACACCTTGCTTCATTCATCCTCCCAGATCAGGGTCAGATTGCCGCGATCGTCATAAATACCGGTCTGGACTCGCCAGGCAGCTTTCTCCTTTAGTCGATTGAAGGAAAGACGCACACGAAAGCTCTCCCCTCGGGTGGGTGCGTTGCGGCCCGCGATCCAGATCGTATCGTGCTGGTCCGGGTTGTAGTGATCCTGGAGCCGGCTATTCGGAATGCTGACCAGGGTTAATGCCAACAAACGATAGGGTGGGCGATCCTTGCTGTCGTTTCCGGGAGCAGCGGCGTAGTGGTAGTGGGCCAGCAAGGTTGTGGTGAGATAAGGTGTATTTTTATAAATCTGTATGGGATTCAATGTCCCCGTGATATCAGTTGCGCCTCCACCCCTGACCTGTCTCACCGACAGCGACAGTTGCGACATTTGCAACGTGGCGCTGTTGCGTTTTTTTCTGCCTTGCTATCGACAAACAACGCCTGCCTGACCGCCATGTCGGGGTATATGGCGTAGCGCGCCTTGCGATAATCGACGTTGCCGTACAAGCGCTGATCGATCTGGTAGCCGCCCATCCTGTCGAGCATTTCACGCGTCACATCTTCGGCGATGTCTTTGGGATCGTCCGTGCTCTGACGAAAGTATTCCCAGGCATCGAGCGAAAAATCCCGCGCTGCAATCCATAAAGCTCGCAGCGCGGCTTTTTCAAGCGCTTCGATCTCGTCCTCAGTGAGGCTGCCTGGGAGTCTTTCCATTGGGTCGATTTCTACGGTCTACGTCGCTCAGGCGGTCAGCAGATCGCCGATGCGATCGGCAAAACCGTCTGCGTCGACCGCACGCACGGGTTCGCCGTGGTTGTAGCCGTAGGTCACCAGCGCCACCGGGCAGCCGGCGGCGCGGGCGGCCAGGGCGTCGTTCTGCGAATCGCCGATCATCAGCACCGAGGCGGTAGGCAGGCCGATCTGCTTGCAGGTTTCGACCAGCGGCATGGGATCGGGCTTTTTGCGCGCAAAGGCGTCGCCGCCGTTGACCACTTCGAAGTGCTGCAGCAGGCCCTTGATGCCCAGCAGTTCGCGGGCGTAGACGGTGGGCTTGTTGGTGATGCAGGCCAGCCGCAGACCCGCAGCCTTCAACGCCGCCAGCCCTTCGGGCACGCCGGGAAACGGGTTGGAGTACTGACCGTTGATGGTGCCGTAAATGCGCTGATAAGTCTCGATGGCACGCGGATAAAGCGCCCCGGCCTGGTCGTCGGCGAGATGGATGCGCAGGGTCTGCAGCACCAGATACTCGGAGCCCTTGCCGATGCGATGTTCCACCTGCTCGCGGCTGACCGCGGGCAGGCCCAGCTCGTCCATCAAGCGCGACAGCGCGGCGTGAAAATCGCCCAGGGTGTCGATCAGGGTGCCGTCGAGATCGACGATGGCGGCCTGCACCGCATGGCCCGCGAGGATCACGGCAGGCGCCGCTGCGGTGCGTGCCTCCATCAGGCCACCTTGGCCAGGTTGACGCGCATGGCGTCGATCACGGCCTTGTAGTCTGGCTTGCCGAAAATGGCGCTGCCCGCCACGAAGGTGTCCACGCCCGCCGCTGCGGCCGCCGCGATGTTGTCGGGTTTGATGCCGCCGTCGATTTCCAGCAGGATGTTGCGGCCCGTCTGCGCCTTGTAGGCGTCGAGCCTGGCGCGCACCTGCCTGGCCTTGGGCAGGCTGCTCTCGATGAAGCTCTGGCCGCCGAATCCGGGGTTCACGCTCATCAGCAGCACCAGATCGACCTTGTCCATGACGTAGTCGAGCACGGCAAGCGGCGTGGCCGGGTTGAACACCAATCCAGCCTTGGCGCCGCCGTCGCGGATCAGCTGCAGAGTGCGGTCCACATGCTTGCTGGCCTCGGGGTGGAAGCTGACGATATCGGCGCCCGCCTTGATGAAGGACTGGGCGATGGCATCCACCGGCTCGACCATCAGATGCACGTCGAGCGTGACGGGCGTGCCGTCGGCCTTCTTGCAGTAGGGCTTGATGGCTTCGGCCACCAGCGGGCCGATGGTGAGGTTGGGCACGTAATGGTTGTCCATCACGTCGAAGTGGATGAAGTCGGCGCCGGCGTCGATGACGTTGCGCACCTCCTCGCCCAGACGGGCAAAGTCGGCCGAGAGAATGCTGGGGGCGATACGGTAGGTTTTCATGGCGCTTGATTCTAGTTTCGAAGGAGGCTTGACCGCCGGCGCGGCGCAAGGGTTTGAATTTACGGCATCGCTGCGCCAGCCCGCGCTTTTAGAATCGCGCGCATGTCGACCTATCAATTTTCCGTTTCGGTGATTCCGCAATTCCTGCCCGAGCAGTCGGATGCGGAACAAGGCGTTTATGCCTACAGCTACACCGTGACGATCATCAACACCGGGCGCGTGGCGGCGCAGCTCATTTCCCGCCACTGGATCATCACCGATGGTTCGGGCAAGGTGGAAGAGGTGCGCGGTCTGGGCGTGGTGGGGCAGCAGCCCTTTCTCAAGCCCGGCGAAGCCTTCGAGTACACCAGTTGGTCGCAACTGAGCACACCCACGGGCAGCATGCGCGGCAGTTATTTCTGCGTCGCCGAAGATGGCGAACGCTTCGAGGCCCACATTCCCGAATTCGCGCTGGTGCAGCCGCGGAGTCTGCATTGATGGGGTTTGGCGGGCGCCGTGCGCGCAAGGCGGCGCGTGCGGCTGCCGATCTGCATGCGCTGCTCGACGCGGCCAGCGCGCAGGCGCTGCCGGTGGAGCAGGCGCTCTGGATCATCGAACTGCTCGACTGGCTGCGAGGCGGCCCCGACGCTGCGCTGCTGCGCGACGGCCTGAACCTCCCGCTCGATCCCCCCGCGCAAGACCCCCATGACGCGCCCGCGCCCGCAGAAATTCAGCGATTGCAAATCCTGCTCGATCTGCTGGAGCGCCTGCCCGAGCGCCGCGCAGAAATCGCCGCCGTGGTCGGCGGTCTGCTGCAGCACACCGACGCCACCTTGCTGCTGGCCGATTCCGGCTTCAGCCAGCGGCCTTCGTTTTTCAGCGAATTCAGCGAACGCCTGGGCAATAAATGGCTGCCCAAATCGCCCGAGACGCGCGATCTCGCCGTGCTGTTCGCCCTGTTTTTCCCCGATGAGCGCGATGCCCACTGGCTCGAAGCGCTGGATGGCCACACGCTCGCACGCCTGAGCGCGGTCTGGCAGCCGCCCGAGGTCCCCCAGGCACCCGACAGCGCATCGCTCTGGCGCACCGCGCTGCTCGATGCGCTGACCTACACCATCAGCCACATCCGCGCCGCCGGATTCTCGCCCGATCTGCGCTCGCGCATGCAGCACAGCGGCCCTTTGGCGGGCGAGGTCGAAACGCCGTTCAAACTGTTGGCCATGCAGTATGAAGCGGTCCAGACGCTACTGACGCAGCAGGCCTCACGAAATGATGAAGCGCTGCGGCAGTCGCTCACGCTGCTTCGCGCCGGGCTGCAAGCCTGCCGTCAGCAGGCCGATTCGGTCACGGCGCACCTGGAAGACCATGGCACCTCGGTCAGTCTGGTCTATGCCTTGCACCAGTTGCATCAGCGCATCGACCGCGCCGAGGCGCTGCTGAACTGTCTGGTGGGCGACACGCCCGCGCGCGACACCGCTCACCTGTTCGCCAACCTGGTCCGCTTGAACGCACAACGCCGCAGCCTGCGCGCGCTGTGGCGGCACAACACCGCGCTGCTGGCCGAAAAAATGGCCGAGCGCCATGCCGAATCGGGCGAGCACTACATCACCCGCGACCGCCGCGAATACCGCGCCATGCTCGGCGCGGCGATGGGCGGCGGGCTGATCATGGGCTTCACTACCTGGATCAAGATCGGCATTCTCGGCCTGAAGACCGCGCTGTTCTGGACCGGCCTGCTCGCCGGGTTGAACTACGCGGTGAGTTTTGTCATCGTGCAGTTGCTGCACTGGACCATCGCCACCAAGCAGCCCGCCATGACCGCCCCCGCAATGGCCGACAAGCTCGGCGAGCTGTCCAGGCCCGGCGGGGTGGAGCGCTTCGTCGATGAAGTGGCCAACCTCACGCGCTCGCAGTCGGCAGGGGTGTTCGGCAATGTGTTGCTGGTCATGCCGGTGGCCCTGCTGCTCGGCTTGGGCGGGCTGGCCTGGTTCGGGCCGCAGTTTCTGCCCGCGCCCAAGGCGGAGCACGAGCTGGAGTCGTTGTCGCTGCTGGGCCCCACGCCGCTGTTTGCGGCGTTCACCGGGGTGCTGCTGTTTCTCTCCAGCGTGATTGCGGGCTGGGCCGAAAACGCCTTCGTGCTGCACCGCCTGGACAGCGCCATCGCCTGGAACCCGCGCATTCGCCGCTGTCTGGGCGCGCAGCGCGCAGCGCGCTGGTCCGCCTGGTGGCGGCGCAACGTCGGCGTCATGGCGGGCAATGTGTCGCTTGGTCTGTTGCTCGGCCTGACGCCGGAGTTTTTCCGAATTTTCGGCATCGACCTTCAAGTGCGGCACGTCACCCTGTCCTCGGGGCTGTTCGGCGCGGCCTGCGCCAGTCTGGGGCCTGCGGTGGTCGACGACCCGGCGTTCTGGTGGGCGCTTGCCGGCATCGCCGTCAACGGCGTGCTCAACGTCGGCGTGAGTTTTTACCTCGCCTACCGGCTGGCGCTGCGCGCCCGCGGCATCCAGGTGAAGGAGCGCCGGGCCATCTACGCCAGCATCGCCCGCAGGCTGTGGCGCAGGCCGTGGACCTTCATCCTGCCGCCGCGCAACGCGGCGGCCAGCGCACAAGGCCCGGCATGACCGGGTTGTCGCAACGATCTGGCTTGATGAGCGTCCTCAGGTCCGGGCTGCGCCCTGCCCGCGCCGCCCTGCTCTGCCTGCTGGGGCTGGTGCTGGCTTCCTGCGCCACGCCCCCCTCACCGCCGGCTTCTGCCCCCGCTTCCCCTCCATCGACCGCAGCCTCGGCTGCGCCCTGGCCTGCCACGCCGCCCGGCACGAGCGCCGCGCTCACCGGCCCAGGCATCAAGCTGCTGGCCGCGCAGTGGGCCGATCTGCCCGGCTGGACGCAGGATGATTTCAGCGGTGTCTGGCAGGCTTTCCGCCGCGATTGCAGCGCGCGTCTGCCTGCGGCGCTTGCTGCGGTGTGCGAGCGCGCCGCGTCTGTCCCGGTGAACGACCCGCAGGCGCAGCGGGCGTTCTTCGAATCCGAGTTCGCGCCCTGGCAAATCACCGCCCCGGACGGCCAGAATCAAGGCTTGATCACCGGCTATTACGAACCCGTGCTGCACGGCTCGCTCACCCGCGTCTGGCCCTATGTCGTGCCGGTGTGGGGTCTGCCCGCCGACCTGGTGCCGCGCCCGCCGGGAACGGACGGCGTCAGCGGCGGTCGGGTCGCCTGGGTGGATGGCCGGCAGCGTGTGCTGCCCTACTGGAGCCGGGCGCAGATCCAGGCCGATCCGGCGGTGCAGGCTGCGCTCGACCGCTGCGCCGTGGTCTGGCTCGACAGCGCTGTGGATGCGTTATTTCTCCAAGTGCAGGGCTCCGGGCTGGTCCGGCTGCCCGACGGCCAGACCCTGCGGCTGAGCTATGCAGGAACCAACGGCTGGCCCTACCAATCGGTCGGACGCTGGCTGCGCGATACCGGGCGGGTGAAAGGCACCGTCACCATGTCCATCATCCGCGCCTGGGCGCAGATGCATCCGGACGAAGTACCCGACATGCTGGCCGCAAACCCGCGCGTGGTGTTTTTCAACGCCGCGCTCGATACCGATCCGCAGCGCGGCCCCACCGGCGCTCTGGGCGTGCCGCTGACGGCCCTGCGCAGCATCGCCGTGGACAAGCAGGCCATCGCGCTGGGGCTGCCGGTGTGGCTGTCCACCTCGCAACCGTACAGCGACGGCAAACCGCCGCAGCCGCTCGATCGTCTGGTATTCGCCCAGGACGTGGGCTCGGCCATCACGGGCGCCGTGCGCGCCGACCTGTTCACCGGCACCGGAGACGCCGCCGGCGAACTCGCGGGCCGCATGCAGTGGCCCGGCCGGCTGTGGGTATTGCTGCCGGTCACACCGTAGGAGCCTGTCGTCCGCTTTGCGCTGGGCGGTGGCATGTTCTGGAGAATCGCCTTAAGGTTATGGTTTTTACTCACATTCAAGGAGGACTCCACCCATGACGCTCGACCCACACGATCTCGCCCACGAATTCCCCGCCCAGGCCGACAGGATTCACGCACTCAAATCGGACAACGCCCATTTCAACAAGCTGGCGCAACGCTACGAAGAACTCAACAAACAAGTGGTGCAGATCGAGGAAGGCGTGCACGCAGTCGACGGCCTGCACCTGGAAACGCTGAAAAAAGAGCGCCTGCAACTCAAGGATCAGATCGCCGCGCTGCTGGCGGCGTAAGCGCCCGCCCGACCCCGGCGCGGCGCCTAGGCGTGGCTCAGTGCGTCGCGCCGCGTGCCATCAGTTTCTGCACCGGCATCCATACGCCCAGTACCACGATGCCGGTGGCGATGCCCACTGCGGCGTCGAACAGCAGCGGACTCAGCCAAGCCATCGCGCCTGCCTGGTGCGCGACGGCCTCGCTGGCATGATGCAGCCAGGGCCAGCCGTGGCTGATGATGCCCCCGCCCACCAGAAACATGGCGGCGGTGCCCACCACGCTCAGCCCCTTCATCAGCCAGGGCGCCGAGGCCAGTATGCCGCGTCCCAGCGCCTGCGCCGCCGCAGACGTCTGGCGGCTCAGATGGAGCCCGGCATCGTCGAGCTTCACGATGCCCGCGACCAGACCATAGACGCCCGCGGTCATCAGCAGCGATATACCGATCAGCACGGCCACCTGGGTGGTGAAGCTCGCTCCGGCCACGGCGCCCAGGGTGATGACAACGATTTCCGCCGACAACACGAAGTCGGTGCGCACCGCGCCCTTGACCTTGTCGCGCTCCAGCGCCAGCAGATCGATCTCCGAGCGCGTCAGCGCCTGGGTCAGTTCCTCGTGATGCGCTTCGTCCTCGGCCTTGCTGTGGAAGAGCCTGTGCGCCAGCTTTTCCGTCCCCTCGAAGCACAGATACGCCCCGCCCAGCATCAACAAGGGCGTGATCGCCCAGGGCGCAAAGGCGCCGATCGCCAGCGCCAGCGGCACCAGAATCGATTTGTTGACCAGCGAACCCTTGGCCACGGCCAGCACCACGGGAATTTCGCGGTTGCTCTGCACCCCGGTGACCTGCTGGGCACCCAGCGCCAGATCGTCGCCCAACACGCCTGCGGTCTTTTTGGCCGAGATCTTGGTGAGCACCGCGACGTCATCCAGCACGGTGGTGATGTCATCGAGAAGAGCGAGCAGACTGGAGGCCATTGCGCAAGGGGAAGTGTTACCGTTTGAAAGCGCATTGGACTACAAACCGCGCCACGGCTCCGTGCCGCCGTTCTGCGTATGCTTGACGCTTTTACGCCTCGAACGCATGCTCAACGACGGTTTGACTTGGACGCTGGTTGCGCTGGCCGCATTTTTCGGCGCGGCGCTCAACGCGGCGGCCGGGGGCGGGAGTTTTCTCACCCTGCCCGCATTGATCTATGCCGGTGTTCCGGCCGTTGCCGCCAACGCCACCGGCACCACGGCCTTGTTGCCCGGCTACCTGGCAAGCACCTGGGGCTTCCGCGAAGACCTCGGCCCGCCGCGCGCGGTCGGCATGACCGCGCTGATGCTGACCTGTCTCGCGGGCGGGGGCATCGGCGCCGGGCTGTTGATCACCACCAGCAACCACGCCTTTCGCGCGCTGGTGCCGTGGCTGCTGTTGTTCGCTACCGCCTTGTTCGCCTTCGGACCCGCCTTGTTGCGCCGCATCGGCCGGCATCCTGAACAACACGCGCCGCGTCTGCAGACGCTCGTCGGCCTGTTCATCGTCAGCGTGTACGGCGGCTACTTCAACGGCGGCCTCGGCGTGCTGTTGTTGGCGATGCTCACCCTGATCGGCGAGACGCATCTCAACCGCATGAACGCGCTGAAAAACGCCATCTCCGCGGTGCTCACGCTGTTCGCCGTCGGCATTTACGCCGCCGCGGGAACGGTGCAGTGGCGCTGGGTGGCCGTGATGCTGCCGGCCGTGCTGCTGGGCGGCTATGTCGGCGCGCGCCTCGCCCGGCGCATCCCGCGCGAGGTGCTGCGCTGGGGCATTGTGGTCATCGGCCTGGTGATGAGCGCGCTGTTCTTTCGTTAAGTCGTCTCTCGTTAAGACGTCTCATCGCCCGCCATCCTTGACGATGAGGCAGACACCTGCGGCGACAAATCCCAAAGTCTGCCTGATGATGCGCCGCGCAGAACGTCTCGTTTCCCGGCAGGGCAGGCCGCAGGTTCCAGCGTGTCATCAAATTGTAAAGTCAGGAGCTTGGGGCTATATTGAAAATAATCTGATCATCATTGGGGCAACGAGCGTGGAACTGAATTTTTTCTCGGCGACCAACGCGCACAAAGCGTGGAAAAAGCGGCTTTACGATTGCGTCTGCGGCGCCTGCAGCACGCTCGACCCCGACGCCATTGCGCTGGACAACCGCTGCGATCTGGGCAAGTGGCTCTACGGCATCCGCGAAAAACGGCCCGCGCTGAGCGCCGATACGCAGCACCTGTTCACGCGCCTGTTCGATGAACATGCGGCTTTTCACCGCGCTGCCGCCGAAGTCGCGCGTCAGGCTTTGGCGAATCAGCAGAAAGAGGCGCTCCAGCAATTGCAAGGCGGCGAGTACGCGCGCATCTCCAACCGGGTGATCGGCACATTGGGCGAGCTCTACCTCAAGCGCCGCGAATTCGGCATGGATTGAAGGCATCGCAGAGGCGCCGCCTTCGGCACAAGCGGAGGACGCCCTGCGGTTTGCGACAATGGCGTCCATGACCGCCCCCCTTGCCAACGACACCTTTCTGCGCGCCCTGCGCCGCCAGCCCACCGACTACACCCCGCTGTGGCTGATGCGCCAGGCCGGGCGCTACCTGCCGGAATACAACGCCACACGCGCGCGCGCCGGGAGTTTTCTCGGACTGGCGCAGAATCCGCACTACGCCTGCGAAGTCACGCTGCAGCCGCTCGACCGCTACGCGCTGGACGCTGCCATTCTGTTCTCCGACATTCTCACCGTGCCCGACGCCATGGGCCTGAGCCTGCGCTTCGAGGCCGGCGAAGGGCCGAAATTCGACCGCCCGCTGCGCACCGAGGCCGACGTCGCCGCGCTCGCCGTGCCCGACCTGGACAAGCTGCGCTACGTGTTCGACGCCGTCAGCGAGATCCGCCGCGCGCTGGTGCAAAACGGCGTGCAGCGCGTGCCGCTCATCGGTTTTTCCGGAAGCCCCTGGACGCTGGCCTGCTATATGGTCGAGGGCGCTGGCAGCGAGGACTACCGCACGGTCAAGACGCTGTTGTATTCCCGCCCCGACCTGATGCACCGCATCCTCGCGGTCAACGCCGAGGCGGTGGCGCAGTATCTGGCGGCGCAGATCGACGCGGGCGCGCAGGCCGTGATGATTTTCGACAGTTGGGGCGGCGTGCTGGCCGATGGCGCGTTTCAGGAGTTTTCTCTCGCCTACAGCCAACAGGTCATCGCCGCGCTCAAGCAGCGCAGCGACTCACAGCAAATTCCGGTGATTCTGTTCACCAAGGGCGGCGGCCAGTGGCTCGAAGCCATGGCCGACACCGGCGCCGACGCCCTCGGGCTGGACTGGACGACCTCGCTCGCCCAGGCCAGAGCCCGCGTGGGCCAGCGCGTGGCGCTGCAAGGCAACCTCGACCCCAATGTGCTGTTCGCGCCGCCTGCGGCCATCGAAAAGGAAGTGCAGCGGCTGCTGCAGAGCTTCGGCCCGGTCGGCGCGGGCGCAGGCCATGTGTTCAACCTGGGACACGGCATTTCGCAATACACCCCGCCCGAGCATGTCTCGGCACTCGTCGAGGCGGTGCACACCCACAGCCGGGCTCTGCACGGCGACAGGGCTTGAAAACACCCGGCGCAGCGCTGCGATTGGCAAGGCAGTAAGCGAAAATTCCGATTTGTCAAGCTTGACAAATCAGCTTATGCACATTTTTGGCGCGTTTGCACTGCAACAAGTTGATCACAGACTCAACTTGAATTTACTACATATAAACCACTGATTTATCAGTAACTTTTCAATGTTTCCCATTTTGCCAAATTTTTTTGCACAGGCTTATCCACAAGAGTGCTGTCTTCGGATTCAGGATTGATGCACAGAGTTATCCACAATCTGTTTTATCCCGAATAAGGCCAGATTCGACGCCCACTTAGGAAGGCTTTCGAACGCCGATTTCCATCTGCTGCACTCCTTTCATGTCCGTCATTCTTCAGGTCGCCGTCGATGCACCGGGTCTGCAGCCGCTCGATTACAGCGCGCAGGCGCCGCTGCCACCCGGCACCCTGGTGCGTGTCCCGCTCGGGCGCCAGACCGTCTGTGGCGTGGTGATCGCGCACAAGCCGAAACCCGACGCCGACCGCCCCCTGACGCTGCGCCCCATCGCTGCGGTGCACAACGCCCTGGCTCCGCTATCTCCCGCCTGGCTGGAACTGCAGCAATTCGTCGCCCGGTACTACCAACGCGCTCTGGGCGAAGTCATCGGGGCCGCCCTGCCAACCCAGTTGCGCAACCGCAACCCAGGCGAAGCCACGGCAGCTTCTCCCCGTCCTGCGCCCGCGAGCTATCGCTGCACCGAAGCGGGCCTGTCGACCTTGCCCGGCCAGATCGCTGCACGCAGCGTGGCGCTGTGGCGGCTGGCGAGCGCCCTCGGCGTGCCGGCGCCCGGGGCGATGACGGCGCCCGCCCCCAGCCCGCTCGGTTTGGGACAGGCGCGGCGGCTGCATCCGCAAGCGGCCAGGGTGCTGGCGGAATGGGAACGCGCCGGTTGGGTGGAAGTCGTCGCTCCCGTCGGCCTCCCGCCCAGGGTAGCCGCCCCCGCCCCCACGCTGCATCCGGAACAGGCCCAGGCGCTGCAAGCCATCACCGCCAGCACGGGTTTTGCGCCCTTCCTGTTGTTCGGCGTGACCGGCAGCGGCAAGACCGAGGTCTATCTGCACGCCGCGGCGCGGGTGCTGCAACGCGAGCCCGAAGCGCAGGTGCTGGTGCTCACTCCCGAGATCAACCTCACGCCGCAACTGGTGCGACGTTTCGAGCAGCGCTTCGGCGCGCAACACCTCGCCGTGCTGCACAGCGGCCTGTCGGAGGGTCAGCGGCTGCGACACTGGCTGGCAGCGCACAACGGCTCAGCGCGCATCGTGCTCGGCACCCGGCTGGCGGTGCTGGCCTCGCTGCCCACGCTGCGGCTGATCGTGGTCGACGAAGAGCACGACCCGTCGTACAAGCAGCAGGAGGGCGCGCGCTACAGCGCACGCGATCTGGCGCTGTGGCGGGCGCAGCAGCTCGGCATCCCCGTCGTGCTCGGCTCGGCCACGCCTTCGCTGGAAAGCTGGCGGGCGGCGCAGACCGGGCGCTACCAATTGCTGACCCTGAAAGAACGCGCCAGCGGCGTGCTGCCTGCCGTGCGTCTGGCCGATATTCGGCGCGACGCCACGCTGCGCACCAGCGGCGCGCTGATCGGCCAGGCGCTCGACGCCGCATTGCGCCAACGGCTCGAACGCGGCGAGCAAAGTCTGCTGTTTCTCAACCGCCGCGGCTATGCCCCGGTGTTGAGCTGCCCCGACTGCGGCTGGATGTCGGACTGTCCGCATTGCGACGCGCACCTGGTGTTTCACCGCACCGACCGCAGCCTGCGCTGCCACCACTGCGGCTATCAGGCCGCCGTGCCGCGCGCCTGTCCGGGCTGCGGCAGCCTCGATCTGCAACCCGTCGGCAAGGGCACGCAGCGGGTGGAAGAAGCCCTGGCGGAGAAATATCCCGAGGCGCGCATCGAGCGCATCGACGCCGACAGCACCCGGCGCAAGGGCGCGGCGGCGAGCCGTTTCGACAGCGTCCACGCCGGTGAAGTGGACATTCTGGTCGGCACGCAGATGGTGACCAAGGGACACGACTTCCAGCGCGTCACCCTGGTGGCCGCGCTCAACCCCGATGCCGGGCTGTTCACCCACGATCCACGCGGCCCAGAACGCCTGTTCGCCCAGCTCATGCAGGCCGCCGGGCGCGCGGGCCGCGCCTTGCCGTCGCGCGGCGATACCCCCGCCTCCACCCCGGAGATGCTGGTGCAGACCGCCCACCCCGAGCATCCGCTGTACCGCGCGCTGGTGGCGCACGACTATCCTGGCTTCGCCCGGGCCGAGCTCATCGAGCGCGAACGCGGCGGCATGCCGCCGTTTTCCTATCAGGCGCTGCTGCGCGCGGAGCACAAAAGGATCGAAGCCGTAACGGACTTTCTGGAACAGGCGCAGCAACTCGCCGCACCACTGGCCGAGGCATTGGGCGTGACCGTCTATCCCCCCATACCGGCGGCAATCGCCCGCGTGGCCGATGTGCACCGCATGCAGATGCTGCTCGAAGGCTCGCATCGCGGCGCGCTGCAGAACCTGCTGACGCACTGGGGCGCCGAACTCGCCGCGCTGCGCTCACGTGTGCGCTGGGCGGTGGACGTGGACCCGCTCGATTACTGAAGCTCGGTGAGAAAGGGCGCATTTGTCGCATTCGGCGGAGGATTCGACATTTCGATACAACAGGTTGGGGCGGCGCGGACTACATTGTTTTCATCGAAAGCGCATTGCAGTGCAGCAAGCGCCGTTTTTTGGAAGAGAACCATCCATCATGTCCACACATCGCCATTTGCATCATCATCCGCTGCCCGCGGGCACGCCCGTGATCGAGTTCGACCACGGGCGTCCGGGGAGCGTCACCCCCGACTCTCCGGCCACCGACGTGATGACCGATCTGCGCCACACCCCGGCCTTCACCATCGAGCCCGACGCCACGGCCAACCACGCGCTGCAGAAAATGATGCATGCCGGGGTGCGACTGCTGTTGGTGACCAACTCCGCGCGGCATGTCGTCGGCCTGATCACCGCGCGCGATCTGATGGGCGAAAAGCCCGTGCGCGCCGCCACCGAAAACCAGATACCGCGCGACGCCGTGACCGTGGCGCAATGCATGGTGCCGCAGCAGCACATCGAAGTGCTCGACTACGCCGAAGTGCTGCGCTCCACCGTGGCCGAGATCGTGCTCACGCTGCGCCATTCGGGTCGCCAGCATGCGCTGGTGCTGGAAACCGACGGCCAACCCGTGGTGCGCGGCATCTTTTCGGCGGTGCGTATCGGCCGCCAACTCGGGGTCGAACTGCAGTCCAACGGACAGATGCAGAGCTTCGCCGAGCTGGAACAGGCCATTGCCAAGGTCTGATGGGCGTTCAGTCGTTGATGATGGCCTTGCGCAGCGCCCTGACCTGCTCGGGCGCGACCGCCGAGGCGCCGTTGCCCCAGGTGGCGCGGATGTAAGTGACGACATCGGCCACCTGCTGGTCGTCGAGCGACTGGGCAAAGGGCGGCATGACCATAGGCGCCGGGGCCTTTGCGGTCACCACCGTGCTGCCGCCGGCCAGCACCACGCGGATGCTGTTGTTCGGATCGGAACACTGCACCGTGGCGTTTTTCGCCAGCCCGGGAAAGACCTGCGGCAGACCCTGACCGTTGGCCTGGTGGCAGGCCGCGCAATGCTGGTTGTAGACCTGCGCGCCGCGCTGCACCGAAGCCGGGTTCCTGGCTGCTGGAGTCTGCGTCGGCACGAAGGGTTTGAGCGATTTGATGTAGATCGCCATCGCCTGCAGGTCCTCGGGCTTGAGGTGCTGGGTGCTGTGCGAGATGACCTCGGTCATGCTGCCCAGGGCGGTGAAGTGCGCGGTCTTGCCGGTCTGCAGCAACTCGACGATTTCAGCCTCGGTCCATTTCTGCAGGCAGTTGCCGCGCAGATTGGTGGCGAACCAATGTTCCACCTGCGAGCCGGTGAGATAGAGGTCGCCGTTCGGTCCGCGCGAGCTCAGCGCCTTTTCCTGGAAGAACAGGCCGCGCGGGGTATGGCAGGAGCCGCAATGGCCCAGCCCCTCCACCAGATAGGCGCCGCGGTTCCACTGCGCGCTCTGTTTGGGATCGGGGGTGAAGTTGGTGTCGCGCACGAACAGCCAGTTCCAGACGGCCAGCGGCCAGCGGATCGTCATGGGCCACACCATGTCGGGCTTGCGGTTGGGCGTGGGGTCGGGCGGCACGCCCTGCATGAAGTAGGCATAGAGCGCCTTCATGTCGGCCTCGTTCACCCGTGCGTAGGAGGGGTAGGGCATGGCCGGGTAGAGATGCTTGCCGCCGGGCGCCACGCCATGCCGCACGGCGCGGTCGAACTGCTCGAAGCTGTAGTTGCCGATGCCGTGGGTTTTGTCGGGCGTGATGTTGGTGGAATAGATCGCACCGATGGGCATGTCCATCTTCAGCCCGCCGACGAAGGGCTTGCCGCCCGGCGCCGTGTGGCAGGCCACGCAATCGCCCGCGCGCGCCAGATAGGCCCCGCGCTGCACTTCCTGATCGGAGAACCTCGCCGCTGCGGCGAAGCCGCACTGCGCCGCCAGGACGCCCGCCAGGGCGGCGCGCCCTACCCGCCATACCCGTTTCTTGCTCATGTTCATCCTTCCCATCGCCGCGACCCTTTGTCTTGATTGCAACTCTTTGTAAGCAAATGACCGGGTATGGTAACGATCCGGGTTGACCCTGAGCGGATCAACGCAGCAGCGCCAAGATGCCCAGCGCCAGTGCGCCAGCGCCCAGAGCCAGCGCCGCCAGCATCCACAGCCGCAAGCGCTGCTGCGCCGCAGCCAGTTGCACCCCGGCCTGCTCCAGTGCGGTCACCGTGGTCTGCAATTGCTGCGCCAGCGCGCGCACATGCTCGGCGTTGTGCGTCACCGCCGTCTGCAGCTCCTCGATCTGCCTGTGCAGCGACTCGGCGGCTTCCTTGTCGGTCTTGCGCTGCTTGAACACGGGCAATGCGATTTTCGCCACCGATTCGATATAGGGCAGTGCGGCGCCGATGGCCGTCATCCAGGTTGCGGGCATGGTTCAGGGTCGAGAGTCACGTTGAACCCGGATTGTTCACGAGATCACTCCCTCCCCGCTCGTGGGGTGGAGGCGGCGCGCTGGCCTGCAAGCCAGACCTTGGACGGGTTGGGGTGGGGGCGGATGCCCCCCGCCCGCACGAGGCGGCGGGGCCTGTCACACCCCCATCTGCGCAGCCTGACTGGAAGTCGCGCTGGAAGTCGCGCGCGCGACAGGCTCACGCCACTGCCGCATCAGCGCCTCCCACTGCGGCAGCACCTGCTCGAGATGGCGCTGCCTGACGTGGCCATAGCCGCGGATGCCGTCGGGCAGGCGCGCGATCTGCAACGCCAGTTGCAGGCGCTCGGGCGGGGTGTCGGCATCGAGGCCGCGCAGCAACTCGGTGAGCGTGTCGCGGTACCGTGCGATCAGGGCGCGATCCTGCTTGCGCTCGGCAGTGCGGCCGAAGGGATCGAACGGGGTGCCGCGCAACACCTTCAGCGGCGCCAGCAGCCCAAACGCCGCGCCCATCCAGGGGCCGTACTCGCGCTTGAGCGGCTCGCCGCGGGCGTTGCGCCGGCTCCAAAGCGGCGGCGCAAGGAAGTAATGGCGCTTGAAATCGCCTTCGAAATGCGCTTGCAACTGGCGCAGGAATGCCGGGTCGGACTGCAACCGTGCCACTTCATATTCGTCCTTGTACGCCATGAGCTTGAACAGGTTGCGCGCCACCGCCTCGGTGAGCGCGGTGGACTTGAGCGGGGCTTCAGCCGCGCGCACCTGAGCCACGAAAGCGGCAAACCGCCGGGCGTAGGCGGCATTCTGGTAGGCGGTGAGAAACTCCTCGCGCTGCTTGATGACTTCGTCCAGGCCGGGACGCTTGACCAGCTCGATCACCTGCTCGGCGGCGGCGAGCGCAGCAATCGCCTGCGGATCGTGCGCCGCGTGCCGCCCCCATTCGAAAGCCGCCTGGTTCTTTTCCACCTGCACGCCGTTGAGCTCGATGGCGCGCATCAGTGCGGCGCGACTCACCGGCACCCAGCCCTTCTGCCAGGCGAAACCCAGCAGCATGGGGTTGGCGTAGATGGCGTCGCCCAGCAGCTTCTCGGCAGCGCGCACGCAGTCGAATTCCGCCACCATGCCAGCGCCCGCGGCCTGCTCGATGGCCTTGCGGCAGGCGGCGTCGGGGAATTGCCAGTCGGGGTTGTGGACGAAGGCCGCAGTCGGCGTGCCGTGGGTATCGAGCGCGACATGGGTACGGCCTGCGCGGGCGCGCGAAAGCGTTTCGCGGTCGGCAGTGACGATGGGATCGCAGCCCAGAATCAGCTCGGCCTCGGCGGTGCCCACCCGAGTGGTCACGATCTGCTCTGGGTCGCCGGCGATGAGCACGTGGCTCCAGGTCGCCCCGCCCTTCTGCGCAAGACCTGCGGCATCCTGCGTGACCACGCCCTTGCCCTCGATGTGCGCGGCCATGCCGAGCAACTGGCCGATGGTGATGACCCCCGTGCCGCCGACACCGGCGACGACGATGCCGTAGCAGCCGCCGCCCGCCACGTCGGCGCGCACCGGGTCGGGCACCTCGGGCTCGGGCAGCTCGGGCATGGCCGAAAGATCTGCGCCGGGCTGCGGCTTGGGCCTGCGCAACTCGGCGCCTTCGAGGCTGACGAAGCTCGGGCAGAAGCCCTTGAGGCAGGAGAAGTCCTTGTTGCAACTGCTCTGATTGATGGTGCGCTTGCGGCCGAATTCGGTTTCCAGCGGTTCGACCGACAGGCAGTTGCTCTGCTCGGAGCAGTCGCCGCAGCCCTCGCACACCAGCGGGTTGATGACCACGCGGCGCTTGGGGTCGGCCATCAGCCCGCGCTTGCGACGACGGCGTTTTTCGGTGGCGCAGGTCTGGTCGTAGATGATGACAGTCACGCCCGGCTGTTCGCGCAGCTCGCGCTGAATGGCATCGAGATCGTCGCGGTGGCGCACCGTTGCGCCACTGGCCAAGCCAACGGCGTTGGCATACTTCTGCGGCTCGTCGGTGACGACCACGATGCGGCGCACGCCTTCGGCTTCGAGCTCGCGGCTGATCTGCGGCACGGTCAGCCCGCCCTCGACCGGCTGCCCGCCGGTCATCGCCACCGCGTCGTTGAACAGGATCTTGTAGGTGGCGTTGACCCCGGATGAGATCGCCTGGCGGATGGCGAGCAGGCCGGAGTGGTAGTAAGTGCCGTCGCCGAGGTTGACGAACACGTGCTTCTCGGCAGTGAACGGCGCCTGCCCGACCCAGGCCACGCCTTCGCCGCCCATCTGGCTGAAGGTCTGGGTAGCGCGGTCCATCCAGGTGACCATGTAGTGGCAGCCGATTCCCGCCAGGCCGCGCGAGCCCTCGGGCACGCGGGTCGAGGTATTGTGCGGGCAGCCCGAGCAGAACCACGGCGGGCGCTGCGCCGAATCGCCCGGCGCCTGCAGGCTGCGCTCGCGCGCGTCGATCACCGCCAGCCGTTCGCTGATGCGGCGCTGCACGTCCACCCCGGCATCGCGCAGGATGCCCAGTCGCTCCAGACGCCCGGCGATGGCGCGGGCGATGATCGCCGGGTTGAGGTCGGCCTTGGCCGGCAGCAGCCAGTTATCCGCGGGGTTGGGCTGGCTCCATTCGCCGCCGGTCTTGTCGCCCGGCAGCTCGTCGAACTTGCCGATGACATTGGGCCGCACGTCTTCGCGCCAGTTGTACAGCTCTTCCTTGAGCTGATATTCGATGACCTGGCGCTTTTCCTCGACCACCAGAATCTCCTGCAACCCGGTGGCGAACTCGCGCGTGATGCTCGCCTCCAGCGGCCAGACCACGGCCACCTTGTGCACACGGATGCCGAGTTGCGCGCAGGTGTCGGCGTCCAGCCCGAGGTCGATCAGGGCTTGGCGGGTGTCGTTGTACGCCTTGCCCGAGGCCATGATGCCCAGCCGCGCATGCGGGCTGTCGATGACGGTGTGGTTCAGACGATTGGCGCGGATATACGCCAGCGCGGCATACCACTTCACATCCATCAGCCGCGCCTCCTGCGCCAACGGGGTGTCGGGCACGCGGATGTGCACGCCGTCTGGCGGCAGGGTGAAGTCTTCAGGCAGCAGGATGCGCACGCGGTCGGCATCGACCTCGACGGCGGCTGAAGACTCGACGATTTCCTGGATGGTCTTCATCCCGGTCCAGACGCCGGCATAGCGGCTCAGCGCGAAGGCGTGCACACCCAGGTCGAGGATGTCCTGCACCGACGTCGGAAAGAACACCGGCAGGCCGCAGGCCTTGAAAATATGGTCGCTCTGGTGCGCCAGGGTTGACGACTTGGCGACATGGTCATCCCCCGCCACCGCGATCACGCCGCCATGCCGCGCCGTGCCCGCGCTGTTGGCGTGCTTGAACACGTCCGAGCAGCGATCCACCCCCGGCCCCTTGCCATACCAGATGCCGAACACCCCGTCGTATTTGTTCTTGTCGGGAAACAGGTCGAGCTGCTGCGTACCCCAGACGGCCGTGGCTGCCAGTTCCTCGTTGACCCCGGGCGTGAAAACCACCTGGTGGGCTTCGAGGATTTTTTTCGCCTTCCACAGCGCCTGGTCGTAGCCGCCCAGCGGCGAGCCGCGGTAGCCGGAAACGAAGCCGGCGGTGTTCAGCCCGGCGGCGGCATCGCGCTGACGCTGCAACAGGGGCAGACGCACCAGCGCCTGGATGCCGCTCATGAAAGCGCGGCCGGATTCGAGGGTGTATTTGTCGTCCAGCGTAAGGGTCGCCAGCGCACGACGGATGGGCTCGGGTAGGGGAGCGTTCATCGTCTTGTCTCCTTCTGTGGCGCCTGAGCCGTTTGCGGGCGGCGCCGTTGCATCACCAATCAGCCGCCGATCAGGCAGGCTGGGCCTCTGCGGCGCCCTGCGACAGCACGGCCCGCACGCCGTCTTGTGAACGGCGACCGGCAATTTGCCGATGAACGAATGCTAGCGCGACTGCTCAAGGAAACGCAGGGCCGCCCCAAGTTTCCTTGACCCCACGGGGGATGAGGCTGGACATGCGTGGGCGACTGCTCGCCCACGCATGCCTGCCGAATCCAAGCGGCTTGCAAGCCGCGAGGTGGACCGGGTCGGCGAGCCGACCCTGGGGGCGCTCGGTCGTGAACAGAAGGCGAAACCCGAGGGTGAGACGGGAGTGCGGACTTGCCCGCCGCACTCCGCCATGAATCAGGCGGGATTCAGGCCGGATTCAGGCGTAGGACGGCAAGGTGAGCACGTAGGTGTCGATCGGCGCGTTGGGGTTGACCACCGGATTGCTCGGGTCGCCATCGCCCCAGTCGCTTTGGAACAGAATGCGCGTGCCGCTGGTGCTGAAGGTCACGTTCGGCTGCGCCCAGTAATTGCTCTGCTTGGCGTTGCTGTAGTTGCCCGTGCTGCGGTGGTGGGCGATGCGCCAGGTCGTGCCCGTGGTCAGATTGGTGATCATGATTTCCTGATCGAGCACAGTCGTGGGATTGGCGGTCGGGCCGCTGTTGTTGGTGCCGTAGATGTCGCCGGTCATGCCGGTGACCACCCAGCTCGGATTTTTCCAGGCGGTCGAGCCGCTCAGACTGCCGGTGGCCGGATAGCCCCAGCCGCTGGACTCGCCGACGAAGTTGCTCACCACGCCGGTATTGAGGTTGCAGACGATGACGTTGCCGTTGCCGCCGGTACTGCGCGAAAACTGCGAGCCCACCAGCAGGTCGTTGCCGTTGGCGTCCATCGCGGTGTCGCAATGCTCGTTGGTGTCGAAGTTCACCCAGCGCACGAGCTTGCCGGTGGCGGCGTCGATCACCGCCGACTGCGTGGTGGGTTGAGAACCGAGGCCGGCGGCGGCATTCCAGATGAAAAATCTGCCCGACACCGAGGGGAAAGGCGTCGATCCTCGCGCCTGCGGTTGCGGCACGACGGAGGGGTCGTACAGAATGAACTGCTGGGTCGCTTCATTGAAGCCGAACACCCACACGCCGAGCTCGCCCGACACATTGGGCACGCTCGGGCCAAAGGCACCCAGGCCCCAGATTCGCTGGCCCTGCGCGTTGACCCCCAGGGCGAAGGGGTAGCCGCAGCGCACGCCTTGCGTGTCCGTGGGGCAGCCGGGCGGCAAGCCGTTGGGGAGGAAGCTGTGGACGAGGGTCTTGACCCCGGTCTCGACGTTGATCGCGGTGAGGTCGGCCAGATTCTGGCTGCCCATCGAATGGTTGTCGATGTAGCGCAGTACGGCCGGGTCCTGGTGATCCCAGTAAAACTGTTCCACGTCGGCGGGGTTGATGTCAAGGAACCGGAGGAACTTGTAGGTCGTGCCGTCGTACAGCGCCCAGCCCATTTGTCCGTTGGCCTGCCTGGTGCTCCCCGGCGCATAGAGGATGAAGCGGGTTTCATCGCAGTTCCACGCCATCGCTGTGGGATAGGCAGGGGCCACGCACAGATTGTTGAAGTCGCTCACGCAGTCGGTGATGCGGGTGATCTTCAGGCCGAAATCCGGGTCGGTGACGGTCTGCCCCTTGGCCGGTTTGGCCAGCGCGCTGTAGGGCATCAGGGACTTGCCGTGCTGGGTGAGACCCTGGGACAGATCGATGCCGCTGGCTGGCGGTGTCTGCGGCTGAGTAGGCGCAGAGGCGGTTTGTGTCGGGGTCGAAGCAGGTTGCGTCGGAGTCGAGGCGGGTTGCGTGGGTTGCGACGAAGCTGCCGGCGGTTGCGAGGAGCTGGTTGTGGTGCTTGTCGGCGTGCTTGTGGGGGTCGTCTGCGTGCTGCCTCCCGCGGACGGTTGTGATGGTGGTGAAGGGGCCGGGACGGGAGAAACCGGAATCGTCGGCTGGATGATCGTGCCTGGATTTTGGGCCGGAATGATGGGCGCAACGCCCGGGCTGGAGCCCGCTGCAGGCGGCACCGCTCCTGCCGCGCTGGGAGTTGCCTGACCCGATCCCGACCCGCCGCCGCAAGCGGCCAGGGAACTCAACGCGGGCAGGGAAAGCAGGGTTTTCTGAATGAAGCTGCGGCGAGATGGCTGCATGACGAGACTCCAATGCCCCGACTGATCGTGCAGGCGCGAATGCCGCAACTCACGCCGCAAGACAAACCGACATACGACATCCTGGCATCTTGGGTTCGTCCCAGGACGTCAATGTGTGAGGTATTGCCGCTTTCAGGCCGGGAAAACAAGACTATTCCCAGCCTAGGGGGTTGGTGAAGTGCGCGTCTGTATCGGAATGAAAAAGATGCGACGGCCGGCTTACTGCTGCTGGCACACCGTGTGGGTGTTCTGCAGGAAATTGGTCACCGTGGCCTGTCGGCCCTTGAACCACACCTGGAACGCGCTGTTGCGGTAGCGTGCGCCGTCGGCGGAGACGGTCTGATCCAGGGTGAGATTGCCCAGCGCGGTTTGCAGCGTGACCGACACATCGCCAAAGGTGGCGATGAACGAGCTGCCGTCCTGGCAGTTGAAGCGCACGGCGCCGGGAGGCAGCGCGGGTGCGCTGGGTTGCGGTGCCGACACTTCTGGAGCGGGCGTCATCGGTGCGGGCTGCGGCGCAGCGGGCGCACTCGCGGCTGGCGCAACCCCGGCCGGGCCGAGGGGCTGGACCGTGATCGGCGCGCTGGGCGCCAGTGGCTGGGCCTGGCTCGGCGGCGCCTGCGGGGTGACGGGGGCATAGGTCGAAGGCGGCACGGTCACCCGCGGCGTGGGGGGGCTGAGTTGCTGCACCGGTGCGGGCTGGTTGAGATTGACCGGCGTGGCGCATCCCGCCAGGATCAGCGCGCCGAATGCCGTCAAGACTGCCGCACCGACTGCGCTCGAACGCAGAAAAGAAGTGTGTTCTTGCCGATTCATGCCTGGGCTCCCGAAATCTGTTGCAGAAATTGAACCATACAAACGCGACGGGCTTGCCGGTGTGATGGCACGCAACCGTAAAGCTTGCGAAATTGTCGCCTTGCCGCTGCCGCTTTTTATGATGCACCCAAAAACCGCCTGCCTGCGGCTCGAAGGATCCCGCCTTGCCGATCTTCGCCCTCGCCATCCTGCTGGGCTGTGCGCTGCAGACCGCGCAGGCCGCGCTCTGGCCACGTCCGATGTATGGCGCGATGGCGGCCGTGGGCATCGCGCTGGCGGCGGCGCTGCTGCTGTGGCATGGGCGCTACGACACTGCGGCGGGATCAGGGCGTGGGCGGCACCGCATCCTCGTTGCATTCCTGCTCGCCTGCAGCGGTTTTGCGCTGGCCTTCGGGCTGACGGGCTGGCGCGCCTATCCGCTGCTGGCCGACCGGCTCGATCCGGCGCTGGAGGGCCAGGTCATTGCCGTGCGCGGCGTGGTCAGCGGGCTGCCGGTGCTCTATCCCCATGCCACGCGCTTCGAGTTCGACACCATCCAGGCGCCCGTCGGCGTGCCCGGCAAGGTGTCGCTGAGCTGGTATGCGCGCAGAACGCGCTTTGGCCCCTCCGAGGCGGCGCCCCGCGTTCATCCCGGTGAGGAATGGCGGTTTTCGCTGCGCCTGAAGCGCCCGCATGGTCTGGCCAACCCCGGCGGCAACGACACCGAGCTGGCGCTGTTCCGTGAGGGCATCGGCGCGACGGGAACGGTGAGCCGCATGGGCGCGCCGCCGCAGCTTCTCGGCCTTCGCCGCGCGCCCGCCGACTGGGTGGCGCAACTGCGCGACCACCTGCGCGAGCGCATGATGACCGCGCTGCGAATGCAGGACGCGCCCCTCCTCCTCCCAACCTCCCCCACGGCGTGGGGGAGGAGCGAACACGCCCTCCCCGCCGCAGGACCACCCCAATGCGGGACGCGCCTCTCCCCCTCCCAACCTCCCCCACGCAGTGGGGGAGGAGCAAACACCCCCTCCCCACGAGTGGGGAGGGTTGGGGTGGGGAGAGCCCCCTCGGGGCTGAGTGCCGCGGCTCCGGTCTGGCCTGCGCCAGACTGGACGGCACGAAGGGGCCTCGCCTCTGGCGAGGCCGCGCCCTGCAGGGGCAGCCAGCGCACGCGAGCGTTGGGAGCCACACCCCTCCCCGCCGCCGATACCATCATCGCCCTTGCGCTGGGCGACCAATCGGCCATTTCCGCGCCGGACTGGGCGACTTACCGCATGACCGGGGTGGCGCATCTGATGAGCATCTCCGGTCTGCACATCACCCTGCTGGCCTGGCTGGCGCTGCGCCTCACCGGCTGGCTTTGGCGGCAGACCGCCCGGCTGCGCCGGCCCTGGACGCTGATCGTTCCTGCGCCCACGGTCGCCGCCTGGGGCGCGCTGCTGGTCGCCACCGCCTACGCGCTGGTCGCTGGCTGGGGCGTGCCGGCGCAGCGCACCCTGCTGATGCTCGCGGTGGTGCTGCTGCTGCGCCAGCGGGGGCTGCGCGCCGACTGGCGCGATGTCATGGCGCTGGCGCTGAGCGCCGTGCTGCTGTGGGATCCGTGGGCGGTGCGGCAGGCGGGGTTCTGGCTGTCCTTCGTCGCGGTGGGCATGCTGTTCGTCGCCGGCGAGCGCAGGCACCCGGAAACCGCGGCGCTGGCCTCCATCCCTGGCGACGCTGTACCTGCGGGTCGTTTGCAGCGCAGTTGGCAGGCGCTGCGCGGCGCCGCGCACTCGCAGTGGGTGGCCACCATCGCCCTGCTGCCGCTCACCCTGCTGTTCTTCCAGCAGATCGCCTTGCTCTCGCCGCTGGCCAATGCGCTGGCGATTCCCGTGGTGACGCTGGCGGTGGCGCCGCTGGCGGTCGGCGGCCTGCTGCTGCCCGCGCCGCTGGACGGCTGGGCGTGGCGGCTCGGCGCCCGGGTGCAGCAGGGTCTGGACGCCGTGCTGCGGCAGATGGCCGACTGGCCGCTGGCACAGTGGCACGCCGCCGCGCCCGACGGCCTCACCCTGGCGCTGGCCGCGCTCGGCGTGCTGGCGCTGGCGCTGCCTTGGGGCTGGCGGCTGCGCGCGCCGGGGCTGTTGCTGCTGTTGCCGCTGGCGAGCAACCCCGGCACGACGCCCGAACCCGGGGCGATGGAGGTGTGGTTTGCCGATGTCGGCCAGGGCATGGCGGTGGTGGTGCGCACCGCGCGCCACACCCTGCTGTACGACACCGGGCCGCAGCAGGCGCCGGGCGTGGACGCCGGCGGCCGCGTGCTGCTGCCGCTGCTGCACAGCCTGGGCGTGCGCCGCCTCGACCGCGTGGTGGTGAGTCACGACGACGGCGACCACGCGGGCGGCGCGGCCACCCTCGCCCGCGCGCATCCCGAGGCCGATCTGCTCACCTCGGCTGCGGCGCAGGCGCCATGGGCGCAAGGCTTCGGCGCCATGCAGCCTTGCGCCGCCGGTCAGCGCTGGAACTGGGACGGCGTGGACTTCCGCATCGTCAGCCCCCTGCCCGGCGACGCGCCGCGCAGCGACAACGCCCGCTCCTGCGTGCTGCATGTGAGCGCACGCGGCGCCTCGCTGCTGCTCACCGGCGACATCGACCAGGCGCAGGAGCGCGCCCTGCGTGGCGCAGGCCTTCTGCCCTACGCCGACGTGTTGCTGGTGCCGCATCACGGCAGCAAGTCCTCGTCGAGCGAGGCGCTGCTCGACACGGTGATGCCACGCGCCGCCGTGGTGCAGGCGGGCTATCGCAATGCGCACGGCCACCCCCACCCCGCCGTGCTGGCGCGTTATGCCGAGCGCGGCATCAAAGTCTGGCGCACCGACCGGCAGGGCGCGTTGCAGTGGCGCGACAGCGCGCCCGATACCTTCATCGCCTGGCGCGCGGCGAATCCGCATTACTGGAGCGCCGACGCCGCGCTTGCCGACACATCTGGCCTGTATCTTGCAGGGCCCGCACCGTAGGTTTGCCCAGAAAGCCATGACGAGAGACGACGATGCGCTTCTACGATGAAATGACCTCCGCAGGCGGCGGCGTGCGGCCGCACTATGAGCAATACGCCCACTGGCTGGCGCAGCAGCCGCCCGACACCATCAGCGCCAAGCGCGAGGAGGCCGAGCTGATCTTTCGCCGCGTGGGCATCACCTTTGCTGTGTATGGCGACCAGGCTGGCACCGAGCGGCTCATTCCCTTCGACCTGATTCCGCGCATCATTCCCGCGGCCGAGTGGAAGCATCTGGAAGCCGGGCTGAAGCAGCGCGTCACCGCGCTCAACCGCTTCATCCACGACGTCTATCACGAGCAGGAAATCCTCAAGGCCGGCATCGTGCCGCCAGAGCAGGTGCTCGGCAACGCGCAGTTTCGCCCCGAGATGATGGGCATCGATCTGCCGCATCATGTGTACGCACAAATTGCGGGCATCGACATCGTGCGGGCGGAAAACGCACAGGGCGAGGGCGAGTATTACGTGCTCGAAGACAATCTGCGCGTGCCCTCGGGCGTGAGCTATATGCTGGAAAACCGCCGCATGATGATGCGGCTGTTCCCCGGGCTGTTCGCCCGCCACGGCGTCGCCCCGGTGGCGCATTACCCCGACATGCTGCTGGAAAAGCTGCGCGCCGTCGCACCGCCCAGTGCCAGCGAGCCCACCGTGGTCGTGCTCACGCCGGGCATGTACAACTCGGCATACTTCGAGCACGCCTTTCTCGCGCAGCAGATGGGGGTGGAACTGGTCGAAGGGCAAGACCTGTTCGTCAAGGACGACTTCGTCTATATGCGCACCACGCAGGGGCCGCAGCGGGTGGACGTGATCTACCGCCGCATCGACGACGACTTCCTCGACCCGCAGGTATTCCGCGCCGATTCGGCCATCGGCTGCGCCGGGCTGATGCGCGCCTTGCGCGCGGGCAACGTCAACCTGGCCAACGCCATCGGCACCGGGGTGGCCGACGACAAGTCGATCTACCCCTACGTGCCACGGATGATCGAGTTCTATCTGGGCGAAAAACCGTTGCTGAACAACGTGCCCACCCGCCTGTGCCGCGAGCCCGACAGCCTGGCCTATGTGCTGGAGCACCTGCCCGAGCTGGTGGTCAAGGAGGTGCACGGCGCCGGGGGCTACGGCATGCTGGTCGGCCCGGCGTCCACCCAGGCCGAGATCGCCGCCTTCGCCGAGAAGATCAAGGTGCATCCCGAGCACTACATCGCCCAGCCGACGCTGGCGCTGTCCACCTGCCCCACCTATGTCGAGTCGGGCATCGCGCCGCGCCACATCGACCTGCGGCCCTTCGTGCTGTCGGGCAAGACGGTCTCCATCGTGCCCGGCGGCCTGACCCGCGTGGCGCTGGCCGAAGGCTCGCTGGTCGTCAATTCCTCGCAGGGCGGCGGCACCAAGGACACCTGGGTGCTCGAAAAGTAGCCCGTCCCCGCCAATACCCAGCAACACTCAGCCCAGCCCGAGAAACGCATCATGCTCAGCCGCACCGCCGACCACCTGTTCTGGATGGCCCGTTACACCGAACGCGCCGAAAACACCGCCCGCATGCTCGACGTGCATGTGCAGTCGGCCCTGCTGCCGCAGGGTGCCGAGGCCATGCATCTGGGCTGGCGCGGCCTGCTGGGCATCTCCGAACTCACCGCCGCCTACACCGAGCGCCACGGCGAAATCGAGGCCGACAAGGTGCTCGACTTCATGGTCTGCGACACCGGCAACCCCTCGTCCATCCAGAGCTGCCTGCGGGCCGCGCGCGAAAACGCTCGCGCGGTGCGCGGCGCCATCACCACCGAGGTGTGGGAAACCGTCAACCAGACCTGGCTGGAATCGCAGCGCCTGCTGGCCGGGGGGGTTGGCAGGCTCGATCCCGGTGCGTTCTTCGAGTGGGTGAAGTACCGTTCGCACCTCTCGCGCGGCGTCACCTCCGGCACCATGCTGCAGGACGAGGCGTTTCACTTCCTGCGCATCGGCACCTTTCTGGAACGCGCCGACAACACCGCCCGCCTGCTCGACGTGAAGTTCCACGCCCTGCAGTCCGATTTTTACGGCTCGACGAATGGTCGCGTGCAGGAGCACGACTTCTATCACTGGTCGGGAGTGCTGCGCTCGGTCTCGGCCTTTGAGGTGTATCGCAAGGTGTACCGCGACGTCATCACCCCCGAGCGCGTGGCCGAGCTGCTCATCCTGCGGCCCGACATGCCGCGGTCACTCGCCGCCTGCATGATGGCGGTGAACACGCACCTGCAGGCCGTGGCCAACCCGCAATCGCGCGAAACCCTGCGCCGCGCCGGCCTGCTCAGCGCGCAACTGCAGTTCGGCCGGCTCGACGACATCATGGCCACCGGCCTGCACGCCTATCTCACCCATTTTCTGGAACGCATCAACGACCTGGGTGCAGGCATCAGCCAGGACTTTCTCGCCGCCTGATCCCGCGCCCTGCTCCGCTTTTTTTCCGACTTCCCCCCAACTTCCCCAAGGTGTCCGGATGTCCATCCACGTCGCGCTCACGCATACCACCACCTACCGTTTCGACCGACCGGTGAATCTGTCGCCACACATCGTGCGGCTGCGCCCCGCACCGCATTGCCGCACGCCCATTCTGGCGTACAGCCAGCGGGTCGAACCCGCCGGGCATTTCATCAACTGGCAGCAAGACCCGTTCGCCAACTACCTCGCCCGTCTGACCTTTCCCGACAAAACCACGTTGCTGCAGATCACCGTCGATCTGGTCGCGGAGATGTCGGTCTACAACCCTTTCGACTTTTTTCTCGAACCCGAGGCGCAACGATTTCCCTTCGCCTATGCGCCGCAATTGAAGGAAGAACTCGGCCCCTATCTGGCCGCCGACCCGCTCACCCCGCGGCTCCAAGCCCTGATCGACAGCATCGACCTCACCCCGCGGCGCACGCAAGACTTCCTGGTCGACCTCAACCAGCAGCTGCAGCGCGACATCGGCTACACCATCCGCCTGGAGCCGGGGGTGCAGACGCCCGAGCAGACCCTTGAACTCGCCTGCGGGTCGTGCCGCGACACCGGCTGGCTCATGGTGCAGGTGCTGCGCCACCTCGGGCTGGCGGCGCGCTTCGTCTCGGGCTACCTCATTCAGCTCACGCCCGACGTGAAGGCGCTCGACGGGCCGACCGGCGCCGAGACCGACTTCACCGATCTGCACGCCTGGTGCGAAGTCTTCCTGCCTGGCGCCGGGTGGATCGGCCTGGACCCCACCTCGGGGCTGCTCGCTGGCGAGGGCCACATCCCGCTGGCCTGCACCCCGCAGCCCTCGGGCGCGGCGCCGGTCGAAGGCCTGGTGGACGAATGCGAGGTGGACTTCAGCCACCACATGGCCGTGACCCGCATCCATGAATCGCCGCGCGTCACCAAGCCCTACACCGACGCGCAATGGCAGGCCGTGCTCACGCTGGGCGAAGTGGTCGATCAGCAGCTCATGAGCGGCGACGTGCGTCTCACCCAGGGCGGCGAGCCGACCTTCGTCGCCACCACCGACCGCGACGCGCCCGAATGGAACACCGACGCGCAGGGGCCGACCAAGCGCGGCTTTGCTGCCGAACTCATCGGCAGATTGATCAAGCGCTACGGCCCCGGCGGCTTCCTGCATTTCGGCCAGGGCAAGTGGTATCCCGGAGAGCAACTGCCGCGCTGGGCGCTGTCGGCCATCTGGCGGCGCGACGGCCAGCCCTGCTGGCACAACCCCGAACTGTTCGCCGACGAACGCCAGGGCGGCACGGCCACCGTCCGCGACGCGCACACCTTCATGCTGGCGCTGGTCGACACCCTCGGTCTCGACCCCTCCCATGTGCAGACCGGCTATGAGGACACCTGGTACTACCTGTGGCGCGAGCGCCGTCTGCCGGTCAATGTCGATCCGTTCGACTCGCGCGTCGAAGACGAGCTGGAGCGCGCCCGGTTGCGCCGGGTGTTCGACCAGGGGCTGAAAACGCCGACCGGCTACGCGCTGCCGATCCGGCGCGAGCCGGGCGCGCCCGGCGTTTCCTTGAGCGGCCCATACTGGGTCTCCGGCCCGTGGTTCTTCCGCGACGAGCGCATGTACCTCATCCCCGGCGACTCGGCCATGGGCTGGCGGCTGCCGCTGGACTCGCTGCCCTGGGCGACCGAGGGTGAGCGCGCCTCCGACTGGCCGCACGACCCCTTCGCCCCACGCACCGGCCTGCCCGACGCCGCTGCGCTGCGGCAGCAGTACGGTCCGATGCACCGCGTTGGGGGCGGCCTGGCCGAAGGCGGCACCGTCGGCGTGCAAGGCCAGGGGGGGAGTGCACCGCTTCGGGGCGGTGTCGAGACCCATGGATCGGCCCAGTTGCCCAGCGGCGACGGCCAGCGCATGCGGCCCGGCGACGGACGCATGCCCTCACGCTTCGAGTCGGCGGGCTGGATCGTGCGCACGGCGCTGTGCGTGGAGGCGCGCGGCGGCATTCTGTATGTGTTCATGCCCCCGCTCGTCTCGGCGGACGACTATCTCGACCTGCTCGCCGCCATCGAGACCACGGCGCAGCGTCTGCGGGTCAAGCTGGTGCTCGAAGGCTATCCGCCGCCGCGCGACCCGCGGCTCAACCTGCTGCAGGTCACGCCCGACCCCGGCGTCATCGAGGTGAACATCCACCCGGCGCACAACTGGGCCGAGCTGGTCGACCACACCGAATTCCTCTATCAGGCCGCGTTCGAGACCCGGCTGGGCGCGGAGAAATTCATGCTCGACGGCCGCCACACCGGCACCGGCGGCGGCAACCATGTGGTGCTCGGCGGCGCCACCCCGGCCGACAGCCCTTTCCTGCGCCGCCCCGATCTGCTGGCCAGCCTGATCGCCTACTGGCACAACCACCCCAGCCTGAGCTATCTGTTTTCCGGGCTGTTCATCGGCCCGACCAGCCAGGCGCCAAGGGTGGACGAGGCGCGCGACGACCAGGTCTACGAGCTCGAAATCGCCCTGGCCGAGTTGCGCGCCAACCGCGCCCGCTATGGGCAGGAGGCTCCACCCTGGTTTGTCGACCGCACCCTGCGCAACATTCTGATCGACGTCACCGGCAACACCCACCGCGCCGAGTTCTGCATCGACAAGCTCTACAGCCCCGATTCGGCCACCGGGCGGCTCGGGCTGCTGGAACTGCGCGCCTTCGAGATGCCGCCGCATGCGCGCATGAGCGTGGTGCAGCAACTGCTGCTGCGCGCGCTGATCGCCCGCTTCTGGCACACCCCCTACACCGCCAGCCTGCAGCGCTGGGGCACCGCGCTGCACGACCGCTTCCTGCTGCCCACCTTCGTCGCCTTCGACTTCGACGACGTGCTCACCGAGCTGCGCGAGGCCGGTTTCGACTTCGACCCGCAGTGGTTCGCGCCGCACCACACCTTCCGCTTCCCGCTGCTGGGCGACTACGCGGTGCGCGGCATGAAGCTGGAGCTGCGCATGGCGCTCGAACCCTGGCATGTCATGGGCGAAGAGGGCGCTGCGGGCGCCACGGTGCGCTATGTCGATTCCTCGCTGGAGCGCCTGGAAGTGAAAATCAACGGTCTGACCGACAGCCGCCACGTGCTCACGGTCAACGGCCAGGCCGTGCCGCTGCAACCCACCGGGCGCAGCGGCGAATTCGTCTGCGGCGTGCGCTACCGCGCCTGGCGGCCGCCCTCGGCGCTGCACCCCGGCATCGGCGTGCATGCCCCGCTGACCTTCGATCTGGTGGATACCTGGATGCAGCGCTCGCTCGGCGGCTGCCAGTACCACGTCGAACACCCCGGCGGCAGCAACCCGACCACCTACCCGATCAATTCCTACGAGGCCGAGAGCCGGCGGCTGGCGCGCTTTTTCCGCATGGGCCACACGCCGGGGCGCATGCGGGTGACGCCGGCGCATCCCAGTTTGGAGTTTCCCTTCACCCTCGATTTGCGCGTATAGGCGTAAGCTGCATGAAACGTGGGGGAGGTTCCGCAGTTTCCAGCGTCCCCCGCCATGCCACAATGCAGTATGGTCAGTTTGTTTCCATCTCAATCGCAAAGTCAGTCGCGTCCGGGCGACGACGAGTGCATCGCGCTCGCCCGCGATCTGGCCTCCGCCGTCATTCCCGGCCATTGGGATGAGCTGCGCGGCAAGGTTGCAGGCGGCGAGACCGGCGCCGCACTCGCCCCGCTCTGGGAAGATTTTTTTCGACTGCTCGGCCCCGGCGGCTTCGACAGCCTGAGCGCCCGCCAACAACAACTGCTGCAACAGATCCACGACGACGGCGTGACCTACAACGTCCACGCCGACTCGGCGCAGGCGGTGCGCGCGTGGTCGGTCGATCTGTTTCCGCTGCTGGTCGACTCCATCTCGTGGAAGCAGATCGCCACCGGCGCAGCGCAGCGCGCGGCGCTGCTCAACGCCATCCTCGCCGACATCTACACCGGCGCGCAGCGCACCCTCAAGGAAGGCTTGCTGCCGCCCGCGCTGGTGCAGGGGCATCCCGGCTATCTGCGCGCCCTGCACGGCCATGCGCCGCCCGGGAATATCTGGCTGCACATCGCCGCCTTCGATCTGGCGCGCGGGCCCGACGGCGTGTGGCGCGTGGTCAACCAGCGGGTACAGGCGCCCTCGGGCCTGGGGTATCTGCTGGAAAACCGCATCCTCATCTCCCGGCTGTTTCCCGAAGCCTTCAGCCAGCTCAAGGTGCAGCGCCTGGCCGCCAGCTACCGGCTGCTGATGGACACGCTGCTGCGGCTGTCGCCCGGCGGCGTGGGCAGCCGCGTGGTGCTGCTCACGCCCGGCCCGTACAGCGAAACGTATTTCGAACAGGTGTACCTGGCGCGCTATCTCGGCATCACCCTGGCCGAAGGCAACGATCTCACCGTGCGCGCAGACCGGCTCTACCTCAAGACCCTGCGCGGCCTGGAACCGGTGCACGTGGTGCTGCGGCGGCTCGACGACAGTTTCTGCGATCCGCTCGAACTGCGGCCCGATTCGATGCTGGGCGTCGCCGGGCTGCTGCAGGCCGTGCGCGCGGGCCAAGTGCTGGTGGCGAACGCGCTCGGCGCCGGTTTTCTCGAATCGCCCGCGGTGCAGGGCTTTCTGCCCAAGTTGTGCGAGACCCTGCTGGGCGAACCGCTCGAACTGCCTTCGCTGCCCACCTGGTGGTGCGGCGAACCCGGGGTGTGCGACGCCCCGCTGGACGATCTGCGCGCCTGGGTGGTCAAACCGGTGCACGCCGAATGCGGCTTCGAACCCACGGTCATGGCCAGTCTCGACTACGGCCAGCTTCCGGGCTGGCGCGAGCGGGTGCGGTCCAACCCCGCCCTCGTCACCCTGCAGCAGTACCAGCCGCTGCCACATGTGCCGGTGTGGAGCGAGGGACGCCTGGCCGCCCGCGCGGCCATGCTGCGGGTCTATGCCCTGGCCGACGGCCGCGGCGGCTGGCGGGTGCTGCCGGGCGGCCTGGTGCGCACCGCGCCGCGCGGGGGCAACACGGTGTCGATGCAGCGCGGCGGCAGCAGCCAGGACGCCTGGATCATCACCGGCGACGCGGTGGACACCTCCACCCTGCTGCCCGAGCCGATGCGTCCGCAGGATCTGGCCAACCGCCACCGCGTGGTCACCAGCCGCGCGGCGGAAAACCTGTTCTGGCTCGGACGCTATTGCGAACGTGCCGAATTCAGCGCGCGGCTGGCGCGCATCACCCTGCGTGCGCTCTCGGGAGACGACGACATGGGCCCCGCAGTGTGCGACATGCTCGACCAGTGGTGCCGCAGCTGCGGCCTGGTCGACAAGGAGGCGCCGATTCTGGCCAACAACCCGCAAGGCTTCGAGCACTGCGTGGTGCGCGGCCTCGTGCCTGGGCAGCATGCCGGCGGCATCGTGCAGAGCCTGCAGGCGCTGGGCAACGCCGCCTCGCAGGTGCGCGAACGTCTGGGCGGCGACCACCGGCAGTGGATCGCCTCGGCCACCGCGCTGGAGCTTTTGCCCACGGCCTCGCGGCGCGAAGAGTTGCAGTCGGCGCTGGCGCTGCGCGGGCTGGAGCAGCTCACCGAAATGCTCAGCGCCATCACCGGCGCGCAGACCGACCGCATGACCCGCGACGACGGCTGGCGGCTGCTGAGCATCGGCCGTCACATCGAGCGCCTGATGCTGCACGGCGAGGCGCTGGCCGTGGCCTTCCGCAGCGGCGCGGTGCACAGCGACAGCGGCTTCAACCTGCTGCTGGCGCTGTTCGACAGCACCATCACCTACCGCGCGCTCTACCAGAAGCGGCTGGAAGTACCGCCGCTGCTCGACCTGCTCATGCTCGACCGCGAAAACCCCCGCGCCCTGGGATGGGTGGCGCAGACCCTGCGGGCCCGCATGGCCAAGCTGCCCGGCGAAGCCGCCGATAAGGAGGACCTGCTGGCGCTGGCGCCCGACCCGGACGACTGGCATCTGCCCGAGCTGTGCACGCACGCACAGGGACGGCATTACAGCTGGCTGGAACTCACATTGACGCAGAGCATCGATTCCGCCTGGCGTCTGTCCGACGAGATCAGCCGCCGCTATTTCGCCCACGCCAGCACGCCCGACCGCACGCTGGGCGGATATTGAAAGCTGCACGCATGACGCAAGACGCATCCACCGCACAACCTGACGCTATGCTCTACCGCGTGGTGCATGAAACCGCCTACACCTACGCCACCCCGGTCGAACTGGCCCACCATCTGGCGCATCTCTGCCCGCTCGACCAGGCCGCGCAAAAACGCATCGACTATGTTTGCGACATCCACCCCGAGCCCGAACATCGCCATAGCGAAGCCGATGTGTTTGGCAACCGGCGCGAGTTCTTCGCCTACTACAGCCCGCACGATACCCTGACCGTGCGCGCCGTCAGTCTGGTGCAAGTGCGCGCGCCCCTTGCCCCCGATTGGGACGCCAGCCCGCCGTGGCAAGCGGTACGCGAACAACTCCTCTACCGCGCGGGCAAGCCCTATGTGGCCGAGGCCGAATTCACTTTCGGCACGCATTTCGCTCCGCTGTTTGCCGAGGCTGGGGCCTACGCCGCGCCCAGCTTTCCCGCAGATCGCCCCTTGCTCAGCGGCGCGCTCGATCTGATGCGGCGCATTCACGCCGACTTCACCTACAACCCCGAGAGCACCGAAGTGCAGACCCGCGCCCCGCAGGCGCTCGAACTGCGCGCCGGCGTCTGCCAGGACTACGCGCATGTGATGATCTCCGCGCTGCGCAGCCTCGGTCTGGCCGCGCGCTACGTCAGCGGCTATTTGCGCTCGCACCCCAAATCGGGCGAAGAAGAGCTCGTCGGCGTCGATGCCTCGCACGCCTGGGTGGCGGTGTGGTGCCCGGTCAACGGCTGGGTGGAATTCGACCCGACCAACAATCGCCAGCCCGCCGCCGACTATGTGCGCGTCGCCCTGGGCCGCGACTTCGCCGACGTCTCCCCGCTGCGCGGCGTCATCCGCGGCGGCGGCGATCACACCCTCAGGGTCGGGGTACACGTCAGCCCGGTCGACCCGCGCTGACCGGCCGCACCGCACTCAGGTCGACCTCACCCCCGCAGCCGGTTGAGCGACTGCAGCTCGTAGATCAGCCTCGTGCGCACGCCGTTGATCGACAGCGTGTCCTCGATGCCCTTGACCGCACGCCCTGCGGCCGGGGCGTACCAGTAGTGGGTCATCACCGTGGCCTGCGCTGCCGTGTAGTGCCCTTGCAGGCGAAAGGCGTGAAACGTGCCTGCCGGCACGGTGAGCGTCTGCTCGGCCTCCACGCTCACGCTCACGCCCAGCCGCGTGTGCAGTTCCCACTCCGGCTGGCTCTGGGTGATGGTGTCCTTCCAGTTCTTGCCCACACGCAGCGGAAACTCGAACTGCGGGAATGCGGGGCGGTATTCGATGGCCTCGCCGGGCACGATTTCGCGCGATAGCAGATCGAACTGCCTGGAGTAGATGCTTTTCAGCACCGGCGCGTCGGGCTTGTTGGTGCGGTGTACATCGACGTGCACCTCGCCGTTCGGGCTGATGTGGGTGACGTGGTTGGCCATGACCAGGCCGGGATCGCCGCGCTCGGCTTCTTCCTGCGTGCGCGTGACGAACACCCAACGGTCTCCGACGCGGATATCGGGCAGTTGCATCTGGGGTCTCCTGGGTGAGTCGATAACGCGATTTTGCCCGCGCACACGTCGTGGTGCTGCGCGCGGGGCAATGCCCGTCAGACCGAATAGGAATCAGTCCGCATCGGCATAAAACCCGGCGCGGCGGCATGCGCGTGGCGCTTCGTCTTTCACCGCCGACTGGATGGCGGCGATGTGCTCGGGCGTGGTGCCGCAGCAGCCGCCGACGAGGTTCACCAGCCCCTCGGCGGCAAACTCGTGCAGCAGCCGCGAGGTGACTTCGGGGGTTTCGTCGAAGCCGGTTTCGCTCATCGGGTTGGGCAGCCCGGCGTTGGGGTAGCAGGAGATGAAGGTCTCGGGCGCGGCCTTGGCCAGTTCCTGCAGATAGGGCCGCATCAGCGCTGCGCCCAGGGCGCAGTTCAGCCCGACCGCCAGCGGCTGGGCGTGGCGCACGCTGGACCAGAACGCGGTGACGGTCTGTCCCGAGAGCACGCGCCCGGAGGCGTCGGTCACGGTGCCGCTGATGATGATGGGCAGACGCTCGCCGGTCTCCTCGAACACTTCGTCGACGGCGAACAGCGCGGCCTTGGCGTTGAGGGTGTCGAAAATGGTTTCCACCAGAATGAGGTCGGCACCGCCGCGAATCAGCGCGCGGGTCTGCTGGCCGTAGGCGGCGCGCAGGGTCTCGAAATCGATGTTGCGCGCGCCGGGATCGTTGACGTCCGGGCTGATGCTCGCGGTCTTGGGTGTGGGGCCGAGCGCGCCGGCGACGAAGCGCGGCTTGTCCGGGGTGCTGAACTTGTCGCAGGCCGAACGCGCCAGGCGGGCCGAGGCTTCGTTCATTTCGTCGACCAGCTCGGCCATGCCGTAGTCGTCCTGCGCCACCGTGGTCGCGCCAAAGGTGTTGGTCTCGATGATGTCGGCGCCCGCGGCCAGATAGCCTTCGTGAATGTCGCGGATGATTTGCGGCTGCGTCAGGCTGAGGAGTTCGTTGTTACCCTTGACGTCGCGCGGCCAGTCCTTGAAGCGCTCGCCGCGGTACTGTGCCTCGCTGAGCTTGAAGCGCTGGATCATGGTGCCCATCGCGCCGTCGAGGATGACGATGCGTTTTTTCAGCAGTTCGGGCAGTTGCGCTGCGCGGGTGTAGGGCTTGGGGGCGGGTGGATGAATGTCGAGCATGGCGCGGGTCCTCACACATCCAGATTGGCCGCGCGCAGGGCGTTGGTTTCGATGAAGTCGCGGCGGGGTTCGACTTCGTCGCCCATCAGCATGGTGAACACGCGGTCGGCTTCGATGGCGTCGTCGATCTGCACCCGCAGCAGACGGCGCACCGCAGGGTCCATGGTGGTTTCCCAGAGCTGTTCGGGGTTCATTTCGCCCAGACCCTTGTAGCGCTGGCGGGCGACGGTGTTTTCAGCCTGGCGGATGAGCCAGTCCATGGCTTCGCGGAAGCTGGCCACAGCGGCTTCCTTGGCGTTGTCGCCGCCGCCGCGCCGCACGGTGGAGCCTGCGGCGATGAGGCCGTGAAAGGTCTGCGCCGCTTGCGCCAGCACGGCGTAGTCGGCGCCGTGGACGAAGTCGGCGTGCAGCACGGTGGATTTGAGGTTGCCGTGGTGACGGCGCACGATGCGCAGATAGGGCTTTTCGGTGCGCGGATCGACTTCGGCCAGCACCTGCGGTGCTTCGCCGTGGTCGGTGTGCCGCGCCAGATAGGCGGCCAGCGCGTCGGCACTGGCTTGGGGCGCATGATCGAGGTCGATCACCACGCCGTCGACGATGGCGCGCAGCGCCTGCTCGTCCATGAACGCGCCCAGACGGGCGATCACGGCCTCGGCCAGCATGTGCTGGCGGGCGAGCTGTTCGAGGGTTTCGCCCGCCAGCGGGGCGGGGGTGTCGGGGCGGTGGATGGCGGCATCTTTCAACGCCACGCGCAACAGATAGGCATCGAGCTCGGCACCATCTTTCAGGTATTGCTCGTCCTTGCCGTGCTTGACCTTGTAGAGCGGCGGCTGGGCGATGTAGATATGGCCGCGCTCGACGATCTCGGGCATCTGGCGGAAGAAAAAGGTCAGTAGCAGGGTGCGGATGTGCGCGCCATCGACGTCGGCATCGGTCATGATGATGATGCGGTGATAGCGCAGCTTGTCGATGTTGAAATCGTCCTTGCCGATGCTCGTTCCCATCGCGGTGATCAGGGTGAGGATCTCGTTGCTGGTGAGCAGCTTCTCGAACCGCGCCTTCTCGACGTTGAGAATCTTGCCGCGCAGCGGCAGGATGGCCTGGAACTTGCGGTCGCGGCCCTGCTTGGCAGAGCCGCCGGCGGAGTCGCCCTCCACCAGGTAGAGCTCGCACAGCGCCGGGTCTTTTTCCTGGCAGTCGGCGAGCTTGCCGGGCAGGCCCAGGCCGTCCATCACGCCCTTGCGCCGGGTCATTTCGCGCGCCTTGCGCGCGGCTTCGCGCGCGCGGGCGGCGTCGATGATCTTGCCGCAGATGATCTTGGCATCAGCGGGATTTTCGAGCAGGTAGTCGGACAGCGCCTTGGCCACCAGGTCTTCGACCGGGCCGCGCACTTCGCTCGATACCAGCTTGTCCTTGGTCTGGCTGCTGAACTTGGGATCGGGCACCTTGACCGACAGCACGCAGGTCAGGCCCTCACGCATGTCGTCGCCGCTGATCTCGACCTTGGCCTTCTTGGCCAGCTCGTTGTCCTCGATGTATTTGTTGATGACGCGGGTCATCGCCGCGCGCAGCCCGGTGAGGTGGGTGCCGCCGTCGCGCTGCGGGATGTTGTTGGTGAAGCACTGGACGGTTTCGGCGTAGCCGTCGTTCCATTGCATGGCGACTTCGACGCTGACGGTGGTGCCCACTTCGGAAGCTTTTTCGGCCTGGGCGTAAAAGATGGTCGGGTGCAGCACGGTCTTGCCGCGATTGATGTATTCGACAAAGCCCTTGACCCCGCCGGAGAACGCGAAGTTCTCCTCCTTGCCCTGGCGCTCATCGACCAGCCGGATTTTCACGCCGTGGTTGAGGAAGGAGAGCTCGCGCAGGCGCTTGGCCAACACTTCGTAGTGGAAATCGACCGTGGTGAAAATCTCGGTATCGGGCAGGAAGTGCACTTCGGTGCCCCGCTTGTCGGTTTTGCCGGTGACTGGCGCGGCGGAAACCTGCACCCCATCGATTTCCTGAATCTGCCGGTTCTGCAGCACGCCGCGAGCGAATTCCAGGGTGTGCACCTCGCCATCGCGCCGCACGGTCAGTCGCAGCCATTGCGACAGGGCGTTGACGCAGCTCACACCCACGCCGTGCAGCCCGCCCGAGACCTTGTAGCTGTTCTGGTTGAACTTTCCGCCGGCGTGCAGCTCGGTGAGGGCGATTTCGGCCGCGCTGCGCTTGGGCTCGTGCTTGTCGTCCATCTTGATGCCGGTGGGAATGCCGCGGCCATTGTCGGCCACGCTGATGGAGTTGTCGGAATGGATGGTGACGACGATGTCATCGCAGAACCCGGCCAGGGCTTCGTCGATGGAGTTGTCGACGACCTCGAACACCAGGTGGTGCAGACCGGTGCCATCGGAAGTGTCGCCGATGTACATGCCGGGACGTTTGCGTACCGCTTCGAGTCCCTCCAGGATTTGAATGGAATTTTCGCTATAGCTGTCGTTCTTCGGTTCGTTCATCAAAAACAAACTCCGGTTGGAAATCTTCCCTTCCAGGGGGAATGATTGAAATCTGAAGAGGCGTGATCTCTTCCAGATTGTTTCGCTCGGCTACGCCGTCAGATGCGCATGGGCATGACCACGTACTTGAAGTTGGGCTCGTCGGGCATGGTGAACAGCGCGCTGCTGTTGCCGTCGAGCAGTTCGATGCGAATTTGATCGGCAGGCATATTGGCCAGCGCGTCGATGAGGTAAGCAATGTTGAAACCGATTTCGATCACGTCGCCGCCATAGTCGACGTCGATTTCCTCCTGCGCTTCTTCCTGCTCGGCGTTGATGGAGGTCAGCCGCAGCAGGCCCGGTTCGAGGTTGACGCGCACCCCCTTGAACTTGTCGTTGGTGAGAATGGCCACGCGCTGCAGTGCCGCCTGCAGGGTGCTGCGCTCGACCTGCAGCCTGTTGCGATGGCCCTTGGGCACGACGCGCTGGTAATCGGGGAACTTGCCTTCGATGAGTTTGCTGGTGAATTCCAGCCCGTCCATCGTCAGCCGCGCCTGATTGCTCGCCAGGGCCACGTCGATCTGTGCGGCGTCTTCATCGACGAGCAGTCGCATGAGTTCGAGCACGGTCTTGCGCGGCAGGATGATTTCGCGCCGCTCCACCGCTTGTTCCAGCGCGGCGGTAGCCAGGGTCATGCGATGGCCGTCAGTGGCGACCAGATGCATCTGCTTCCCGTCGGCTACCCACAACATGCCGTTGAGGTAGTAGCGGATGTCGTGTTGCGCCATGGCGAAGTGGGTGAGTCCGAGCAGGTGTTTGAGCAGCTTTTGCGGCAGACGCAGCGCGTGATCATGAAAGGCAGGGTCGCTCAAATCGGTCGCTGCGCGCACCTGGGGGAAATCCTCGGCCGGCAGGGTCTGCAGACTGAAGCGGCTTTTGGCGGCGCGAACGGTCATTTTGTCGGCCGACCATTCCAGCGTTACCTGGCCCGGGCTGGCTGCACGCAGGATGTCGAGCAACTTGCGCATATTGACGGTGATGGCGGCGTCTTCCGCGCTGGTCTGTACAGATTCTCCGGCCTGGATGCGGATCTGCACTTCCATGTCGCTGGTGATGAACTGCGTGCCGCTGGCGTTGTGCAGGATGAGCACATTGGCCAGGATGGGCAGGGTCTGGCGGCGTTCGACGATGCCTGCTGCCTGGCCGAGCAGTTTGAGCAGTTCATCACGGGAAGACGTCAATCTGTTCATTCTTTCTTTTCCTTTATTCAGCATAGGACTGATAGTAAGGGGCGGCCTGTGTTGTGGATAAGACAAAAAATGCTGTATTCATGCGGTCTGCGCGGCGGGCTGGGTCTGTGGACAAGCGACGGTGAGCGCAAGGATGGTTTGGAACAACTTGGCCGATTGCAGAACAGCCGCGGACTTATCCAGAAACTTTGCACATGCTGCACAAAGACTTGTTCTTTTTGACGCGACACAGACGTCCTCTTGTGGGAATTGCCGGGTTTTTATGATTTCAGGGTCTGTTCGAGGACGTGAAGCTGCTGGTTGAGCTCCTGCAGTTTGGTGCGCTCCTGACCGATCTTGCGCACCGCGTGCAGCACCGTGGTGTGATCGCGCCCGCCGAAAAGCTCACCGATCTCTGGCAGGCTTTTGTGCGTGAGCTCCTTGGCAAGATACATGGCGATCTGACGCGGGCGGGCGATGCTCGCCGGACGTTTTTTGGAATACATGTCGGCCACCTTGATCTTGTAGAAATCGGCCACGGTTTTCTGGATGTTTTCCACTGACACCTGGCGATTTTGCAGTGAGAGCAGGTCTTTCAGCGCTTCCTTGGCCAGTCCGATCGTGACATCCTGGCCGCTGAAGCGGGCGTAGGCCAGAATCTTGCGCAGCGCGCCTTCAAGCTCGCGCACATTCGAGCGCACGTTCTTGGCGACAAAGAACGCCACCTCTTCCGGCAGGGGGGTCAGTTCGGCATCGGCCTTGCGCAGCAGAATGGCCACGCGCATTTCCAGTTCGGGAGGCTCGATGGCCACCGTCAGGCCGGAATCGAAGCGCGAGACCAGACGTTGGTCCATCTCCCGCAGTTCCTTGGGGTAGGTGTCACTCGTCAGGATGATCTGCGAGCGCTTGGTGATGAGGGCTTCGAAGGCGTAGAAAAACTCTTCCTGGGTCTTGTCTTTTCCGGCAAAGAATTGCACATCGTCGATCAGCAGCAGGTCGAGCGAGTGGTAATAGCGCTTGAAGTCTTCGAACGCCTTGCGTTGATAGGCGCGCACCACCTCGCTGACGAACTGCTCGGCCTGCAGGTAACGGATGCGGGAACCCGGTCGCTGTGTCAGCAGCGCATTGCCGACGGCATGCATCAGGTGGGTCTTGCCTAGACCGACTCCACCGTAGATGAACAGCGGGTTGTAGGAACGGCCGGGGTTTTCCGCCACCTGAATGGCGGCGGCGCGGGCGAGCTGGTTGGCCTTGCCGGTGACCAGGGTCTCGAAGCTGAGCATGGGGTTGAGGCGGGAGCGCTCCAGGGCGTCGGCTTCGGCGGCGTCTCTGGCCGAGGGGTCCGCGCCGTTGGTCTGAAACGAAGAGCCTTCGGTCTGTTCCTCGTTGGATCGTGCGGCCTGGGTGGAAGAAGTCAGCGCCCGGTTCGGCGTCGCATTTCCACTACCCGTCTGCAGACCTTGCCTGCTGCCGTGATGCAGGGTCTGGCGTACAGGCGCTTTGTGCACCATGAAATCGATCTGCACGGGGCGTCCGACGACGGCACTGAGCGATTCGGCGATGCGGGTGCCATATTGCGAACGCAGCCAGTCCAGCTTGAAGCGGTTAGGTACGTGCAGGATGGCGGTGCCGCCATCATCGCTCCACTGGGGAACGGACAGGGGCTTGATCCAGGCGGCGAACTGTTGATCAGGGATGACCTTGGCCAACTGGGCGCAGCACTGCTGCCAGGATTGTTCGTGAGTCATGCAAGCAAAAGGAAAGAAGCGGAAAGAAGCGGGTTCTGGGCGCAGTTCAGGACGATTTCCATCGAAAAATTGGGATGGTCTCGAGGCTGTCGAGAACAGTTCGGTGTTCATGATGCACAGAACGAGTCAGCCTTGCGCAAGCGTTCCAGTTTAACTCCGCGGCACAAGTTATCCACAGATGCCAGACGCTTTTTTCGCGGGTTCCGAAGCGCCGGGGTCGCGGTATGAAATAGCAGAGTCTTGGGCTCTTCATTGACAAATGGGGAAATTACAAGTCCAATTGAGGGCTTTTTTGCAGAATTTTCCATTTAGGTGAGTTTCATGAAACGTACTTATCAACCTTCGAAGACCCGCCGTCAGCGCACCCATGGTTTTTTGGTGCGGATGAAGACCAAAGGGGGTCGCGCGGTCATCAATGCCCGCCGCGCCAAGGGTCGCAAGCGTCTTGCCGTCTGAAAGCGCCCCCAGACCTGCCGCGTTCGCGTCAGGCCGCCCCTCGTTTCCTTTCTCGGCAGTAGGATCGACTAGCCAATTAGGGTGGCGAATTGAAGGTCTCTCGGCCTTGATGCCATGAATATCGAAATGCTGCGGCAACCTGAGATGTTTGCCGCGCTTTTTGCTGCGCGCTACGTTCAGCAGGCTGAGTTTCGTCTGCATTACCGCGCGGCGCCTGCGGCGTGGAGCGAAGTGGCCGCAGCGCCTTCGCGCTGTTGGCTGGGGCTGGTCATCTCGAAAAAATTCTGCAAGCCTGCTGTGCGGCGCAATCTCATCAAGCGGGTGATGCGCCAGGCGCTGCGCGATCTGCGCCTGCCGGAGACGGCCCGCCTGCAGGCACCGTTGCTGATGCTGCGGCTGACGCGAAAGCTCCCGGCGGAATTCCGCAGCGCGCGATCTCCGGCCTTGCTGGCCTATGTGCGCCAGGCGGTGAACGCTTTGCTGCAGACCTGGATCGAACGTACGGTGATTTTGATCGAGCGGGGTTCCGCATGAAACAGGTACTGATCGGATTGGTGCGGCTGTACCGGCTGTTGTTCAGCCCCTGGGTGGGCGGGCAGTGCCGCTTTTATCCCACTTGTTCGCAATACACCATCGAGGCATTGCAGCGGCATGGTGCGGCAGGGGGCACTTATCTGGGAGCGGCACGCATTTTGCGCTGCCACCCTTGGTGCCAAGGCGGGCACGAGCCAGTACCCGAGGTCTTTACCTGGGCGCCCTGGCGCGTTCGGCCCGAGGCGGGTGAGCCGGCGGCGCTCGCCGAGGCTATGCCTGCGTCACCCTTGTCCATGCACAATAGCGGGTCGACTTCTGCTGAATCGGTCTCGCCCGGGGAGTCTGGCGCCGACGCGATGGCGCCGAAACATCCGGCTTCATCCCTCTCTGCCAAGCCCTGAGGCCATCGGGCGCTTCTGCATCACTACAACAGGATTTGCGTATGGATCTGCGCCGTTCGGTTCTCTGGGTGGTTTTCACCATGTCGATGATTTTTCTGTACAACTCCTGGCTGCGCTACAACGGCGAGACGGACTTGTTCGGAACGCCACCGGCCCATCCGGCGAAAGTCGCCAGCGCACCGACCAGCGCTGTGCCGCAGGCGGCATCGAGCACCGCGACGCCGCCTAATGCCGCGGTTGCCACGGTTGCCGCACCCGAAGTGGCGGCTGCTGCAGCGGCTCCCGCGGCGCAGCTCACCACCATCCGCACCGATCTGATGGAGGTGAAGATTTCCTCGCGCGGCGGCAGTCTGGTGTATGCCAAGCTGCTCAAGTATGAGAGCCGCACCGAACCAGGCAAGAACGTGGTCTTGTTCGACGACACGGCAAGCAATAAATACATGGCGCAGTCGGGCCTGATCGGCGGCGATTTTCCCAACCATGAGACCGAGATGACGGTGCTGCCCGGCCCGCGCGACATGGGCAGCGCCAAGACGCTGCAGGTCAAGCTGGTTTCGCCCATTCTCGGCGGCATCAAGCTGGAGCGCACCTACACCTTCACCCGCGACAGCTATGTGGTGAATGTGCAGAACACCCTCATCAACACCGGCAACGTACCGGTGGCGCCGCAGATATATATGCAGATCGTGCGCGACGGCAACACGCCGCCAGGCGACGAGTCGCACTTCTATCACACCTATACCGGCCCGGCGTATTACGACAACGCCAACAAGTTCCAGAAGTTCGAGTTCAAGGATCTGAAGACCATTGAGACGCCGAAGAAGGCCGACAGCGGCTGGGTGGCGATGATTCAGCATTACTTCGTTTCGGCCTGGGTGCCCGAGCCTTACGAGGGCCCGCGCGATCTTTACACCCGCAAGCTGGGCGACAACCTGTATGCGGTGGGCGTCATCCAGCCGCTGGCGCAAATTGCCCCGGGCAAGAGCCTCACCACCGAGGCCAAGCTGTTCGTCGGCCCCGAGCTGGAGAGCACGCTGGGCGCGCTCGCTCCCGGCCTGGAGCTGGTGAAGGACTACGGCTGGGTGACCATTCTGGCCAAGCCGATTTTCTGGCTGCTGGAGATGATCCACAAAGTGGTGCAGAACTGGGGCTGGTCCATCATCGTGCTCACTCTGCTGATCAAGCTGGCGTTCTTCCCGCTGACGGCGGCGAGCTACAAGTCGATGGCGCGCATGAAGGCGGTCGGCCCGCGCATCAACGCGCTGCGCGAGCAGTACAAGGGCGACCAGGCGAAGATGAATCAGGCCATGGTCGAGCTCTACCGCAAGGAGAAGATCAATCCTCTGGGCGGCTGCCTGCCCATCGTGATCCAGATTCCGGTGTTCATCGCGCTGTACTGGGTGCTGCTGTCGAGCGTGGAGCTGCGCGGCGCGCCGTGGATTCTGTGGATCCACGATCTGTCGGCCAAGGACCCCTACTACATCCTGCCGGCCATCATGACGGCGACCTCCTTCCTGCAGGTCAAGCTCAACCCGACCCCGCCCGACCCGATGCAGGCGCGGCTGATGTGGATCATGCCGGCGGCGTTTTCCATCATGTTCTTCTTCTTCCCGGCCGGTCTGGTGCTGTACTGGCTGACCAACAACACCACGTCTATTGCGCAGCAGTGGTTCATCAACAAGAAGATGGGCGTGGGCGTGATGACCGACACGGCGGCCCCCGCGAAGTAAGGGTGCGCTCGATCGGCCTGAAACCCCGGCCATGAATCTGCTGGCGCAGGACGCCGATCCCATCGTGGCCATCGCCACGGCGCCCGGGCGCGGCGCCGTGGGCATCGTGCGCGCTTCCGGCAAATCGCTGAAGAGTCTGGCGCGGGCCATCGCCGGGTGCGATCTTGTGCCGCGCCATGCCACTTACCTGCCGTTCGGCGACGGTCGAGGCGGGGTGATCGACCAGGGTCTGGCGCTGTTTTTCCCCGCGCCGCATTCCTACACCGGCGAAGACGTGCTGGAGCTGCAGATTCACGGTGGGCCCGTGGTGCTGCAGCTCTTGCTGGCGCGGCTGCTCGAACTGGGCGCTTCGATGCGGCTGCGGGTGGCGCAGCCCGGCGAATTCACCCGTCGCGCATTTCTCAACGGCAAGCTCGATCTGGCGCAGGCCGAGAGCGTGGCCGACCTGATCGACGCCAGCACCGAGGCGGCCGCGCGCAGCGCCACCCGGGCGCTGGCGGGCGAGCTGTCGCGCGCCGTGCGCGCATTGGCTGCCGAACTCGTCGAGTTGCGTCTGCTGGTCGAGGCCACGCTCGATTTTCCCGAGGAAGACATCGACTTTCTGCGTCAGGCGCAGGCGCAGCAGCGCCTGCAGGCCCTGCGGCAGACGCTGCAGCAGGTGCAGGCCAGGACGCGGCAGGGCGCGCTGTTGCGCGAGGGACTGCAGGTGGTGCTGGCGGGTCAGCCGAACGTGGGCAAGAGCTCCCTGCTCAACGCGCTGGCGGGCGCCGAGCTGGCCATCGTCACGCCCATCGCAGGCACCACGCGCGACAAGGTGAGCCAGACCATCCAGATCGAGGGGGTACCGCTGCACATCAGCGATACCGCGGGCCTGCGCGACAGCGCCGATGTGGTGGAGCGGCTCGGCGTGGAGCGAAGCTGGCACGCCATCGCCCATGCGGATGTGGTGGTGTTTTTGCACGATCTCACCCGCCTGCAGGCGCCCGGCTATGCCCAGGCCGAGGCGGAAATCGCCCGGGAACTGCCCAAGGGCGTGCCCGTGCTCCACGTTTTCAACAAACGCGACTGCGTCGAGGTCGAAGCCGTTGCGCTGTCATTGCCGCAGGTCTGGGCTCAATGGGGCTTGCAGGCCGGCGAGGCGGTCTGGATTTCTGCCGCGACCGGAGAGGGTCTGCAGGACTTGCGTCACAAGCTGCTGCAACTGGCCGGGGCGCAGCCAGCCAGCGAGGGCGTGTTCATCGCTCGCCAGCGTCACGTGCATGCCTTGGAGCAGACCCGGCAGCACCTCGATGCCGCCTTGCACCTGATCGAGCTGGATGCACAGGCGCCACTGGATCTGCTGGCCGAGGAGCTGCGGCTGGCGCATCAGGCGCTGATGGCGATCACCGGCGAATACACCCCGGATGATTTGCTGGGCGCGATTTTTTCCAGCTTCTGCATCGGCAAATAGTCGGCCCATCTCATCCGCGCCGCGACGTGAGGGCCGCGGCGTTGAGCAGGCCGGTCATGTCGCCCACGGCGAATTGCCTGATGGTCTGGAACGCCTGGGCGAACATGTGCTCATAGTGGGCCTGTTCGACAAAGCCGATGTGCGGTGTGCAGATGGCATTCTCCAGCCGCAGCAGCGGGTGCCCCTGCAGAATCGGTTCGGCCTCGAACACGTCCACCGCCGCCAGTCCGGGCCGCCCCCGGTTGAGCGCGGCGACCAGCGCGTCGGGCGCGATCAGATCGGGCCGAGCGGTATTCACCAGCAGCGAGCTGGGCTGCATTTGCGACAGGTCGGCGAGAGTGATGAGGTGGCGGGTGGTGTCGGTCAGGCGCAGATGCAGGCTGAGCACGTCACTGGTGGCGAAAAAGGCTTCGCGCGACTCGGCTGCGCGCAGACCGTGACGGGTGGCCAGCATGCGCGATTCTTCGCTGCCCCAGACCTGCACCTGCATGTCGAAAGCCTGCCCGTAGCGGGCAATGCGCTGGCCGATGCGGCCATAGCCCCAGATGCCCAGCGTCTTGCCGGCGAGTCGCTGCCCGAGGCCGAAATTGGGCGGCATCGACTGCGACTTCAGCCCGGCTTGCTGCCAGGCGCCATGCTTCAGGCTGGCGACGTACTGCGGCAGGCGGCGCATGGCGGCCAGCACCAGCGCCCAGGTCAGCTCCGCGGTCACCCCGGGATCGGTCTGGCCTTCGGCCACGGCAATGCCCAGTTCGCTGCAGGCCTGCACGTCCACATGCGGCCCGATACGGCCGGTCTGCACCACGAGCTGCAATTTGGGGCATTTTTCGAGCAACTGCCGCGTCAGTACCGTGCGGTCGCGGATCAGCACCAGCGCCTGGGCATCGCGCAGACGCACGCTGAGCTGGCCTACCCCTTTGACGGTGTTGTTGAATATCTTGAGGTCGTGACTACCTAGCTGCTGCGCGCAATCGAGCTTGCGCACGGCATCCTGATAGTCGTCGAGCACGGTGATCTGCATGGTTATCTGTCCGACGAAACACCAGAGCCGTTCAGTGTAGACCCGCAGAAATCCGCACAAGTGGCCGCGCTTGCTCCGTAGTGCCCCGATTAGGGGTTACCCGATTTTGCTGCGTTGCAGCTTGCGCCAATCATTTGCCACAGAATATAAGTTGAGTTTGATATGGCCTTTCAGCCACCCGGTGGAAGCACGGCGGCTGGGTCAGTCGACATGGAGGCCGCAATGGATATCAAAGGGAAATGGCTGTTGCCGACCAGCCCGCAGAAGACCTGGGAGGCGCTCAACAGCCCCGAGGTGCTCAAGGCCTGTATTCCGGGCTGCGAATCGATCACCGACACCGGCTCGGGCCATTTCGAAATCGTGCAAGTGCTGGCCGTCGCCGGATTCAAGACCCGCTTCAGCAGCACGCTCACGCTGGAAGATCCCAACCCGCCGCACAGCTATGTGCTGCGCTTCGAAGGCAACGCAGGCAGCGCCGGATTCGGCCTGGGCCGTGCGCTGGTGGCCTTGCAGCCCACCCCCGACGGCGGTACCCAGATGAACTTCCAAGCCACCGCCGAGGTCGGCGGGGCGATCGGCCAGCTCGGCAAGGATACGGTGGACGGCACGGCGCAGAGCCTGGCGGAAACCTTCTTTTCCCGCTTCGATCAGGTCATGCGCGGGCAACTTCCGGTGGAAGACAGCGTCGGCATGCTCGACCGCCTGTGGGACCTGTTGCCGCCCTGGGGATGGGCGGTTTCCACCCTGGTGCTGGTGTTCATCGTGTACTGGGGGCTGCATGGCACCTGGTGATGTGCCGATGTCATCATGTGAACGACGGGCGCGACGGGTGCTCTTCGCGCCCTTGTTTGACAGCCTCATTCGCCTGGGCACAGGGCGCGGACGACGTTGAGCACCTGCTGGCTTTTGATGTGGTAATGCACGAAGCGCCCGCGGCGGGTGGCCTCGACGATGTTTTCGGCGCGCAGCTTGGCGAGTTGTTGCGACAAGGCGGCCTGGCGCATGCCGACCTCGTGTTCGAGTTCGCGCACGCAGCGCTCGCCGTCCAACAGCAGGCAGAGAATGGCAAGACGTTCGCGGTGCGCCAGCGCCTTGAGAATGCGCACGACATCTCCTCCAGCCATGCGCTCCAGGCGGGCAAGCCGATGCTGCGGCGTCGGCAGGATGAGATTCGGCGCTGTCGGAGTGGGCAGTTCGACGATATTCATGATTTGGAGTCTATGAATATCAAACCACAAGGTTTTGATACAACACAAGAAAGTCGCTCTTCTGCGGGCATCGTGTGGGATGTTGGCCGTAAATCCCGCCGATGAACGCATTCCGAAATTCACCGCCGGGACGGGACTCGGGCGGAATTCGGTAAGCTGCGCTGCTTCGCGCGCCGTCGGTGGCGCGTCAGAGTTCCTCATGCCCGTCCATGCTCGGTGGGTTCAGGCGGACAACGGAGCACTTCTGGCCTGGATTGCCTTGTCTGCGTGCTGTGTGGGGGGGTGCATGCGTCTGGCGTGCCAGACGCATGCCAAGCTTTCTCCCTTGCGGTATCGACGTTGGCGCAGCAGCTCAGTGCGCGTGCAGCGGCTGGCGCGAAAGAGCCGAGTAGCGGTCGAGAAAGTCGTCGATTTCTTCGCTGCTGGGTTCCTGGGCGATGAGCTGCTGTACGCTGGTGCGAAACCCTTCTGCCGCGCGGCCGCCCAGAAAAATCTCCTTGCGGGCGAATTTGTCGACGATTTCATACCCCCCGCGCGAGAAGTCGGCTTCGGTGTCATGTTGCGCCGCCTGTGCGCCCGACCAGTCGAGCTGCAGGACACAAAACGCGTCCGAGTCATAGATCATGGTTTGCATGGTGGTCCTCCACTGGATGGTGGGAAGATAGGGTGGGACAAGCAAATTTCAAGCCCGGTTGGATGCGCAGATGGGCGGGCAATGCCCATCCTGTTTTGTTTAACGGCACCGGAGTCGATCGGGTTGACCCCTGCCGGTACGCTGCGCGTATGCTGCATCCATACATCCGCACGACGCATGAGGAGGCGTTCATGGCGCAGACCCCGGAATTCAAGGACTTCCTACCCGGCATGGAATTTTTCCAGACCCTGCTCAAAGGTGCCGGCATGCCCTCGCAGTTTGCCAACTGGGTGGCGCCGACCCTCGATGAGGAGGAACTTGAGCAGAAGATCACCGACCTCAAGGCGGTGCTGGGCTGGCTTGAAACCCAGGCGCGCATGACGCAGGGTCTGATTCAGGCGCTGGAGGTGCAGCGCATGACCTTGCGCGCGCTCAAGACCATGAATGTCGATTTGCAGGACTTTGCCGAGGGCATGATGGCCGAGCCGCCGCCCGAGCCGGCCGCAGCGCAGCCTGCCGAGGCGCAGCAAGCCGCCGCAGCCGCATCGCCGCTGTTCGACCCGATGCAGTGGTGGAATGCCATGACCCAGCAATTCACCGAACTGGCGAGCCAGACGCTGCAGGAGAGCGGGGCAACACCGGCGGCTTCTGCCGCCGCGGTGAAACCGTTCGACAAACCCGTGGCGAATCAAGCGGCGGCGAAAAAGACGGCGTCAAAGACTACGGCCAAGACTGCGGGCCGCGCAGCCCGCAAGGCCACCGCCCGGCCCGCGCCGCCTGCAGCCAAGCGCGCCAAGGCGACGGGCAGGGCCCCACGTTGAGCTGTGCGGGTTGGCGCCTTACACGCCGACCCAGCGCACGAGCTCTTGCGCGGGCATGACGCCGGACTGGCGTTTGACTTCCTGCCCGCCGCGGAAAAGCGCCAGGGTGGGAATGCTGCGGATGCGGTTGCGTACCGACACCTGCGGGTTGGCGTCGGTGTCGACCTTGGCCAGTACCGCGCGGCCCTGGAGCAGGGATGCGGCCTGGGCGAATTGCGGCGCCATCATCTTGCACGGGCCGCACCATTCCGCCCAGAAATCCACCAGCACCGGCAGCTCGCTTTTGGCGATGAAGCGTTCGAAGCTGGCATCGGTGAGGGTGACGGGGGCCGCCGGGAGGATTTCCTTGCCGCAGTGCCCGCAGACCGGGGCGTCTTTCAGGCGGTCGTCGGGAACGCGGTTGAGCGTGGCGCAATGGGGGCAGACGATGAGCATGGCGGTGGTTCCAAATGGCAATGCGCGAAATATGCGGCATGGCCGGATGGTTTTCAACCCGGCGGGTTTCGGCAGGATGGATCAAAGCCGCGAGCGGGCAAACACGCTGCGGTGCCGCTGCGCCCGGAACTGCCAGGCGAGCAATGCAAAGCCAACCAGCGGCAGCAGCAGATCACCCGCACTGAACAGCCCGGCCGTACCCGATGCTTTTCCCAGCAATCCTCCTGCGATCCAGACCGTGGGCCCGATGAGTGCGGCCAAGCGCATGCCGACATCGCCCCAGGCGCTGGCCACGCCCACCGCCGCAAACCCTGCAGCCGCCAGGCCGATCTGAAAACCGACTGGATCAGGGGCGGCGTGGGGCAGCAGATGCTGCAGGCTCAATCCCAGGAAACCCACGCCGACGGTGCACAGCAAAAACCAGCGCAGCAGCACTTGCGCCACGCGCAGGCCATTCCGTGCCCGCTTGCCGGTAAGGAGGGCCAGGGCACCCAACACCAGGCCGATCACGATCAGGGTGAAGGTGCGATAGTGCATCGCAGCTTGCAGAAACTGTGGCCAGATCGAGGTCATGCCCTCTCCTTGTCGTCTTCAGTGCTGCCCGAGTGGCCTGCAATCCTGTCGAGGACAGTTGTAGACAATGATCCTCAAGTTGGACTGGACCCTCGGGCAGGGTTTGGCATGGCGGCAGATGGCCGGTGTGCGCCATGACGAAAAAATCGAGATCATGGAATGGTTGGAATTTAGCCCCGTACGGACTTTGAGGCCAAACGTCCCGGGGCTTCAAACGGTTGTGCGTTGCGCGAACGCGGCGAGTTGCCGCAGGCCGTCGATGGCGCGCGCGCCGTACCAACTGGTCCACTCACCGGGGATGCAGCGCACTTCGGGGTGCAGCCCGCGGGCGGCGAGCAGGCGGCTGACTTCGTCGACATGGCGCGGGCCGAAGCGATAGGGCTCGCTGGACAGCAGCACTTGGTCCACCGCGGACAACCAGTCGGCCGACCAGTCGAACGCCGGATAGCGCGTGCGGCCGGGCTGATGCAGGCCATCGCCGCCCAGCACGTCGGGCAGAGTGTGCCAGTGCACGGCGGCGAGGCTTTGGCTGATGTAGGTGTCGCGCGCCACGGTCATCCACGGTTCGCGCCAGATGAGGTAGAGCACGCGGCGCGGTGCGAGCGGGAGGGTCTGCACCTCGCCCAGCACGGTTTGCAACTGACTGCGCAGCGCGGTGAGACGCTCGGCGACGCCGGGCAGGCGCCCAAAGGCTGCGCCGAGCTGTTCCAACAGGCTCAGGTTGTCTTGCGGCGTCTGCGGGTGGGTGACGAGGAGGTGGGGTACAAAGGTGCGCAGCGCGTCTACGGTGTCGCGGGTGTTTTCGTCGATGTTGACCAGCACATGCGTGGGCCGCAGCGCGCGCAGGGCGTCGAGGTGGACGTCTTTGGTGCCGCCGACCTTGGGCACGGCGCGCACGGCGTCGCGCGGATGGATGCAAAACCCGGTACGGGCAACGACGTGGGGGCCCAGCCCCAGGGCGAACAGCGTCTCGGTCAGACTGGGCACCAGGCTGGCGATGCGCGCGGACTCGTCTGCCGCGGCGATGGGTTGGCCTAAGGCGTCGCAGATCGGCATGGGCGGCGCGTTCAGGCGGCGTGGGCGCGTGCCGCTTCGGGCCGGGCGATTTGCCCCAGGCTTTCGAAAATCAGCCGCCGCGGGGCGATGCGCCAGCCGAGCCGCTGCTCGATGGCGATGACCGCGCGCATGGCCAGCAGCGAGTGGCCGCCCAGGTCGAAAAAGTTGTCGGTGAGATGCACGCGCTCGATACCGAGCAGTTCGCGCCAGACGGCGGCGATTTGCTGCTCCTGCGGGGTCTCGGGCAGCGGCGGTGCGGAACCGGGGTTTGCTTCTGCGGTGATCGTCGGCGCGGGCAGGGACGCGCGGTCGAGCTTGCCGTTGGGCAGCAGGGGCAAGGCGGCCAGTGGGACGAAGTGTTGCGGCACCATGTAGTCGGGCAGACGCGCACGCAAGGCCTGGCGCAGATCGGCCGCATCGGGCAAAGCCGCGCCCGGCGCTGCCACGAGATAGGCCACCAGGCGCACGTCTTCCGGGGTGGGGGCGTGGGTGGTGAGCACGCAGGTGGCCACGCCGGGTTGCTCGCGCAGCGCGGCTTCGATTTCGCCCAGCTCGATGCGGAATCCGCGAATCTTCACCTGATGATCGAGTCGGCCGAGGTGTTCGATCTGGCCGTCGTGTCGCCAGCGGCCGAGATCGCCGGTTTTGTAGAGGTGAGCAGGGTGATCGGCACTGAACGGATCGGGGATGAAACGCTCGGCGGTGAGTTCGGGGCGGCGGAAATAGCCCAGCGTCACCCCGGCGCCGCCGATATGGATTTCGCCCGGCGCGCCGATGGGGAGAATCTGGCCCTGCGGGTCGAGAATCCACACTTGCGTGTTGGCGATGGGGCGGCCGATGACGATGGGCTGCTGCGGCTGCACCCGCCAGCAGGTGGACCAGACGGTGGTTTCGGTCGGGCCGTAGAGGTTCCACACTTCGGCGCAGGCGGCGAGCAGGCGCGGGGCGAGGTCGGCGGGCAGCGCTTCGCCGCCGATGAAGGCGCGAAGCCGGGGGGTGCCGGGCCAACCCGCGTCGAGCAGCATGCGCCAGGTCGAGGGTGTGGCCTGCAGCACGGTGGCCTGGCGGGTTTGCAACAGGTCGCGCAGGGCGAAGGGATCGCGCGACTGGGCGTGATCGGCGAGCACCACGCGCGCGCCCACGGCCAGCGGCAGCAGCAGTTCGAGCACGGCGATGTCGAACGACAGCGTGGTCACGGCGAGCAGCACGTCGTCGGGCCGCAGACCGGGCTCGCGCGCCATGCTGCGCAAAAAGTTGACCACGGCGCGGTGCGGCACTTCCACGCCCTTGGGCTGCCCGGTGGAGCCGGAGGTGTAGATCAGGTAGGCCGGATCGTCGGCGCGGGCGTCGCGCGCGGGATCGGGTGCGAGGGGTTGTTCGCTGCGCAACCCGGACAGAGGCGCGCTGTCGAGCGCGAGCTGCGGCACGTCGGCGTCGGCCCAGAGTGGCAGCAGCGCGGTTTCGGTGAGCAGGCAGCGCAGCTCGGCATCGCTGGCCATGTAGCGCAGTCGCTGCGGTGGAAAGCCGGGGTCGAGCGGCACATAGGCGGCGCCCGCTTCGAGCACGCCGAGCAGCGCGGCGATCATGTCGGTGTAGCGCTGCAGGCACAGGCCGACGCGATCGCCTCGGCCCATGCCCATTTGGCGCAGGTGATGGGCGACGCCCAGCGCGCGGGCGTGGAGTTCGGCGTAGCTCAGGGTGCGGCCGCTGGCGTCGGTCAGCGCCGGATGCTCGCGCCGCTGGGGAGCGCCCAGTTGCAGCGCGGCGGGCAGCGTGAGCGGCTCGGGTAAAGGCTGCGCGGTGGCGTTCCACTGGTCGAGCAGCGCGCGCTGCGCGGGCGTGACCAGGGCATGACGGGACACCGGCTCATCGGGCCGCGCAAGCAACTGCTCGGTGAGGAACACATAGCTGTCGAGCAGGCGCTGCGCGGTATCGGCACTGAACAGGTCGGTGGCGTATTCGAGCTGGATGCGATGGCTGAATTCGGTATCGACGTGGATGGACAGGTCGAACTGCGCGGCCACGCGGTCGAAGTCGAACGGCTCATAAGTGAAAGGCACATCGGCGAGCTGGCCGGGTGGGGCGTTGAGCACATTGAACAGCACCCGCACGAGATCCTGCGGATGGTCGCCGCGCTGGGCATTGAGGCGCTCGACCAGTTCATCGAAGGGCGCATCCTGATGCGCGTAGGCCTGCAGCGCGGTGTCGCGTACCTGCTGCACGAGCTGATCGAAACTCATCTCGGGCATGACGGTATTGCGCATCACCAGGGTGTTGACCAGCGTGCCTACCAATTGCTCGGTGGCGGCGTGGTGGCGATTGGCGATGGGCGTGCCCACGGCAATGTCGCTGCTGCGGCACAGTCGCGCCAGCAGCACGTTGAAGCTGGCGAGCAGGAGCATGAAGGGGGTGGCTCCAAGTTTCACCCCGAGGCGGTTGAGGGACTGGATCAATTGCGCAGGCAGGGGGGCTTGCAGGGCATGTCCCGCAAAACTGGGCTCGGGAGGGCGCGGGTAATCTGTCGGCAGAAGCAGGTCGGTCATGCCCTGCAGGCGCTCCAGCCAGTAGGCAAGATGGGCTTGGCGGGTCAAATCAGAATCAGCACCTCGTTGATCGGAAGCGTAGTCCGAGTACTGGACTTTCAGTTCAGGTAAGTCCATTTCCGACAAATCCGTTTTGCCTTCAACCAAGGCGGAATAAACATGAAGGCTTTCGCGCATCAGCACGGCAACGGCCCAGTTGTCAGCGATGGTGTGGTGCAGAACCCAGAGCAGCACGTATTCGTTCTGATGCAATTGCAAAAGAGCAAGCCGAAACAACGGTGCGGCGGCCAAATCGAAGGGTTTTGCGGTGAAATTCGCGGCGAAATATTGGGCAGCTCGGTCTCGATCCATCTCGTTTGACGACTGCATATCGATGAATTGCAGATCCGGCGAAACTGCGGGCAGGATGATTTGCACGGGCTCTTGATCCCGCAGTGCAAACTGAGTGCGTAGTCCCTGGTGACGTCTGACCAGAAGATGCAGCGCCTGCCGCAGCAAAGATGGGTCAAGCGGGCCGTGAAGCCGCAGGGATACCGCAATGTTGTAAGCGACAGACCTGGGGTGAAACTGCTGGATGACCCACATGCGTCGTTGGGACAATGAAGCCGGGAAATAGGGCGCCTCCGACACGGGCTCTGATGGCGGCGAGGGAGCGAAAGGCCATTCTGTGGCCTGATCGCCTGTTCTCGTGTTTTGAACTTGCGGCGTCCGCTCCTTGGTTGCTGAATGCGTCTTGGGCGAGCTGATTTGGGCCGCGAAGGAGCCTTTTTGCTTTGCACCAGGGGAGTGGAGGTGTCGATCGATGAGCGCGGCCTGCTCGGAGACGCTCAGGTGTTGAAACATCTGCGTGAGCGGCAGTTCGATTGCGAACCTGACCAATATGCGCGAACGGACTTGTGTGAGGGTCAGCGAGTGACCGCCCAATTCAAGGAAGTGATCATTCACGCCGAAGTCGTCGGTACGCAGCACTTCCCGCCAGATGTCCCACAGGGACTGCTCCGTCGGGGTTCTCGGCTTGATGCGTGCGCGGGGAGGCGTGCCGCTTGATCGTTGGTCATCTTGCGAAGTCTGCGACGCGATGCGTCCCACGTCGCAGGTGGCCCGATGCAGCCGCCCATCGCTGGACCAGTAGCCCAGCTCGCCGCTGCGGTACAGACTCTCGCCAGACGCGAAGGGGTCGGCCACGAAGCGCTCGGCGGTGCGCTCAAGCAGAGCCGGATCGCTTGGCGCCACGCCCGCGCCAGCAATGCAGATTTCGCCGACGACGTCGAAGGGCTGCGGGCGTAGCGCCTCGTCGAGCACATACACGCGGAGGTTGTCGGCGGCGTGTTCCAGGCGCAGGTCGAAGAAATTCGGCAAGGCGGCCTGTGGTGGCGTCGACTGAAAGCGTGCGGCCAGCGCCAGGCGCTCGGTCGGGCCGAGGGGGTCGAGATCGCGCAGCCGCAGGTCGGGGTGGTCGATCAGGTTGCGCAAATGGCGGTCCAGGCGCTCATCGAGGAAGGCGGTATGCCGCAGCGCCGCAGGCGCGCGCGGGTCGATCACCAGATCGATGGGAAGGCCTGGCGTATCGCCGTAATGACGGATGTAGGCGGCCACGGGCGCCAGGGCGGGATGCCCGCTGAACGGCGCAAAGGTGGCGCGACAGTCGCCCAAGGTGGCGTGTGGATTGAAGCCTTCGAACGACACCATGAGGTCGAACGGCATGCCGTCCAAACCGTGCCGGGGTGGTTGCCGGGCCATGACGGAATCGAGCGGATACTGCTGATGGCGCATCACCTGACGGGTCTCTTCGGCCAGCGCCTGCATCAGATCGGGCAGGCGACGGTCTGGGTCGGTATCGAGATGCAGCGGCAAGGTGTTGACGAACACGCCAACAGTCTGCTTGTCCAGGGCGTTCCGGCGGTTGTGCAGCGGGGTGCCGATGAGCAGCTCGGGCAGCGCCCCAACCTTGGAGAAGTAGGTGGCGAGAAACAACATCATTGCCTGGGGTTCGGTCAGACCTTGCCGTGCGGCAATTCGCGCCCACGCTTTCCAGTGGTCGGGTGGCGCGACCCAGCGGTGAGTGATCGGTTTCGGCGGCGCTTGCAGCGCGGGCATTCGGGCGTCGGCGCGGCTTGGGTTCGCCAGGAAACGGGTCTGCCAGAAGGCCTCATCTCTGTCAAAACGTGGCGATTGCAGATAGGCGTGTTCGCGGGCGACGAAGCGGGCGTAATCGGGTCCGGGGGGTAGCGGCTTGCAATCGGATTGCGCCAGGGTGTTGTAGCGCTCGGCGATGCGCTGCCCGATGAGAAGCACGCCATAGCCATCGACGAGCAGGTGATTGAAGCGCAACAGCCAGAGATGACGGTGCGTATCGGTGCGGAATACGGCGAATTGCCACAGCGTCGGACCGGTCGGTTGAAGGGGTTGATGGTTGAGGGTGTCGATTTCCTGGCGGGCGCGTCGTTCCGATTCGGCAGGGCTCAAGCCCTGGGCAGGGTAATCGGTATAGGCCACCGAGCAGTCCAAGGCATCTTCGATTTGCCATTGCGGCCCCTCAGCAGTGTTGAGCACATGGGCGCGCAGCATGGGCTCGGCGGCAGCGACATCCTGGACTGCGCGGGCGAGGCGCTCCATATCGACTTCACCTTCGAGGGTGACGATCAGGCCGATGTTGTAGATGCCGCTGCCGAGCAGCTCTTGGCGCATCAGAATGTATTGCTGCGTCTGACTCAGCAGGCGGCGTGCGCCGAGCGTGTGTTCCATCAGAGCGTCTGCAGTGTGGGTGTTCATGGGCGATTTGGCTTTGGGGAAACGCTGAACAAAACTTCCTTGGGTTCATGGGTAGAGCCTGGACGGGTTCAGATTCTCCGATGCAGGATGGCGTCGGCGCCATCCTCGTCACTTCTGTCCTGTTCACGATTTCAAGTTTCGTGAAGTTTTCCACTTCTTTACGTGGCCTAAGCGCACGGAGCAGGCGCCGCGCAATACGATGGGGACAGTTTTAGTTCTCATGGCGGCCCTGTCCATCCCGTGAACGGTCACTTGTCCTCTCCCGTTTCTATCAAGGTGCCCGATGTTCGCTGGCGCATCGGACGCGACGGGCTTTTCTCCGACCGCCAGCAAGACGAGGCTTTCATTCGCGCGGAATGGGGCGTGCTTGGGCCCAGGGTGCGGCAGATCGGCATTTACGGCTCGCTGGCGTTTCTGTCGGCCACGTTCACCGACCTGTCGGTGCTGGGCGCCACGCCGGTGTATTGGGCCTTGCTGGCGGCGCGGTTCGGGGTGCTCGGCTGGGGGTTCTGGCTGGCGCGGTTGGGCGGTGCACCGCAGGGGGTTTCGGTGCGTCGCGTGGCCACGGCCTTGCTCGGCTTCGAGCTGTTCATCATGCTGGTGTTCCTGCTGGTGGTGCTGGCCTACGGGGGCAGCGCAGACTATCACTCGATCAGCGCGCTGGCGCTGATTTTTGCGGGCTACGCCTATGTGCCCGTGCTGCGGCGCGAGGCGATGTGGGTGGGCGGGGTGTTTACCGTGCTGTTCGCGATGGTTGTGTGGACTTCGCTGCATTTTGACGCCAAATACGTCAATATCGCCGTCGTCTTGTTTGGCTTTGCCAATGTCGCCGGGTGGCAGATCGCGGTCTCGATCAGCCGCGGCATGCGGCTGGCCTGGCTTGACCGGCGCCGCCTGGATCAGGAGGCGCAGGTCGCGCAGCAGGCGCGCCGCGATGCCGAACAGAGCGAGGAAAGTCTCGAACGCCTGTTTGACGCCTCGCCGATGCCCCTGGTGCTGGTGCGCTTGGCCGACGCGCGGGTGTTGCGTTACAACGCCGCGGCGAAGACGCTGCTCGACCCGTGCGATCGTCTGCACGGCGATGTGTTCACGACCGATTTCTACGAAGACCCGGCGCAGCGCAAGGTGTTGCTCGAACGCTTGCAGGTCGAAGGTGCGGTGCAGCAGGCGGAAGTGCGGCTGAAGACGGTGGAAGGGCAAGGCGTGGATGTGCTGTTTTCCATGCGCCCGCTGCGCTTTGCCGGGGAAGATTGCATCGTCACCGGCATGGTGGAAATCTCGGCGCAGAAGCATCTCGAACGGCAGTTGCGCGCGCTGGCCTACACCGACCCGTTGACCGGGGTGCAGAACCGGCGCGGTTTTTTCGCCATGGCCGAGCGCGCCATGCGGGAGCAGCCCTGCGGTGAGCCCGGGCCTTGCGTCATGCTGATCGACCTCGATCATTTCAAGCAGATCAACGACCGCCACGGCCACCCGGTCGGCGACGAAGTGCTGGTGGAATTTGCCCAGGTGGTGCTGTCGCTGTTGCGCGAGGGCGATTCGCTGGCGCGCATGGGCGGCGAGGAGTTCTGCATTCTGCTGCCTCACACCCGCGCGGCGCAGGCCCTGGAGGTGGCGGAACGGGTGCGCGGATTCGTCGCCGCACACCCGTTCCTGACTTCGGCCGGGGTGGTGCGCCTGAGCCTGAGTGTGGGCATCGCCGGTTGCGATGCGCCGGTGCAGAGTATCGACAAGGTGTTGTCGATGGCCGATCAGGCGATGTATCGCGCCAAGCAGGGTGGGCGCAACCGCAGCGAGCCGTATTGCGCCTGATGGCCCGCGGCAAATCCCTTTCTATCTCATGGGTATGTTAGGAAATGAGAACGATTCGCAATAATATGTCCTCAAGGCGATGTCGAAGCCTGATCAAATGGACTTTGAGGAAAGAAGATGGGATACGCAGAACTTGGGTTGAGCCTGTTGATGGTGGTGCTGCTGACTTGGGTGGCCATGGAGTGGTCACGATGAATGCGACGCTGCGCAAGGCGTTGCCGCGTGAGGCGAACGGCATGGGGGCGCCTGAGCAGAGCGCAAGCCCAGGGCTGACCCTGCATTCGCGCGAGTTGTTCCGGCAAGGCGCCGTGGTGCAAATCCGCCATCAGGGGCAGACTTACCAACTGCGCCTGACGCGGCAGGACAAGTTGATCTTGACCAAATAGAGGGCCTGATTCCGTGGCCAATTCCTTGGCCTGATCAGCCGATGCGGGTGTTTGCACTCGCGTCGTGTTTCTCGCCGCTTTGCTCGCCAGCCATTTGTGGACCAGTCCTCCGCACAGAAGCCAGCCATGCGATTTTTATGATGCCGCATACCCGGAAAATTCCAGTCGATTCCGCCGAGCCGCTTTTGGCCGGAACCCTCGCCCTGATGACCTTTTACGCCGATAAACCCAGTATGGCGGCGATTCAAAAAATCGGGCGTAATTTGCAGACCTTGCAGCAACATCCGCAGATCAGTGCTGAGCTCAGCGTCGTTTGCCGCCGTCTGGCGACGTATTGGCTGACGCTGGGTTGCGAGGTGGAGCGGGCCGACGCACATACCGCCTGCCGCTTTGCTGCAGCGTCGGCGGCGCTGCAGTAGGGCGTGAACCGGCGGCTCTAAGCCGCTGCGCCATCGCCGCCGCGCAGGAGCGCCAGCAGGCCGTCGAGTTCGTCCAGCGAGGAAAAGCGGATCGCGATTTCTCCGCTGTGCTGGCCCTTGCGATTGGCCCTGCTGCGGATCTCAACCGGGGCGGTGAAGCGCTCCGACAGTTCTTCTTCCAGCCGCTTCCAGTCCTGATCCTTGGTGGCTTTGGCCGTCCTGGACGGGGGGTTCGCGCTCTGTTCTGGCTGGGTGCGGGCCACCAGCCGCTCGGCCTCGCGCACGCTCAGCCGTTTGGCCACGATCTGCTGCGCGGTCTGAACCTGCTGCGCCTTGTCCAGAGCCAGCAGCGCGCGGGCATGGCCCATGTCGAGGTCTCCCGCCAACAGCAGGGTTTGCACGGCTTCGCTCAGTTGCAATAGGCGCAGCAGATTGCTGGTTGCGGTACGTGAGCGGCCCACGGCCTGCCCAGCCTGTTCGTGGGTGTAGCCGAATTCTTCGATCAACCGAGCGATACCGCGGGCTTCTTCCAGTGGGTTGAGGTCTTCGCGCTGAAGATTCTCGATCAGCGCCATCGCCAGGCTGGTGCGGTCGTCGGCTTCCTTGACCAGCGCGGGGACGCTGTCGAGCCCGGCGAGTCGGGCGGCGCGGGTGCGACGCTCTCCGGCGATGATTTCGTAACGACCATCGGGCAGTGCGCGCACGAGCACGGGCTGCATCACGCCTTGCGCCTTGATGCTCTGCGCCAGTTCATAGAGGGCGCCTTCGTCCATCTGGGTGCGGGGCTGGAAGCGACCGGGGACGAGATCGTCCAGACGCAGTTCGCGCAGCGCGGCGGCGTCTGATTCCGAGAGTTCGACGGAGGGGCCGAGCAGCACGTCGAGGCCGCGGCCGAGTCCCTTGGGTTTTTTGGTTGCCATGAGCGTGAGAGCGGGTCAAGCAGGTGAGAGGCCGGTATTGTGCCGGCCACGACGAAGCAGGCCGTCGAGCAGGCGACGACCGTGCGGCCAATCGCCCAACCCCGATGCGGCATTGATATGGCCGCACGGCCCAAGGTTGACACATTGCGCGCCCCAGCGTTTGGCCATGTGCATCGCGTCGCTCAGGTGGCAGTATGGATCGTCGGTGCTGGCGACTACCAGAGCGGGAAAGGGCAGCGCAGGCTGCGCCAAGGGGCGGCGCCAGGGTTGCAAGACTGCAGGCAGTTGCGGGCCGTATAAATCGGGTGGCGCGACCAGCAGGGCGCATGCAACGTGGTCGGCATGGCGGGTGCTCGCCGACCAGGCGTCGATCAGATGGCAGCCCAGACTGTGGCCGACCAGCGCGGCCGGGCCCGGGTGCGCGAGGATGACGTCTTCCAGGCGGGCGATCCAGTCTGCACGGCGTGGGCTTTCCCAATCGTCCTGTTCCACCACGGCGTCGCCGTAGCGTTTTTGCCAAAGGCGCTGCCAGTGGCCGTCGTCGGAGCCTAGCCAGCCGGGGAGGAGCAGGATGCGGGTCATGCGTTGGCAGCCAGGCGATCGATCATTTCCTGGGCAAACTCGTTGAATGCCTTGGCGCCGCGGCTGTATGGGTCGAACACCACGCCGGGCAGACCGTAACTCGGCGCTTCGGCCAGTCGCACATTGCGCGGAATGACGGTGTTGAACACCTTGTCTCCAAAGTGGTTTTTGATCTGTTCACTGACCTGCTGCTGCAGGGTGATGCGCGGGTCGAACATCACGCGCAGCAGGCCGATGATGCGCAGGTCGCGGTTGAGGTTGACATGCACCTGTTTGATGGTGTTGACCAGATCGGATAGTCCTTCGAGCGCGAAGTATTCACATTGCATCGGCACGATCACGCCATGCGCGGCGCAAAGGCCGTTGAGGGTGAGCAGCCCAAGAGCGGGCGGGCTGTCGATGAGGATGAAGTCGTAGTCGGCATCGACGGTGGCGAGCGCGGACTTGAGTTTGCGTTCGCGCTGCGGCAGGCTGACCAGCTCGACCTCGGCCCCGGCCAGTTCGCGGTTGGCGCCAATGAGGTCGTAACCGGCCTTGGCGCTTCGTTGCAGCACCTGGCGGAGTTCGGCCTGGCCGATCAGCACTTCGTAAACCGAGGCTTCGAGGGCGTGTTTGTCCACGCCCGATCCCATCGTGGCATTGCCCTGCGGGTCCATATCGACCAGCAAAACGCGCTGGCCGATGCTCGCCAGGGCGGCAGCCAGATTGACACTGGTGGTGGTCTTGCCGACGCCACCTTTTTGGTTTGCGATGCAAAAAATCTGCGCCAAGCCGACTCTCCAGAAACGGATGTTTCACGTGAAACGATGCAGCCAAGGTTGTATTGTGCCGGAGCGGATCGCCGCTCGACCATCAAATCAGTCGTTTGCTGCGATTCGCATCCACACCAGACAGCGCTGCGCGTCTAGGCCGGGAACCAGCAGCGGTTCAATCCGTGCGGCGACATCGGCGGGGAGCACAGCAATTTCCTCGTGTGGTGTGCGACCTTTCATTGCGCACCACTGACCGCCTGGCGCAAGCAGATGCCGGGTGCTTCGCACCAGCAGAGCAAGATCGCTGAAAGCACGGCTGGTGATGCAGTCGAATCCGCGTGCGTCGGCGAGGGTTTCGACGCGCGCATGGTGCACGGTGACGTGGCTCAGCCGCAGACTGCCGCAGGTCTGTTGCAGAAAGGCGCACTTCTTCTGCACCGTATCGACCAAGTGAATTTCAGTTTCGGGCAGGCCGATGGCCCAGACGACACCAGGCAGGCCGCCACCCGAGCCGACGTCCAGCAGGCGCTGCGGTGCAAGGTGCTGAATTGAGGGCAGTGCGGCCAGGCAATCGGCCAGATGCAGCCGGGCTACATCTTCCGGCTGGCGCACCGCCGTGAGGTTGAACACCCGGTTCCAGCGTTGCAGCAAGGCGGCGTAATCGAGCAGTTGCTGGAGTTGACGCTGGGTGAAGTCGAGTTTGAGGGTGTGCAGCGTCTGCTGCAAAAAACTCTCGAGGCTAAAACCGGTCTCACCAAGCGATTGGGGAGCGCTCACGCGACCGCATCCTTTTCCTGTTTGAGCGCTTGCTTGAGCACGCCTTTGCGCAAATGAATCAACAGCAGGGAGATGGCGGCGGGCGTCATGCCCGACAGGCGAGAGGCGATACCCAGTGTTTCGGGCCGCGCCTGATTGAGTTTTTGTTGCACTTCGATCGACAGACCGGAGACTTCGCGGTAATCGAGTTCGGCGGGTAGACGCAGCGATTCGTGTTGGGCGGCGCGTTCCACCTCTTCCTGTTGGCGCTCGATATAGCCGGCATATTTGATGTGGATTTCGACCTGCTCGCGCTCGGCCTCGCCCAGGGGGATTTCCGGCGCAAAGGCGGGGTGCGCGAAGGCCATCAAGGTGTCGTAGCGCAACTCGGGTCGACCCAGTAGGTCGGCCAGGTTGTATTCGCGCTCGATGGCCTTGCCCAACAGGGCCTGGGCTTGGTCGGACGGCAGGGTTTGCGGAGTGACCCAGGTGGAGCGCAGTCGCTGGATTTCGCGCTCGATGGCATCGCGCTTGCGGCAGAAGGCATCCCAGCGGGCGTCGCTGACCACGCCGAGTTGGCGGCCGATTTCAGTCAGGCGCAGATCGGCGTTGTCTTCGCGCAGACTGAGGCGGTATTCGGCCCGGCTGGTGAACATGCGGTAGGGTTCGCTCACGCCCTTGGTCACCAGATCATCGACCAGCACCCCGAGGTAGGCCTGATCGCGCCGCGGACACCACGGCTCACGACCCTGCACTTGCAGTGCGGCATTGATGCCAGCGAGCAAGCCTTGCGCTGCTGCTTCTTCATAACCCGTGGTGCCGTTGATCTGACCGGCGAAAAACAAGCCGTCGATAGCCTTGGTTTCCAGTGAGGTTTTCAGCGCCATCGGATCGAAGTAGTCGTACTCGATGGCGTAACCGGGGCGCAGCAAGTGGGCATTCTCCAGTCCGGGGATGGAATGCACCATGTCGATCTGCACGTCGAAGGGCAGGCTGGTGGAAATGCCGTTGGGATAGAACTCGTTGGTCTGCAGGCCCTCGGGTTCGAGGAAAACCTGGTGCGAAGACTTGTCGGCAAAGCGATGAATCTTGTCTTCGATGCTCGGACAATAGCGCGGGCCGACGCCTTCGATCACTCCGGTGAACATCGGGCTGCGGTCGAGCCCGGCGCGGATGATGTCGTGCGTTCTTTCTGTGGTGTGGGTGATCCAGCAAGCGACCTGAGTGGGGTGTTGTTCCGGCGTGCCGAGAAAGCTGAACACCGGCAGGGGATTGAGATCGCCCGGCTGTTCGATGAGTTTGGAAAAATCGATGCTGCGGCCGTCGATGCGCGCCGGTGTGCCGGTCTTCAATCGTCCCTGTGGCAGCGCGAGCGCCTTCAATCGCGCGGACAAGCGCAGTGACGGCGGATCGCCCGCGCGTCCGGCCGCGTATTGGTCGAGGCCGATGTGGATTTTGCCGTCCAGAAACGTCCCGGCGGTCAGCACCACGGTGCGGGTGCGAAAGCGGATGCCGGTCTGCGTGACGACGGCGGTGACGCGCTCGCCCTGACCAGTCGATTCCACCAGCAAATCATCTGCGGCCTGCTGAAACAGCCAGAGATTGGGCTGGTCTTCCAGCCGCCCGCGAATCGCGCGCTTGTAGAGCTGACGGTCGGCCTGGGCGCGGGTAGCGCGTACCGCAGGACCCTTGCTGGCGTTGAGAATGCGAAACTGGATGCCGGCTTCGTCCGTGGCCTCGGCCATTGCGCCGCCGAGAGCGTCCACCTCTTTGACGAGGTGGCCCTTGCCGATGCCGCCAATCGACGGATTGCAAGACATCTGCCCGAGGGTTTCGATATTGTGCGTCAGCAACAAGGTGGCGCAGCCCATGCGCGCGGCAGCCAGAGCCGCCTCGGTGCCTGCATGACCACCCCCGATGACAACGACATCAAAGTTGCGCGGATAATCCACTGCATGTCTCCTCGACCATGTTCTGCTCCTGCGACTTTCGCATCTGCGGGCGCGAAAGCCGCACGAACACACTTTTAATAATTCTATGCGGGTTTACCCGGTGCGATGGTCGCATGGGGATTTGTTTCACGTGAAACATATCCAATGACCGGAATTTTTTGATCTATCGCCTCCATTCCATGCAAACACTGCGCGATCTGCAAGAGCTTTATCCTTCAATGTCTTCTGTGCCCGCGCTCGAACTGGAGGCGGAATGGGCGGACGGCGCGACCGTCATGCAGGCGCCGCGCGGCATGCGGCTTTTTGCGCCCGGTGCAAACTGCGGCGGATTCCCGCTGGTTCTGTCGGGCGAGGCGCGCGTGTACCGGATGGCGCCTTCCGGTCGGCAGTTGGAGATGTATCGCCTGACTCCGGGCGAGATCTGCCTGGTGTCGTCGGCCAGTCTGTTCTCGGGCGAGGTGCTCTCCGCCTATGCGGAAATGCAGGCAGACGGATCGCTGTGGATGATCCGTCCGCAATGGTTCGAGCGCTGGCTGCAATCCGCGCCGGACTTCCGACGCTTCGTCCTTGGCCAGTTTGCTGCGCGCATGGCCGACCTGACCGCTTTGATCGACGCGCTGGCGTTTCATCGTCTGGACCAGCGTCTGGCACAAGCCCTGCTGGGTCAGGGGCCGAGATTGCAGAGCACGCATCAGCAACTGGCCGACCGTCTGGGTACGGCGCGTGAAATCGTCACCCGCCTGCTCAAGCGCTTCGAGGCGGCCGGCTGGGTGAGACTGTCACGCGAGCGGATCGATATTCTGCAACCTGCGGTGCTGCGCCAGGTGGCGGCAGGGGAGTTATCGGGATAACAAGACGTGTGACCGAGGTCACTGTGCACCCGTGCAAATCGGAGTCAAATTGCTATATTCATTTTTTCAAGGAGTGGGCCATGAAATTCAACGTCGGCGGTATCGATCGTATTTTGCGCATCATTGTGGGCATCGTTCTGATTGCCTTGACCCTGATGGGCACCATCGGTGTCTGGGGTTGGATCGGCATCGTGCCGCTGGTCACGGGGCTGTTCAAGTTCTGCCCGCTGTATTCCCTCATCGGCATGAGCACCTGCCCGATGAAAAAATAAGTCCAGCGGCAACGCCTGTCGCTACATGAAATCGGCGCCACCTGGCAACAGGCGGCGCTTTTTTTCTATGAGCGCTCAGAAAAACGCATCGCGCCCCGTCTTGAGAATCAGCGCGGCAACGACCAGCAGAAACACGCCGCGCACGAAGTGCGTGCCCCGGCTCAGAGCGAGCCTCGTGCCCAGCAGACTGCCAGCGATATTGCCGACCGCGATGAGCGCGGCATACGGCCACATGACGTGGCCTTTGCTGGCGAACACCAGCAGGGCGGCCAGATTGCAGGCCACATTGACCACCTTGGCGCTGGCCGAGGCATGCAGAAAATCGAAACCGAAGCCGCGGACAAACAGGAAAATCAGGAAATTACCCGTTCCCGGCCCAAAAAATCCGTCATAAAACCCGATCAACAGGCCGCCGCCAATCGCCAGCGCGCGCTCGGCGCGACCGCTGAGGTGCGGCGCGTGGTGATGCCCCAGATCCTTGCGCTTGAGGGTGTAGAGCAGCACGGCCAGCAGGATGAAGGGCAGGGCCTGGCGAAAATCGCTCGATTTGACCTGGGTGATGAGCCAGGCGCCGACTAGCGCGCCGATAAAGGCGGCCAGTGTGGCCGGCGCCACGGTGGACCAGGGCGGCTGAACCCGGCGTACAAACGACCACATGGATGCCGTGGTGCCCCAGATGGCGCCGCCCTTGTTGGTGCCGAAGAGCGTTGCGGGCACCGCGTCGGGAAATGCCGCGAAAAGCGCAGGGACCAGGACCAGGCCGCCGCCGCCCACGATGGCATCCACGAACCCGGCGAACATCGCGGCCAGGCCGAGCAGGATCAATTCCATGAGCGCGATGCGGGCATGCGTTGGGAGGAGGTAAAAAAGCACCGGAACGGGTGTTCACGGTGCTTCGGGGTTTTGCCTGCGCAGCGGTCGAGTGCGGCGCATTGGTCATCAAACAGCCCGGATGTCAGGCTGTTCGTCTCCTCGGTCCCTCTTGCTGGGGTGCGTTGGGCAGACCCAATCGCCAATTGGGGCATTGTTCGAATTTTGTGCGCTGCATGCACTAGGGACGAACCCTGAGCGCATCGATACAGTGCATGCGGCGACACGATCAGCTTAGCGCCCCAAGCCCGGAAACAGTTTGAGCAGGCCATCGCTCATCATTTCCACGGCGAGGGCCGAGAGGATCAGGCCCATCAAGCGGGTCATCACATTGATGCCGGTCTTGCCGAGGAATTGCGCAATCGGCTCGGCGGCAATGAAGCACAGCGCCGCTGCCGCTGCAATGACGATGCCATAGCCGATGAGTACCGCGTGCTGCCACCAGAAGTGCGAATTGCTGGCGTAGATGATGACCGTACTGATGGTGGCCGGGCCGGTGAGCAGGGGGATGGTGAGGGGCACCACGGCCACGCTGGCCCGGTCGGCGGCTTCTTCGACTTCATCGCTGGTCGATTTGGTCGCGCCGGTCCTGGCATTGAGCATGCTGATCGCGCTGATGAGCAGCAGCATGCCTCCGCCCACTTGGAAGGAGGCGATGGAAATGCCGAAAAAGTGCAGCAGATCCGCGCCGATCAGCGTGCTCACGGCAATGACCACAAAGGCCGAAATCGAACTGACGATGATGGTTCGTTTTCGCTGCTCGGGCGTGAAACTCTCGGTGAACAGAATGAAGAAGGGAATGATGCCCAGGGGATTGACGATCGCCAGCAGGGCGATCAACGGTTTGACCAGATTCATGGGCGTGGGGGAGTGAAGGCGCGCGCTCCATTATCGGCGCAGCCGCTTAGCCACTCCATCGCCGTGGGGCGCTGACCCGGCGGATTGGCTCACACCCTCTCAGATCACCCGTGAATAGCGGGGCTGCAGCAGTTGCTCGCGCGGCTGATGCAAATAGCCATCGAACTGCATCGCCACCACGCGCACCAGCAGGCGGCCCTGCGGAGTGACCTGAACGCGCAGACCTTGCGGGCCTTCGCGGACCACCAGCCCGGCTTCTTCGAGGGGCTTGAGGCGTTGCAGATCGGGGGCGAAGGTCGAGGCGGCGTCCACCTTGAATTCGTCGGCGAGCGCAGCGAGATCGAGATGGAAATCGCACATCAAGCGCTGAATGGCGGTGCGGCGCAGGTGGTCTTCAGGGGTGAGATGCACGCCGCGCGCGGTGGGCAGTTTGTTGAACGCCAGCATCTCGGTGTATTCGTCGATGGTCTTGGCATTCTGCGCGTAGCAGTCGCCGACATTGGAAATGCTGGACACGCCGAAAGCCAGCAGATCGAGCTCGGCCTGGGTCGAATAACCCTGGAAATTGCGGTGCAGCTTGCCCTCGCGCTGGGCGCGGGCGAGCTCGTCGCCCGGCTTGGCGAAGTGATCCATGCCGATATAGACATAACCCGCTTCCTCCAGCCGCCGGATCGCCAGGCCCAGCAGCCCGAGCTTGACCTCGGGAGTGGGCAGGTCTTCGGCGTTGATGCGGCGCTGCGGCTTGAAGATATGCGGCAGGTGCGCATAACTGTAGAGCGAGAGCCGATCAGGTGAGAGTTCCATGACCTGATCGAGCGTGCGGGCGAACGAATCGAGATTCTGGAGGGGCAGGCCGTAGATCAGGTCGAGGCTGACGGAGCCAAAGCCGTGGGCGCGGGCGGCATCGATGACCAGGCGGGTTTCGTCCACGCTCTGGATGCGGTTGACCGCCTGCTGCACTTGCGGCGCAAAATCCTGCACGCCCACGCTCATGCGGTTGAAGCCGAGGTGCGCCAGGTGCGCCACGCGCTTCTCGTCAACCTTGCGCGGATCGATCTCGATGGAGAATTCGCCGCCGGGCTGCAGCTCGAAATGCTCGCGCGTCATGGCCATGAGCCGCGCGGCCTCCTCATCATTCAGGAAGGTGGGGGTGCCGCCGCCCCAGTGCAGTTGCGTCACGGGCAGGCGGGCTTGCAGAATGCCGGCGATCAGCCTGAGTTCCTGCTCCAGACTGTCGAGATAGGGCGCGGAGCGGCCGTGATTCTTGGTGGGAATCTTGTTGCAGCCGCAGTAGTAACACAGGGTTTCGCAGAACGGGATATGAAAATACAGCGACACGGGCTCGTCCGGGCGCTGTGCGCGCCGTCGCAGTTCCTCGAAGTAGTCGCGCGGGCCGAACCCGGTATGCATGCGGTCGGCGGTGGGATAGGAGGTGTAACGCGGGCCGGAGATGTCGAAACGCTGGAGCAGCTCGGGCTGGAAATCGAGAGATTGATTCATCATAATGATTGAATGTTTGCGCAAAGCATTGCCAGGGGTTTTGATCTGACGCAACGGTTGGCGAGGTGGTGACGCCTTGCTGCACCGCAAAAACAACAGTGGCAGCCCTGACGCGGCCCGCTGCACGCGGAAGCCGGAAAGGAATGGACTATCCTGCGACGCGCATCTTCCGGCCTCGCAATCCCCATGCAGACAGATTCCCCTACCGCGACCGACCACAAATCCGGCATGGCGGCCCTCAGCCTCGGCGCCCTCGGCGTGGTGTATGGCGACATCGGCACCAGCCCGCTGTATGCCTTCCAGACGGCGTTCAGCATCGATCACGGCGTGCCGTACAGTCCGGACAACATCCTCGGGGTGCTGTCGCTGATCTTCTGGGCGTTGACGCTGATCGTGCTGGTGAAGTATGTGCTGCTGGTGCTGCGCGCCGACAACGATGGCGAGGGCGGCATTCTGGCGCTGATGGCGCTGGTCATGCGCCGCTATGCCAAGGGCACGCGCGGGCGTACCGTGGCCATCACCCTCGGGTTGATCGGGGCATCGATGTTCTATGGCGACAGCGTCATCACCCCGGCGATTTCGGTGCTCTCGGCCATCGAGGGCCTGAGCGTGGCCACGCCGGTTTTCAACGACTGGATCGTGCCCATCACCGCGGGCATTCTGGTCGGGCTGTTCGTGGTGCAGAAGCATGGGACGGCCCTGGTCGGGCGATTTTTCGGCCCGATCATGCTGCTGTGGTTTACCGCCATCGGCGTGTTGGGGCTGGCGCAGATCGTGCAAAACCCCACGGTGCTGCTGGCGATCAACCCGTATTACGGGGCTGAGTTGTTCGTGCGCGAGCCCGGCGTGGCGCTCATCCTGCTGGGCGCGGTGTTTCTGGTGCTCACCGGGGGCGAGGCGCTGTACGCCGACATGGGGCATTTCGGCCGCAAGCCGATTCAACTGGCGTGGATCGGCCTGGTGATGCCCGGGCTGGTGCTCAATTATTTCGGTCAGGGCGCGCTGGTGCTGGCGCATCCCGAGGCGACGAAGAATCCGTTTTTCTATCTGGCGCCGTCGTGGGCGCTGTGGCCGCTGCTGGCACTGGCGACTGCCGCCACCATCATCGCCTCGCAGGCGGTCATCACGGGGGCTTATTCCATCACCACGCAGGCCATCAAGCTGGGCTATCTGCCGCGCATGCGGGTGTCTTTCACCAATGAGAGCAATCAGGGGCAGATCTATGTGCCCTTCATCAACTGGTTGCTGCTCGTCTTCGTCATTCTGCTGGTGTTGAGTTTCAAGACGGCGGAAAACCTGGCCGCGGCCTACGGCATCGCGGTGAACATCACCATGCTCGTCACCACGGCGTTCTGCTGGATGATCGCGCAGCATCGCTGGGGTTGGAGCGCGGCGCGGGCCCATGCGGTGTTCGGGTTGTTCGCGCTGATCGATCTGGCCTTTCTGTCGTCCAACGCGCTGAAGGTCGACCATGGCGGCTGGTTTCCGCTGCTGTTCGGCGCCGTGGTCTACACCTTGCTGGCGACCTGGAAACGCGGCCGCAGCCTGCTGCGCCGCCAGCTTGAAGAACACGCGTTGAACCTGCAGGATTTCGTCGCCAGCCTGTCCACCTATCCGCCCATACGGGTGGAGGGCACGGCCATCTACCTCACCCCCAGCACGACCACCGTCCCGCACGCGCTGCTGCACAACCTCAAGCACAACAAGGTGCTGCACGAACGGGTGATCTTTCTTTCGGCGCAAACCATGGACGTGCCGCATGTGCCACCCGAGCAGGGTGTCAAGCTCACCGCCATGGAGGAGGGCATCTATCTGCTGCATGTCGAACTGGGCTTTCAGGACGAGCCCGACATCCAGCGCCTGCTCAAGGAGTGCGAGCGACTCTACGGTCTGGAATTCCAGCTCATGGAAACCTCGTTCTTCCTCGCTCGGCAGACCATCATCCCGTCCAAGCTGCCGGGCATGGCGCTGTGGCGCGAAGTGCTGTTCTCGTGGATGAGCCGCAATGCGCAGGACGCGTCGGACTACTTTCGCATTCCGCCCAACCGCGTGGTGGAGCTGGGCACGCAGATCGAGATCTGAGCCGCAGCGGCGAGGAAGGGCCGCACCGTGCGGTTTTTCACGGCCTGGCCTTCGGCGTGTCCGCCTTCCGGGTTGCCATTCTTGTACGGCGGCGTCTGCGTGTCGATAATGCGGGCATGGTTGATGCTTTGTCGTCACAGTACCCAGGAGGATCGCCATGCTTGCCGTAGCCGCCTACAAGACCGTGTTCGATGTCAACGACGTGGAGCGCAAGCTCCACAACATGGGCCCCGATGCCAATGAGCATCTGCGCGGCACCTACCAGCGCATGCTGGCTACTGGCGGTGAGCGGCTGGCGATCAAGCCGCAGGACGCGCCCGAGATGTCGCAGCTCTGCGCCGAGCTACCGAACTTCGGCGCTCCGCTGCGCGACATCCAGCGCAGTCTGGCGCTGTGCGCCGACAGCCGCGATCCGGTGGAAATCATGCCCATGCTGCTGCTGGGCGATCCCGGCATCGGCAAGACGCACTTCGCCCGCCGGGTCTCGGCGCTGCTCGGCACGAGCTGTGCGGTGGCGCCGATGAATGCCCTCACTGCCGGATGGATACTGTCGGGCGCTTCGTCGCAATGGAAGAATTCGCGTCCCGGCAAGGTGTTCGACACCCTGGTGGGCGGCGAATACGCCAACCCGGTGCTGGTGGTCGACGAGATCGACAAGGCCGCGGGCCATGCCCAGTACGACCCGCTGGGCGCGCTCTACAGCCTGCTCGAAGCCGACAGCGCGCGCGCCTTCACCGACGAATTCGCCGAAGTGCCGATCGACTGCAGCAGCGTGATCTGGATCGCCACCGCCAATGACGCCAGCCACATTCCCGAGCCCATCCTGAACCGGCTCAACGTCTACGACATCGCCGCGCCCGACGCCGAGGGCACGCGGAGAATCGCGGCCAACCTCTACCGCGAAATCCGCGACAGCCACGACTGGGGCGCCGCCTTTCCCGAGCAGCTCGACGACGACGTGCTCGACGTGCTGCAGCAGTGCAAACCGCGCGAGCTGCGCCGGTTGCTGCTGGGCGCCTTCGGCGCGGCCAAGCTCGACGCACGCACCGAGCTGGCGCCGCGGGACATCGACTTCGAGCGGCTGCGCCGCCAGTCGCGCATCGGCTTCACGCACTGAGCCGAGTGCGTGAAGCCGATGGAGCCGCGATGCAGCCGCCGGAACGCCCGCGCAGATTGATGGGCCGCTTGGGTCGCGCGAGAAGGATGCGTTGGCGCAGCCTCAATGTTGCATACCCTTCATCTGATCCATGTCCATGCCTTTCATGTCGCCAGGCCCGGAGGCCGTGGGCTTGCGCACCTCGAACTCGGCGGTGACGGTCTGGCCATCCGAAAACTTCAGCGTCACCGGCACTTTCTGCCCCGGCTCGATGCCCGGCTTGGGCTGCATCAGCATGATGTGATAGTCGCCGGGCGTGAACGCCATGCTCTTGTGCGGCGCGATGGGAATGGCGTCGACGTGCACCATATTGGACACGCCGTTCTTGTTCACCGTCTGGTGCAGCATGACCATGCCGTATTTCGGGCTGGAGGCGCCGACGAGCTTGACCTCCTTGTCGGTCTCGTTGGTGACCTTGGCATAGCCGCCGGCAGGCAGATTGGCCGGAAGCCAGCGGATCCAGGCATCGGTCACCTGGATGCCCGCGGCGAACGCCGAGCCGAGCAGGCCGAGACTGAGCGCCGCGGCAGTCAAACCGCGCAGCGCGGTGCGGGAAAGAAACAGGCTTGAACGCATTCTGAACTCCTGTTGAAAGTGAAGGAAATGAGAGATTGAAACGCCTTGCTGATCGCATTAGCCTGCGGCGGCGGAATAGCTCAGGGCGAGCAGCGTGCGCGAAAATGCGGATCGAAGCAGGATCAGCAGGAGAATGACGGCGGCGCCCGGGGTAGCTGCGGGGGCTGTGGAGTGCTGGTGCAGCGCCGTTCGCGGTACTTCGGGCAGATATAGCGCTGGAGGGATTCCAGGGCCAGGGTCGCGGCGGCGCCATGCGTCGCAGGCAGCGACAGCAGCGCGTCGGCGGCGCTCAGTGCAGCAGCCGGATTGAGCAGCACGAGCAGCCGATGTGTCCCGCGCGGATCGGTCGTCTGCTGCGTCCGCGACGAGGCGGCGTGCGCTGGCGCAACGGAGGGTGTTTCCATCCCCGTGGGCGCCGAATGGTCGGTGCAGTACGGCACCGCCACCCACAACGCGCCCGGCTGCTGCGCCCAGACGAGAGGCTGCAGCGCCAGCGCCAGCACCAACAGCGCCATCAGGCGGGTGGATCGCCGCAGGGCGGCGAACGAAAGCAGTGGCGGGCGGATCATGGCGGCAGACCGGTATCAGCGCGCATCATATCGAGACGATCACGAATTGCGCTGCAACAAAACGTGAACCGGCGCCAGGTGTTACGCAGTCGGCACGGGTGACTGAGCCAGAAAAGAACTGAAACACGCTGCCATGAATCCGGCGCGTTGAAGTTGGAGACCGCGCCTCCCCACCCCGGCCCGTCCAATGGCTGGCTTGCAGGCCAGCCCCGTTGCGGCGGGGCAAAGCCAAGCAGTTGGCTTTGCCTTTTCCGCCTCCACCCCCACGAGTGGGGAGGGAGCG